>Ga0310694_10000140_pt1 | contig 109375 bp, 118 predicted proteins | sample 174DNAGHGhighgp2_FD_203884 | JGI IMG/M metagenome (GOLD analysis project Ga0310694, IMG submission 203884) | Sheep rumen microbial communities from Palmerston North, Manawatu-Wanganui, New Zealand - 1742 DNA GHGhigh gp2 (v2) (version 2) | ecosystem: Host-associated > Mammals > Digestive...
GTCGCGGGTAACCTGCATTTTCACAGGTATTAAGATTTCACCGAGTCTATGGTTGAGACAGTATCCAGATCATTACGCCTTTCGTGCGGGTCAGAACTTACCTGACAAGGAATTTCGCTACCTTAGGACCGTTATAGTTACGGCCGCCGTTCACTGGGGCTTCAGTTTGAAGCTTTGTTTTATCGACTTACGTCAAACTAACTTCTTACCTTAACCTTCCAGCACTGGGCAGGCGTCAGCCCCTATACATCAGCTTACGCTTTAGCAGAGACCTGTGTTTTTGGTAAACAGTTGCCTGGACCTATTCGCTGCGGGTGTATCGCTACACCTCCCCTTATTCCGAAGTTACGGGGTTATTTTGCCGAGTTCCTTAACCATAGTTATCTCGCTCACCTTAGGATTCTCTCCTTGACCACCTGTGTCGGTTCTGAGTACAGGCACCTATATGATTAGCCCTAGAAGTTTTTCTTGGAAGCATAGCTTCAAAAGAGTTAGAAGTCCGTAGACTTCGTCCCCATCACACTTCAGCTTACACAGTATACAGATTTACTCATACACTTGCCTATGTGCTTAGACCAAAATCCAATAATTGGCTCTTTCTAGCTTTCTCCGTCGCTCCATCAGTCATATAGGTGGTACGGGAATATAAACCCGTTGTCCATCGGCTACGCTTTTCAGCCTGGCCTTAGGTCCTGACTTACCCTGGGTAGACGAACTTGACCCAGGAACCCTTAGTCAATCAGTGGGAGGGATTCTCACCCTCCTTACGTTACTCACACCGGCATTCTCACTTCCAAGCGCTCCAGTAGTCCTCACGATCTACCTTCAACGCCCTTGGAACGCTCCCCTACCAGACAATACAAAGTATTGAATCCGTAGCTTCGGTATTATGCTTAGCCCCGGTACATGTTCTGCGCAAAACCACTCGACTAGTGAGCTATTACGCACTCTTTAAAGGATGGCTGCTTCTGAGCCAACCTCCTAGCTGTTCAAGCAATTTCACATCATTTTCCACTTAGCATAAATTTTGGGACCTTAACTGACGGTCTGGATTCATTTCCTCTTGCGTATGGACGTTATCACCCATACACTGACTCCTCTAAATACACTCCCAGCATTCGGAGTTTGATTACAGTTAGTACCGCTAGGTGCGGCCCTTCCGTATTCAGTGCTCTACCTCCGGGGTGCTAATTAGAAGGCTAGGCCTAAACCTATTTCGGGGAGAACCAGCTATCTCCGAGTTCGATTGGAATTTCTCCGCTATCCACAAATCATCTCCGCATTTCGCAAGATACGTGAGTTCGGTCCTCCATTGGGTTTCACCCCAACTTCAACCTGTTCATGGATAGATCACTCGGTTTCGGGTCTACAGCATCGTACTTGTCGCCCTATTAAGACTCGCTTTCGCTTCGGCTCCATATCTTCTACTTAACCTTGCACGATATCGTAACTCGCCGGTTCATTCTGCAAAAGGCACGCTCTCGCTCGTTAATGAGCTCGAACTTCTTGTAAACACACGGTTTCAGAATCTCTATTTCACTCCCCTCCCGGGGTTCTTTTCACCTTTCCCTCACGGTACTTGTTCACTATCGGTCATTAGAGAGTATTTAGCCTTACGGGATGGTCCCCGCAGATTCAGACAGGATTTCACGTGTCCCGCCCTACTCAGGATACACTATGGAGATCACAGAATTTCGCATACAGGCCTATCACCTTCTATGGACGAACTTTCCAGAACGTTCTGCTATTCTATGATTTTGTAACTCCGTATATAGTGTCCTACAACCCCAGTCCTAAGACTGGTTTAGGCTATTACCGTTTCGCTCGCCACTACTAAGGTAATCGATTATTTTCTTTCTTCTCCTCCAGTTACTAAGATGTTTCAGTTCACTGGGTTGTCTTCATTAAGCTATGAATTCACTTAATGATAACAGTGCATTACCACTGCTGCGTTTCCGCATTCGGAAATCTCCGGATCAAAGATTGCTTACGTCTCCCCGAAGCGTATCGTCGTTTGCCACGTCCTTCATCGGCTTCTAATGCCAAGGCATCCACCATGCGCCCTTATTAATTTAACCACTATATCCTAATTTGATGAGTTCGAATTCTTAATACTAATAAATTAGTTACTTAAAAATTACTACTCGTTTTATACGTTGGTATAAAATATTACATTATCAAGTTTTCAAAGAACAATTATTGCATAACACAATAATAGAGAGAAATTAATCTCTCAAAACTAAGTAAAATTCTGAGTCTTATAGTCAGGACGCTACAACTAGTTTTTATTTTAATACTGAAACTAGTCAGAAAAAGTATTTTTTTCTAATAGATAACTCCATAGAAAGGAGGTGATCCATCCCCACGTTCCCGTAGGGATACCTTGTTACGACTTCAGCCCAGTCGCTAGTCCTACCTTAATCGGCTCCCTCCTTACGGTTAGGATACCGGCTTTGGATATTACTAACTCCCATGCCGTGACGGGCGGTGTGTACAACACCCGAGAACGTATTCACCCCAGCATTCTGATCTGGGATTACTAGCGATTTCAACTTCATGAAGTCGAGTTGCAGACTTCAATCCGAACTGAGACTGGCTTTTGAGATTAGCTCCACCTCGCGGCATTGCAGCTCTTTGTACCAGCCATTGTAGCACGCCTGTTGCCCTAGACGTAAGGGGCATGATGATTTGACGTCATCCCCACCTTCCTCCAGTTTATTACTGGCAGTCTCTTTAGAGTCCTCAACTAAATGTTAGTAACTAAAGACAAGGGTTGCGCTCGTTAGCGGACTTAACCGAACATTTCACAACACGAGCTGACGACAACCATGCACCACCTGTCACCCGGATAACCTCCGCTATATTTCTATAGCATCGCCAGGGATGTCAAGTCTAGGTAAGGTTCTTCGCGTATTTTCGAATTAAACGGCATGCTCCACCGCTTGTGCGGGTGCCCGTCAATTCCTTTGAGTTTCAGTCTTGCGACCGTACTACTCAGGCGGAGCACTTAATGTGTTAACTTCAGCACCGGTTGCCCGACACTTAGTGCTCATCGTTTACAGCGTGGACTACTAGGGTATCTAATCCTATTTGCTCCCCACGCTTTCGTGTCTCAGCGTCAATAACGGCCCAGCAAATCGCCTTCGCCACTGGTGTTCCTCCTAATATCTACGCATTTCACCGCTACACTAGGAATTCCATTTGCCTCTACCGCATTCTAGCCTACCAGTATCTAAAACAAACCGAGGTTAAGCCTCGGGCTTTCATCTTAGACTTAATAAACCGCCTACACACGCTTTACGCCCAATAAATCCGGATAACGCTTGCCCCCTACGTATTACCGCGGCTGCTGGCACGTAGTTAGCCGGGGCTTATTCAAAAAGTACCGTCAAACATGTATCATTTCCTATACATATAGTTCTTCCTTAATAAAAGTGCTTTACAATCCAGAGGACCTTCATCGCACACGCGGCATTGCTCGGTCAGGGTTGCCCCCATTGCCGAATATTCCTAACTGCTGTCTCCCGTAGGAGTCTGGGCCGTGTCTCAGTCCCAGTGTGGCCGTTTAACCTCTCAGTCCGGCTACGCATCGTCGCCTTGGTAAGCCATTACCTCACCAACAAGCTAATACGCCGCAGGCTCATCTTTAAGCGAAGCTTTAAAGGCTTCTTTAGTATTACTACCACATTCGGTATTAGCAATCGTTTCCAACTGTTGTCCCCAACTTAAAGGTAGATTCCCACGTGTTACTCACCCGTCCGCCACTCGGTGGAGAATCCAAATCCTTCTTCATTCCATCTTTGAGCAAGCTCTCCAACTTCATTCCAATCTCAATGGGCCACCTCGTACGACTTGCATGTCTTAGGCATGCCGCCAGCGTTAATCCTGAGCCAGGATCAAACTCTCAATAAAAAACCCTTTATTGATTAAAGAATTGATTTATTTAATTATCCTGACTACAAAACTCAAATTTTACTTAGTTTTCAAAGATCAATTTTTATGCCTATTTCTTGGTTGTGCCCATATAATATACCAAAACTAAAAATCAATGTCAACATTTTTTTTCATTTTTTTTCATTTTTTTTGTAAATTTGCAATTTTTCACGTATTTTAAGCATAAAATTGGGCTTTTAAGGCATTAAAAAATGAATTTACATGATATTATATTCATAAAATTCATTTTAATTACTCAAATTCAAAAATATTTTAAAGTAATTTTCAATAAGTTCCTTATTAAAAGGATGCTCATTATTTCTTTTTTGTTCAATTAACGAAGACAACTCACTTTTTATTATAAAATTAATTTCTTTTGGATAATTCATTAATTTTTTATGATAATTATATTCATTCCTATCTAATATCTTGAAAGCACCATCTGGAAATACTCTTAAATCTAAATCATAATCAATATATTTAAGAATTCTATTATCCATTACATATGGGCTTGCAATATTGCAATAATAGAAGAGTCCGTTATCTTTTAGTTGCGCTATTATATTAAACCATCTATCCTTGTAAAAGAACATAATAGCTGGTTCTTTAGTCCTCCAAACTCTGCCATCGCTTTTAGTAACTAAAACATTATCGTTACCTAAAACTATATAATCTTTTTTAATATCAAGTATAATTGCTTTATCCCATGTTTTATAAAGTTCGCCATTGTGTTTATAACAATGAATTGCAAGTGTGTCTCCTACAAATAATTTCATAAGACACCTTCCTCGAATTAAGTATAACATATTGAAACGACAAAGTAAAACACATTTAAAGACAAAAAAAATATGTTGTATGTCGAACAACATATTCTTCGCGGATAAATAAAGCTATAAATATAACGACCATCAATTTATAACTTCTATCAAGATTCCGCAAGTGACACTTAGTTAATAGCCTTGATAAAATGCAATCATTAATTTAATAGTGATCTTATAATTAAATAATTAATACAATAAAGTAAATAATTAAATAGATTATAAAATTTGTTAAACTAATAAATTAATATATAGCACAAATTATGAGAATTTTTAAATAGATATTATAAAATAAGAATTTAAAAATTTTTTTGAAATTATATAATTATATAATGAAATATAATAAATATAATTTTTAATATAAAGATTTAAATAATATTTTAAAAAGAAAACTTTTTAAAAATTAAATAAATTATATATTAATAGTAATTTGTGTGTGCTACTATTAACTATACTTAGTATACTATATATTATCTACAAAAGTCAACATATTTTGACAAAAAAACAAGTTATTTATAAATAACTTGTTAATTCATATATATTTATTAAAGTGAATTCTATGATGCATCTAATGTAAATCCGATTCTAAATGTAATATTTGAACCAGAAGCATAAGTATCACAGTCAATATCTTGGCCTTCCATCCATAAGTAAACACGAATCTTTGTAACTCCTGCACTTAAAGCTAGGCCGATGTCAACTGGAGTACCTGTTGATGATGTAGAGAAAGCTTCATTAGTCCTTGTTAAATCGTTACCATCCATTGTAACGAATTTTGTGCTGTTATCTGTTGCATTAGTGTTTGCCCAAGGGATTTCAGCTGAATCAGCAATTGTTCCGCTAAGACCATCCCATGTTACATAGTCATTGTTAGCACCTACTGATAAATCTTCATATGTAGCGTCCGGATCATCGCCATATGTATAATCTTGATAATACAAACGTGCTTGTTCGATACCATATTGGATATGTGCGTCATAGTTTGGTTCAACGATTAACACACTATTACCACTATTATATCCTGCTAATGTTTTAGCTGGTAAAGTTGAAGCACCATTTCCTTCTACTACGAATCCCATTCTTGCAGCATATTGTGCACCTTTGTTAGTGGCACTGCTATTAGTCATTACTGCACCTGATCCAGGTGATAAGTAAACTGTTCCAGCTTGGTCAAGTTTTAGGAATATATCGAATGCGATAAAATCTCCAATTGTTGTAGATTTTGCTTCTGGTGAAACAGAGGCAGTTAAGCCTAAAACACCATCATTATTCTTATCATCGATTACACCTTTGTACATAACTAGTTTACCATCAGTAACAACACCTGCTGTTGATACAGGTACAAGATTTCCTGTGTTAAACATATTAGTATCAACTAATGCATTTTCAGTTTCAGCATCAAAAGAATAACCTGTAGTAATATCTGAATTTGATATTAATGCCTTCCATGAGTTAGCATCAGTTGAAATTTGAATACCACTAGCAGTTGATACTGTAACATCGATATCATCGATTGTTACTGATCTATTAGATGTGAACCATGCATATGTTGATGTTGCTAATAAAATAACTGTTAAGAACAATAATAGCAACAATGAACCTAATTTTCTCTTTCTCTTTGAACTTTTCTTTGTATTCATTCTTTTCACTCCAATCCATTCTATTTTGTATTTATATGTTCTTCGGTGATACTCATATGCATTTTTAATTGTCCTCCAATTAATGCATCCACACAATCTGGGTCATCACCCTCAATCCATATAACAACGGTAATTTTGTCGAATTCACCAGGAGCCAAGTTTTTTCTGACTTCCCTGATGATTGTTCCGTCTGAGTTTTTTAAAAAGCCAACGGTATCTTTTTCAGGCTGACCATTTAAATGATTAACCTTAGCATAAACTTTTTTGTCATCATTGACAAAAATCATTACTCTTATTGCTTCATCTACATTTTTAATTACATCATCTGAAAACATTTCATACCAGTAATTAAAAACTGTATCGCTTTGATTTTCAACATAGAAAGTATACGCTATATAATTTTCTCCATTATGTGACCCTTCCGCCTCATTTTGAATATTATCTGGAAGCCATTTTATAGATATATTATCCATAAACTGAAGATTATCGGCTTTCAGCTTTCTTTTTGGGGTTGGGTCTTTTTGGGATTCATAGATAGCCATACCACTTTCTAACTGTTTGTTATCTTTTATGCCAACATAGAAACTACCGTTATTGATTCTAAGAACAAGCACTATGTAGACAACAATCATAAGCAGTAACAAAAGCAATACTGCAATTTTTAACTTTTTGCCAAAATTTTGCCACCATTTTACCTTTGAGGCAGTTACAATGACATCTTTAGCCATATAACCACTCCCTTCAAGCAACGTGGCTCTAAACTCCTCTATATGAACTTACCTTATTCATATACACTATCATTATAATATAAAGAAATATATATTGCAACAAATTTCGACTAATTTTTTTTAAGTTTTTTTGTAAAGTTTGCGACAAGACAAACACTTTTAAAATAAATGAACATATATATTGTTATATAATAAATGTGTATAAGGAGGAATTGTCATGAGATATGGTAGAAAATTAGCAATATTTGCAGCTCTAATAGCAATGTTTTACTGTGTCTCATTAATTCAATCAACTTACGCAAAGTATGTAACAAGTGCTACTGGAACTGCTAATATGACATTTGCAAGATGGAATATTCTTGTTAATAGTCAAGACGTTACAAATAATTCAAACTTTAGTACAACAATACAACCTAATTTTACAGGAACAGCGAATATACGCACTGGAGTTATTGCTCCAACTTCACAAGGAACATTTGATATTGTTTTAAATATGTCTCAAGTAGATGTTAGCCTTGATTATACGGTTTCAGCAAGTGTTTCAAATAATAACACTGTAACAGATTTAAAAATACAAAGTTATACAATAGACAATATAACAACCGATTATACTGGAAGTTTTACAAATAGATTACTTTTAAGTAATACAAATAGAACAGTAACAATAACGTTTAATGTTGAGTGGGTAGAAGATGCTCAAGATGGCGCTGTGATGAATAATGCAGCTGATACTGCTGCAGCGAATAATGGTGTCGCCGCAATTGATGTAAGTGTTAATTTTGTTCAAGTTAGATAATAAAAAAATAATGGTTTCCATTATTTTTTTAATTGCTTTGATTAACAAAAATTTTAATTCTTAAACTAATACCTGCTGAAGAAGATTGCGAACCACTACTTGCTTGTTCACTAGCATAATATGTGTATGCTTTCTTCCCCCAATATGTATCTAAAGCATCACTTCCTGATTCGTATGGCCAATGAACTGTAACTGAATAATTTGATGAACTTATCACATTATTGCTTACTTCTGATAATGTATCATTTGATAGTGAAAATGTAATTGTAAAAGGATAATTTGTTGACAATACTGTTTCTAATTCGTCTGATGATAAATCTTCTTGCTGAACTTGTTCCCCTGCATCTATTCTTCCTTCTTCAGTTATATATGTTGTATCAAATATCCTTGCTTCTAATATTTGATATGTTACATTAGCTGCTACTTCACTATCATTTTGTATTGTTAATGTGTTAGTATAATCTGTCATTCCAGGATAAGCGGTTGGAACATTTATATAGAAGTAATCAGATATTGCTGTTTGACCTGATTGAAACAATACATTCCACGCTCTTACATGAACATCAATACTGTTTGACACTTTATTTGAATATACAAACCATGCATATGTATTACCTGCTAACAATATAATAAGCACTATTATTTGGTGAGGTTTTATTATCTTTTTTAAATTTTTAAGAATTATCTGTAGTTTCTTCTTTTTCATCTTCATCTTCCTCATCTTCAAATTTTATTTTTACGACTTGATAAGATGCATATAATCCTACTATTGTAAATAGTGCATAATATGAATAAACGTTACTCATTAGTCTACCTACATAGCTAAACACTATAGTTTTATATATTACTTTACCATATATTTGTTGGTATGATATTTCTGGATCTTCTACCTCATTGGAAGTTCCTTTTGTTATGTAATAATAATCATTATTATCTTTTCTTACAGACATGATTTTATGGGTTATTATTAATCCACTTAAATTACCTTTCTTACCAACATATGTAACATTATCTCCAACTTTTAATTCTGGAGCTTCAACTTCTTTTATTATAATTATATCTCCTATAGAGTATTCTTCTTTCATTGACTCAGACGCAACACTAAATACTCTATAACCCATTATTGCTTTATTGTTAAAAAACTTTTGAATTAGAACGACTATTAATGCAAATACTAGGAAAATTGTAAATATTATTTTTAATATCCTATAAGAAACATTTAAAAATTTATTATTTTCTATTTTTTCTTTTAATTCTTTTATCTTTTTCATATTAACTCCTAAACTCAAAGTTTACTATCTTACTAATAGCACTTTGTATCTTAATATTCAATTTTTGTTGTATTTCTTCAATAGATGCTTCCTTTTTATTCCTTATAACTGCAATTTTATCCCCTATTATCTTCTGTAATTCTTCCATCGGTAAGTCTGAATTTATTTCAACTATTTTAGTTATCATATTATTTGTTAACGTTTCAACTAATTCTTTATTCTTTTCGGCTTTTAGTTCTTGTTTATTTTCGCCTAAACTATTAACTATTAAATAATTAAGTAAGAATACATCATCAAACATACCTTTAACATTAATATTTTCTTTTATTGTAGAACTACTCTTTGTAGTCTTATTACCATTATCAACATATGTTTGAAGATAATTCCATAACTTCATTGCATATTGAAAGTTAGTATTCTTTAATATTAAATTTGTCTTTTTAATAGGTGGTGTTACTTTAGCTACATTGGCTTTGTCTAAAAGTTTATACACATCTGTCCTAGTTAGATCAGCAACCTGTAACTCAAGTTTGTCTATTCTTTGTTCAACAGACAAATCACTATTTCTACCATATTCAGAAGTTACATTAGATTTTGATGCCATCGAAACACTTATATCTACAACTTCTGCTCCTACTCTAGAAGTACCATGATATTCACTTCTTTTACTATCTTTAGTAAATGACTTAGTTACTAAGTCTCTTTTTTTCATATCAATAAACATCTGCATGTTTTTAATTAAGGTGTATATAACTCTATTTTCATATGTATTATAGTTTTCATCTTTATTGATATTTAAGATTTTAGAAGGTTTTACATCACCATTTCTTTCAATCTTTTGAATCATACTTGTATTTCTAGCTAAATGCTTAATACTTTCAACGGTAACTCTTCTGGCTTTTTCTACATTAACTACTTCTTCTTCGTTGATAATGAACCTGTTGGGATTTCTTAATATGTTATCAATATATACTACTGTTTCCTCCATTAATTCAAGCCATTCAAAATCAGCTTCAAATGATTCAACGTTTGTATTAACTGTATACTCTGATTGAACACTATTATTAAATGAATTTATTTTATTAGTACTTGTTTTTGTATATAAATCTAATACCTTTAATTCTTTATCCATTGCTTACTCCTTAAGACATCTTCTTAAGTCTTAATAGAGTTTCAATACACTCATGCATTTTATCTTTTCCAAAAGTCTTATCAAGGAATTCAATAAATCCATCTATTTCATCTCTAATATAAGATATATTTAATTGTTCAAATTTTCTTAATATTTTTTTAGCAATAAAGTAATCAACGCCATCTATTTCATCTCCACCGCATGCAACATAAACTGGAACGAACTTCTTCATATGAGCAACAATACGGTTACCAAAAGCTATACGGAAATGTGATATTACATAATCGTCCATTTCATTTATTTTATTTAAAGTTTCTTCTCTAATAGGATTTGCATCCATTGCTTCTTTAAACTTAGCATTAAGATAACTAAAGTTAATATCTTGTGCTTCAACTTCTTCAGGTTCAAAAACTTTACCTTTATCATTAATATCTATTGGCATAGCACGGTCATACACTTTATCTGTTACCATAAATGTAGAGTCATCGTTATTGATTGTTCCAATATACCATACATTCTCTGGTATTTGCAATTTTCCATTTTTAAGTCTTTTTGGATCACTCTTCCATGCTGATGCAACTACTTCAATAATCCATTCATCTTTATTAGGCATTTCTAGTATAGATAACATTTCAGCAAAGTAATACTCAACTCTAGAGATATTCATTTCATCTAGGATAACTGTATATATATCATCTGTATAACCGGCTTCATATAAAACTTTTAATATATCTGTTTCATTAAACTTTTTAGTAAATTCATTGAAATAACCAAATAACTCAGATCTATCACGCCAAGATGGTTGAACAGAAGCAACACAAGAATCGTGCTTTAAGAATTTTCCCCAAGCATAAGCAAGTGAAGTTTTACCTGTACCAGATATACCTTGTAATATTACAAGTTTTGTACTTGCAAGTGCTGATATAAATAATCTTATCATATTAGTTGTATAATAAAGTCTTAATTTACTAGCAGCAAAATTTCTAAATAACTCTACTAACTCTGGTAATTCAAAACTATTTCCATATTCTTGAATTTTGTAATCAGCATATTGAATATCAACATCATTTAATTTAGAGAATCTAATATCAGTAGTTTGGTCAACTGAATCTCCTTCTTGAGGTAATTCTTCTTCATCTCCTTCATTAGGTTTTAATCCTAAATGTGAAACTTTCATAGCCAATATATCTTCTTTTTCTTGAACTAAAGTAGCGACTTTATTATTTAAAGTAGATATTTCTTCTAACATTGATTCTTGCTCAACTAAAGTTTTTCTAACACGTATATATTTTCTTATTAGGAAAACTATTAGCAATACAAATGCAGCGACTAATACAACAAGTACTAATGTAGCAACACCAAAAAGAACCCATTCTGCAATTCCAAAATCGGCTTTATAATCTTTTACAATTTTTAAATACTCTTTTATATTAAAGATTTTAGCAATACCATTAATTATTCCTAAAAAGATAGCTTTAATTCCAGAGAAAAATTGTGATAAGAATTCATATAGAAATGTGAAAAATGTGTTCATAAACTACCTCACATACTTATTATATTTGCTTTTATATTTTCCTTATTCTCTATAATTATATCATAGTATTCATATTTTTCATATACAAAAACATATGAAAATATATCTAATATTTTTATATTTTCATCATACTCTTCATCAAGTACCACAGCTATATTAAATCCATCTTTAATAAGTGAATTTATTTTATCTTTATATTTTAAATATGTCTTATAATCAAATCTAAAATGTATTCTAGGTTTAGTTATCTTACTATCTAATACTTTTATATATTTATTTATCTTCTTTTCTTTTTCAAATAAAGATTCTGGAAAATCAACAATATAATTTTCATTAAAGTTTAATTCTATTGTTTGCTTTAATACATAACCAGAAAGCATTAAATATAATAAATATTGTTTATTCTCTAAAACAGTACCAGTATTATATGCTTTATTAACTGCCCATTCACTAAATATAGGCGATAATTTACAATATTGGTCTATTTCAACTTTCTTTAGATTTCTAGCAATTCTTTTTAAATTAAGATTAAAGTTTTTATCTTCAAATATACTTAAAAAATCTTTTCTTGTTTTAATAAAATCACTTACTAAATTTTTTAATTCTTCTTTCTTTTCATTATTTAAAGAAATATCATCTGCGATAGTTTTAATTAATGAGTTTAAACTTGTATATTCACTACAATCATCAATATATAGAACATATCCAAATAAAGTAAATATTTCTTTTACTTTATCTTCTAAAGACATATCTTGTTTAACCATTTCTTTAGCAACATTCTTTAATTCACTATTAAGTTTATTAATAAAACTATATCCTCTTTCATAAACACTATTATTATAATATCTTACGTCTATATACTTTTCTATAAATGGGGTTATTATCTTCTTTTCATATTTATTATCAAGAATAATCTTATAATAATTAACTAAAAAGTTTTCAAAATATTTTATATAATTATCTAACATAAATCCTCCTACAAAGCATTAAAAGTAATTATAGGTGTGCCAGTTCCAGTATATGTGTAGTTTTCTGAAACATCTACCTTATAAAACCGTATAACATTACTACTCATTGCATCAACATCAAAGGTAATCGATGATACGTATGCAACCCCATTAACAGTTGTTGTTGTATATGTTGAATTATTTAATAAATTATTTGTTGTATCAATAACAACATCAGTTGGATCAAAAGTTAATGTTATTCTTGATGAATAGCATTTTGCTTGTTCAGCTGGAGTTAATGCTTTATATTCATCAATAGTAAATTCATGATTTAATTCATAATCACCCCAAGGATCAAAAACTTTATAATTATCTCTAGCATTTGTTATAGTTAAATTTAAGTATGGTTGATTAACAGCATCATTTATTTCATAACTTATTCCTTTTCTACCAACAGTTATAATATATACTGCACTCAAAGCTTTAACATAAGGGGCAGAAGAAGTAGCTGTTATGCCTATTCTTACAGATTCGTTTGTATTAAATATTCTTAAAGGAGTTACAATTAACTCATATTTATCTGTCATTTCAGTAGTATAAATAACACCTGAAACATTTTCAAATGTACAAGATACATCATCAGGATGGCTTACAACAATATCATACTCAATATCACTATCACTTACTAATAAATTATTTTTATGGTTATTAAGTTCAAATTCAATTTTAAAAGTACCAACACCACCCCAGTTATTAACATTATAAGTTATCGTTGGTTTACCTAATTTATCACTACTAAAATAGAAATTACTTGTTTTAACTAAATAATTTCCTATAAAGTCATTTATATATTTTGAAAATGTAACACCAACTGGAATAATAATTATTACTAATAACATTAATAATATTAATCTTACTCTAGTTCTTAGTTTGTCCTTTATTCCTTTTTTATTTTTCATATTACACCTATTATAATTTTATCAAATTAATAGTAATTAAACAACCTGTTCTGCAGTAACAATTACGCTTAATAAATCAATCTTACCTTGATATAATTCTGGGTAATTCTTATATGATGAAGAATAGGTTACAACAATAGTGTAATAATCTTCTTCATTTGTATTATAGTGAAAGCGATGATTACCAACTGTATCATATACTTTATAGTAAACATCTCCATCAGTTCTATAAGTTGGAGTTAACAATATATTAGTTGCTCCTGGAGTTTCATTTGACTCATTTCTATATGCAGAAACAGTTATAGGTAAATTTGTTGTTGTTTCAAATTTAATATGATAATCTAAATCAACATTTGCCCTCAAAGATTGTTTAAAATTTCTAACTTTTACTACATATGAATATGTTCCATCAGAAGGCTCTAATCCTTCTAATGCAATTGTTCCATTAAAGGTACCTTGATCAACTAAGAATAATGCAATACTAGCTTGTATATTCATATTGGCACTTGATTGATATCTTGAATATGTTAAATCTAAAGTATTAGCAATAAATACCACACCTAAAACTAGTATTGTGATTTTAAATGCAATACCAAGTCTTTTCTTATCAAATTTTGATAAAAACTTCTGTACCATTATTCTTCCTTATCTAACTTGGATTTAATCTCTTTTTGAATACTAGCTAAATCAAGCCCTATAGTATATTCTAAATTCTTCTTTTCTTCATCTGTTTTAACAGAATTTACTTTTTTATATATTTCTTCTAATTCTTCTTTACTTATTTTATTTAAATCTATTTTTTCACTTGGTTCTTCAGGCTTTTCTTTTTTAAATCCTTTGTATGAAAAAGCAAAATCAAATAAAACTAATGTTAAGAATATCATTATTATAACTTTAGGAGAAGTTAATATTTTCTGCCACAAACCACCATTATGAATTATTTTTATAACTCTACCTAGTACCAAATTTTTATCTATAGCTACATCGTTAGTATTATTGGCATCTCCTTTTGTTATTATATTATTTTCATTAATTAAGATAACTCTATGTGTTATATAAGCATCATCTTTTTCAAAAGTAACAATATCATCAATTTCATATTTATCATGCATTTTAACAATTATGATATCATTTTGTTTTATAGTTGGTTCCATACTTCCGGTAGCAACATTAAATGCAGAGTATCCGAATAATTCAAAATAATCTTTATTAGTAATTAACATTCTAACTTTAGCAAAAATAATAATTGCTAAAAATACAAATACAATTACTGTTAAAACATTAATAAATATTTCTGCTACCTTTCTCATATTTTACCTCTTTTTATTCTCCTGAGTATTCCTCCATAGACTCACCTAAGTATTGCACTACAGTAATTTCTGCTGGAATACTTATACTAGGATTATTCATCATTCCTAGTTCTGTGTCAGTTACATCATAACTTCCATTATCAACCCATTCTACCACTATTCTTAAAGTTGCTGTATCTCCATTATCAATTGAAGCTAAATCAATTATTCCAGAATAAGTACTTGGGCCTGTTTGGATAGTAGTACCATCTGTAGTTGTTACATAGTAAGTTATATTATTTTCATATTCTTCTTCCATATCTAGGGTTATATCATATCTTACAGATACATCAGTTCCATCAGGATCTAGTATTAAATCAAAATATCCACTTCTACCTGGAGCAATTACTCCATTAGCAATATGTGAGCTGTCACTATATGTGAAACTATTAATAGAAAAAGAAACTGTCTGTCCGGATGATATATCTATACTATTTAGATTTATCACCCAACTACCAATAGAAAAATCTGCTGTTCCTGTACCTGTAGTTTCAAACACAGCATAGGTTTCTTTAATTAAATATATAGAAGCAACTAGCAAAAATAGCACTCCTATATATAACATTGTTTTAATATTTATTTTCATAATTAGCTTTCTTTGTCTACTTCAGCTAACTCTTTTGCTGATTTCTTTTTAACTTCAATAGCAATAGTGTATACTTCATAAACAACAGCATATAGTGTTGGTAATATTATTAAAAACATAAATCCCCATTTTGATTCTAGTAGGCCAAGAACAAATCCCCATTTTTTCATTACTTTAGCTCCATTTGCTAAACCTAAAATCTTATCATATGAAACTTGATCATTAGCAAAATAGAATGCATCTTGTGCTCCTTCTACTCTTTCAACTTTTTCAATTACGCCAAAATTGATATAACTTCTAGTTTCTTTATTTCCATAATAGAAGAATACTCCATCACCTTCGTTATATTCCTTTTCAAGACCTTTTGTTGTTATTATAATATCATTTTTATCAAAACCATATTCTTCTAATGATCTATTATCAACAACAAATATTGATTTATCACCAAATTCACTAACTCCATAGTCATTTGAAGATATTAAACAGGCTGTTGTGAAAATTGCTACAACAATCCATATTCCTATTAAAATTTCCTTAAAAAACTTTACTATCTTACCCATATTATCACCAATTATATAATAACATAAATGAAAATAATTGTAAAACAAAAGAATTAATCAAAATTAATTCTTTTTCTCTAATTTCGCATTATCTTCTTTTAGATTTTCAATATCAATATTTCCAAATCCAACATCTATTTTTGAATCCCTAGTGATAGTTGCATTTTTAATATTAATATTACCAAAATCATTTTTAATATTAATATATTTATTAACATTATCTATATTCATATATAATAATGTGCTTTTAGAACTAATACTATTAACATCATAAAGATTTAACGTTCCCCAAAAACTATATATTGATGCGTCAGATACTTTTTTAACATCAACACTTCCTCTTTTTGATATCACTTTTAATACCTTAGCTTCATCTACAGAAACGTTACCAAATTTATTTGTTACTGAAATAGTTGAATTAGGAAAGCTTTCAATCTTAACATGTCCATAATCATTAACAACGTTTATATATTCTTTAAAATTAGATGGTGCTTCTATATTTATAACATTCAAAGTACAAAATATACATCCTTCATTATTATCAGTCACTATCGATAATTTTGAATTATATGATTTTAAATTAATATTTTTCCTATTTGATAATATTTCTACTTTTATATCATTAGACTTTCCATTAATAATATTTATAATCGCATCATCTACATCAACGTATATAGTATCTATATTCTTATACTCTTCTTTATATATACTCTTCGTACTTTGTTTTTTAAAAAATATATTATTAGTAAAATGAAATGGTTCATAATTGTTTATTACACCCAATAATATTACTATAACTAATAATAATATAGATATTATTATAATTAATTTCTTCTTCATATTATTTTTCTTTCATTTTATTAACATACATAATGTATTCTAATTCATCAATATCAATTTTATTTTTATTAATATCATAACTTAATATTAGATTTCCTAGATTCTTTAAGTATGAATCTATTGATTCTTCTGATATTTTTTCTTCATTAACATTGATATTAATTAGTCTATATCTATCACTTATTATTTGAGATATATTTTTATTTTCAGAAATACTTATGTTATTAACTATATTAAGTTCATTACCATAAACAAATTTAAACAATTTATTTAAATTATTATCAATATCTTCCATTGTTAAGTTTTCTTTTTGCTCTTTAAGAAGTTTTACAAAATAATTGAAGTCTAATGCAACTAATGATAATAATACATAATAACTTGTATCATCACTAACTTCATTATATATAGTATCATTTATTTTTAAATCATCTAATTCTCTATATAATTTATATAATTCTACTATACAATTATTCCTATTTAATTTACTTTCACCATTCTTATTAGCTTTTTTATTTAATTTAAATAGTTCTTTTTCTTTCTTATGTATTTCTTTATATTTATTTAAATAAACTCCTTTATATTCTTGTTTATGTTCAAATAATTTCTTTAAGTCTTCAATTATATACATAAAGTGCATTAGATCTTTATATTCTAATAAAGTATCTTCAAGTTTTAATAAATTATCATAATTAGAATCGCTTTCCTCTAGTAATAATTCAGATGTAATTGATTTAATATTCTTTTCAGATACATCCACAAGAGGTACTTTTTTCTCTAATATTAATGAGGATATATATTTAATACTTGTATGTTTATAATCATTTAATGATTGAGTTAATCCTCTATATTTATCAACAGTATTTATAGAAGATGGTACATGTTTTCTAAAATATTTATCAATCTTTTTCTTATATTTAAAGTATAAATATCTAAAATTTAATTCTATTTGATTAATTAAAGTAGGATTTTCCCAATACAAAGATTCAAATACTGCATGAATATCTTCATTCTTGTTTAATAATGATGTCATATATTTATTTACTACATCAGTATAATTAAAATCAGATATAGTTAGATTAATTCCAACTTTAGAAAATGAATCAATAAATGATAATATTATTTCATTAACTTTATCAAGATCTTCTTTATAATAATGACCAATTTCATATACATAATAGCTTAAATTCAATCTTTCATAACTATCAAAATCGCTATTAGAAAACTTTAAAGATATTATATCAATATCATCAGACATTTCTTGACTAGGTCCAGAAGTATACTTTTTTAGATATTTTTGATATCTATCTTCTAATTCTTTTTCTATTTCCTTAAGCTTATTATTATATTCATTTAATTCTGAATCAATATACTTTATATACTCTGCTTTATTCTTTTTGGTTTCAGTAGGAAGAATAGAAAGATTTTCATTAATTGCGTTAATAGATTCTTGAATTTTATCAATCATTCTTAACACCTTCTTTTCTAGTTTCTAATGACTTTATAAACCCTATCACTGTTTCATATAAATTAATTAATTCTTTATTTGTTAAATCTTTCATATAAATTCTCCTACCTTATTATTATATATTTTTCTACTGTTCCAATCAATGAAGAATTATCATATAACATAAATTCTACCATATATGTTCCTGGAGTTAAATTAGGTTTCATATTTAATGTCAAATATGTATGAGCAGCGGGATTACTAACTATTGTATATTCATTTGCATTTGAACTAGCTGTTAAAGTATTACTTACGTAATCCGCTAAATCTACTTCGTCATAATCAGTTGAATATATAGCATTATATTCTCTTCTTAATAATCTAACTCTTATTGATGGGTGTGTTAATCCTGAATTATATTCAATATCATATGTTACTTGATTATTACCGTTTAATGTATAACCGCTTGTTTTATCAATTATCATTTCTGCATTAGCAGCTGTTACATCTAATCCATATATTTCATTTACTATGTATATTGGGAAATCTATATAATCCGATGTATTAAGACCATAGTATATACCATCTGGTGAACCAAATGATTCAACTCTTAAAGTATAATTACCAGTAGCAAATTTTGAAGTACCAGTTTTAACTTTAATCCAAGTTTCAATACTACCTACTCTATCAGCAATTTTAATTCTTGCTGTTCCATCAATACTTGGTGAATAACTAGCTCCATTTATTTCATAAGTTAAACCTAATAAAGATGTTCCGGATACTACTTTTCCTTGACTATTAATTATAGATATTTTTAAACCAACTTTTTCATCAAACAACTTAGTATCATAAATAGTATTATTAGATACTTGTGATTGAGTATAGTTTGTTAATAAATCTAATGTTACAGTTTCACCACTATATATTGTATTACTACTTATAGTTCCGTTTATATCTATAACTGCATCTAATCCTTTATATACATCATAATGCATTCCACTTTCCTGAATACCTAAAACACTGACAATTGTCTGATTATTAGAGTTTTGAAGTTCAAATAATATGTAATTATCAAGTGAATTATTTGCAAAGTTAGTATCCTCAAAATCTATTATAAATATAAATTCTTCTTGGCTATAATCACCCGACTGTCGATAATAGAGGGCATTCATCGTAGCATCATCATAATGTACTCCACTATTAAATGCTCCCATCACTTCAAACATTGATAGATTATAATCTGCTTCTCCATCGAACTGAATCTGTGCTTGAGCAGCAGTTACATCCGTAGCTGTTATAACATGATAATAGTATTTTGCAGTGTCCATACTTAAATCTATCATTGTTATCTTTGTATTTTCAGGTAAAGCAATATTTGAAACTAATGCTCTATGGTAGCCTGTTTGATATACATTTTGGTTTTCAGCATATAATGAGAAATATGCACTTATTGATGACTTAGAAGTTATCTTTGTTGTTGTAGAAGTAAATAATTCATATTTTCTTCCAGCTGTTAAAGATGCTTCATAGTCATTTGTTGTATATAAAACTCTTGAAATATTTACATTAATAATTAATGTTTCTGGTTCTGATGTTAAATCATCTATTCTACTCGTAACACGTACTTCTATTTGAACCGTACCAAGTGATCCAGAAGTTTGTAAGTTTTTAGAATGGTATAAATAGAATAGCAATGATGGTACATTCGTACTATTCTCACCTACATAATATTTTAAACCTTGAATATGTGGTGTTGTATTAGTATAGAATGAAGTTGAACCAGATGTTAACCAACCAGAATTACTTGTTTCTAAAGATAGACCCATAGTTGTATCAACAGTTGAAAGGTTTGATGAAATCTTTGGTATAGAATTCTTATTTACTAACTGTACTCCACTTTCAAGTCCACTAAAGTCAACACTTCTTATTTCAAATGTTGTATTAGGCACCGTATAGTCAATTAAAGGAAGTTCAACAGCACCAAGTGTTGAATATTTAGAAGCCATTAAATTAACTTCATATGTTTGAACATATTCACCTATAACCCACATATACATTGGAGCATCTTCAGGAGTAGGATCAATTATTTTAATTGTATTTACTCCTTCAGCATCTACAAAGTTACTATAGAAACCATCTGCAGTTATATCATGATTTACTTTATGAGCACCAAGAACATAAGAACCAGATGTGAATAGACCACCATCTAAATTAATTGTTTCCCCATAATCATAATCATCATATATACCAACTACTATTGATCTATCTGCACCATATTTGAATAATCCAAAGAATGTCATACCAGTAACATTACCATAAGTTGTTAATGTTTCATTAGCAATATTTAATACTTTATTGCCAGCTCCATACATATAAATTCTATTATCAGCATCTCTTGTTAAAGTTTGATTTTCATCATCAATATCAATAGTAACAGGTGCACCCGTAGAAGTTAAACTTTTATAACTTCTAAGTTCGTTGGCTCCAGTTTCTAGATATAAAGTTGAATTATTCTTTAACTGTAATTCTTGAATAATTGAAAGAGTAAACAATACATCACTATATTCATTAGTTCTATCTGTTGCTCCTTCTAGAACTAATGCTGAATTATCAATTACCAATAAATCTGTTCTCTGTATTGAAATATTACGTTTTGGATTACCATATGTTCCATAATTTTTAATATTTATATTACTTGTACCTGTTGTAGTTGAAGCATTACCGCTTCCAAAGATTGAACCTAATATGTCAAAATTATTATAATTTAATGCATTTATATTAACAGCAATTGATTCGGTAACACCAACGAAATGCCAGTCATAGTTTTGGGAACCTGAAGCATTAGCTTCACCACCACCAAATACAGTACCATTTATTAATATGTTTGATCTAGTTATTTCATTTGTTGTTGTTACATCAGCACCAATATCAACACTAGTTCCACCATATACAACAGAAGTATTAGCTCCTCCATATACGTTACCATGTATTGTTGCTCCTGCTACCTTAACACTAGAATGTGAGCCACCTATAAGTTCGTCTCCAGTTACAGCAGCATTTCCTCCACCAAATAATGAACATTGACTCTTAATTACGCAAGAAGCAGTTCCAATTGTTGTTGTACCACCAACCGTTATATTGGTATTACCTAAAACTGCAGCGGTAGAACCATTTCCTCCGCCATATGCGCTTCCATTTATTGTTGTATTATTAATAATTACATTTGTATTGCCAGAAGTAGCACCATTATTTCCTCCACCATATACATTGCCACTTACTGTTCCTCCAAGAAGTTTTAGAGAAGTATTACTGTTAACTGCGGCTTCGTTTCCTCCACCATATACACTTCCACTTATTGTTCCAGAATTTATAACTACATTTGTATTATTAACTGCGGCTAGGTTTCCTCCACCATATACATTACCAACTGATGTTCCACTTAATGTTACGTGAGTAGTTGATGATACGCCACCTTGATTGTTACCACCATATACATTTGCAATTCCAGTTCCACTAGCTAAAGTAACATTTGTTGTTATAACGTTACCACTTTGGTTAGATCCTCCATATATTGTTGTAGTTGATGCGGTTGAATTAGAAGGAATAGAAACATTAGTAGTCGTTGCTCCTGCTTGGTTTCCTCCACCATATACACTTGTTGATGTTCCACCATTTAATGTAATGTTTGTTACACCTACTGAAGCTAAATTACCTCCACCATATACATTTGTAATTGTTCCACCATTAGTAGTTATATTTGTAGTTGATGATACGCCACCTTGATTGTTACCACCAAATACATTTGTAGCAGTTCCACTAGACATTGTTATATTAGTAGTTGTTACATTACCACTTTGGTTAGAACCTCCATATATATTTGTTACAGTCACACTTGAATTAGATGGGATTGTTACATTTGTTGTTGTTGCTCCGGCTTGATTTCCACCGCCATAAACTGCAGTAATTGTATTTGTTACAGAATTGATAGTAACATCTGTATCGCCACCTACAGCGCCAGCATTTCCCCCACCAAATATAGTTCCAACTGTAGTAGCACTGTTAATTAATACATTCGTATCATTTGTAATTGTAGCTTGGTTACCTCCACCATAGATTGTAGTTAATGTTCCACCATTTACTGTAATATTTGTATCATCACTTACAGCTTCATTACCTCCACCATAAGTAGTAGTGATTGTTCCAGCATTAACAGTAATATTTGTTTCAACTGTTTTACCACCGGCATTATTACCACCATAAAGATTAGTGATTGTACCTTTATCAATTGTAATATTAGATTCATTAACATTACCACTTTGATTAGAACCACCATATACATTTGTAACGACTATATTATTATTTCCACTTCTTGTATGTAAATCAACATTTGTTGTCGTAGCACCGGCATTATTACCTCCACCATAGATTGAAGTAATAGTTCCCGTATGATTATATATATCAATATTTGTTGTTGATGTACCTACTAAGTTACCTCCACCATAGATTGTTCCAATAGAACCTCCAGTAACTTCAATATTTGTAGTACCACAAGTTCCACCTTCGTTATTCCCACCATATACAGTTGTTGCACTACCTGCAGAAATATTAACATTTGCGGTAGTTACACTACCAGATGTATTAGAACCTCCATATATATTTGTTGTACTTGCTCCAGCTAAGTAAACATGCGTAGTTGTTACAGAAGATTTATTACCTCCACCAAACACATCTGTTATTGTTCCGCCATTTAAATGAACTTCATTTTGTTTTGTATGGCTTCCAGCTTGGTCATTACCACCAAACACTTTTCCAACTGTTCCATCATTTACTGTTACAGTAATAGCACCATTAACAACTGGTGTATGAGTAGTGTCTCCTTGTCCACCACCAAATACACTTCCTGTAACGGTTCCTTTATTAACTGTTACAGCTACAGTTCCACGGTTTGTATCATTAACGCTACCAAAAGCACTACCTCCATATACATTACCTCTAATAGTAGGGCCACTATTTGAATCTCCAATTGTAACATTCACTCCATTTGTTGTAAATGTACCATTTGTTGCTGGATCATCTGTGGTAGCAGCTTCAGCACCACCTTTTCCTCCACCATATACATTTTGAGTAATAGTTCCACCTGTAATATCTATATCTATATTTCCATAAATTGTACCATGTCTATTAGAACCACCATATACATTTCCGATTGTTCCACCTTTAATATCTATATCAATTATATTTGAAGTTTGATAGTTAGACACACCAAAATCAGCAGATCTACTTCCACCAAATATATTACCTATTGTTCCAGAAAGTACTTCTATTTTAGCAGTTGATGTAGCATTATTAACTGTACCAGTTGAACCATAGTTACCTCCGCCATATACTGCTGAATTAATTGTTCCACCATTAATAATAACATGCGAATTATATACCGTACCTTTTTCAGTTGATGAAGTATCTCCTCCTCCAGCACCAAATACTGTGCCAGATTCAACACCAAATAATTTTCCGCTTCCTCCTCCAACTGTTACATTTCCACCTACATACACTAGCGTAGATCCTTGAAGGACACCATCATCTGTATAACCAGATTCAAAACTGTTTGAACCTCCAAGAACACTATAACTTACAGATCCTCCTGTTACACAAACAATACGATTACCTTTTGTTGTTGAGTGTCCAGCACCACCATATATTGATCTTACTGATCCTCCACTCATTCCTATAAACGTTGAGTTAGTAGTTTCAGAGCCATTATAACCATAGCCACCAACTACCATATTTATGTTTCCGCCTTCAATCTTAGCTCCTGTAATAGAGTTAGCATAAAAATTAGCTCTGGCACCTATATATAAACCTGCTGTATCATCAGTGTTAGGTGTATCATCATAGTTATATCCAAATGTACCACTCTTAATTATATTCCATGAAGCAAATAATGAATTACTGTCAGCGTTATTTCTACCACCCGCATATCCATCAAGACCTATTTCAAAATATAATTTCTTATTAGCGTTTGTTACTCGATCATAATCACTACCAAAAATTGTAGTTTCATTAAATGTATAACTATTAGTTGAGCTACTCATTCTTCCACTGTGGTAAGCCATATAGTTACCACTTTCAATTATTACTCTAAATAATCCAGAAGGACTCGCATCATAAGTACCACCATATATACCACCAACAGATAAATATGCAGTACCATCAGATGGTGTAACATTTCTTCCTATCTTAAAATTATGTGAATTAGCATATATTGTACCGTAAGAAGTATAGTTTGATACATCATAACCAAGTGCTCTATTTTTATTACCATTAGTATTTAAATTATAGTCTGGTCCATTTATTCTAATATTTTCAATTACTATATCACCAGGAACAGTCCATCTAGAAGTACTAATTGTTATAGTTCCACTAGCAGTTGTACCATTAAGAGCTGTACCAGTTAATGTATAAGGTCTGCTTGTACTAAGGTTAGAATAACTGACAGTACCAGTAATTCTAACAATATTCATATCCCTAGTAACTAAGTAGAAATAATTATCTCCATTTATAACTTCATTATTAGAATCTTCTTCAATAATTGATATAGTGTTCCCATTACTTTTTAGAACTTCATCATCATATTGAATTAATTTATATGCTGTTGAACAATTACTTGTACTAGTACATAAAGTACCATTTGAAGTGTAATACATTCCAGTTTCTAGCATCGCTGATGTTGGATTAGTAACTTTATAATAAAATCCTTGTGTATCATAACCAGTAGGAATATATGATTTTTGTCTTTGAATTGTTTCAGTAAATGAATACTGTCCATCAGGATCATCTAATAATTCCATGTAATTAGTATTGTAATTATTAATTGTTGTTTCTGTATTACTGTTAGTAGGTCTAAAGTTAGGAACAAATGTAACAGAACCACCATTATATTTAGTTCCACCTACAATAGCTGAAGTATTAGCAGTAAACACATAACATGTTCTACCCCATCCACATCTACTTATACTAGAATTATAGTTGTATGTTCCACTATTTTGATTATATCTATACCATGTACCTGCAGGCATATAGCCATCTTGATCATCGCCTCTAACATAAGTACGCTGAAATTCCATTTGTGTATAATTTTGTTTCCAAAAATAACTAGCAGTGTGTACTATTGTTTCGGGAACAGTATACCCAGTAGATACCATTGTCATTGATCTAAAATTAGAAATACCACTGTAAGAAGTTGCAGTATCCGCTTCATACCAATTAGCATTTAAGTGAATTACTACTTCACTACCACCAGTTATAGGCACTTGTAAGTATCTTGTATAATCATCAGTATTAATACTAAACTTTGATGCAGCACATACATCAGCAGTAGTGTCATCTTCTTGATTGCATGTCCATCCATTAAATCCATATTCAGTTGGATTAACATATGGTCTTTTACTAAATGGATTATCTATTAATTCAATTTTAATATAGTTATTACCATTTTCATCAGTAGCTAACGTTCCATTTGAATCTCTTTCTAGTGCATAATATTTAAAATATACATATTTATTAGAATTTTCACTATTAATTGGAGATACATTTCCAACTAATGAAGAATTATTAAGATCTGTTCCATCATATATAATTTCAGCTTTTACCAAATATTCTGGATCATAATAATGAGAACTATTTCCACTAGGAATGCTTGTACTTCTAACTTCAGTATAATTAAGTCCTGTAAAATAATTTAAATCACTAGTTAAATCATTAACATAAACTGTATTATTACTTACTCCGCTGGCATGTTCACTAATAGTGCTTCTTTTAACACCTCTATTATTAATTGCTTTATTTGAACTAGATCCATTATTAATTATTCTAAATTCTCCATTTTCGTATTTCCAAACTAGTTCACTATTTTCGTTAAATGATTTAACAACATATTCTAAATCCCTTTTATTGTTAAATGTTATTTTTCCTTTTTCAGCACTATATTCATAAATATCATACTTTTTAGTATAATCAAACTCATCAACCAAAGATAATTTACTAGATTCAAACATAATGTTTTTAAGATTACTTCCATTAAATTTATCTATTAAAATGTTAGTACTACCTATATTACTGCTACCAGTTATATTAATATTTTCAATATTATTTGATTTATTGTCATTAAGAATAAATAGAGATGAATTTAATATTTCTTTATCACCACTGTATTCAATCTTTATATTATTAACATTAACATTTTTAATATTACTGCTTTCAACATTTCTAAATAAACTAACATCTATATTCTCAATACCATGTTCTTCTTCTTTTTCTTCTTCTACTTTTTCCATTGAAGATGCTTCTTCTAATATACTAGGTTCTTCTACATTACTTGAAGTTTCTTCTTCACTACTTGAAACTTCTTCAATATTTTCTTTTTTTACTTCTTCAATATTTTTTATAATCATTTTGTCATTAGCAATAATAGTAATATCTTTAAAATTTATATTTTTAATATTTGCATTATATAAAGAAGAAAACAAACTAAAACTTGCTGTAGTTTTTTCTACATCAGTATAATAATTGCTAATTTTAAAATTAGATATTGTATACCCAGCACCATTTAATGTTCCACTAAATTGCTTGTTTGTATTAGTAAATAAGAATTCTTTTCCATTAAGATTTATATTATTATTTATTTCATAATATTTATTAAAATACTCAGAATTATTATTGTTTATAAGTTTAAAGAAATACGCAAGCTCACTACCATTACTTATAATATATGGTCTATCACTTGTTCCGTTTCCTCCACTAAACGAAGATGCTACTGTTCCATCCCATATAGAAGATGTAGTTTTTTCTGAAAAAGTATCTTTAAAAAATAGTAACAAGAAAACAAAAATGCAAAGCATTCCTACTAATAGTACTATCTTTTTATTTTCTTTAAACAACTTCTTCATCTATACTATCCTACTTATATCATTATATCACAAGGCTTGTCTATTTAAAAGAATAGCATACAAAAAAAGAAACTTTATTTTAAAGTTTCTATTGCCTTATCTAATTGAGTGTCCCCAGTTTCTTTTAATTCAACTTCTACATCAGGTTCAATTCCTAAATTGTTAATACTATTTCCATTAGGTGATAGCCAATAAGCAGATGTAAATTTAATCATAGAACCATTTGATAATATATCAGTGTCTTGAACAGTACCTTTTCCATAAGTCTTTTTACCTACTATAGTAGCTCCATAACTTTCTTTCAATGCAAGTGCTAATATTTCGGATGCTGATGCACTAAATTCATCAACCAAAACTACTACTTTGTAATTCCTATTACTATTAGACATAGAGGATACTTTTTCAATACTTCCATCTCTATATTTTAATTGATAAATAATTTTACCTTTCTTTAAAAACAATTCAGAAATATCTTTAGCAGAATTTAGATATCCACCACTATTACCTCTTACATCAATAATCAATGATTTCATACCATTACTCTCTAATTTTTCTAAAGAACTCTTTACCTGATCATAAGTTGTATTAGAGAATGTTGATAAATTAATGTATCCAATATTTCCTTCTAACATTTTTGATTCAACACTAGGTATTATAACTTTAGATATATCAATTTTAACAGTTTCATCTTTACCATTTCTTCTATATATTAATGTAATAAATTCAACATTAGGGTTCCCTTTAATAGTGTTAGCTACATCTGAAGCAGTTTTACCAACCATAGATTCCCCATTAATAGATATAATTAAATCTCCTTTTTTTAAACCTACTTCTTCAGCAGGGGTATTAGGAAATACAGTAACTATTTCTACAAAGCCTGCTTCATTTGCAGTTATTTCAACACCAATACCTTTATATTCGCCATTTAATCTATCTTGAACATCGACAGTTGTATCTTGATCTATATAATTAGTGTATATATCTAAATAATCAAACATTCCTTTAGTAGCAGCTTCAATTAATTTTTTACCATCAACATCTTCTACATACTTATCTTTTAAATCATTGTATAGTTTTATAAATTCATCTAATTCTTCGTTTTCAGTTTTATTACTTGTTATATTAGATATATTAGAGAAATATCTATGATTTCTAAATACTAGGAATCCTGTAAATACACTTACTACTAATGAAACAATAATAACTATTACAATCATTTCAACTAGTGAAAAAGTTAATACTCTTTTTTCACCAGTAGTATTTATTTCTAATGGTTTTTCTTCTTTCTTAACTGTTTTCTTTTTAACAACTTTTTTCTTAGTTACTTTTTTTTCTTCATCTATTTTTTCCATAACATCATATCCTTTACTTAACTATATACAATAATAACACATTTTTTCATAATTTTATAGTATTAATTAAAATAAAAAAACTGATATTTAAATCAGTTATTTTACTAGTTCTAATCTTACGATTAAAGCGTCGTCTCCTCTTCTTTCTTTTAATTTGATAATTCTAGTGTATCCACCATTTCTATCAGTATAAGTAGGAGCGATTTCATTAAATAATTTTTTAACAAGTTCAGAATCGTTATTTAAGAAAGAAAGCGCTAATCTTCTAGATACTAAAGTGTTCTTCTTACCATAGCTAATCATTTTATCAACAAACTTTCTTACTTCTTTAGCTCTTTCTTCAGTTGTTTCAACATAACCAACTTCTAAAACAGTTTTTGTTAAACCAGCTAAAATACTTCTTCTAACTCTTGTTTCTCTATTAAGTTTTCTGTATGCCATAAATACCTCCTATTCATCATCGCGGAATTTAAGACCCATGTCTTTAACTTTTTCCAATACTTCTTTTAATGATTTTTTACCTAAGTTTCTAATTTTCATCATTTCATCTTCTGTCATAGCAGTAATGTCTTGTAATGTATGAATACCAGCTCTTTTTAAGCAGTTATATGCTCTTACTGATAAATCTAATTCTTCAATAGCAGTTTCTAATGTCTTAGTTATTGGATCTTCTCCTCTATCTGATAATAAGCCAGTGATATCTGCGATTGAATTAATACTTGCTACTACTTCGAAATGTTCAATTAAAATTCTACTTGCTAAAGCGATTGCTTCCTCAGGTTTAATAGATCCGTTTGTCCAAACTTCCATTATTAATTTATCATAATTTTCACTTTGACCAACACGAGCATCTTCTACGTCATAACTAATTCTTTCAATTGGACTATATAAAGAATCTATAGCGATTGATCCAACTTCTGAATCAGGAATATTTTTAGAATTATCTCTTGCATCAACATAACCACGACCATTTGATACAGTCATAGTCATATCAATAGATCCACCTTTTGCAAGTGTACAAATAACTAAATCTTGGTTAATAACTTCAACTTCTGCATTTTTATCAATATCAGCAGCAGTTACTACACCTTCTTTAGTAGCTTTTAAGTGTAATACTTGATCTTCTTCAGAATGATTTTTAAGTACTAATGATTTTAAATTTTGTACTATTTCAGTAACATCTTCTACAATTCCATCAACTTTTTGGAATTCATGAAGAACTCCTTCAATTTTAATTCTAGTAATTGCACTACCAGGTAAACTTGATAACATTACTCTTCTAAGTGCATTACCAATTGTTCTACCGAATCCTCTTTCAAGTGGTTCTAGAACAAACTTTCCATAAAAATTATCTTCTACGTATTCTACAACTTTATATTCAGGTTTTTCAAATCTTAACATATTTATATTCCCCTTCCTTAATTACATACGTCTTCTTTTTGGTGGTCTACATCCATTGTGTGGAATTGGTGTTACATCATTAATAGCAGTAATTTCTAATCCTGCAGTTTGTAAAGAACGAATTGCAGTTTCACGTCCTCCACCAATACCTTTAACAAATACTTCAACTTTTCTAATACCAGCATCATAAGCAGCTTTACCTGCAGCTTCTGCAGCTTGTCCTCCAGCGAATGGAGTTTTCTTTTTACTACCTTTATATCCAATACTTCCAGCTGAAGCCCAAGATGCTACACATCCATCTTCATCAGTAATAGTAACAATAGTATTGTTAAATGTTGAATGAATATGAGCTTCTCCGATGACTATATCTTTCTTAGCTTTTCTTTTTCTTCTATTATATGCCATTCTTTAATTCCTCCTATTTCTTCTTATTAGCTATTACTTTACCTTTACCTTTACGAGTTCTAGCATTTCTACTAGTATGTTGTCCTCTTACAGGAAGGCCTTTTTTATGTCTAGTACCTTGATATGAACCAATTTCCATTTTAGTTTTGATGTTCATTTCAACTTCTCTTTTTAGATCTCCAACTAAAACATATTTATCAGCTTCATTTCTTAGTGCATTAATTTGATCTTCTGTTAAATCTTTAACTCTGATATCTTCACTAACTTTTGCATTAGTACAAATTTCATGAGCTCTTGATGGACCAATACCATAAATATATGTAAGTCCAACTACAACTCTTTTATCTTTTGGTAAGTCAATATTTTTAATACGTGCCATAAATTCTCCTTATCCTTGTCTTTGTTTGTGTTTAGGGTTTTCACAAATAACTCTAACCACACCTTTTCTTTTAATTACTTTGCATTTGTCGCAAATCTTTTTTACTGATGGTCTTACTTTCATAAATTTCCACTCCTTTTTTATTTTCTATAAATTATACGCCCGCGTGTTAAATCACAAATTGGTATTTCCATAAGCACTTTATCACCTGGATAAATGCGAATGTTATTCATTCGTATTTTGCCAGAAACGCCGGCTATTACTATGTGCTCATTCTCTAGTTGCACTTTGAATTCATAATTTGGAAGTAACTCAAGTACTTTTCCTTCTACTTCAATGTAACCTTCTTTTGCCAATTTATTCACTCTCCTGTTATTATCTCATAACCATCTTTGGTTACAAGAATTGTATGTTCGAAATGTGCTGATGGACTCTTGTCTTCAGTTTCAATCGTCCAGCCATCTTCTAACATCCATATATTTTTTGTTTTTAAACCAAACATCGGCTCAATTGCAAGTGTCATTCCCTCTTTCAAGATGATATCTTCGCTTTCCTTATTACTGTAGTTAGGAATGTAAGGGTCTTCATGTAAGTCTAAACCTACACCATGACCAGTTAGTTCTCTAAATACAGCATAATGATGTTTTAGAGCAACACTTTCAATGTTTTTACAAACCTCATTTAGTTTAATACCTTCTTTTATAACATCTAGTCCCTTATATAAAGCTTCCCTAGTATGTTCGACTAATTCTCTTTTTTCTCTAGTTGTATTTCCTACTATGTATGTATATGCAGTATCAGTATGCATTCCTTTATACTTAACTCCAAGATCTACTGTAACAATGTCACCATTTTTAAGTATTATCTTTTCACTAGGTATACCATGAACAACAACTTCATTAATGCTTATACATACACTCCCTGGAAATCCTTCATAATTTAGGAATCCTGGAGTACAATCTCTTTCAATGATATATTTGTAAGCGTATTCGTCAAGCTCTTTTGTGCTTACTCCTGGTTTCATTAAATTTTTCATAGACATTAATAATTCATAAGCAATTTTACCTGCATGTTTCATTAATTCTATTTGTTCTTTAGTTTTTATACTAATCAATTTATACTCCTAAAGATTCTTCTAAATCTTTTATAACTTCATTTATATCTTTAGATGAATCAATTTCTATAACTTTACCTAGTTTTTTATAATATTCAACTACTGGTAAAGTATTTTCTTTAAAGAAATCAAATCTTACTTTAAGTGAATCTTCATTGTCATCATTACGTTTGTCTAATAAACATCCACAATTATCGCAGGTATTCTCTACTTTTGGAGTATTATATCCTGTCAACACATTGTAAGTTTTCTTGCACTTAGGACATATTCTTCTTCCTAAAGTTCTCTTAAGAGCAGTTTCATAATCAATCTTTAGATATATAACATAATCAATATCAAAGTTTAATTCTTCTTTAATGCCTTCTAAAGCATAAACTTGATCCATTACTCTAGGATATCCATCAAGGATTACTCCTTTTTTAATATCATCCTTAGATAGTCTTTCCTTCATTAGTTTATTAGTAATTTCATTACTAACAAGTTTACCTTCACTTTGAATTTGTCTAATTTCTTTTCCTAATTCTGTTTCTGGGTCAACCCCTCTTAATAATTCACCAGCACTTACTCCGATTAAACCATATTTTTGATTTAATATTTCAGCAACTGTTCCTTTTCCTGCAGCTGGTGCTGCAACTAATATTAAATTCATATTTACCTCTTATTATAACTTCTACTTGCAACAGATGATTCTAATTGCTTATAAGTTTCTAATACTACACCTACTACGATTAAAATACTTGTTCCACCAATTCTTACTGAACTTGGTAAACTAGTAGTTGCACTAAACACAATTGGTAATGCAGCGATTACTGCAATGAATATAGCTCCTAAGAATGTTATTCTACTTAATACTTTTGAAATATAAGTCTTAGTCTCAGTACCTGGCCTAATACCTGGAATATAGCCTCCCGCTTTATTCAAATCCTTTGACATTTTATCTGGACTTAATACCATAAAAGTATAAATGTATGTAAATAATATAATTAGTAACATATATATTGTAAATCCAACTGGTGTTTCTGTAGTAAATACTTTATTAATAAAACTTAATACACTAGCATTTTTAACAAAATAAGTTAATACTGTAGGTAAAGATATAATTGTTGAAGCAAAGATTACTGGCATAACACCTGCAGAATTTATTCTTAAAGGTAAATATGTCTCTCTTCCTCCATATGAAGAAGATGTTCTATTTGAATACTGAATTGGTATTCGTCTTTCTGCTTCTTGTACAAATATAACTCCTACTATAATTAGAATATATAATAATACGAATAATACGAATGAAATAATTCCTATTGTTAAGTTTGATGCCCCTGGTATTAATGATTCAAACGCATTAATAAACATTGCAGGTAAAGTATTAACAATACCAGCCATAATTATTAATGATACACCATTTCCAATACCATTTTGAGTAATTCTATCACCCATCCATAATAAGAAAGCTGTTCCTCCAGTCAATATTACTGATATTTTTAAATAATCAATTGCTGGATAACCTTTTCCCATGAACATTAATGAGTAAACAAATCCTTGTATAAATGAGAATCCTATACCAAAATATCTAGTTATCTTATTTAATTTAGTTCTACCTTCTTCTCCCATTTCTTTTAAATCCTTAAAATAAGGGATGATATCCATCTGAAGGATCTGAATTAAAATAGATGCTGTAATATATGGCATAACACCCAATGCAAATATAGAGAATTGTTTTAAACCTCCACCGCTCATTGCGTTTAATAGTTCTAGGAATCCTAAATCCTTAGTTATTGCTTTCATACCTGGAACTGTGATTGCATTACCTAGAGCAAATACAGCAAGACAAGCTAGAGTAAATAATACTCTAATTAATAAGTCTTTATTTGTAGATTTAAATAATTGCTTAAATGTAGCAAACATTTTAAATCACCTCTGCTTTCCCGCCTAACTCTTCGATTTTGTTAATAGCGCTATTAGTAAATACATTAGCTTTAACAGTTAATTTCTTTTTAAGTTCACCATTACCTAAAATCTTTATTCCTTTATATCCTTTAGTAAATAATCTTTTTTCTTTCATTAATTCAGGTGTAACAGTTGTACCATCTTCAAATACATTTAATTCAGATACATTTACAACTGCATATTTCATAGCAAATCTCTTATTACTAAATCCTCTTCTTGGAATTCTTTTATATAATGGATTTTGTCCACCTTCAAACCAAGCTGGGATACTAGCACCTGAACGAGCTTTTTGTCCTTTTTCACCACGAGTTGAAGTTTTACCGTGTCCTGAACCTGGACCTCTTCCTACTACTTTTCTTCTATGAGTAGATCCAGGATGATTCTTAAGTTCATTTAATTTCATTATCCTTTAATCTCCTCTTCTTTTTTATCACGTAATACTGCTAAACGAGATACACTTCTTTGTTTCATTAATGCATCCATTGTAGCACGTGATGTATTAATTTTTGTATTGCTTCCTAAAGATTTAGAAACTACATCTTTAACACCAGCAAGATCTAATATAATACGAACTGGTCCACCAGCTATAATTCCTCTACCTTCTTTAGCAGGTCTAATTAATACTTTAGCTGCTCCACAAGTTCCAATAACTTCATGAGAGATTGTTCTATTATCTACTAGATCTATTGTTATCATATTCTTTTCAGCTGCTTTAATAGCCTTAGTTACTGCTTCTGGAATTTCATTTGATTTACCAGTACCAATACCTACTTTACCTTTTCTATCTCCAACAGCTACAGTTACAGAAAATCTAAAATTTCTACCACCTTTTGTTACTTTTGTAACACGTCCAATAGATATAATTTTATCTTCATATAACTTCTTTTCTTCTTTCTTTTCGAATTTCTTGTTTTCCATTAGAATTCTAGTCCTTTCTCACGAGCAGATTCTGCTAAAGCTTTAACTACACCATGATATAAATATCCGCCTCTATCAAATACAACGGTTTTGATTTTAGCTTTTTTAGCTCTTGCAGCTATTTCTTCACCAACTTTTTTAGCATTTTCAATATTTACGCCATTAAGTTTCAATTCTTTTCCAGAAACGCTTACTAAAGTTTTTCCTTCTTCATCATCAATTATTTGAACATAAAGATCTTTATTACTTTTAAATACGCATAATCTAGGAGTTGAACTAGTTCCGTGAAGATTTTTTCTAATTCTTTTATGTCTTGCTACACGCGCAACATTTCTTGATTCTTTCTTTACCATAATTTATCCTCCCTATGCAGCTTTCTTTCCTTCTTTACGACGAATATGTTCATCTTTATATTTAATACCTTTACCTTTATATGGTTCTGGTCCTCTAACTTTTCTTACATTAGCAGCAAATTCACCAACTAATTGTTTATCAATTCCGCTTATTGTAAGTTCAGTTGCAGATGGAGTTTCAAGTTTTAATCCACTTGGAACATCAATATTTACTGAATGAGAATATCCAGCGTTAATTACTAATTTATTACCTTGAACAGTAAATTTATAACCAACACCATTGATTTCTAATTCTTTTTTAAATCCGTTACTAACTCCGTCTATCATATTTTTAATTATTGAATTAGTTGTTCCATGTAATTGTTTAGAAGTTTTTAAGTCATTCTTTCTAGTAACAATAACTTTACCTTCTTTAACTTCTACATTAACATCATTTTTATATTCAAAAGTAAGGGTTCCTTTTGATCCTGTAACTGTTACTACATTGTTATCAACTGTAACTGTTACGCCTTCAGGTATATTAAGTTCTCTATTTCCAATACGACTCATATATATTCACCTCTTACCATATGTACAAAAGCACTTCTCCACCAAGAGACTTACTTCTAGCTTCTTTATCAGTCATTAAACCTTCTGGGGTAGAAATAATTGCAGTTCCTAAACCATTAATAACTCTTGGAAGTTCATTAGCTTTTGCATAAACACGTAATCCTGGTTTACTAATTCTTTTTAAGCCAGTAATTACTCTTTCTTTAGATTTTGTATATTTTAAATTTAATACTAACATTTTTGCAGCAGTATCCTCTTCAGACTCACTATAACCAGCAATATAACCTTCTTTAACAAATATATCAGCTATACCTCTAGTTAATTTAGTTGAAGGAACTTCTACTGTTTTATATCTCATAGCATTTGCATTACGAATTCTTGTAAGCATATCTGCTACTGTATCATTTACCATAACTCTTCTCCCTTCTTAAAACCCAATTTATTAATTTCTTTTTTTACTAATTCATTCATCTGATATTACCAACTAGATTTCTTAACACCAGGTATTTGTCCTTTATAAGCAAGTTCTCTGAAGCAAATACGGCATAGACCGAATTTTCTTAAAACACCATGTGGTCTTCCACATCTTTCACATCTTGTATAGTTTCTAGCTTTAAATTTAGAGCCTTTTTTCCAACTAACTATTTTACTTTTCTTTGCCATAATTCCTCCTTACTTTCTAAATGGTAATCCAAACCCTGTTAATAAAGAAAGTGCTTCTTTATTTGTCTTAGCAGTAGTAACTATTACTACATCTAATCCACGAGTTTTAATAACACTATCATATTCTACTTCTGGGAATACTAATTGTTCTTTGATTCCTAAAGTATAATTTCCTCTTCCATCAAAGCTTCCTTTAGATATTCCTCTAAAGTCTCTTACACGAGGAAGAGCTATTTTTACAAGTTTCTCTAAGAAAATATACATTTTATCTCCTCTTAAAGTAACTTTGCAACCAATTTTATTTCCTTCTCTTAATTTAAATCCAGCGATTGATTTTTTAGCTTTTGTTATAACTGGTTTTTGTCCAGCTATTACTTCTAATTCTTTAACTGCTGCATCTAAGTATTTAGAATCAGCTAAAGCATCTCCAACTCCCATATTTAGAACTATTTTTTCTAATCTAGGAACTTGCATATCAGAAGTATAACCATATTCTTTCTTTAAACTAGGAAGAATTTCTTTGTTATATAATTCTTTTAATGTTTCCATAATTCACCTACTTTTTACTTTCTTTCTTAGTAGTCTTTTTTACTGTTTTAGTTGCTTTCTTAACTTCCTTAGCTGCTTTTTTTTCTTTCTTAACAACTTTAACATTTGAAATGTGAATAGGAGCCTCTATTTCAAGAATTCCACCAGTTTCATTAGTATTAGATGGTTTAACGTGTTTCTTAACAATGTTTACTTTTTCAACGATAACTCTGTTTTCGCTTCTAAGCACTTTAACAACTTTACCTTCTTTACCTTTGCAACTGCCAGATATAACTTCTACCATATCTCCAACTTTTATTTTCATTGGTAAGCCTCCTATAATACTTCTGGTGCTAGTGAAACGATTTTCATGTAATTCTTATCACGAAGTTCACGAGCAACAGGTCCAAGAACACGAGTTCCAATTGGACTATTATCATCTTTGATTAATACACATGCATTATCTTCAAATTTGATATGACTTCCGTCTTTTCTTTTAACCCCTTGTACTGTTCTTACTATAACAGCTTTAACTACTTTTCCTTTTTCAATAGTACCATTTGGTATTGCTTTTTTAACAGTACCAACTACTACATCTCCAATATTTCCGCTTTTAACTTTACTTCCACCCATTACTCTAATAACCAATAGTTCACGAGCACCTGAGTTATCAGCAACTTTTAAACGACTTTCTGGTTGTATCATAATTAGTCCTCCTTAATCCACAATAGCGGCATGTTCGATGACTTTATCTAAAACATATCTCTTAGTTTTTGAAATTGGTCTAGTAAATACAACTTTAACAGTATCTCCAACTTTTGCTACATTTTTTTCATCATGTACCGCATATTTCTTAGTACTTTTTACTCTTTTACCATATAATGGGTGTTTTTTGTAAGTTACTACTTCAATAGTGATAGTTTTATCACATGCATTACTTACAACTTTTCCTATAAGTTCTTGTTTTGCTTTTTCCATAATTCACCTACTTTTTTAACCCTTCTAATTCACGTTCTTTTAGAACTGTTTTTAATCTTGCTACTTCATGTCTTAACATAGACACTCTATGAGGTTTTTCAAGTGATCCAGAAGCAGCAGCAAATCTTAAATTAAATAATTCAGTTTTATCTTCATCAATTTTCTTTAAGATATCTTTTTCAGACATTTTTCTGATTTCTTCCATCTTCATTATTCACTTACCTCACTTTTCATAACAAATTTTGTTTTGATAGGTAATTTGTGACTAGCTAGTCTAAAAGCTTCTCTTGCGATTTCTTCAGTAACATCAGTCATTTCAAACATGATCTTACCAGCCTTTACTACTGCAACCCACTCTTCAACATTACCTTTTCCACTTCCCATACGTACTTCAGCAGGTTTTTTAGTTCTTGCTAAATGTGGGAATATATTAATAAATACTTTACCTCTTTTGAAGTTTTTCATATGTCTAGTCATAGCTATACGAGCAGCTTCAATTTGTCTAGCTGAGATGTAAGCACCTTCTTTAGCCATTAAACCATACTCACCTTGAGTAAGTTCAACGTTTCCTTTTGCTTTTCCTTCGTAACTTACACGATGTGGTTTACGATATTTAGTTCTCTTTGGAATCAACATTTGAAGGCACCTCCTTTTTCTTTGCACGAAGTATTTCACCTTTATAGATCCATACTTTTACACCAATTTTTCCATAAATTGTGTCAGCTTCTTTATGTGCATAGTCAATATCAGCTCTTAAAGTGTGTAGAGGAACAGTTCCTTCGCTCTTAACTTCACTTCTAGCTATTTCAGCACCATTTAAACGTCCAGAAACTAAAACTTTAACACCTTTAGCTCCAGCTTTCATAGCGTTTCTAATAGCTCTTTTTTGAGCTGAACGATAAGATGCTCTATTTTCAATTTGCATAGCGATAGATTCTGCAACTAAAGCTGCATTAGTATCAATACCTTTAATTTCAACTATTGATAAGTAAATCTCTTCACCTGTTAATTTCTTTAAAGCATTCTTATGTTTTTCAATATCAGCACCACCTTTACCAATAATTACTCCTGGTTTAGCAGTACTTATAATTACGTTTGTTCTTTTCTTATTTCTTTCAATAACTACATTAGCTACAGAACAACCTTTTAAACATTTATCTAAATATCTTCTAATTTTAATATCTAATTGTAGATATTTCTTAAAATCTTTATTAGAAGCATACCATTTAGATTCCCAATCTTTATTAACACCAATTCTTAATCCGACTGGACTTACTTTTTGTCCCATTAGTTGTCCTCCTTTCCGTCAGTTACTTTTACATATATATGAGATGTTCTTTTGTATCTTTTATCTACTCTAGAACGAGAACCAATTTTATATCTTTTTAATACAGTTCCTTCATTTATATAAGTTTCACTTACGTATAAATCTTCTTTTTTTAGTCCTAGGTTATTAACAGCATTTGCTACTGCACTATCTAGTACTTTTTTGATTAGACGACTAGCTTTTGTATTTGTAGTTACTAAAATATTTTCAGCTACATCAACTTTTTTACCTCTGATTAAATCAAGAGTCATTCTTGCTTTACGAGGTGCGATCATAGCTCCTTTATGTAAACTATATGTTTCCATCTCTAATCCTCCTACTTCTCTTCGTTATTATTTCCTGAATGACCAGTAAATTTACGAGTCATAGAAAATTCACCTAACTTATGTCCTACCATATCTTCTGTTACATAAACTGGAATAAATTCTTTTCCATTATGTACTGCAAAAGTGTGTCCTACAAAGTCTGGATATATTGTTGAACGACGAGAATATGTTTTAATTACTTCTTTTTTACCTGTTTCATTTAATGTTCTTACTTTTTTAAGTAATCTATCAAATGTATAAGGACCTTTTTTTAAACTTCTTGCCATAGTTTCACTCCTTATTTTCTCTTACGAGAAACTATTAATTTCTCTGAAGCTTTCTTAGATTTTCTTGTCTTATAACCTAATGCTGGTTTACCCCAAGGTGTCATTGGTTGTTTACGTCCAACTGGAGCTTTACCTTCACCACCACCATGTGGGTGATCATTAGGGTTCATAACAGATCCACGAACTGTAGGTCTAATACCCATATGTCTTTTTCTTCCAGCTTTACCTAAATTAACTAACTCATAGTCAGTATTTCCAACTTCTCCGATAGTAGCTCTACAATTTCCTAAAAATTTTCTTGTTTCGCCACTTTTTAATCTTAATAATACATATTTATCTTCTCTACCTAGAATTTGTGCGCTAGCACCAGCACTTCTACAAATAGAAGCACCTTTACCAGGATTTAATTCAATATTATGTACTACACTACCTACTGGGATATTTGATAGTGGAAGAGAGTTACCTGGTTTTATATCAGCATTTTCTCCACTTTCAACTTTGTCTCCAACTTTTAATCCAAGTGGAGCAATGATATACCTTTTTTCACCATCTTCATAATTTAATAATGCAATATTTGCACTTCTGTTTGGATCATATTCGATTGAAGCAACAGTTGCTTTAATACCATCTTTATTTCTTTTGAAATCTATTACACGATATTTTCTTTTAACTCCGCCACCAATATGTCTAACAGTTATTCTACCTTGGTTGTTTCTTCCACCAGTTTTTCTTGCTTTTCTAAGTAAAGATTTTTCTGGTGTACTTTTAGTTATTTCATCATTAACCAAAGTACTCATATTTCTTGTACCATTTGTAATTGGTTTATAATTTCTAACTGGCATTTTATCCTCCTAACTAGAACTCTATTTTAGAGCCTTCCATTAGTTTTACATATGCTTTCTTATAAGCATTAGTTCTTCCAGAGTATTTTCCAACTCTTCTTTTCTTTGTTACTACATTTAAAGTATTAACGCTTGCTACTTTAACACCAAATTTCTTTTCAATTACTTGTTTAATTTGAGTTTTGTTTGCACTTTTTAAAACTTTAAATACATAAACATTATCAGCTGCTAAAGCTTGGCTTTTTTCAGTGATAACTGGTGCTAATAAAATATCATAATTCATTATTTAAGCACCTCCTCTAATTTCTTAACACTGTCTTTATCAATTACTAAGTTGTTATTTCTAACTATATCTAAAACATTGATTGCATCAACATTTAAAGATGTTAAGTTTTCATTATTTCTAGAAGCTAAACTTAAATTAGCATTCTCATCAACACTTACTAATAAAGCAGTACCATTTACTTTTAATCCTTTTAATATTTCATTTAAATCTTTAGTTTTATTAGTTTTTAAATCAAAATTTTCAACTACAACTAATTCTTTACTTTGATATTTAGAAGATAAAGCAGATATTAAAGCTAATCTTCTAGATTTCTTATTCATTTTCTTGTCATAACTTCTTGGAGTAGGTCCAAATGCAATACCTCCACCTGGCCATTGAACAGCTCTTGTAGAACCTTGACGAGCTCTACCTGTTCCTTTTTGTTTCCAAGGTTTACGACCTCCACCACTAACTTCTCCTCTAGTCTTAGTACTATGAGTACCTTGTCTTAAAGAAGCAAGTGTTAGGTTAATAGCATCAGTTAATACTACTTCATTAACTTCAGCATCCCAAATTTCTTTATTTAAAGTTAAGTCAGATGATTTTTCACCTTTAAGACTTAATACGCTAATCTTTGCCATTATTCTGCCTCCTTAACTTCTTCAGTTGTTTCAGCAACTTCTTCTTTTACTTCTTCTGTAGCAGTTTCAGTAACTACTTCTTCAGCTACAGGTGCTTCTGTATTTTCAACTACTGGAGCTTCTTCTGCTTCAACAACATATGAAACTAAATCAGCAGCTTCATTTTTACCACCTTTAATAGCAGTTCTAATTAATACATAACCACCTTTTGGTCCTGGAACGTTACCACTTATTAATAAGCAATTGTTTTCAACATCTACACTTATTACTTCTAAGTTTTGAATAGTAACTGTTTCATTTCCTAAATGACCTGGTAATTTCTTACCTTTTAAAACTCTCATAGGTCTCATTGGTCCTAAAGATCCAACTCTTCTATGATATGTAGAACCATGACTCATTGGTCCACGAGATTGGTTCCATCTCTTAATAACACCTGCAAAGCCTTTACCTTTAGATGTTCCTGTTACATCAACAAGTTCTCCAGCTTCAAATGTGTCTACTCCTATAACCTTACCTACTTCGTAATTTTCAACTTCGATACCACGAATTTCTTTTAAGAAGCGCTTAGGTTCAGTGTTTGCTTTTTTAGCATGCCCTAATTCAGGCTTATTTGATGCTTTTTCTTTCTTATTAAAAGCACCTAATTGAATTGCATTATACCCATCTTTTGTGACTGTTTTAATTTGTGTAACTACATTTGGTTCACATTCAACAACAGTTACAGGTATAAGTTTACCGTCAGTTGTGAAGACACCAGTCATTCCAACTTTACGTCCTAAGATTCCTTTCATTTTAATTTCCCTCCATTATTATAATTTGATTTCAATATCAACACCACTTGGCATATCCAAATGAGTTAAAGCTTCAATTGTTTCTTTGCTTGGACTTGTGATATCGATTAATCTTTTGTGTGTTCTTATTTCGAATTGTTCACGTGAATCTTTATACTTGTGAACAGCTCTCAAAATAGTGATTTTATCAATTTCAGTTGGTAGTGGTACAGGTCCACTTACAACTCCACCAGTTCTCTTAACAGTCTCAACAATCTTAGCTGCAGCTTGATCAATTAATCTGTGATCAAAAGCTTTAAGTCTAATTCTTACTTTGTCTTTTGACATATTTTTGTCCTCCTTCGCCTATTATTTTTAATAGACTTGCTAAATGCAAATTACCTGATATTGAATTAAGTCTTTCAACAACTTAACCTGGTGTATCAGCAACCTTGCACCTCCCAGCCAGTCATATACGCATTAAATTATATGATAAAACCCTCGGAAAATCAAGGGTTTTTTAACATTTTTTTAAGTTTTTACAAAAGAAAATTATTTTAATACCTTTCTATAATATTCAACTTCTATTTTCATTCCATTAGGATATGTTTCTATTCCATCTTTAATATGATTAACGTAACCATATTTTTGATATATTGCTTTATTTTTAAGTTCTTCTGGTTCAACCCCAAGAGTTAATACTTCATAACCTCTTTTTTTAAGATCTTCTTCCATATATTTATAAAGTATTGAGAAATACCCTTTTCCTTGATATTCATCTATAGTTCTAAATGCAAATAAGTATGCTGTTTTATCATCTATTAATCCTTCACTGTTTTGAACAATTGATGAATCTATTGCAGCACTACACTCACATATTATTTTACCATCTAATAAACCATAATAAGAAACCATCAAATTATTCTTTATTCTATTTATTGCTTCTTCTTTCCAAATAATCCAATTGTCTCTATCATCCTTAGCATTATTTATTTCATAATCATATTTTCTTATTATTTCTTCGATTGTAGGTATTTTACATACAAAGTTTTCCATAAATTCACCTCTAACTAGATTATATAATATTTTTTTATTCCTCACAATTTAAAAAATTCATTACTAAATCAACTAATATATCTTTTTCTTTAGGATTAGATTCTGCTATTAACAAAGTAACCGCTACTAAAGTGTTATTATCTATTACTCTTTTATCATTTTTATAAAGAATGTTATTGAATTCTAAGAAATATATGAATAAAGTTGCCGCTATTCTTTTATTACCATCTATAAAAGTATGATTCTTAGTTATTAAGTATAAGAAATTAGCAGCTTTTTCTTCTACAGTTGGATATACATCAACTCCCCCAAATGATTGATATATATTATTTATAATAGATTTTAAACCTTCTTTTCTCTCAAGACCAAATAAATTACTCTCATTAGTAAACTTTAATAATTCTATTAAATTAATACAATTCTCATAAGTGACTATATCATTATTCTTAGTGCCTTTTGGTTTAACTACTCTTCTATGGTCATAATCATCTAAAAGATTTAAAGCATTGGAATACTTATTAATAACTTTTATTATTTCCTTAGCTTCATCTGTTTCAATATCTTTATCTATTCTACCAGCTATATCAATTAACTTAACTGTTTTTTCAAGATATTCTAATCTTCTTTGATTAACCGCATATCCTTTTAATAAATACTCTTTTAATACTTTATTAGCCCATTTTCTAAAGATAATACCATTTTTAGATTTAACACGATATCCAACAGATATAATCATATCAAGATTATAATAATCAATGTTACGAGCAACATCTCTAGATCCTTCTTTTTGAACTGTCGCAAATTTTGCGACAGTTGAATTATCTAATTCTTCTTTCAAAGCATTATTAATATGTTTTCTTATAGTTTTATAATCTCTATCAAATAACTTAGCCATTTGATCTGCGCTTAACCAAACAGTTTCATCTTTCATATTAACTTCTAATTTGATATCTTGATTATCAAACAATACTATTTCATTTTTCATTTTCTCACCTTCTTTCAAAAAATAAAAAGCGAGACACTTATATAAAATAAGTATCTCGCATGCATGCAATCTTTTTATCTTGCCTTAAAAAGAAAACCCTAGTCGACCAAATTGTCGTATTAACACACGGCAAGTAATTAATACAATATAAGTATAATATAATACATTTGTTCTTGTCAACAATAAATTAACCTTTATTTAACTTGCTCATCATAATAGATTCAATTATTAATGATAAAGCTGGTATTATCATTAAGTAATTAATATATTGTTTACCAATAAACAAGCATACTAGAAGTAATAAAGTATATCCTAATACTCTAGAAATCATATACATTATATCTATTATTAAAAAGTATTCTGATTTTAAATCTTTTTTAATTGTTTCATTATTACTATAATTATTAACAGTCATATTAGAAATTAATGTTATGAATGTTATAAATAAATTATCAACAAACATAAATATTATTAAACTAGTCTTTGATGGAAAGAAAGCAAATAATAGTATTGTTATAAATGATATTATTCCACTATAAAGCATTACTCTACTAAAATTTTTCTTTTTAATATATTTAAATATTATACAGCCTATTAAACATACAAATGAGCATATACTTACAACCAAGCCTAGATTTAAATTTGTTTTAAAATTATAGATTTTATATAAAGTTATTATTAAATATAATACACCTGATGAAAAAGTAAACCCTGATAAAAATGGTTTTAATAACATATATTTTAATTTTTTATCAGATTTAAATAACTTAAAAAATTTATTTAATTCTAATTTTCTTTTACAATGTTTCTCATCTTTTAATTTATAAGATACAATATACATAATAATAAATAATATAAAGAATGCTTTACCAACTTGAATATAACTAAAATAAGTAAGTAATACACCTAATAATAAAGGTACAACTATTGCAATTATCTGGCATATTGTGTTAATTGTTCCACTATATTTTTGTCTATCTTCATTAGTTATTTTTTCAGTATTTAATAAGTTTTTTGGATAAGCATAGAATCCTTGAGATAAACCATCAATTATTGCTACTAAAAATACATAATCTATTATTTTCTCTTTTAGTAACATTATTAAAGCTATATATAATGCTTTAAGAGCAATACCAATTCTTAGAGAATCAACTTTATAATTATTCTTAACAAATTTACTTATTAAAATAAATCCGATACCAATAAATAAATATGTTGTTATGTAATATTTAGCAAGAGGTATTATTTCATAATTAGCAACATTAAAGAAATAGAATACAAAAAACGTACTAAAGTAAACTGTAGTAGTACTATTTAACATATCAATTATAAATATCGCTCTTTTTTCTTTATTCATAGCTATCATTTACATTATATCATTTATACAAAAAATAAAAAGGTTATTTCTAACCTTTATTTATTAGCTTATTCAATATATTAATAAACCAATCGCTACATAAGTAAACATTTACTATATATGTTATTGTTAATATTAATCCAAATAATTTAAATTCATCTTTATCTTTTTTTATGTATATTTTTCTAAACAATAATCCAAATAATATTAATTCCATTAACATAAACAGTAATACTTGTAACCTAAGAACAGTAAATCCATAATGATTTATATATAAATACATTCTATAATATGAATTAATTATTAATAATATAGAGAAAGATAGTAATATAGTTAATAATATATCAATTATTTTTGTTCTTTCATTTTTATTATTAAAACTTATTATTAATATAGTTATTAAGAAATTAATACTAGTTACTCCAAGTAATTCAAAGAATCCTTCTCTTGCGTATGATGCATAAGTATAAGTTTCAGGAATATGTAGAAAATTAACTGTTAATTTAGACACTTCTGATACTAAGAACAATAAGAATACTAAGTTCATTATAATTAATGTAGTTGTTAGTATTGTTTTATTTATATTTAACACTTTTATTTTAGAATCTTTACTTTTATTATCTACTAAGTTAATAAATACACTAAAGAAAATAATAAATACATTAATAAATATAATTATGTTTTTAACTATGCTATCAAAACTAAATAGCTTACCTAAAAATCCAAATACCTTATCAACAACTAAGCTAAAATAAATGTCCGCAGAAGAAAGTAGTTCAATTAATATACTACCTACTAAAACACCAACTATTATACCTATTAAAATATTTTTAAGATTTGATTTGGTTTTTTCATCTTTAAGAGGTAATTTCATATTACCCATATTTGAAAATAAATAAGATGGGAATAAATCTATTATCCATTTTAATGAATTTTTAGTTATTTTTTTATTTTCATCTACCAATGTAAATAGAAATATAGATAGTAATATTGGTATTATAAATATATTTATAAACTTATTTGATGAATCAACCTTAAATATAAAATTACTTAATATAATAATTATAATTGGTATTAAAAATACATACGCTTTATCATTTGTTTTAATACCGATAATCTTTAACATAACTATATAAAATGCAATTAACAACATAATAGGTAATAAGAAATATCCTGAATAAGGTGTTACACCTAAACTATTTATTATTACAACTAATAAACCTATTATTATTGAACTGATTGTAGTTATCTCATAAATTTTTTCTTTTTTCATAAAACTCTCCTTCACAAGTTTCCTATCATAATTTACTTTTATAAAAAGTCAACTATATATTAATTAAAAAGTGTAAACAATTTTACACTTTAAAATTTGTTTGAATTAATTGTTTTTTCAACAACTCTTTTGATATCTCTTTCATTAAAAGGCTTAGTTAATACTTCAATTACTGGATAAGTTAAAGCTTTCTCTATTTCATCATTAGAATCTTCTCCAGTTATTATAGATACTGGTATTTTATTAAATAAACTATTATTTTTAAAATATTCTAATACTTCAATACCATTAACATTAGGCATATTAAGATCTAAAAGCATTGCTTTAATTGAACCATTATCTTTAGAAATGTAATCTAATGCTTCTTTTCCATCATTAGCACTTATTACGTTATACACACCTGCAAATACCTTATCAATAAATACTCTAACAATATTTGAATCATCTACTACGAGAATTGAGTCTCCTCCTACTGGAGCTTCTGGCGTTTTTACTTTATAGACATTAACGATCTTACCTGTATATTCACCTACTATTGATAATACATTATTTACTTCATCAATTAATTCATCAAAATGATCAAATACATAATACATATTGTTAGCTTTACTTTTCATTTCATGTTCGTAAGCTATTTCTGCTAATTTAGTAAATCCAAAATATTTTGCATCTGATTTTAATGAATGAACAAGTATTGCATAATTAGGCATGTCATTAGCTTCTTTAAATTTTTCTAGATTTTCGATTTTTTCAGATATCGCATTTAAGAAATCATTTAAAGTTAGATTATATGTTTCCATATCTCCAAATAACTCTAAAGATGCATCAATATCTACTCCTTTACTTCTTAAAAAATTCTCATCTTTCATTTACTTACCTCCTAAAAATTTTTCTAATTTCTTTTCTAATTCTAACCTATCTATTGGCTTTGGTATATAATCATCAAATCCTGATTCTAAATACTTTTCTTTCATTCCATTAATAGCATTGGCAGTTAAAGCAATTACTGGAGTATTAAACTCTTTATCTTTTTTCATTTCTTTTAAAGTTTCAGTTCCACTCATACCAGGCATCATATCATCAAGCAGTATTAAATCGTATTTATTAGCTTTTATTTTACTTAATGCATCTTGCCCACTATTTGATTCAGTTACCTTTACATTATATTTTTCTAAAAGTCTACCTGCAACTTTAAGATTTACTATATTATCATCTACTACAAGGACTTTTTTATTGACAAACTCAATGTTGTCAAGTTCTATTATTCCTGTCTTCTCTAATTCTTTCTTATCTTTTACAATTCTTTGATCTAAAGATACACTAAACTTAGATCCTTCTCCAAATTTACTTTGAACTACTATCTTGCCATTCATAAGATCTACAAGCTTTTTAGTAATTGCAAGACCTAATCCAGTTCCTTCTACAGTTGTACTTTTTTCTACTTCAAGTCTTTCAAATTTAGTAAATAATTTATCTATTTTATCTCCTTTAATACCTATACCAGTATCTTCAACAGATATTATTAATCTTGTTATATTTTTTTTATTAACACAAGATATTTTAAATTCAATCCATCCTTCTTTAGTATATTTAATTGCGTTAGTAAGTAAATTTAATATTATTTGCTTAACCCTACCTTGGTCTCCATATAAAACCGGAGGAATAGAATCATCAAAATAATATTTAAATTCAATCTGCTTATTCATAGCTTTAAGTTTTACTTCACTCATTTTAACTAAATCATTAAACATCTCTTTAGGCTCATATTCAGTATCAATTATTTCAAGTTTATTAGCTTCAATTTTAGAAATATCTAATATTCCATTAACTATCTCTAATAAATTATCAGAAGCATTCATTATATTATTAATGTCTTCTTTTACTTCAGTGGACAAATCTTTGTGTTCTTTAAGAATAGTGCCATAACCCATAATTGCATTTAATGGTGTTCTTATTTCATGAGACATATTTGATAAAAATTCTGTTTTAGCTTCATTTGCCTTATCAGCTTGTTCTTTAGCTAAGTTAAGCTCATTAATAAGCCTTATATCTGGGTTTTCAATAGTGAAATACATTATGTATGTTGTTAAAGTTCCAATTACTGTTACCAATAGTATCTCAGGTTTATACATTTGAATAGCTGTTGCTACTAAAATAAATATTGTTATAAATATAACTGGATAATATTTTTTATTTTTTATTTCTTTAAAATGTGAGAATAAACATATTAGCCAGAATATTATATATACTACAATTAATACCTTTAAAGCATCAGTCGCTGGACCATATGTATACATCTTTGTCCCATCATAATATTTATTCATAGGCAACAAAAACGCTAAGACTGAAAATATCACGAAAACAGCTGAAAATATAATTGAATTTATTTTAACATTAGATTTAAATGATATTTGAACAGTATATATAGTAAATATTGAAAACCAAAGTATTATCACAACTAAATATAGTCTTGACCAATACTCAATGAGTCCTGAAGTTTGAAATTCTTCAATAGGAGTTCTCAAAACCATAATTTGAAGTGATAATTCCACAAACAACGCAACTAAATTAACAATAGCTGCGAATGAGAATATATTGTTTTCAATACTATTAACACTTTTCTTCTTAAAAAAAACAACAAGTAAGATTATAGAAAACACTATAGCTAAACTTAAAAATAATGTATTTCCCATATTATCACCTATTGTAATTTTATCATATTTTATTAATTATTACTATCTAATTTTTTAGTTAATGTTTTTGCTTTATTATCTACTAAATCAAATACATAACCATTTTCATAGTTGTATCCAGTATTAACATAAAAATCATCTAATTCTTTATCTAATATTAATCTATTTGTTTTTAAAGATGCTGGATTAATCTTAAATTCATCATGAAGTTTATATCCCAAAACTTGAACACCACCTTTATATAATGATCCAATATATTCATCAATTATATAAAACATTCTCTCTAAAGCTAGTACATCTTTAGGATTATCTAATTTATTTTGATCTTTTAATACTAAATGACATAATACTTTTGGAGTATCTGTTCCATCATCGTATTTTCTAACTATGCAGTCAGCTACAGCACCATCAAATAATGCTTTTATATTGTTTGCTATTTCAAACAAGTATGCTTTCTTATTATCACCATATTCTATATAGTCGTTTTTTCTTCCATATAAGAATATTCTTCCTTCTTCATCTATTTCACAAATATCTCCAGTCTTAATCCATTCTTTATCATCAGTATACATTTTTTCAGTTAACTCTGGATTGTGATAATAACCTAACATATTTGTTTTAGATTTAACATATAATTCCCCACGTTCATTATATCCTAACTCTTTTCCATTCTCATCAAAAATGCCAACAGTCATACCAGGATAAGGAATTCCAATACTTGGAACAACTTTGTTTTTAGGCTCACTATCAAATTTTGTATTTGATGATTCGACTGTAACGGCTGCGAAGCATTCTGAAAGGCCATAGCCTACATGTATTCTCTTATCTTTACTATGTCTTTTAAAGATTGAATTCATCCATTCAATATCTTCAACAGTTGCACTATCTCCACCTATAATAGCAGAATATAAGAAATCAAGAGATGGTTTAAACTTTTTGCTTTCATATTCTTTAAAGAACTCTTTCCATACAGCACCAGTTGAAATAGTAAAATGAGGCTTTGATTCCATTACTTGCTTATAAAATTCTCTATAATCGGGAGATGGATACATTTTGGTAATCATTCCACAATATAATGGAGTTAAAAATAAACAATTTAATGCAGTTGAAGCAGTTGGAGGAAATTGTGCTAAGCAAACCTCACCTTCATCATAACCCATATTTGCATACTTACCTTGATGCAAATGAGCAATAGCGGTTTCATTAGTTGCAATTGCTCCCTTTAAAGCGTTACTAGTTGTACCACTTGAATATGTAATAAACGCTGGAGAATTCTTTGTAAATTCAGGCTTTAAATTTCCAATATAATGATTACCTATATTATAAGCTTCATCATACCATACATATTTAGGATCTTTAGGTATTACACTCTTATTCTTATAATCTTTTAATCTACTCATTCCAGAAACAATCGTCTTTTTAAGGCCTGCCATATCATCATATGGAGTAGCAATAAACACTTTTTTAAATCTCTCTTGTCCTAAAAACTCATTCATTTCTTCGTTATATAATGGACTTAATATAATAGCAAATTTTCCATCTAATAATTCTTTATTATATTTTTCAGAACTTAAACCTATTTTAGCAAAATTAGGGCAAGCACCAATTGCATTTAAAGCAAGTGCCATTGCAGCAACACTAGGTGTGAATGTACTAAATACTGGAACTATTTCACCTTTTTCAATTCCCATTGCTTTAAAAGTTTTAGCCCAATTATATACCATGTCTCTAAATTCAAGCCTTTTAATTTTTCTTCCATAGTAATCAATTGCTGGTATTCCTTCATATTCAAATATTTTTTCTTCAATAACTTCCCATAAAGTTTTATCAACTTCTATATCATTACTTTTTTCTTTAGCACCAATTTCATAATGCTTTAACCATATCTCTTCTTGTGATGGTAATCTTTTATCCATAAACCCACTACCTTTCTTAATATAAATAAATCGTATCACACAAAAAAAATTTTATCAACTTTTTAGTATCAAATATGATACAATATAATTATGAGAGAAATAAATTATATTAAAATTAATAAAACTTTAAAAGAACTTGAAAATGATTTTATAAAAGAATTCATATTCATAAGAAAAACAAACAATCTAACTCAACAATTACTTGCAGATTACTCAAAAACATCAAGAGAAAAAATTGCTAGAATAGAATCAAAGCAACATTCTCCTAGTATTAAAAGTTTAATTAAAATACTAGGTTCAATAGGATATACAATAAAAATAGAGAAGATCAAATAATCTTCTCTATTTTTACTTAGATTTATAAAGTTATATCAGAGGTATCTATAACTATAACCGGGCGGACGCCACAACTGCTATCATACGCAAAGCTGCGGTGGCTAACACTGCCATCAGGGCTCACATTCCACACGTTGTTGTTATTGTTAGCAGAACCCAACCAGAAATCAAAAAAGATCAACGGGAACCTATACTAGCACTCCCTATATTATTTATATTCAAATAATACCAAAATTTAATCAACGCCCTAAAGGGCGTATTTATTATAAAATTTTTGAACCACTTCGTGGTCCTCCGTGGCCTCAAAAATTTTGGGAAGGACCAATTTCCTCCGGAAATTCGCTCCTAGGTGCTTACGCACCGATATCAGATGTTGAGACAATTATAACCGGGCGAACCCCGCCGTAGTACGTGCCGTAGAAGTAGTGGCTGTACAAGCCACCACTAGCGTACACACTACGCACGTTGTTATTGCTGCTAGCAGAACCCAACCAATATCGTGCTCCATTTGTTCTCTGTGCAGTTGTCATTGCATTTGCTTCTGTATATGTAAGTAATCTTCCTTCTCCTTCTATTCCTAATCTATCTACATATTCTTCTACATAATATGCTATACTGTAATTTGTATTTCCATTGCCAGAAGAAAATGATGCACTATAGTTTGGTGCTGTATTATATGTTGCATCATATATATTACTTGCATTATATGATGTTCCATATTTTGAATATATTGTACTATTTGCACTGTCATACCAATAACCATTGCCTGTACTTGATCCTGAGAATGGTACTACTCCTACTCTTGGTGAACTATCTGCATACCCCTTTGCATCTGCACTTTGTAATCCATATCCACTTGACGATGCTGATATTTCAGTATATGTAGAACCATCATATATTCTTCCTACATATAAATTATATTTAGCAAGTAATATTGATTTATCTGCTGCATAATTATATATGTTTCCATTTGTATTTATTAAACTTGTATAATTTATTGCATTTGTTATATCATAAAACTCTTCATTTGTACCAGTTATCTTTACTACTGGTAATCCTGTTGTTGAATCTGTTCCATTTCTTGTAAATGGTAACTTTATATCAGCAGTATTAACTACTATAACCGGGCGAACACCGCTGCGGTTGACGCTGAAGAAGCCGTCGTTGCTCAAGTAGCCACTAGAGTACACATAACGCACGAAGTCATTGTTGTAAGCAGAACCCAACCAATATTGCGCTCCATTTGTTCTTTGAGCCTTTGTCATTGCATTTGCTTCTGTATATGTAAGTAATCTTCCTGTTCCTTCTATTCCTAATCTTTCTACATATTCTTCTACATAATATACTATGCTATAATTTGCATTCCCTGTATTATTATAAAATGCTACGCTATAGTTTGGTGCTGTTATATAATTTGTATCATATATATTACTTGCATTATATGATGTTCCATATTTTGAATATATTGTACTATTTGCACTGTCATACCAATAACCATTAGCGGTGCTTGAGCCTGAGAATGGGACTACTGCTACTCTTGGTGTTGAACTATCTACATACCCCTTTGCATCTGCACTTTGTAATCCATATCCACTTGCTGAAGTACTAATTGGTGTACATGAACCTGAACTATCACTTGTACATGTTTGTCCTACATATAAATTGTATTTAGCAAGTAATATTGATTTACCACTTGCATAATTATATAGATTTCCATTTGTTGATATTAGTGATGAATAATCTATTGCATTTGTTATATCATAAAACTCTTCTGTTCCATATCTTACTACTGGCAACCCTGTTGTAGAATCCACTCCTGCTCTTACTAATACAGGGTTCCATGTTGCAGTTAATGTGGTATTAGCTGTCCCCATTGTAAATGTTGTTCCATTTAATGAAGCACCTGTTCCAGTTACTTCCCAACTATCAAATTCATAGCCAACATTAACACTTACTGGATTATTAAGTGTATAAGTTCGTCCTGAACCATAATATCCACTTAATAAATTTGTTATTCCATTTTCCATTCCTTCAAATGTTAAAGTATAACCTTGAACTATTTGATAAGGATTTGTTGGTGTTCCGTATTCACCCACATTTGCATTTACTACATCATATTTTAATTGTATTACAGGTCTTACATATGCTGTATATGTTGATGACTTATTAACTGCTCCTCTACTTGTTCCAACATAATACTGTGTACCAGTCCAATAATCTTTATCTGGTTTTGTATATAGATATGAATTTACTCCTCCTATTGCATCATATTCTGCTTTTGTTAAAGAAGTTGCGGTTCCTTGTATTAATGCTTTATCGCTTAATCCATTATAAAATGTTGTTAATGTACTTGATACATTAGCGTAAGTAACTTTACTTGTTAATGGTTCGTTTAATATTGCTTTAACTACAGGTTTACTATCTACTAAATATGTTCCTATTATTCTCCAAGTATTATTTGCATATGTTAAATAATTATTTGAATTATTTGTATAACGACATGGAGTTGATGATGTTGGTGTACATCCTAATATTCCGTCTATTTCTTCCGCTAATGTCAAACCAGTTCCAATTTGTGATTCATAATTTATTCCTGAAACTATTGCATATCCCGTTTTTACACTTATTTGATTCTCGGAATTCCAAGTGTATCCACCAGCTATTGACAAAGTTACTGTTGCTGTATTAGATGAATTGTTCGTAACAGCTATTCTTACTGTTTTCTTTTTTTCTGTATTTGTTCCAGTACTATACAATCCTATAACTCCAGATCCTGCATTTGTACTTGAAGATGATACTCCAACTGTTGCAGTTCCTGTTACTTTATAAGTTAATGCATATCTTGTATTTATATCATTTAAACTTGTTATTTCTACATTATAATATGTAGTTCCAGAATTAGCAGCTGCTACTATTTCATTTGTAGAAACCCCATCCACTGCTATAGAATAATATAATTTACTAATTCTAAGTTGAGCTGCTAATTGCCATCCTGACTCACTTGATAAATACCCATATGAAACACCTAACACTGTTACAATTCCAATAAATACTGAAACTATAGCAAAGTATTTTCTATTAAATATTTTTTTAAATCCTCTTATTAAACTATTTATATATTTATCCATACGAAAATCCTCTATTTTCTAATTATCATTATACCTTATTTTATTCTTTATATTCAAGAGTTTTTTCAAAAATAAAAAAGAAACTATTTTTATAAATAGCTTCTTTCTATTATTTCATTAGTTTTTTAACTTTAGTATATACTTCTTCTGAAATTTCATCAGGTGTTCTTATAATACCATTACTAACACAATTTATTCTTTCAAAAGCATATATTTTTTCAAGTTCAAGATATGCTATTTCAGCATGCTTAAGATGCTCAACACTCATTTCATGTTGATCTGGTTTTTCGTTTCTATTATTTCTTAATTTGATTGAATATTCATAAGGCATATATAGAAATATAGTTATATCGGGTTTAGGTAATTCTAATAATCCATATTCTAATTTATGTAAAAACTTATATGCTTCATATCTTTTTTTATCATCTAAGATTTTACCACCTTGATGAGCCATATTTGATTCAATGTATCTATCTAAAATTATAGTTTTACCTTTTTCTAATTCTTTTTTTAAAATATTTAAATAATTATATCTTCTATCAGCAGCGAAGTATAAAGATGCTACTTTATAATCAACATTATTTGCACCTTCTTCAAAATAAGGTTCACCTAAATATTCTTTACCAAGATAACATCCGCCAACTATTCTTCCAGTTGGAGTATCATACATAGGAAAGCTTGTTCTATACACATCAACCCCATCTTTTATTAATTTATCATATAAAAGTTTTGATTGAGTTTCTTTACCAGAACAGTCAGTGCCTTCAATAGTAATTATTTTGCCATTCATTTTAACCTCCTATATAAAACATGCCTATATTTAATATTATTAGCTTCTTGTTCTTCACCTATGTAACTTTTATTATATAAAGATTTATCAAATATTGGAAAATATACATCAGCATCTTTATCTTCTGCATCTATTTCAGTTAAATATAAGTTATTAGAATATTCTAAAAAACTTTTATATATTGAAGAACCACCTATAATAAATATTTCATCATTATAATCTTTATATTTTTCTAAAAAATCTTCAATATTTTTAAATACTTCAATTTCATCATTAAGATTATCTTTACTAGTTATTACAACATGATGTCTATTAGGTAACATTCTAGGTAAAGATTCAAAAGTCTTCCTACCCATTACTATTACATGACCAGTTGTTACATCTCTAAAAAATCTTAAATCTTCTTTAAATCTCCATATTAAATTATTATCTTTTCCAAGTTCATTATTTTTGCCTACACTGGCAATCATACTTATATTCATATTATTGTGCGATTGGAAAATTTATCTTACCATGATGCTTATATTTTAAAACTTTAATGTCTTTTAAATCTTTTGAATTATCAAATTCAAAAAAATCTTTAACATCAGGATTTAACCATAATTCTGGAGCTGGTAAATCTTCCAATTCTTCTCCTCTCCTAATTTGTTCTTTAATTCCATCAACTTGATTAATATATATATGAGCATCTTTGATAGAATGACTTAATATCCCTGGTTCTAAGCCTGTTACTTGTGCTACCATTTTAAGAAATGTTGCATATTGCGTTACATTAAAAGGTAACCCTAAAGGAACATCACAACTTCTTTGATGAACAAGTAGATTCAATTTGCCATCAGTTACATCCCATTCTGTAGACCATACGCAAGATGGTAAAACTGCAGTTCTCAAGAACTCATCTTGCCAAAGGCTCTTAACCATTCTTCTATCAGTTGGATTATTTTTAATCGTTTCAATTAAATTTTTTGTATGCTGATATCTATTTGTAACAAATCCATATGCCGTTCCAATAGTATGTGCATATTCTTTACCATACCATTTAGCTGATTTTATAGTTTTTCCAGGTATTAAACTTTTTGCTTTCATTACATTACCATTTTCATCTTTTTTTACTTTAAATTCATTACGTAAGCCAAAAGGATCATCAACAGGAACACTTAATGGATCAATTACCTCTACTTCCTTATCCGGATTATAATCTCCATATGGTTCATAAACTCTGTAAATTCCATCTTCATCAACTTTCCATTCATCCCATATGTGAACATTTCTTTTATGTAGCTCTCTTACATCATTAGAACACATTTGCCATATCCAAAGCATTTCAGTAACTGCTTGCCTATAAAATAATTGCTTTGTTGTTAAAATAGGAAATTCTTTAGATAAATCAAATTTCAAATTATATTCAGGTATTTTAATAGTATTTATACCTGTTCTATTCTCTACTTCTTTCCCTTCATCTAATATTTTTTTGCATAGTTTAAGATACTCTTTATCCCATAAAGCCATAATAAAAACCTCCAAATACTTTTAATATAAAATATAACCCGTTTATTCTTTAATTTAATTATAAAATAAAAAATGCATTTAAACAATACATTTTATATTTTTAAATAACACTTTTCTTTTAAGAATTTCTTTATTGTTTGAATATTTTTGCCTTCATAGTATTCAAGTAATAATTTTTTAAATTTATCAGATAAATCTGCCGGAATAATTATTAGTCCTTTACCATTAGATATTAAATAATGATTAGCAAAAACAACAGCAGTTCTTTTATTACCATCAATAAATATTTGAGATTTCATTGTATACAATAATAAGTCTATTGATTTATCAATTATACTTTTTTTAGAATTTATAATCTCACTTATTTTTAATTTTATATCTCCTTCAATAGGTAATGTTGGAGACCAAGAAGTTCCACCTATTTTAACTGGAACATTTCTTACTCTTCCAGCACTATAATAGAATCCCTCTTCAACTATCCTATTTATTTCACGTAAAATTGAATAACTTGTTGGTGTTAATAATACATTTTCATTTAATATAAATTCCCAAGAATGTTTTAAATTCACAATTTTTAAAACATCATCAGCTGACATATTTTTAACTTTTCCACCTTCAATTATAGTTTCTGTATCACTTATTGTAGTAGCAACTCCTTCAAGTATAGCTTGGTCATATATAGAAAGTGCTAGGTTTTTTATTGCAAAATCAACATTTTTCTTAACTTCATCGCTTAATTCATCATCTATGTATCCTAATTTCTTTAAACTCTTATTAATTTCAGATATTTCTTTTTTTAACTTCTTTACATTTAAATTATTATTTAATATTAAATTATATAATTCATCAGAATATTCCCCAACATATTTTGTTAATAATATTCCATTATCCCTATAATGCACATAAATATATTTATTATCTTTTTTTTCTCTTATTTCAATTGAACCATATGAAAGATTATTAATCTTTTCGATTAAATCAGTCTTTTTTTGCAATAAATCTAATATCCTTATTTGTTGTTCCATATTTTCTCCAATGTGAAACATTTTCTTGTTTGTAATTATCGAATTTGTTTCACATCAATATTATATCACATAAATTAAAAATGTGAAACATTTTTTGAATAAATATTTCAAATTTGTTTCACACTTTATTCTTCTTTTATTAATAATGAATTACCTGTCATCTCAACGGGTTTAGATATTTCATACATATCTATTATAGTAGGCACTACATCTTTTAAAGAACCTTCACTATTTATCTTATATTCATTATTACATATTATAAATGGAACCGTATTAACCGTATGACTTGTAACTGGATTTCCATCTTTATCTAACATATATTCCGAATTACCATGGTCTGCTGTTATAATAAGTTCATAAAAGTCTGTTTTAGCTTTTTCCTCAATCTTTCCTATACAGAAATCACATATTTCTATAGCCATTCTAGTAGCATCTAAATTACCAGTATGTCCTACCATATCAGGATTAGCAAAGTTAACAAGTATAAAATCATAATCCTCGCTCATTGCTTTTAATACTTCTTTAGTAACATCTGCAACACTCATTTCTGGTTTCATATCATATGTTGCAACTTTAGGACTAGGTACCAACACTTTTGATAAATTTTTATCTTTTAATTCTTTTTCACCATCAAAGAAATATGTTACATGATTATATTTTTCTGTTTCAGCAATTCTTGCTTGCCTATATTCAAGACTTGCTAAATACTCTCCAAAAGTATTTTTAATTTCTTCTCTTTCATAAGCATAAGGGATATTCTTATGAATTTTAAATAATGATGCATATTTAACATTATTGAATTTAATTGTCTTAAATATACTAAATTCTGGATCAGTAAGTGCATCTATGATTTCCTTCATTCTTTCAGGCCTAAAATTAATAAACATTACACCATCATTTTCAGAAATTTTCTTTCCACCTTGTATTATAGAAGCATTAACAAACTCATCTGTTATTTTACTATTATAATGAGCATCCATGCAGTTTTCATAAGTTTTAAATGCATTACCTATTCCATAAACCATCGCATTATATGCTTTTTGAATTCTATCCCAATGGTTATCTCTATCCATTGCATAATATCTTCCAACTATTGTTGATATAGTTCCAAGTTCTAATGCATTAGCTTTTTCCATAAATGATTTAATAAAATCTTTACCACTAGTAGGAGGTGTATCCCTTCCATCAGTTATAAAATGAAAGCATACATTCTTAACTTTATTTAACTTAGCTAACGCTAAAGCAGCATAAAAATGATTTATGCTAGAATGTACTCCTCCATTAGATAATAAACCTACTAAATGTAGAGTACTATTATTCTTTTTAACATGATCAATTACATCAAGTAACACTTCATTATCAAAAAATTCTTTGTCTTTAATTTTATCATTAATAAGTGATAGTGCTTGTTTAGTTACTCTTCCGCTTCCAATTGTCATATGTCCAACTTCACTGTTACCCATTTGGCCTTTAGGAAGACCCACATCTTCACCACTTGCTCTTAATTCAGCACATGGATATTCACTCATTAATCTATCTAATACAGGTGTATTTGCTTTTTTAATTGCATTGCCTTTATAATCTGGATATATTCCAAATCCATCTAAAATTAATAATATTATTTTTTTCATTCTTTCACCTTTATTTAATATATCATAAAGTATGCTTTTTTACAAATAATATTACCTTGTTTTACTACTTTATATATAAAATTTAAAATTAATGAATTTATAAATAAAATAAAAATTTAATTGAATAGATATAATTTTTAATTATTTAATATCAAACTATAATTATATATTAATATATGATTAATGAAATGCATTTTTATATAATTTGCATGCTGTTTAACTATATGTTATTATCTAAAAATATGAAGCAAAAAACGACAAAAAACTATGTAGACATAACCAAAATAATGTATAAATATGCTACTCCAAAAAGCCACAATATTATTCATGCTAAAAAATTTATTACAGATGATAGCAAAGTCTTTATTGTTGACAATAAGAAAAATGGTGTTTTGTTTCAAAAGGATTATAATGATTACAAAGATAGTAAAAAATGTTCTAAGTTATTAAGGCAAATATTTGGTGGAAAAATAGTATTACAGCCCGTTGTAAAATGTGCTGATAATGTAAAAACTTGTGATTTCAAATGGATTAGACCAAATAGTAAATATTTTGAAAAATGGGATTTAAAAACAGTTGAGGGATCTTCAAATACAACATTAGATAATATGATAAAAAGTCAGAAAAATCAAAGTGATAATTTTATATTTGACATCAAAAATCATACTATTTCTGAAGAGCAAGCTAAAGTACAAATTATTAATATATTTAATAATCCATATAGAGATTGGATAAATATAATAATGTTAAAAGATAATAAAAGAATAATCTTTATATATAAAAAAATGAGACATCACCCAGCAAATGCCGAATGACATCTCATTTGTAATATAGATTATACAATACTTGTGATTATGTGTCAAGTTATACTAATAACTATTAATATATTATATATTACCTTACTTTACTATTTTCTACTTCTTTGACATGTTCTTCTTCTATTTCATTAATTAAATTATATAACCACTTATATGCTATTCTAAGTTCTTCTTCTTTTTCTCTGTATACTTCTATATTTTTATCTTTATTTAATCCTTTAATATTTATTTTTCTTAAACCATCTATTAATAAATCATAAAAATCAGACATTAAATATTTTTGATTCATTAAAGATTTCCCACTCTTTTTACTAAGTTCATTTGAATAATAATCAATTAATTTTTTCTTTAATACTTGATTAGCCTCTTTATAATATTTACCATATTTTTTCCAATTTTTCTCTGATTCAAATAACTTTAAATTTTCTAATATATAATCAAATGAAACTGCTTCTTCATATAGTAAATAATTATATATTTCACATCTAGAAGAAAGATTATGATTAGTAGCATTATCTTTATCTTCTAACAATTCAAAAACATTTCTTTTATGTCCTTGTAAATCATATTCTAATAATAGAATTGAATCACTTCCTCCTACAAGTATCCTTGGTACCAAGTCTTTATTTTTCTTTGCAACTTCATCAAACAATATATTTATATCTTCAAATTCTTTTTTTGAGTTAAATCTTCTATTTATATTTTTCCTTAATAATTCAAAATATGAAATTGATAACTCATATATTTTATCTTTTAATTTTGGTAAAGCCTCTGGAGCTTTTTCTTTTATAAAATTATATGCATATTTAAAAGAAACATAATTGGCTTCTTTTTCAAAAAATAAGTTATGATAATTTGACTTATAATAATCATCTAATGAAAGACTTAAATATTCGTCTTTTGCACTTAAAAAAGATATTAAATCATCTGATTTATCATCATGTTGTTCATAATGCTTAAATTCATGAAAGAAAGAAATAAAATTTTCAATAGGTGACTCTTTTTTAAAATTTTCATTATTTATTATTATAATATTACTATTTGGGTTAAAAGTCATAGCATAATTCAAATCTTTAGCATGATTAAAAATAATATCTATATCTATATACCTTGTTTTTTTTCTTCTACATATTTCTTCTTTACACTGATGAACAAATAATTTCTTATATAAAAAACTATCTATTTTATAATCACTCTCTAATATATTTTTTAATGCATAATCTGAGAGTTTTTTGTATACATCATCATCATAAATAGTAAAGCCACAAGTTAAATAAGTTGATATTAATTCTTCAATTTCTTCTTTTGATAAAGGCTCATCATTGTCCATTTTATTTTTATAATAGTCTATTAACTTCTTTTCACTGCTAAAATCAACATCTTGTTTTAAGGTAAATTCATCTGAAATGACAAAAAGCATACTTGTTAATTTAGCATTTTCTTTTGACAAATTTTGCCTTTGCTCTTCACTTTTAGCATAATAAATCATAGTTTTATTTTTCTCTATGTATTCATTAATTGTATTTATTATTATATTTAATTCAGCTAAATAAGGTTTATCATTTAACTCTTTACTAACAACATTATTTAAAAAGTTTATACATTTATCAACATCATATATTTTATTAGAAAAATCTTCAAATAATACTTCGGATATCATATTATTACACTTATCTTTAAAATTTGAATCATTCAAATAAAGATTTATATATTCTAGATTTGGTTCTTCACTAAATAAAGAATTTACTACTTCCTTAAAATTATATTCTTCCATGATATCCTCCCATTTATATTTTATCATTTAAATATCATTTATTCTTTACTTAAAACAAAACTTTACAAAAAAAGTGTTGAAGTTTGTCAACACTTAAATGTTATTTAATTGTGATATATTTTTGATTTCTAGCATTAATGCTTTTATTATTTGTGTACGCTATTTTTTGAGAATTTAATAAAGGTCTTATTATTTTTGATGACACATATCTTTTCGAACTTATTCCAATATATTCACGTATTTCCCTAGCAGTCTTAGGCTCAATGCAATAATCCAATATCTTTTTAAATATTCTATTTAAATTATCGTTAATTTGTGTATCACCTTGTGTATCACTTTGTGTATCACCTTGTGTATCACCTTGTGTATCACTTTGTGTACCACAATATGAATTCCTAAATATTACTTTAAAACTATCCCTCTCCTCATAAAATTCAGGTTCTGGCAATCCGTATCTTTTCATTTCTCTCTTCATTGTTGGTATACCAGAATGCCTATTTTCAATTACAGAACCTTTTTCTTCTAAAAGTCTTACAAGAGTAGGATTTCTTGATTCCATAGTTGTATCTGTTCCTAATTTTTCTATTTTATTAGTTCCGTATAGTGCTCCAGGATTTAAAATTTCAATTCTATCATTATACATATAAACTGATATATATGCATTTTCAGTTTGAGTAGAATAATCTCTATGAATAAGTGCATTAGCAACCGCTTCCCTCAACGCTTCAAGTGGATATTCAGTACGATTTATTCGCTTTCCATCAGAATCTATTATTATGCTGGTTTTCATATTTCTTGTCAAAAAATTCATAGTTCCATTTAGCATTTCTTCAATAGTTCCTTCAATTCGTTTGTTATCGATGAAACGCTCTCCCATTGATCCAACATCACCTAATTTATTCCCAGGAACAACAACACAAGCAACAAAAAGTTGAGGATAAAAAGTTTGGGGATATTCACCAAATATCATAGTGCCCGCTAAAGTAGGATATATTTTTTCATTACTACTATCAGTAATCCCACAAAGTTTTAAACACTTATCAAAATCATTTTTTGAAAAATTTGGTTTTTCATTTTTTAATTTTTCAATATATGATTTTACTTGTTCCAAATTCAAATCATTAATTGTCGCACGTTTTGTTGGCCTAGTATCCTCAAATATATGTTCTTTATAGCTTTGTAAAGCATATAATTCATAATCAGTCATGTTATCATCTTTGTCACCAACACGAGTGAAAGAACCACCTTTTATGCCCTTTGGCTTGTAGTAACATGGCTTTTTATTCTGTGATATTTCATCAACATATACAGCAATAATATTCTTATTTTCAAATTCCATAGGCAAAATAGTAGGACGAATTGCCGGTTCCATTGAGTCAGTACATAGATTGCTTATTTGTTTCTGCAAATCTTTAACATCGTATACACCTTCGGTAGTGAAACCTTTTTCTTCATTGATACCAAAAATTATCATACCACCATATTTGTTTGAAAAACTAGAAATAGTATCATAGCATTTTTTAGGAAATCCTCCATTTGCAGTTTTTGCCTCTATTCTGTCTGTTTCGGTTTTATATTTTCTTAAATAGTTAATAGCTTCTATAACTTGTGATTTTTCCATATTACAACTCCTTGTAATATATTATACTACAATAATATTTTTTAATTAAGAAAATTAAATTGAAAATTTTTGTTATTAATCATACTCTATGTATTATCTTACTTTTAATGAATCAAGTCTTAATTTATCTGCAATTGTTACTATAAACTCTGAATTAGTAGGCTTTGCTCTATCAATATCAACACTGTGACCAAATATTTCTTCCATTAAATCCCAATCTCCTCTATTCCAACTTACTTCTATTGCATGTCTAATTGCTCTTTCTACTCTAGAAGTTGAGGTATCAAATGTTTTGCCTACCAAAGGATATAGTTCCTTAGTAATGCCGCCTATTAACTCTGGCTTTTCATAAACAAGGCTAATCGCTTCTCTTATATATTGATATCCTTTTATATGAGAAGGTATACCTAATTCATGAAGTATTTTAGAAACAGATACTCTTAAATTATTAGATCCTACATTTAATATATTACTTTTTGGCTTATTTTTAACTTCCAATATCTTAGATTCAAGATCATGAAGTTCAAATGGCTTTAATATTACATATTTAACACCATATTCACTTACTTTTCTAATTGTTTCTTCTTCATTAAAAGAAGTTACCACAATAATATCTTTTGAAATATTTAAAGATTTAAGCTTCTCTAAAACATACACTCCATCTTTTTTAGGCATAATTAAATCGAGTAGTATTACATCAATACTACTCTCATTATCTTTAATTATATCTACTGCTTCATTTCCATCATGAGCTACAAAGGATATTTCAATATTTTTATTATCTTCAAAATATTCTTGTATCATATCAGTTAATGCTTTATTATCATCTACTGCTAATACTTTTGTTTTCATTTTACCCTTCCTATTTCTGAAAAAATTATACAACAAAAATTATATATTTTTCCATAGGAAGTATTGTCTTAGTTTGACTAAATTTGTCGAATTTTAGTTTATTTTGTCGAATATCTCTTTTAATGTATAAATATTAATACTATTTTTACCAATACCAACACCATCACATACATTTAATATTTCATTAATATTATTAGAATCAACTCCAGAACCATATAATACCTCCATGTCAGTTTTAAAATGATTAATAAAGTACTCTTTAATATCAATAACTACTTTTCTAATAATGTTAATATCTTGCATTTCATCATTTAACCACATTGGTTCATATAAAATGATTAAATTATTTAACTTATCTTTATCAACATTTTTTAATAGATAATTTAAATCACCTTTTATACTCTTAAAAGGGTCATTAGTCATTTTATCTTCACCTACAGCAAGTATTGTTTTAAAATCATTATTTAAACTCTTATATAACTTTTCTCTTGCTTGACTAGAACTATCTAATAAATTACTTAATCTATCTTTATGACATATCATAGTATAATTAACATTTAAATCTCTTAATGCTTTAAGATTAATTTCACCAGTATAATCTCCATAATTTTCAGAATAAAAATTTTGACTACCTACTTCAGTACAAAAATCTTCAAATAAAGAAAGATAAAGAATATTAGGAAACACAACTATATCTAAATCTTCTCTAATTAAATTAGGAAATTCTTCCATATAAGATTTAATATCTTCAATAGATAAATAACTTTTATGATTAATAATTATTTTTTTCATTTATTCAAAACCTCCAAAATATCAAACTTTTTACCTTCTAAAAATTCTAAAGAAGCTCCTCCTCCGGTTGAAACATAATAGAAGGATAAACCATACTTTTTAGAAGCACTTCCAGTATCTCCACCACATATAATAGTTTTAATATTATTAGAATTTAAATATTTCAATAATTCTTTAGTTCCCTTTTCATACTTACTATCTTCAAATTTACCCATTGGTCCATTCCAAACAACTAAATCATTAGTAGAAATTAAAGATTTATATAAATCAATTGTCTTATTACCAATGTCAAGTCCCATTTCATCATCATTGATATTGTCTATATTTTTCATGCCATTTTCCGTACATATATCAATAGGCAACACTATCTTATCCTTATATTTGTTTAATACGTCTTTACAATAGTCTATTCTTTCTTCATCTACAATACTATTACCTATATTCTTGCCTAAAGCTTTTAAGAATGTAAAACACATTCCACCTCCAAGTAATATCTTTTTAGAGTTATTAACTAAATTCTCAATAACTCTTAGTTTATCACTTACTTTAGCTCCACCTAGTATTAAAATTTTATCTTTATTAGAAAGGATATCCTCTAAATGATTTAATTCTTCATCTACTAAGAATCCAGTTACTCCTCCTAGAATACTTGCAATTCCATAAGTAGACGCATGATTTCTATGAATAGATCCAAAAGCATCCATAACATATTCATCTGCAAGATGAGCCCAATAAGTAGACAATTCTTTATCACAAGAACTTTCTAGGGTTTTAGGATAATCTTCATATCTAGTATTTTCCATAAGTAATACTTCACCAGAATTTAGTGAATTAATCATACTCTCTAGTTCATTACCTCTTGTATATTTACAAAACTTAACTTCTTTACCTAATAATTTAGATAATTCTTTAGATACAATAAATAAACTATTATTTATCTTATCTTCTTCAGTTTTAATTTTGCCCATGTGAGACATTAAAACTATTTTAGCATTTGATTCAATTAAATAATTAATAGTTTTAAGACTAGATACTATTCTATTATTATCTTCAATAATTCCATCTTTAACAGGTACATTATAATCAACTCTTACAATAACCTTTTTATCTTTATAATACTCTTTAGGTTTAAGCATAAATTACACCTCTAATTTTATTATAAAATAAAAAATCATATGTAAACATACTTTTTATATATTTTTACATATAATTTTACTAATTAAATAATTCGCTATGTGTTCAACTATTAACTAATAAAACAAGTAAATTATCTTCATCATATTTATATACAAGTAACCAATCTGGTTCTATATGACATTCATAGCAATTATTGTAGTATTTGTTATCAAATAATCTATGAACTTTATAATATGATTCTAATGTCTCTCTATTAGCTATTCTTTCAATTAACATAAACAATTTATTTATATCTTTACCTTGTTTAGTTAACTTTTTTAAATTTTTTCTAAACATTGATGTATATTTTACTGTGTATTTAGTCATCAGATAATAATGATTCCTTTAAATTATCAATATTGTTATAACCTTTTGCCTCTACTTTACCAGAAATAATATCTTCAGCTTCTTTTAAAGCTTCAATTAATTCTTTAGTAGGTTTTTTATTAACAATTTCAAAAGGTATACCATCAGTTTTGATAATTTGTGCTAAAAACATATTAATAGCTGTACTCATATTTAAACCAAGATCTTTTAATATTCTAGTAGCCTCTTTTTTATTTTTAGCATTTACATTTACACTTAGTGGAACAGTAACACTTTCCATATTATCATCTCCTTTTCACTTATAGAATATATTATATTTTATAATTTGTCAATATAATATATTTATATTATATACATTATATTTATATATTATATGTATAATATCTATTTTTTGCTATATAAAAAAATCACATTTTATATGTGATTTTATCTTATAATTTACAAAAATATAATAACGTTCTTAACATTTGAGCAGTATATCCCATTTCATTATCATACCAAGCAACTACTTTAATCATATGATCATCTACTACTTTTGTTAAAGCAAGATCTACTACACATCCATGAATATTGTTAATTATATCACTACTTACAATTGGATCTTCAGTTACTCCAAATACTTCAGAAACACTACTTTTAAATAATTTATTAACCATCTCAGTATCAACTACTGATTCAACATCGACAGTTAAATCTATTAAAGAGCCATCTCCAACTGGTACTCTAAATGAGCTTCCCTCTAATTTACCTGCTAAATCAGGAATTACATTTCCAATTGCTGAAGCTGCTCCAGTAGATGTTGGAATAATATTAAGTCCTGCTGCTCTTCCACGCCTGCTTGCATTACCTTTTTTGTGGGTACCATCTATTGTTGCTTGATCATTAGTCATTGCATGAACAGTAGACATAAATCCTCTTTGAACTTTATAATTTTTATGAAGTAAATCAAGAACAGGAGCTAAGCAATTTGTTGTACAACTTGCTGCTGAAATAATTTTATCATCCCTTGTTAATGTTTTTTCATTAACTCCATAAACAATAGTCTTAGCGTCATCTTTAGAAGGTGCTGAAATAATCACTCTTTTAGCCCCAGCATCTAAATGAGCCATACATTTTTCAATACTTGTAAATGCTCCAGTACATTCAAGAACAACATCTACATTGTATTCTTTCCAAGGTATATTTCTTGGATCTTCTTCATTAGTAACTCTTATTGGTTTACCATTTACTATTAAATTATCTTTATCATATTCTACCATTTCAGGATTTGTCCTATAAACTGAATCATATTTATAAAGATATGATAACTGTTCAACTCCTGTTTTATTATTTATTAAAACTACTTCCACATTATTCATTTGGTTAATTAGTTTTAATGCACATCTTCCTATTCTTCCAAATCCATTAATTCCTACTCTAATCATTACGTCCTCCTATTCAAAATAACTATTTCCAATAAATTCTCTTAATACACTAGTTTCTGGTATTGCATTATCAGGTATTGAAAAGAAATTACTTATAAAATTTATTAATCTTTTAGCTTCTTCATAATTATCACTATCAAGGCTTATTGAATATAAAAGTGGTTCCACATAAGTCCTAAGAGCATTTATTTCATACATAAGTGCTGTATTTATTAATGCATCACCTTCGCTTTGATAAGGAAATACATATTTTTCTTCACTATTTCTCATCAATTTCCACCTTTTAATAGTTTCTTCCGCATTATATCCTCTAGTTCTATTATCTCTAACTATTCTTCTTAATAATCTCAAATCAGTTGATGATATGTGATTATGTCTATCCATACCAAGTGGAGTAAATGGTGAAACATATATCTTATATTTAACACCTCTACTTATTTTCTTAGTTAGTTCTTCATTTAAAGTATGCAAGCCTTCTATAATTATTATGTCATTTTTTTGCAATACTATTTCAGGTTTTTTATATTCTTTTTCACCTGTTATAAAATTAAATGTTGGCATCTTAACTGGTTTATACTCTAATAATTTTTTTAATTGATTATTAAATAGCTTTATATCTAATGCATCAATTGTTTCAAAATCATAATTACCAAATTCATCTTTAGGTGTCTCGCTTCTTTCTTTATAATAATCATCAAGAGAAATAACTAGAGGATTTTTACCATATTCTTTCACTTTTAGCGCTATCTTTTTCGCAGTTGTTGTTTTACCTGAACTAGATGGTCCTCCAACTAAAATAACTTTAATATTCTTTTTAGATAATATATTTTTAACTATTTTAGTTATTTCATCATCTTGCATCATTTCATTTATTTTAATAAACTCTGATATTTTGCCATTAATAGCTAGTTCATTAACATCAGATGCATACGACACACCAACTTTAGACATTTTTTCTTCATAATCACTGAATATACTTAATACTTTTTCATAATGATGATACTCTGGTATCATATTTTCTTTTCCTTTAGGATACATAAGAACTATCCCATTAGGCTTAACGAATTGCAAATCAAATGTTTTAAGTATTCCTGTTGAGTAAGGTAGAAAATAATAGAAGTAATTATAATGACCTAATAACTCATAAAAGGTTACATAACTATTACTTATTTGATTGTATAATTTTACTTTTTCTTTTTCCTTTATCTTTTCAAAATATTCAATTGCCTTCTTTTTTCTAACTAAAGTTTTTTTAATTTCAATATCAAGATCTATTATTTCTTGCATTTTTCTTTTAATGCTTTTAACATCTTTAGAAGTTAATTTACCATTAACAGTTGTATATATTGCTTTATCAAGTGAATGCTTAATCCTAACATCAACAGCATTTCCATATAATTCTTTAATCGCAACTATATAAACAAACTGAAGACCTGCTCTATATATTTTCCCACCAACTTTATCATATATATGAATAAATTCTAAATCAGAATCTTCATTAATTTGACAAGATAATTCTACTATTTCTCCATTCAAAGAAGCAGCGATAATATCACTATCAGCGCCAAGTATTTGGATTAACTCTTTAACAGTTACTCCTTTTTTACAAATTATCTCTCTTTCTTTATTTAATAATATTTTTATTTGTCCTTGCATAAATCTCGCCCCTATTATTCATTATTATTTTATCAAAAATAATTCAATTTGTGAATAAAAAATGTAAATATACATTAATATATTAATAGGGTGAAAAATGAATACAATACCAACTGTTATAGAAAAACAAAATAATGTAGAAAGAGTATATGACTTATATTCAAGACTTTTAAAAGATAGAATTATATTTATTGATGGAGAAATAAATGATATTAATTCAAATATTGTTGTAGGTGAACTTTTATATTTAAGTTCAAAAAGTAAAGATGATATACAAATATACATTAATAGTCCTGGTGGGTCTGTTACTGCTGGAATGGCTATATATGATACAATAAAATTTATAAATTGTGATGTATCAACAATATGCGTAGGAATGTGTGCTTCAATGGCTGCATTCTTATTATCAAGTGGCACTAAAGGAAAAAGATATGCCCTTCCTAATTCAGAAATAATGATTCATCAGCCTATTGGAGGCGCTCAAGGTCAGGCAACTGAAATACAAATAGCCGCTGAAAGAATAATAAAAATAAAAAAGAGATTAAATAAACTATTATCAGAAAATACAAATAACCCTATATCAAAAATTGAGAAAGATGTAGAAAGAGATTACTTCATGGACTCAGAAGAAGCATTAGAATATGGAATAATTGATAAAATATTATAATTTTATAAATGATGCATACTTTCAATCTCCTTTATTCTATAAAGTAATTCATACTACTTTATAATAATCATTCTCTTGTTTGCCTTAATATTTATAGTATTATTGAACAAATAAAAAACACACTAGCCTTGATAAGAGACTAGTGCAAAATTACTATGGAATGCGCCTTAAGGTGTGTCCTTTTTTATATGATATTTCCTTAACAAATAAACTGTTTAATTAAAATAATCTTGTTCATTTTTAGAAATTATTTCTTTTATTTTTCTAAATCTATGATTAATGCCACTTTTTGTTATTTTCTTACCTGTTTCTAAAGATATAATATCTGCAAGTTCTGACATAGAACTTTCTGGGTATTTTTCTTTATATATACATAATTCCTGTATTTTTTCATCTAACATATCAAAGTCTTTTAATTCTCTTAATTTTTTTATATCTTCCATTTGTTTTAAAGAAGTTTGAACTATTTTATCAGCATTAGCTTGTTCACAATTATTAAGTCTATTCGTCATATTTTTATGATCTCTATATATTCTTATGTCTTCATAGTAATATAGACTATTATAAGCTCCTAATAACTTAATGAAATCACTTATTCTTTCTGCTTCTTTTAAATAAACCATATATGAAGAACTTCTTTTAATAACTTTACTATTAAAGTATAAGTCATTTAATAACATATTAACAAAATCTGCTGTCTTTTTATATTTAATCATAAACTCTGCATGATATCTTGATGTTTTAGGATCATTAATACTACCACATGCAAAGAAAGTTCCTCTTAAATAAGAGTATCTATCTTCTAAAGTGTCAACTATATATTCTTCTGGAACATATATTCTTTTATTATTCTTGTAAATGGATAAATCTTCTAAAATAAAATCAACTTTTTCTGATATAGTTATACATATAAAATAATTTCTTTTAAAATTATTCATATGTACTTTATCCATTTTAATTTCTATATGATACAAATCTTTTATTAATTTATAGATTCTTCTTGCTACACTTAAAGTTTCAAAATATATTTTAATTTCATCACTTTCTATTAATGCAGATATATTAATGATTGCAGATAATTCTGCAATCATTTCATCTTTTGAATAGTTATTATTTGAAATTTCATTTTTTATATCAGATGTAAAAGACATATTACCACCTTGAATAATATCTACTATATTTTGCTGGAAAATTAACTTTAGTTCTTGGATCTATTAAATATGTTTTTGATGTTGTCCATCCATCAAACATTCCAAAGTGTAAGTGAGCGCCAGTTGTACATCTATCATATCCAACTGATGATGCTCCACCACCTGAATAAGCTATTACAGTTGTTAAAAATACAGTATCACCAACATCAACATTAAATGATTTTAAATGCATATAAACTGTTGTATATTTTTTACCACCTACAGAGTGGTTAATATATAACATATTTCCACCACAATTAGATCTAACTACTTTTTTAGCTACATAACCTGGGGCTGAAGCATATACTTTATTACCTTCCGCTAACGCTATATCTATACCAGAATGGAAATTTGATCCTGATAAATTTAAACTTCTCCAACCAAAGTTACTTGAAATATAACCAAAATCTGTTGGCCTTGTAAATCCATTTGCATAAGGAACATTTAAACAGTCAGCTATTTCCTGATCTAATTTACAACCATAATCTTCATAAAATTTAACTTCTGCTTCAAATGCTTTTATTTCAGCAGTTAAATCCCTTTGTTCTGATGATATATCATCAATAGTTAAATTTACTTTAGATAAATCTTTTTTTAATTGTTCTATTTTTGCTTCTAATTGTACTATTTTTGCTTCTAATTCTTTTTGAAGTTGCTTATTTTGCTCAATTAAATTATACATTTCATCTATTAATTTATCATTATATTCACTCATTTGTTCAACAACTGCTGTCCTATAAATAAAATCTGTAAAGCTATTAGCTCCAAAAATATATTCTAAATAAGCGTTTTCTCCATTTGATACTTGCAAAAACCTTAGTAATTCATCTATTTCTTTTCTTTTTTCTACTATTTCTGCCTCTAATTCTTGTATCTTTATCCTTGCTTCTTCAATCTCATTTTGACTTTTTTCTATTTCAGTAAGTGAAGTGCTTATTTCGTTTTGATATTTTTTTACTTTTTCCTGGGCTTCTTTCATTTTAGCTTCATTTGCAGATTTATTAGCTTTTGCAGTTGCAAGTTCCTCTTTTAATTCTCTTAAAGTTTTAGCCTCTACTGTAGAAGGTATGCTTAAAAACGCGAACGCGCTAAATAAACATAAAATAATTAATACTACCTTCTTCATTATATCTTTAAGTACCTCCTTACAGCTCTATAGCTACCAAAAGCACCTACTAAAACACCAACTGCAAGTATCGATAAAACAACATTAAATACTAATGCATCTGGCTTTACTAATTTAATTATTGCAGTAAATAACTGACCACCTAATCTATTATATAAATACAAGTAACCATAACAACATGCAAATATTGGAACGATTGATCCAATGAAGCCTAACCATAATCCTTCAAAGAAGAATGGAAGTTTTATATATGAGTTAGATGCTCCTACTAATCTCATAATTTCTATTTCTCTTCTTCTATTTGTGATAGTGATTTTAATAGTATTGCTAATTAAAAATGCAGTAACTACTACTAATGCTATAACTACTATATATGTTATTTTCTTTACTATGTCAAAGATTTTAACTAATTCTTCAACCATTCCTTCACCATATTTAACTACTGCTACTTTATCAAATTCTTTTATCTTTTTAGCAGTATCACCAATAAAGTTTATATCATCAACTTTAACTAAATATGTATCTTGCAATGGATTAGTTTCTTCATCATAACTTTCCATTATACTTTTAAATACTTCTGAATCTGCTTGCATTTGTTTCTTAGTTTCATTTTTAGATTGAAATTTAACACTCTCAATGTTATCTAAACTATTAATTTGTATTCCTACTTTTTTTACATCTTCCTCTGTTGCTTCTCTATCAATAAATACAACAATAGTAACATCTTTTTCAATAGATGTTGTAAAACTATTAACGTTTTGAGAAAGAATAATGCTAACTGCAACTAGTATTAAAGTTATAGATATACAAGATATACTAGCTACACTCAAACTTAAATTTCTTCCTACATTAGTCATTGATTCAGAGATGCTTCTAAAAAATATTCTAATTCCTTTCATTTTTATATGTTCCTTTCGCCATATCGCTAACAAGCACACCTTTATCAAGTAATAATACTCTCTTCTTAAACTTATTAACAATCTCTTTATCATGAGTTGCCATAATAATTGTAGTCCCTAAATTTTTATTAATATCATCTATGACTTTCATTACTTCTAAAGAAGTTACTGGGTCTAAGTTACCAGTAGGTTCATCACATATTAAAACTTTAGGATTATTAACAATTGCTCTTGCTATTGAAACCCTTTGTTGTTCTCCACCAGATAATTGATCTGGAAAACTTCTCCATTTATCTTTAAGCCCTACTTGTTCCAATGCTTTAATTGTTTTTTCTCTTATTTCACTATTATTAAGACCATACATTTTTAAAGCAAATGCTACATTTTCATATACAGTCTTTTTAGGTAATAATTTATAATCTTGGAATACTATTCCAAGTTTTCTTCTTAGTTTATATACTTTACCATTTCTTAATTTAGCAACATTAATACCACCTACATAAACTTCTCCTTTTGTAGGTTTTTCTTCTCTATATAATAACTTTATAAAAGTTGATTTACCGCTTCCTGATGCACCTATTACAAAAACAAATTCACCTTTTCCAATTTCAACATTTACATCACATAAAGCTGTAACACCATTTTTATATGTTTTATATATATTCTTAAATTCTATTAACTCCATTTTACCTCCCACATCGATTATACTAAATAAATACTATTAATTATATTGTTAATTTTTTCCTCTTAGTTCCACCTAATACTTCATAACAATCAGTTACTATTATAAAAGCATCTTTATCTATATCTTTAATTGCACTTTTTAAATATGTATATTTTTCAGTTGGAACAACACACATTAACATATCTTTCTTAAAACTACTATATCCACCTTTAATAGTGTACTCTGTAACACCACTTTGAATAACTTGCATTATAAATTCTTTTACTTCTTCAGTCTTCTTTGTTTGAACCATAAACATCTTGCTATCTGATATACCTAGTGTTACTTTATCAATCATAAATGTTGATATTGATGCAATTATAATTGCATACATAACCATTGTATAACCAAAAGTAAATCCACCAACTAAGATGATTGTGATAGATATTATTCTCATAACTTTACCTATAGGCTTTTTAGCTTTCTCTGCAATTATAAGACCTAATATACTTGTACCACCAGTTGAATAGCCTATCTTATAAACAAGTGCTTCAGCAAAGCCGTTTACAATACCAGCAGCAAGTGCATAAAGCAAAATGTTGTCAAATGAAAAGTTTAACCATATGGCAATATCTTCTGTTAAGAATAAAAATAATGAATATAGTAATGATCCAAATATACTTCCAATTATTTTATCACTACCTAAGAATATTAATCCTAGTCCTATCATAAATACATTACCAAAAAATACAAATGTAGCAACATTCATACCAGTAAGTTCATTAGCAACTATACCAAGACCAGTTACACCACCTGTAACAAAGTTATTAGGTACAAAAAATAAATTAACTGAAGCAGCTGAAAGAAAAGAACCTACTAGCATAAATATTATAGTTCTTGCCATGTTCTTTTTTTTGATAGAATTAAATAATTCTGATTGCTTCTCTCTTTGTCTCTTTAGCCATCCCATACTCTTTACCCTCTATCTCACATTAAATTATAACATAGATTAGTTTTTATTTCCATCACTACTTTTATTCTTTCGTAAATATGAATCAATAAATATTTCAATATCACCATCTAATACTTTTTTTACGTTTGCTGTTTCACAACCGGTAATGTTATCTTTTACTAATGTATAAGGACACATTACATAACTTCTAGTTGCACTTCCAAAGTTAACATCCATTACATCGCCTTTAAGTCCTTTTAGTTTATCATCAAACTTTTCTTGTTCCAAAGCATATAGTTTACTTCTTAATATTTCAAATGCTCTTTCTTTATTTTTTAATTGGCTTCTTTCATTTTGCACTGTAACAACTATACCAGTTGGTAAGTGAGTGAGTCTTACTGCTGAATCTGTTGTATTAACGCTTTGTCCACCCGCTCCACTACTTCTATATACATCTATTTTTACATCACTATCTTTTATATCTACATTAATATTTTTAGATATTTCTGGAGTTACTAAAACTGAAGCAAAAGATGTATGTCTTCTTTTGCCTGCATCAAAAGGACTAATTCTAACTAATCTATGAACACCAGTTTCGCCTTTTAATTTGCCAAAAGCATGTATACCACAAACGTGTAAAAATACTCCCTTAATCCCAACTTCTTCACCTGGTTGAATACTTATAACTTCATATTTAAAGTTATTATCAGATAAATACCTAGTATACATTCTATAAAGCATATCTGCCCAATCATTAGATTCAGTTCCTCCTGCTCCAGAGTGTATCTCTATATAAGCATTACTGTTATCATATTCTCCATCAAATAGCGTTTCCGTTTCTAAATCATTAATTTCTTTTTTAATAGATATTAGTTCTTTTTCTAAATCTTCTATTTCATTATCATTGATTATGTCTAACATATCTTTAGCATTATTAACCCTATTATATAAATCATTTATCGTATTAGACTCTTTTTGTAAAGAGTTTAATTCTTCCATAATTTTATTGGCATTATCAACATCTTTCCAAAAATCTTCAGACATACTAATATTAGTAAGTTCATCTATTCTTTTCTTTTTTTCTTCAATATTTAACTTACTACATATAAAATCTAACTTCTCTTTTAAATTATTAATTTCTTCATTAATATTCATAAAGTTCACCTAGTAAAATTATAACAAAAAATAAGCATTATTAAAATGCTTATTAATTACAACTATTTTGAAGACTATTTATTTTTTCATTAAGTTCATTTATTTTTGTAATGTACTCTTTTTTATTATATTCACATGATAATATTCTTTCATGATTTATATAATCTTCTAAATTATTCTTTAATTTATCAATATTAGACTTATTAGTATATACATTAATATAAATACTATAATCATTATCTAATAATAACTTTTTATCCTTTAAAGCTTCCATAAAATCTTTCATCATTGTAGAAATATTACTTTCTTTATTTTTAATATATACACTATATCCATTACCTATTTTCTCTTTTACTAATTCATTATTTTTCATATATACATATTCAATTGTTAAATCATTATTATCAGTTTCAATGTAATTAATGTTTCTTTCATTAATAAAGAACATATTATCATCCATTTTAATAGTTTCTTGTTCTTTTATGTAATACTCTTCATCTTCAAAATTAACTACATCATATTCAGGTACAGAAATTATTGTTAATCCTGTTCCTATACCTATAGAAATTAATGATGCAAAGAAAAGAGTAATTAAAGTATTTTTATTTAGTTTGCCATTAAATATAAATGAATAAAATATTTTTAAAAATATACAATTTAACAGAATACAGGCTAATATAATTAAAAGGATACCAACAAATAATAATCCAGTTTTAATAAGAATGAATGATAAGACTAAACTTATAGATATAGTTATTAAAGATATACACATCATTCCAAAGATAAATAAAGCAATTAATTTAAATATAAATAATACAAATTTAACTAAACTTGAAATAAATCCATATTCAGAATGTTTAGGATCCCTTATTATAACTTTCTCTTTTTTCTTTTCTAAATATATCTTTTTTACTTCTTCCTTTTCTTCTTTTTTTGATTCTTCTTTATTTTGTTCTTTTAAAGTATCTTTTTTTACTATTTCATAATAATCTAAATATCTTGTTTTAAATATGTGTAATAAAAGTATTACTCCTAAAACTACTGCTGCCAAAGCATAAATAGACTCAATAAATCTAATTCCATATTTATATACGTTAGTAGGTAAGAAAGATAACATATTAGAAATAATATTTTCACCTATATTTCCTATAATTTTAAACACTATATACATACAAAGTATAATTAACCATTGTTCCATAATACAACCAAGTTTATTTCTAAATTTCATACTACTAAACATATCAACAGTTTTACTAACATATCCTAAAAAGCTTTCAATAAATTTATTTATATTATATTTAGCTTGTTTAGCGTTATTACTTTCCTTAATATCTCCATTTAATAAATCATCAATATTCAAATTAAATAATTTACATATTTCTAACATTTTATCCATCTCTGGATAAGTTATTCCTTGCTCCCACTTAGAAACAGATTGTCTAGATACATTAAGCTTTTCAGCTAACTCCTCTTGAGATAAATTATTTTCCTTTCTTAACTTTTTTAAATTCTCTTTTAAATTCATAGAATTTCTCCTTTCATGCCTAAATTATATAAAAATAAACCAGTTGCACTCTACCAATTTTAATATACTTTTTGACAATTTTAAGTTGCTTTTTAAAATATTATAATAAAAGCTTCACATATTGTGAAGTTATTTTATTTTTATTATGTCTCCATCTTTAGGAATGATTACATTCTTTATTTTTAATTTCTTTAATTCTTTTCTTGTGTTTTCTTCCATATGGCTAACTATAAAATTGCATGAGGGGTACTTATTTGATAAATATACTATATCATTTATTCCTTGGTGTTTATTAGTTCCTTTTATAAACATACAGTCACAGAATAAATAATTACACGCTCTTGCCATTACTTCAACCATATTGCAAAGTGATGTATCTCCTGTAAAACCTATTTTTAATTTTCCATTATTAAATATATATCCATATGCCGGTTTCATTCTTCCATGATCAACTAGTATTCTAGTTACTTCATAATCTTTTATTTTAAATTTTTCATTATTATAATATTTTAAATTAATAGATTTACATGCATCTTTAAATGAATTAGGAAATGCTAATACTCCTAATTTATTTATTTTCTTTACTCCATCTTTTGAACAGTAAACATTTAATGTTTTATTACTACTTTTTGATTTAATTAAATCTAAAAACGGTATATCAAAATAATGATCTCCATGAAAATGAGTTATTAATAAGTATTCAATTGCACTTGGTTTAATACTTAATCTATATAAATACTTGCATGCTCCATTAGGAAAATCAACCATTATATTATTATTAATAAGATAACATGCACTATTATACTTATTCCATATGCTTCCTGTCCCTACTACCTGTATTTTCATATATACTCCTATCATGAACTATTATACCATAATTTATTTTTTAATCAAAAAATAGCCTTACATGTGTAAGACTATTCACTTCTTAATGCTTCAACTGGATCTTTATTAGCAGCTGATTTAGCTGGTATTAATCCGCCAATTAGAGTAAGTATTATACTAAGTATTATTAATATAAATGCACTACTAATATTTAGTGTTGCAGATAGTGGTATGTTACCAGTATATTTATGTAATATTAAATTAATAATTGGTATTAATATATAAGATATTCCTATACCAAATATTCCAGATAATAAACCTATTATAAATGTTTCTGCATTAAATATAGAAGATATATTTCTTTTAGATGCACCTATACTTCTTAAAATACCAATTTCTTTTGTTCTTTCATATACAGATATATATGTAATAATGCCTATCATTATTGATGACACTACTAAAGATATAGATACAAATGCTATTAATACATAACTAACTGCATTAACAATTGTTTTAACAGAATCCATTAATATTCCAGTAGTATCTGTATATCTTATTTCTTTTTCTTCACCAAATTTCTTATTATAATCTTCTATAAATTTTAAAAAGTTTTCTTTTCCATCAAAACTATTAAAATAAAATGATATATATGTAGGCTCTTCTTTATCTTGATATCCAAATGAAATTAAATTTGTCTTTGCAGAAGAATTAGTATCTTTCATCATAGCACTTACTACTCTAGCGAGTTCATCTTCACTAAAATTCAAGCTAAATGCAGATGATATCTTATTTGGATCAACATTAAATGCTTTAGAGAATGCATTAGTTAAATTAGTTGTTAATTCTCCAACTTTTGTTAGTATTGTTTTTTTCATAACTGCTTCTGTCATAACTTTACCCATTTGTTCAGATACTCCATTAATAGCAGCACTACTCACATATGAATTAACTACTTCATTTTTAACGTCATTGTTAACAACTGCAGTCATATTACTAGTATCTTCTGTTAAACTAGAATCCACCATATAATATGAAGGAATATAAGCCTGTAATAAGTTTTTTAATAACCCACTATAAGCAAGTTTTAATGTACTTTTTGGTATTACATAATTCTTTTCTAAATTACTTAAGATATTGTTTACTTCACTACTATCCATATAATTAGATGTAACAGTATCAATATCATTCATGCTTATTTTATCTTCTATACTATTAAATAAACCTTCTATTAAAGTGTTTAATCCATTATTAAATGCATCTTTAGCTGGTTTTGTATTAGTTGTTATAGAATTAGATATTTCATTCATATATTTTGTAGTTTGATTCTTTAAACTAGTTTCATCTATTTTTATATTAAATGCGCTTTGCAATTTTTTATTATCTACTTTAACTAAGTCTTCAAATTTAAAATCAAAATTATTTCTTTTTTCATCAAACTTTGAATTAGAAAGTACATCCACCTCATCATTTAATAATTGTTTCTTAACAATTTCTTGTTCATTCGCATATTTAATTATATAATCAGTTAATTCTTTTTTATATCCAATTCCCGGATTTAAAGCTGAAGCTGTTACTCCTTCTTTTTGAGTTACTATTCCAACTATCTTTAAATCTTCTGCTTTATCATATAAATTTTTCATATATGATTCATTATCTGACATATCTTCATATACTTTATATTTACTATTATATTTATACTTATCAGATGAATGAATTAATTTAAGTTTAACATTTAATAAATCTTCATAAGTAAATTCAAGAGGTTTATTATTAATATTTACTTTTTCGCCATTCATTATATCTTTTATAATTTTATTTAATTCCTCAGTATCTCTTAGCCCTAATGAATATACAAGTAAATCAGATATACCATTTCTTTCAGATAATACAATAACTAATTCATTATAATTAGAAGGCCACCTTCCACTTAATACTTCATATTGTTCATCTAAAGTCTTTTGATTATCTATCATTTCAGAGAATATAGACGAGTAAGAACTCATCATTACATTGGTGTTTCCTCCCATAAAAGATGAGAACAAATTACTAGGATTTAATTTAGCTAATTTGTTAGTTGCGTCTATAGTATATACATTAGGTTCTACACTATAAGAGTACTTTATGGTAGATAAATCTTCATCGATTTTGTCGTAGTTGTCTTCGATATATTTCTTAAAATTTTTTAAATCATTTGTACTTACACTAGATAACATTGACGTCAAATATTGCTGCTCCACAACTTTATTGCTTTTAGTATTTTCATTCTTACCACTTCTCATTGAAAGTAATACCCCAGTTATATCAGTAGCTTCTTCCATAATAGTAAGTGGATATGAAGTTAATGTCTCTTCTTGAATTGAATCTACATAGTTTTGAAATCCTGTTGATACTGCAAGAATTAAAGCTATTCCTATTATTCCAATTGAACCAGCAAATGCAACTAAAACTGTTCTACCTTTTTTGGTCATTAAATTATTAAAAGATAAAGATAAAGCAGTTAAAAATGACATACTTGTTTTCTTGTCTTTGAAATTTTTATTTTCATCTTTACTTTCTTTATAAGGATTAGAATCAGATGTTATTTTACCATCTTTTAAAGTTATTATTCTTGTAGAATATTCTTTAGCTAAATCAGGATTATGAGTTACCATTATAACTAATTTATTTTTAGCAATGTTCTTTAATAAATTCATTATCTGTATACTTGTTTCAGAATCCAAAGCTCCAGTTGGCTCATCTGCAAGTATTATATCCGGATTATTAACAAGTGCACGAGCTATCGCAACTCTCTGCATTTGTCCTCCTGATAATTGATTAGGTCTTTTGTACATGTGATGTTCAAGTCCAACATCTTTTAATGCTTTTTTAGCTCTTTCAATACTTTCTTTTTTAGATATACCAGAAAGAGTTAAAGCAAGTCTTACATTTGATAATATAGATTGATGTGTTATTAAATTATAACTTTGAAATACAAAACCAATTCTATGATTTCTATAACTATTCCAGTCAGCTTCTTTATATTTTTTAGTACTTACTCCATTTATTATTAAATCACCTGATGTATAATGATCTAACCCGCCTATTATATTTAAGAATGTTGTTTTACCCGAACCTGAAGGACCAAGTATTGATGCAAATTCACATTTTCTAAAACTAACACTAACACCATCTAATGCTTTTTGCTTAAAACCTTCTGTTTCATATAGCTTAGATATTTTTTTAATCTCTAGCATAGGTCCTCCTAACGTTTATAGATTATAGCATTTAAATATAAAAAAATAAAGTCTTACAACCCTATTTTATACAAAGGAATTACATTTATAACTGGTTCTTCATAAGGATGAATACTTTTTATGCCTTTTACTATTTCATTAATATTATCTACATTACATGTAACTTCCACTTTTAATTCTTTTTCTTCTGATACTTTATCAGTTTCTCCAATATAAGGATTAGTCCCATCTAATGGTTTCCATCTACTATTAACTTCACTATAAGATAAACATTCACTATAATTACCTATGTGCCCAGCATCCAATTCTTTCAATTTATTACATAAAATTTTAAAATGAGATTCTGGTATAAAAATTTCTAATTTACAATATTTAATATCATTCATAATATCACCAATTATATTATAAACTATTTAATAAATTTTATAAAATAAAAGTGTTTTTAAAAGTTTTTGCGTATAATTATAATAGAGAGGATAAATATATTTGTATTTCATTTTAGAAAGGAGCGTGTATGTTAACAAAAGAAGAACTTTTAAAAATTAATGCTGGCAGCATAAGCATTTATGTCACTAGAATAATTTCTGGGGTAATTAGAAGAATTATCAGTTATATAAAAAAATAGTTAGTTTTCTAACTATTTTTTTCCAACTTATTTAAAACTTGGGATATTGAATTACATTTAACATTATTTACTTTATACCATCCACATTCAGTCATTTTATCATATACTTTAGCTTGATGTTTCATAGTTTCATCAAGACCTTCTTTTAATAACTTTCTAATATCTTCGTTAGAACTTTCTAAAGTACCATGTACATATACTTCAACTGTACTTTTTAATATTAATAAATAATTAGTCATTAAAGTTTGATCATTCATCACATTTCACCTCTAACATATTCATTAATTTTTTCTTCATAGATTTATGTTTCTTTACTTCACTTTCCAAAAAATTAACTAAGTCCATATTTTCAAGCTTAGATATAATATCTTCACATATTGCAATGATATTAGATTCATGACCAATTGCATCTTCAATATATAATAATTCTTTTTGTGTCATAATACCTCCTTCTATTATTATTTACTTATATAAAAATTATATAATTGGTAATAAATAGAAGAAAAAAAGAGCCTAATTCAAGGCTCTTCGTACTGCTTAATTATTTGATTTCAATTTGTTTTGTTTCTGGTAATTTCTTTTCTTCTTTTTTAGGTATTTCAATCTTTAAAATACCATTTTTAAACTCTGCATTGATATCTTCTTCTTTAATTTCATCACCTACATAGAAACTTCTAGAACATTCACCATAGAATCTTTCTTGACGAACCATTTTCTCTTCATCACTATTATCTTCTTTTTCTACTTTAGCTGAAATCTCAAGATATCCATCATTTAATGATAATTTAATGTTTTCTTTTTCAAATCCTGGTAAATCAACATCAATTAGATATTTATCTTTCTTCTCTCTAATATCTGTTTTCATTAAACTAGGTTGTTTTCTTGAAAAGAAATCATCATCATTAAAGAAATCATCAAACAAATCAAATTTTCTTCTTGGTACTAACATCATATTATATCATCATCCTTTCATTTGTGTTATCATGATTGGTAGCACATAAATATAATTTTAATACCTGTAATGTTTTCTCATTACATATACATAATACAACAAAAATTAGCACTTGTCAATAGCAAGTGCTAATTTTTTTAATACCATATTTGATTCAACCTTAATGAGCTACTTTCAGGCATTGGATCTGCTAAGTCAAAGTTAACAATTAAAGGAATTTTAAATGCCGTTCCAAAACCTAATGCTGTTCCTGAATTTAATGTTTTAAGTATATTTAATGTTTCCATAGTTATATTTGTACTCATTGATTTTACTATTTCAAAATCTTTTGGATGAAATATTCTAAATACTATGAAGTTAGAACATTGAGATAACGCAGTAGGAGAAAGTTCACTAGGTCTTTGCGTTATAAATGTTAAAAACGTTCCATACTTTCTACCTTCTTTTGTAATTCTATCAAATATATTATAACCAATTATATCTATATCAGTATCAGATTGAACATATCTATGAGCTTCTTCAAGTATTATATTAATAGGATATGTCCCTCTAGGCGTAAGTGAGGAAGTATAATTGAAGAACAATTTAGATAATAATTTTGTCACTACCTTAGCGAATCTATCGTCTAAAAAACTTAAATCAACATCAACTAATTGAACTTTACCTTTATCATTCATAAAGAAATATTTAGTTATATATTCTTCTTTTGTTATATATCTTCCAAATTCAAATATTTGTTTATATCTTCCATTTATAATTGCCTGTAATCTTGCTTTTAATATATTATTTCTATCATAACTACTTCCACTATTTAAAGTCCCTTCACTAATTAAAGCAAATTCTAAAGCGTAATATAAGTCATCAAGCGTATATACTTCTCTTTTGCCCATTACAATATCATCAAGAGAAACTTTAACAAATTCATTTAAGAATTTAATTACTAAAGACATTGCATTCATTTTACCCTGATCATCAACTATTAAACATTGCGCTAATGTTCTATTATAACCAGGCCATTCAATTGTAGACTCTAAATTTACATCTTTTGTATTGTAATGTGATAAAACTGCAACTATTTGGTCTCTCATTTGAGGAGCGCTTTTACCACTTGTTAATATATCTAATAAACATTTAGCAATTATATCATTTTTATATTCAATTACTTTTTCATCTTTACTAGTAAAAATATATGTAAGTTTTAATGCTTTTTCAAGAACTGGTATTTGATCAGCATCATTAACTGATAAAAGAATTGCTAAATCATCAACATCTAAGAAATTTAAAGGTATTCTTAAAACACTTGAATCAGGCATATCCTTTTCAGTATTTATTCTTTTAAATCCTAAACCAGATGTATTCATAAAACTAAATGCATTTTTATACTCTCCATATGCATCAAATAAAACAAAGTGGGAATTAACTGGCTTATCAGCTTTTAAAAATAAATTTTGAAGCATTCTAGTTACACCACAAGATTTACCAGATCCAGAGTTACCTATTATTGCAAAGTGATTAGCAAATATATCATTAACATTTACACTTATTCTAAAATCTTTATAAACATTACTACCACCTAATAAAAGAGTGCTTTTGCTATCAACTTGAGCGCCTATTACTAATTCTAATTCTCCTCTAGTTATTATTCTAGGAGTTCCAGTAGGTTTTCTTAAAGCTCCTGGTGAAAACCTATTACCTTGTATTTCACCAACTAGTAATATTTCAACTTCTTCACTAGTTAACTTTGTTATTTCACCAACTATTTTTCTTTCTGCTTCATCAAAAACAACATGACATCCCATTAATTCTGAGTGAACCTCATGTGTTATATTTTCAAGAGTTATGGAGTTTTCGTTTATATTTCTAACTTTTCCAAACATACTAAAACACCTCTTTATTCTAAGATTAATTATATCATGAATTTAACTTCGTGAATAGTACTATTTAATTCTTTCTAACAATACTGTATTGTCTTTCTTATCAAAATAATATTTGAATGATGTAGAAAGTTCTCTATAGATGAATCTAGATATCCTAATCCTAAATATACTAATAAAGCAATCATCGGCAATAATATGAATACACTTAACACATTATTTTTTATAATTCACCTTCACACTTACTTTAATATAAAAAAAGATAAATCATATAAGATTTATCTAATTATAAAATGCTTGTTCAGTTTTAGCTATTGAAAAAGCTATTAAGAATACTAAATCCAAATCTTTTTCTTCACAGATAACATCATAATATAATTCAAATGTTATAAATGATTTGCCATTTGGCGAAGATGATGAAATTGTTGCAAGCGGTTTGCCTTCAAAAGTAACATCATAAGTCATACCTATTTTTTCACTAGACAGTTTTGAATCTATTCTAACACCCAGCTCATGTAAATAATCCCAAATCTTTTTATCGTCATATTTAAACCACGATCTTTTAGAAAAGAATCCGAGCAGCCCATTATTATTTTCAACAGTTACTGTTTTGCCAACTTTATGTTCTTCCATTTTACCTGTATGATGATTAATGAATTCAAATGGTGATGCTCCAAGTAAAGAAAATTTTGTCATTTTTCCTTCATAAACTATATTTCCATTTTCATCTTCTAAATAAAATGATTGCTTAATTGTTTTTAAAACTGGTTTTAATAAATATTTACTCATTCTTTGCCCAGCCTTTCTCTTGTTCACTCATTGCTTTATACTTTTTAATAGTTTTAACAATATTAAGAGCCCCAACAATTAATGCTATAAATCCACCAATTACCATAGCCATTGGTATTATATATCCAACTCTTTGCGATATTTGACTTGGATCTTCTGGATTGTAAGTTATTTTAATTTTATCTCCGGATTCATATTTAGGTAATTCAGGGAGACTTCCTTCATATTCTTTACCGTCTACTATATATTTAACATAAATGGTATAAGTTGCTTCATGATAAGTATCGTCCACATCAATATATGCTTCTTGAGATAGCTCTGCTCTTGTTACAGTTGCCTCTATAGGAATGTAATCCTTATTTTTATTTTGCATAACAAACAAAACTATTCCAAAACCTATAAGCATAATACTTAATGGTATCAAAAATCTTGCTAAACTTGATTCTCTTAAAATTGTAATAAATTTATTCATCCTTCCTCCTTATTATACGCTAATTGTATCATTATTTTAATAACTTTTCTAGGGCGTTTGAATTTAATATTGTATTTGATATAAATTTACCTTTGTAAAAATTAGCCCAATTATTAAATATACATGGTACATTCTTTGCTTCTTCAAGTGAATCAACTTTAATAAAATTTAACTTAATACCTTTATTTTTAGCATATTCAGATAATTCTTTTACTTCATATTCAACATAAGGACATTCATTAGAATAATATATAGTAAAATCTTTACTTTCTATTTCCATTTTTCTAACACTATCATTGAATTTAGGAGTTTCATTATTATCAAATTTTAATGCTATTAACTCATAATCATCAATAGAATCTATTACTTCAAAACCAAAATGTTCAAAAAATTTTTTATCTCCAATAAATGGTTTTTTCTTTTTAGATACCAAAGTACAAATACCACTCATTTTCTTATCCTTAGCATCTTTAATAGCATATTCTAATAGTTCTTTACCAATACCTTTCCCTTTAAAACTACCTGCTACCCAAAGGCAATAAATATATTCATAATTTTTGCCATTAATAGGAACCCATGCAGTCTCAATTGGTTCATATTCAATAAAAATCTTTCCTCTAGCATCAAGTCTTCTAAATACATGCCCATCTTTTAATTTACTTTTAATCCATTCTTTTTTCTTATCAACACCACATTGATGCTTAGGATCACCTATTGCACAGCAAATGTGCTCTTTCTTAATATTATTTAAATCTAAATTAATATAATTATTCATAAATCCTCCTACCAAATATAAGGTATTAACCTATATTTTACTTTACTTTTATATTCTTTATATCCTTTTAATTCTTTTTCTAAAACTTCTTCTTCATTTTTAATTCTCTTAATTATTATAAATGGATAAATTATAAATATTATAAATGTTAATATTGAATTTAATATAAATGGAATTGATAAAAATAAAAATATGGTTATAAAATACATTGGATGCCTCACTATTCCATATAGTCCTGTATCAATAACTTTTTGATTATTTTGAATTTCAATAGTTCTTGAAAGGAATGAATTTTCTCTTAATATTTCAGCATATAATATATATGATATTAAAAATATAATTGCTCCTATTATAGTGACATAATTTGGTAATAGTATCCAACTAAATCTATAATTTAAACCCGCTAATAAAAAGCCAAATATAAACATCAAACTACTCAATATTATTACTGATTTTTGTTCTCTTTCCTTTTCTTTTGCACTTAATCTACTTCTTAATAAACCAGGATCTTTAATCATCATAATGATACCAGCTACAAACATTGGAATAAATAATAATCCCATAAATAGCCACCCATTATAATACTTAAATGTTCCTGGTATAAATAGTAATAATCCTACTAAAATAACACCTAATATATATTTAATAATTGCTTCAAAAAATAACTTAACACTCATTATCTTATCCCATAATACTCACAAGTATCTATTACAATACTCTTTAATAATTCTTTATTATCAACATTATCTACTAAATACATTGGTTTAGCTCCTTCATATGGAATAGATTCTTTCATACTATATTTTTTATTAGTATCTAACATTTTAACAAGAAACCTATCATCATATATTCCGCCAAATAAAACTCCTTTATAATAAAGTAAGTATTCACCCATCATAGGTCTACATACTATTTTATCTAATAAACTTAGTTGTTCCAAAATAAACTCTTTATATTCTTTTGTAGTTGCCATATATCCTCCTATAACTTTTTAATAACTATTAAACTATTAAAACCAAATTCAAATCTTTTATATTTAATAATTTCTAATTTATAAGATTCACTAAGTTTTAAAATTAAATCATCAATATCTTTTCTTGAATAGTAATGTACATGTTCTTTTATTTCTTCCTCATTTATAATATGTAATTTAAATGCTAAAAATTCAAGTAAAGGCTTAGATATAGGAGTTGGCGTTGTTATAATAATCATGCCTTCCTTTTTAACTATCCTAAAGCAATCTGATAAAATTTTTTCTGGTTCAGTTAAATGTTCTAAAACTGCATTCAAAAAAACTAAGTCTACACTTTCATTTTCCAAAGGCAACTTATTAATATTCTTATTATTAATAAAAGTAATATTATCAATACTATGATTTTGAATTTTATAATCAAATCCATAACCAGTTGAAATTATATCTTTATGTTTTAATAAGAAAGTACCTTCTTGTCCACATCCTATATCAACTATACTATTATCTTTTAATACATACTTATCAACTTGTTTATATCTAAATTTAGCAATGAATTTATCTATAAAGTTCCATCTATTTTTATCTTTATGTCTCATTTTTTCTCCTAAAACTACATACTAATTATAACATAAAAAAACGGATTTTCACCCGTTCATTCTATATTAACTCCATTATTTAGCACTTTCTTACATAACATACTCATTATGAATATTATTACTAAATATAATATTGATGAAACAACCGCTAATATTTTAAATGCATTAACATCAATGTTAATAGTTGCTGTTTTAAATAATTCCATAACTGTTGGATCAAATAAGCCGTACACAAATACTGAAGCTAACACTAAAGATTGAGCAATCAAATAAGCAATAAATCCAAATAACACTGAATAGCTTACTTTACCATTATTTTTTTTATAACCTAATATTATTCCAAAGAATCCACATTGAATTGCATTAAATACTTCTAAGAATATTATTATAATTGCTATCAAAATAAAGAATAACGTACTCATATTAAGCCCCGTAGTTATAGTCTTTACATAATTAGTAATAATTGTCCAATTATCTTTTGAATAATATGCTATAAATAAACTTAATAAAATAATTATAAATCCTACAAAGAAAAATATAAATGTTTGAATGAATTTTGAATTATATAATTCATTCTTAGTAACTGGTAATGTATGTGTTAAATAAGATTCATCTCTATATAAAGAATCTCTAAATCTAATCCAACTTCTCATCATAGTATTTATTAGAATATTTGCTACCATAGCAAACATACACCCAACACTTATTTGTCCTATTATATTAACCATTACAGATTGTTCTAAACTAAATAATATTCTAGTTAATATAGCAAAGAATATAGCTAATATATAAAATATAGACATATTCCTAATCATATATTTTAAATCATATTTTAATAATTTATTTAGCATTTGAACATCCTCCTAAAGATTTCATCAATAGATGACTTTTCCTTCTTTCTAAGCTTATCAGCATCACTTTGTAATATAACTTTGCCTTTATCAATAAATATTACTTCATCTAGTATTCTTTCAATATCAGATATTAAATGAGTTGATATTATAACACTAGCATTTTCATTAAAATTAGATAGTATTGTATCTAATATATAATCTCTAGTAGCTGGATCTACACCACCTAAAGGTTCATCCAAAATATATAAATCTGCTTTTCTAGACATAACAAAAACTAATTGAACTTTTTCTTGCATACCTTTACTCATTTTACTTAAATGTTCATTAATATCTAAATCTAAATCTTTTAATAATTTCTTTGCTTTCTTATCATCAAAATCTTCATAAAAATCTTTAAAATATTCAATTACTTCAGATACTTTCATTTGCTTATTTAGATATGTTCTTTCGGGTAAATATGAAACTCTTTTCTTAGTTTCAACACCAATTTTTTTACCTTTAATTAATATTTCACCACTAGTTGGAGTTAACAAATCATTTATTAATTTAATTAAAGTTGTTTTCCCTGCTCCATTTTTTCCTAATAAGCCAATTATTTTCCCACTAGAAATATTAAGGTTAACATCTTTAAGTATTTCTTTCTTACCAAAAGATTTATTTAAATTTTTAATTTCTAATAATTCCATACTAATCACCTAAACCTTCAAGATATTTAATTGAATCTGCTTTACCTAATCCAATTTTTTTCATGCCATTGAAATAACTTTTTGCAAGCGTTATTGCATATTCATCTTTTAGTTTTTCAATTAACTTCTTATCATTAGTGACATACTTACCATTAGTTCTTTCAGTATAAATTAACTTCATACTTTCTAATTCTGCTAATGCTTTTTGCATAGTATTAGGATTAACCTTAAAAGTTTCAGCAAAATCTCTAACTGATGGTAACTTCTCTCCACATTTAAATACTCCAGATATAAGATATATCTTCATATATTCTAAAACTTGAATATATATAGGAATATTATTATCAAAAGTAAATTCCATAACTCCTCCAACTGTATTACTTAATTAATACAATAATATTGTATTATATACTTTTAAAGTTGTCAATACATAATAAAAGCAAGATTACTCTTGCTTTTATTTAAAACTCAATCACTCTAGGTTCTTTATAAAACTCATAGAATGTAGCTTTTGCATTTTTAAAATATAAAACTTCTGTATTGTCATCTTCTGCACTATATAAATTCTTTAGTACAGAATTTGAATCTAACATACTCTGTTTAGCTTCTCTTCTATCATCTCTTACTACTATACCTTCAATTCTTAACCATTTATTATTTTTGCAACAACATATTTCAACATTAGGATTCATTTGCATTTGTTTAGATACTTTTTTAGATTTAGCTGTTTCAATATATAACTTATCTTCAAAAATATTTAATGCTCCAAAAGGCCTAACCCTTGGTTTATCTCCATCTATTGTTGCAATATAAAATGTATTGCATTCCTTTAAAAAATCATATACTTCTTTCATATATCCTCCATATTAATTATATCACAATTATTTAAGCAAAATAAAAGATTACATCAGTAATCTTTATTTATCTTGATTTATGTTGTTCATCTGATTCTTCATCAAAATGATGAACTCCAGCTTTTACTTCTTCTAGTTCTTTTTCTGATAGTTCTCCTTCAGGGTTCCCATTATTCATATCTGAAGGTTTTGCATATGCTTTAGTTACATCTCCGCCTCGCAAAGCATCATCAAAGTGATAACGTATAAAACCTGATCTTGCTGCTAGTTGAGAATTCTCACGCCATTTAGCATCACGAATACTTTCTTTAAATTGTGTTTTATCTTGTTCTTCTAAATCTTTTAACGCACCTTTTAATCCTTCACTTCCATAATTATCAACTTTTTCTAATACATCATCCGGTAATTCACCCTCCATAGTATTTGAATTATTATCAATTGGCTTGTTTTTATTTCTTTTTAAAAAAGCAAATAATCCCATATAATCCTCATACTAATATAATAACATATAAAATAGCAAATATTTTAATTAAAATAAGACTCTACATATTTATACTGGTTTTTAGTTATTAAAAAAGTAAGATTCCTCTTACTTAATTAAAATATTTTCTTCTTTCTCTAATCATTCCTTTATCATCTAAATAAAACTCTCTATTACGTAAGTTCCATCCATTAAAGTGTTCTTTTTTTGTTTCTCTTTCAACCTTTCTTTTTTCCAAGTCTATAAAGAATTTCACTGTTTCTTCATATTCAGTTGGAACATACCCATGTATATCACTTAACATTTTATTAGCATCAAAATCAGAATCTAAACTTTTATAAAGCGTTAATAGTTCTGCAAATTTGAAGCAGTCAAGTGATGCATGATTATTATCATCAAATAAGAAGTAAACTCCATTTGCAATAATCTCTCTTTGTTTTTTTTCTGGTATTTGGCAAGAATCAAAAATTCTCACCATTTCAATTAGCTCTTTTTCTAAATCTTCCATAAACCCTCCTATAAATATTTTATCATAAATCTGTTTTAATTTGTATATATTAAATTTTCTTCTTTTAAATTTAATAAAACTTCATTATAAAATTTATTAGCTTCATACTTTGCCATTGGTAAATTTTGATCTAAATAATTTCCACAAGATCTTGGATCAGCTCCAGGTATATCCCCTTCATAATCAGCTATAAATTTGAACATTTCTTTCATTATGTCTATTATATCAGTTGATTTTAAATCTCCTTTAAATATAACATAAAATCCAGTTCTGCATCCCATTGGCCCAAAGTAAATTGTTTTATCTTTATAAATTGGATGATTTCTTAAAAAAGTTGCTCCTAAATGTTCAATTGTATGTAGCTCTGCTATGTTAAGAACTGGTTCTCTATTAGGTTCTTTAATTCTTATATCAAATGTAGTAGCGATTACCTTGTCACCATCATAATCTTTTCTAGATACATATATTCCTCTTTTTAATAATTCATGATTAACTTTAAAACTTTCAATTTTTTCCATAATATCTCCTTATTTCTCTTTGATTATATAACAAAAAAAGTAAATATTCTATATTTACTTTTTTAAACTTCTTTTAGGGGCTTTTTCTTTTAGTTTTCCTAAATCCAAATCATATGCGCTTAATATTCTATCAATTATTTCTTCTTGTGACATTTCTTTTAATAAATCTTTTAAATAGTGTTTTTCAGAGCCATTAAATCTTTTTAATTTTACATAATCAACAATTGGATAATCGATTTGATTAGTATAAAGAGCAAGTGACTTAGTATTTTTAATAATAGGATTACCCAAAGCATCAACATCACTTGAAGTATATCTATATCTATTATATAAATAGCAATCTTCAAATGGGATAATTCTTGAACTTAATATCATTTCGCATCCATTTGATATACTTGGATTTATAATTCCTGATTCTTTAATTATTAGCAATCGATTTAAATATTTTAATCTAAAAATATAATCATCATCTATATAATCTTTTAATCCATTAATATTAGCATCAAGTTTCAAACACTCTCTATAAGAAAATAATTCTTTAAATCCTTGTAATCTATCTTCATATCCATAAAAATAGCCAGCAGAATTCAACTTATAATCTCTATTAGATAATAGATTTATAAGTCTAATATCTTGTCTAATTCTTCTTCTTTCATTTTCTAATTTCTTTATTTCTTCTTCACTTTCATCAAGAGTGAATTTTAATAATCCTAAAGATTCACCAACACTTCTCATACGCAATCTCCTTTTTATGGCTTCATATTATAGTAAAATAAATTTTTAAAGTCAATTAAATCTATTTCCTTCTTGTTAAATAAACACCAACAATTGAACCTATAAAGATAAAAGGAACTATTCTAATAAATATCCAAATAAAAGAATGAATGCTAACACCTAATATAGCTAACTCTGGATCATTATAATTCCATTCCATATAAGAATTACCTAATGTTACTATTCCAACAAAAGTTAAAACTAATATAATACTTAATATAATAAAGAACCAATGCCAAAACTTCCTTTTACTTTCTTTTCTTTGAATTAATTGTAAATTAATTACTTCAAGTTTTTCAGAAATTTCCTTTAATGTATCAGGACTATCTTCTTTAATATTCTCTCCTAGTAATGTACTTACAGAGGTATTAAACACCTTTGATATAGAAACTAACATTTCAGAATCTGGTACAGATAATCCCTGTTCCCATTTTGATATTGTCTGTCTAACAACATTTAATTTGATACTTAATTCTTCTTGTGAAAGTCCTTTTTGTTTCCTTAAAGATTTAATATTATCTTTTAACATATATTTTCTCCTTTCATCAAGCTCAGTTTATTACAAATATGCCGTTGCTGCAAGCAATGTATTTTAACATTTAATTTTGCTATTAATTGCAAATAAAAATTAACTTTTTTATACAAATATTATACCATACATTTTAATATTTAATTACATCGTAAGATTACTATTTTACGAATTATATATTCCCTTATTTTACCTTTTAAAAATATAATGATCTAAAACTGATCTAAAGTCTTTTTTTAAGCATTTTTTAGAAAAAAAACTCGTGTTTTCCCTTTATTTATGGGACTTTACGAGTTATTTACCACAGCATTGCTTATACTTCTTACCACTGCCACATGGGCTAATCATTGTGCTTTTACTGTTTCACAGAATACCTTAAATTCGGGCTAATATGCTTTACTGCTTCCCTCGGATTCCCTATAAATCGCTTGGCTTTCACAGTAAATCGTATCTAAAATCGTATCTAAAAATTTCATATAAATACTATTTTTTTATAACTTTTTCTTTACTATTGGCTAATTGTACTTCATTTGATTTTACTAACCAAATCTTACCATCATTTTCAGTATAGAATTCAACATCTCCATTATTAGATTTAATAATACTAATATCAAATAGTCCATCTTCTCTTAAATTATCTTGAAGAAGATAAAACTCACCATACTCTTTAGCAACTTTTATTAAATTTTCTTTTTTATATGTTTCATCTCCACAAACTAATTTGTCAGGATATTCTTCATCTGATGTATTATTATGCGGATAAATTGATAATCCATCAAAATTTAATCCTTTTTCAATGTGAAAATCAGGATATTCTTCACTACATGGTGTTATTATCATATATTTAGACATTAACATAGCTCCAGCACTGAATCCCATCATTATACCATCAAATGCTTTTAAATCTTTTAATATGTCTAAGTCTCTACACAAATCCCTTTGTTTGAAAGGATCTCCGCCCATAAGCAAAATAAAACTTGCATGTCTTACAGCTTCTTGAGCTTCTTCACTACTCATTTCAGGATCTATAATAATGCTCTCATCAAATTGTATTCCTACATTCTCAAAATGATTTTTAAAAGCTGGAACATATTTTTCTCTAACCTTTTGCATTTTATCAGCACCACCAGGTATATAAACAATTCTCTTTGTATTCTTTAGCTCTAGCTTAAACATATCTCCTAATCCATGTCCAAAAGCATTATTAATATCAAATCCACTACAATAATATCTAATCATAATTTTCACTCCTGCATAAATTATATCATACTTTGATAAATAATGTTCCTTATCTTAGGGACAGTGGTAATTATTTTAATAAATGCCTATAAAATAATGGTTTATTAACTGCTAATCCGTAAAAATATGACATTTAGATACTATTTAGATACGAATTATCCGTAAAAAAATCGTATCTGAAATCGTATCTAAAACGTGTTTTTTATAAAATATTAAATTTTTGCCCTTCCAAATAAAAACTCGCAATCCCTTTATTTTAGGGGTTTTGCGAGCTTATTTACCACAACATTGTTTATATTTCTTGCCTGACCCACAAGGATAAAACAATTCGCCTTTATTACTTCATTCGGCTCGTTAAAAGGTCTTAAAATCGTTTATTGCTTTACTTGGCTTTCCAATAGTTCCCTCGGCTTACCTAGTAAATTGTATCTAAAACTGTATCTAAAAATAATTATTTATTTTTAACCTTAATACCTTTTACATCTATATTTTCTAATTGATATAAGAATTCTAATTCTCCCAACTCTTTATTGTATCTAAAAAGATAAACCGGAGTGTGCATATTGACATTGAGCGGTACAAACACATAATATTCATTATTTGTTTCAAAAATTTTAAAATCAGATTCTATTATCCAATGTCCTTTGGTAGATTCAACTACTTTTTCATATATATCTATTATATCTGAGTTTTTTTCTATTTCATCTCCATTTTTATAAACAATACATTTAGTTAAATCAAAATTTATTATATGCATACCTCTATTATCAATGCAAGACTTTGATGTATAAATATTTGTTTCATCAGGAATAAACTTCCTAATTTTTCTAGCATTATTATAATCATTTACCTCATAATATAAAATTTTAGGTTCATTTGATTTTTTTAAATAATAAGGATCATTATCAATTCCAGTAACATATATAGAATTCGTAAAATCATTTACGCGAATATAATCAATAGATAAATTAATTAGAAGTGGCCCTATACAAATAAATAATGTTATGATTAAAACTCCGATTAATAATACTTTTATTTTTTTTGACATAAACACCTCACATTCTTACTAATTATACTATTTATCATTTTTAATATCAAATTAGTATCATGTTCATTTAATTTATCTTATTATTTTTTATGTTTTTGAATATTGATATTTATAATTTTTGACTATGCAAAGAAAAACTCGCAATCCCTTTATTTTAGGGACTTTGCGAGTTATTTACCACAACATTGCTTATACTTCTTGCCACTGCCACATGGGCAAAACAATTCGCCTTTACTGCTTCCCTCGGCTTCTCTCGACATTATCATCAAACTGTATCTAAAACTGTATCTAAAATTTTTGCTAATTTGCGTGATTATAAGTCTCATCTTTACTATTAGTTAATTTTAGTTTAACTGAATCTACTATCCAAATATTACATTTATTACCAGTGTAGAATTAAATATATTATAGTTAAAAGAATTTAATTAATTATAATTCCACAATTTTTCCATATTTAATATTTGATACTTTGATTTTATAAATATTTAGATAAGGTTTAGTTCCTATTTCAATTATTTTATCTACATTTGGTTTTATTGTAACTAAATTTTTAGAGTCTTCATTTGTTTTTATAGAAAAATCAACTCCTTGATCGGTTATCTTTAATACTATAATATCATTAATTAATTTATGACTGTCACATGCTTGAAAATACTCGTGTTTTTCAAATATTTTATTATGATCCCATATTTCAATACAAATATCGGCTGCTATTTGTATCTCATTATTCAATATGGCCTTTTCTTTTTCTTCAGCCGGTAATTTATTCCATTCTTTTAATGTTACAGAATCAAATTCAACAAACATTTTATTCTCCTTTTTCAGATTTATTTATCTTTGTTTCTAATTTACATAGTTTTTCATCTATTCCTTTTATCATTTCTTCAAAAGTTGAATTTTCTTCTACATTTATTTCTTTTTCAAGTTTTTCGATTTTTTCATCAATTTCTTTAATTGTGTCTTCAAAAGTTGGATTTTCTTCTTTTTCTATTTCCCTTTCAAGTTTTTCGATTTTTTCATCGATTTCTTTTATCATTTCTTCAAAAGTTAAAGTTTTGTTTTTGCTCATATTCATTATTATTTTTCCTTTCTATTTAAATTATAACATAGAAAATTAGTGTTGACAAATCTTAGAATGTCATATTTTTTTATTATTTCAGTAACATATTGGTTAGTTCATTATTTTTGACTATTGTGTTTATTTTCGCTTTCAACACCAAAATGTTCATTATATATTCTTACATAATCATCCCACATATGAGTTTTCTCATCACTTTGTAACAATTGATCATATAAATAATTATTTCTTGAATTTGCAAATCTAATCCAATCTTCAGATGCATAATTCATTAAATGCTCAATTTGCGCAACATCAAATTGTAACCCATTTGGATTGTGAACTGGAGAATAATTAGGATTTGGCAAAAATGAATCATTTTCAGCAAAGTAAACACCATATACTAACTCTGGACTAAGTTGAGATACATCACCATGTTCACCAGAACTTGATAAATGTTTCCATATTGGCATTGGAGGCTGTTGTAATTCTCCATTTATTGTTTTAGGGTATAAATAATATTTTGGTATTTTTATTACAAAAACAGTACTACCCTTTGTTCCTGAATATTCTTTCATTTTTTTGCCCAACTCACCTTCGTGAATTTCCATAGGCCACATTGTAGACATCATATCATTTCCACGATAATTAATTAATCCATTATTAAATACACCATTTACTATATTTGGATCAGTTATATTCGTTCCATGAAAATAATACTTAAATTCATCATTATTCATAATTCTTGTTACCTCCTATTAAATATTAAATTCCTTTTTCATCATTTCAAATATTTTTAATCTCTCTTGCTGTGTAAAAATATCTTTTTGACTTTTAAATCTACTTAATGCCCATTTCCAAAAGTTATAACCAAAATGTTTATCGCAGTAAATCTTGCCGAACAATTCTACCTTTTCTTTATATCTTGGAATAAAATGAAAATGAACATGTGGCTTTTCATTATCCCTATATGCATTATTCATTAAACACGCAAAATTAAACATTGTAGCATTAAATAGTTTCTTACAAACCCTTTCAAGTTCTTTTTCTAATCTTCCTAATTCTTGCCAATCTTCATCTGTTAAATCACTCAATTGCTCTTTGTCACATGAAATAATACAGTCACCAATAAATTCTTGGCACCAATCTACATAAACTATTGTCCAATTTTTACTTTTATATAATTCCATATTTTACCTCAATTATATTTAATATTTTCTATATTTATTAAATTATTAGTATCATCAAACTCTGCCTTAAATAATTCAGGGCATTTCCAATTTCCATCAAAAACTAATTTATTATTAAAATATATTTCAATCAGCTTTGTTTCTTCGTTTAGTTTTATATCACACCATTTTTTTAACATAGTAGATATTGCAGTTCCATGCGATATAATTGCAATTACTTTACCTTTATTACTATCTAATATTTCTGATAAAGCCTCATTCATTCTTTTTGAAACTTCATTTGCAGATTCTCCATTTGAAAGTTTATAATCCCAATTTCTGAATTGTTCTTCAAAAAAGTTTGATGGTAATTTCGACATTTTATCAACACCAAATCTTCTTTCTCCTAATCTTTCATCAACATTCAATTCTATTCCATTTTTTTCTGCTATGTATTTTGCAGTTGCCATAGCTCTTACATAATGTGAAGAATATAATGATTCCACTTTTAATAGTTCAGGATAATTGCTCATTTGATCTGCATATTTTTCTCCATCAACACTTAATGGATTTTTTTCATTTCTTATTTGCTCTATTTCGTTGACTTTATATTCTCCAAGAAGCTTTCTAAATGGTTGTGAATGTCTTGAAATATATACCATAGTCATAAATATCACATACCTTTCTATACCATTATATCATGAAATCATCCATTTTTATTATTCTACTTAAATCTTCCCTTATTTTACCTTTTAAAAATATGATGATCTAAAACTGATCTAAAGTCATTTTTAAAGTAATTTTCAGAAAAAGAAAAACTCGTGTTTTCCCTTTATTCATGTGACTTTACGAGTTATTTACCACAACATTGTTTATACTTCTTACCACTGCCACATGAACAATGATAATCAGTATTATCGTTATTTATAGTATTTATGGTACTTATGGTATTTGTTTATTTTATTAGACAATGCAGATTTGGTATATATAGTATTTGTGGTATTTATAGTATTTATCATCGGATGACAAATGGATGACATTGTCAACATTTCATTTACCATCAAAATTATAAATCATATCTAATGATAACACAAATGTATAAATTAATTGTCTTCTATTTTTTTAGTTTCAATTAACAACTTATCAAAATCTGAGACATATTTATTATCTTGAATTACTTTGTATTTTTCATATTCACTAAATGCTTTATTTTTAGCTTGTTCATGTGAAATCTTACCTTTATTTTCTAATATCTCATAATGAAAAACTTTTAATGCATTTTCTACTTCGCTTTTCCAGTCATTCATATACATCGTGATATTTCTTTCGGCATTATTTTCGGCAATATCTAAAAATAAGTTTACTAAATTATTTAAGTTTCTTATTTCTTTTTCATCCAAATAATTTTTAGCAATAATTACATCTGACTTTAATATTTTACCATCAGGTGATTTTTCCCAAGTAGTAAGTCCCATATTTTCTTTTTTTGAGTCTACTCTATTATAAACTATTTCTGCTGCTGTTTGCCCTGTAATGGCAAAATGAAATTTATTTTGAATTGTTTTATAAAATTCTATGGCTGTATCACTGTTTTTATCATAATCTACGGAACACTCTGCAAATATATCAGTAATTTTTTGATAAAACATTCTCTCACTTGTACGAATTAATTTAATTCTTTCAAGCAATCTCTTAAAGTATTCTTGATCTGATTTTCTTGCTTTCATAAATCTTTCATCATTTAAAGCAAAACCTTGAACCATATAATCTTTAATTATCTTGTTTGCCCAAGTTCTAAACTTAATTGCCTTTTTAGAATTTACTCTGAATCCAATAGAAATAATCATATCAAGATTATATACTTTAACATTTCTCTTAACACTTCTATTACCTTCAATTTGAACTAGTAAGGAATCCTTACTAGTTGAAGTTTCATCAAGTTCTTCTTCTTTATATATATTTCCAATATGAAGTGTAATATTATTTCGCGTTGTATCAAATAATTTTGCTAAAGCATTTTGAGTTAACCATACATCTTCATTTTCAAGCAATACTTCAACTTTAATATTATTATCTTCATCTGTATAAAAAATTATATTGTGTTCATCACCTATTTGCTTATTCAAAATATCACCTCCTTGTATATTTTTCTAAATAATCTATTTTTTAGTTTTTACTAACTTCTTTTCATTGTCAGCATAAGTAACACTAAATTTTATACCATTAGCATTATTTTCCATTGCTTCTTTTTCAAAGTCTATCATATCATCAGGTAGATTAAATGGACTACACCATACTAATTCAGAACACTTTTCTGGTTCAGCTATTTTAATTTTTCCTACATACTTTGATATTTCAAAATATACATCATAATATGGAGGTAATGATTTATTTTTTCTATTAGCAACAAAAGTATCCACAATATCATTAGTAGCTATTTCTATTCCTAATTCTTCTCTTGCTTCTCTTATAGCGGCCTCATATGCATTTTCACCTTCATCAATGTGTCCTGCTGGTAATGCAAGATAACCAGGCCATAATTTTGTTCCTTGTCTTCTTTGAAGTAAAACTTCTCCATTTTCATTTTTAATTATTAAATATATTGATGATAAAAATTTTTCTCTTTCTGGTTTTTTACTTACTTCTTTTCCAAAATATTTCTTTAAACTTGTATCTTTTGAAATCAAACTTAATTCTGCTTTTATAAATTCATTTTTATCAGAAAATAATTCATTCATTCTTTCTAAAAAAACTTCATATTTAGCATCTTGAAAATACATTTTAGCATAACCACCATTACCATATTTGCTAGATAGTTTTTTAAATGAATATTCAATAATTTCTTCGATAGTAGGATTTTCATTTTTATGTTTTTCAGCTTGAAACGCAATTGATCTTCTTAACATATTATCAACATCAATAGCTCTATCAGCAGATGATACCAATTTTCCATAAACACTTCTTGCTTCGTATTCTAGACTTGCTCGATGATCAACTATTGCTTCAGCAATTATTTTTCTTTCTTCTTCATTAAAATACTTTTTCATTTCTTCATCTTGCATAAACATTTCACTGGATACTTGTTCATGATTATCTGGGTCTTGTCTGTAGCCAATATCATGATAAGCTGCTACTACATAAACCATATTAGGATTAATCTTCAAATTAAAATAACCCATTAATTCGAAACTACGATAAATTACATCTTGAATATGTTCCCAGCCATGACCTCCATAATTATTATTTATATATTGTGGTTTAATGGTTTCTTCAATATATTTTTTTAATTCTTTATTTATCATGTTATACACTCTCTTTCATATAAATTTGTCATCCATTTTTTGTTTAGGATGACAAATGGATGACAATTTATTAATTTTCTAATTTAGAATTGCTTGTTTTTTCTTATTTTCCGTGGCATTGTTTGTATTTCTTCCCTGACCCACATGGGCTTATCATTGTGACTTTACTGTTTCCCAAAAGCCCTTAAAATCGGGCTAAACTGGTTCAATGCTTCTCTTGGCTTCCCTTTGTTTCCCTCACCATACATAGTAAACTGTATCTAAAACTGTATCTAGAATTTTGATAATACTTTTGATTGCTCTTTTTTATTGAATGGCCATGTTTTTATCGTTTCATCAATTATGTCTAATTCATTAAATACTATTTCCTCTTTATTAAGTAATTGTAATGGTTTGTGTAATGCATATGCTACACCTAAATCAAATACACTTCCAGTACTAGATTGATCATAATAAATATCTATTTCCTCTGATGTTGCTACTGCTTCAGCATTTTGTTTGCATATAGCATATCCTCCAAACAAATCTGTTTGTACAGTATGAAGATGAGGAGCATGAATTATATAACCATCATTAATTTTTTGACTAACAAATTTTTCAATCCATTTTCTTTGTTCATCTGTTGCATTTCTCACAGGACATATTAAAAATATTTTATTGTCAATTGGATTATTTATTATTCTATTTAACCTAACACCAATTCGTTTAATATTCTCAACTCTTTTATCCATTTCAGTTTTTACATTTGAATAATCAGCTAATGGGAATTTTTCATCACCTATTTTGCTCCATACATATGGCATCATTGAAAATGACTTATTTGTTTCTTCAAGATTTAAATCATTTTCATTTAAAATTTTAATCTTAATGCCATTAACAAATAACATTCCTAAAATTAGTAAACATTTCTTGTTATTTGGTTCTAACATTATTTCCGCTTTATCACAACACTCAATTTTCGCAAGTTCATCTTCTATAATTATATTATCATAATTCAAATATCGTAACATAATAAAAACCCTCCTTTAAATATTATATCATAATAATGAATTAATAAAAATTATAATCAAATTAAAAAACTGTATCTAAACTGTATCTAAAACGTGTTTTTTATAAAATGTTGAATTTTTGCCCTTCCAAAGAAAAACTCGCAATCCCTTTATTTTAGAGACTTTGCGAGTTATTTTCCACAGCACTGTTTATATTTTTTACCACTGCCACATGGATTTTAGTTTCGGGGCTTTTGACGACACTTTCTGGCTTTTGGGGGCGTTTGGGAGCCCTTTTTTGTCCTTTTTGGCTTCCGACAGCACTCGGGAATCCTAGCAGAAGGTATCTAAAAAGGTATCTAAAATTCAAAAATTAGCATTTTTCGAATATTTTTTTGTATTGTAAAATACTCTATTAAAAAAGTTATATTTGTTAACTGTTAATATCTTTAGATAAAACTTTTTTAACTGCTGTTTCTTGTCCATCATTTATACAGTCTTCAAAGAATTGGTGTCTTGTATTATAATAACGATCTGAATAATCAAGTATACTTGATTTACCATACACAACATTATGTGTTGATTCAAATTCCTCTTGTTTATCTTTACATATAACAATCACTCTAGTGTTATCTTCTAAATCTTGATATACTACCATCACTTGGTCTTCAGGAATACTATCAAAACCATCAAAAGAAATTCCTCTGATATTTCTTGCTTCTGATTCAAATAAGAAACACCAAATATTATTACTATCCTTTATTAATCCATGGCCATATTTTTCTATAACTTTACCAACAATACATCTTTTTCCATATTCTATTAAATCACGAGATTCTTTTAAACCTTTTAAATAAAGATATCTTTGAACAATAGGATCTTTTTCAAGTTCTGCTATTTCAGAATAATCTCCAGCTGCTATTTTTTTCATATCACTTACTTCACGTTTAATCATCTCTAAAATGTCTTTTTCCATAAAACCCTCCTGTTAATTATTATACCATAAAATGTCCTATTTTTAGTAAAAATACAATGTTTAAAATATTGATGTACAATGTCATTTTGGCACTGGACACATATTCATCTTTTTTTCTTGAATAAATTTCTATAAAACCCTATAAATAAAGGGAATATCGTAATTTTTAGTCGTACAAAACTTTTGTATTTTTACCCCATTTTTGGGTATCTAGATACCTTTTAGATATTCAGCGGAAGGTATGTAAAAAGGTATCTAAAATATTTTTTAATTTTTAGGCATCAAAAAAGCCCTTATTTTATGGGCTTTTAGCTATCTACCACAACAATTTTTATACTTCTTCCCGGATCCACATGGCCTTTTGTATTCGGGATTTTGGGAGCTTTTGGCAGCACTTGGCTCGTTAATTCGGCACTTGGTTGCACTTGGGAGCACTCCGTAGCACTCGGCAAACCTAGCAGAACGTATCTAAAAACGTATCTAAAATTTGCCATTGTTGAAGTTTTTACAATTTTCTAATAATGCTTTGTAAGTGTCCTGTGATATGGTTTTGTCATCTTTGATTTGTCTTGACCTAACAGCCAAATGAAATCATTTATATCCATACGAGAATATTTTCTATCCAATTTTTCATAAATGTAGTCAATTACTTTCAATGTATTTGCTCTAATTTCTACTTCTTCTTTAGATCCTTCTTCAAGTTCAACTTTATTATCTACTCTATCGGCAAGACTATCACTAAATTCTAGCATTCCATAACATCTCATTACTTGAGGTATTTTATAATCTGCACATCCGATTAGATGAGAATAGTCAACATCAATTTGTTCTTTCTTTTCTCTTACATGAAGTATATCGGAAGTTAATAACTGTGCTCTTTTATAAAATAATACTTCTTCTCCATCATATATAGATATATCTTTGAAATAATCTAGATTACTAACTATAAATTCAAAAAGTTGACTATCGACATTTAAATCTTTAATAAGCTTATAAAATGAATTTCCACTTCTTTTAAGAAAATCATTCATTTCAACTAAATTACTATATCTATCTTCAAATAGTGGAATAGTTACATTACCTTTTAATAATTCTTTAAATTCATCAGGACTCATTTCAAAATTATTATTTGATTTAAACCTGTTTAGTATTAAATACATTATTGCATAAGATCCATCCATTGTTCCTAAATCCGTTTGGATTTCCCATTTAGGATCTCCCCAAAAACAATAATCTCCTATTGCATGATATATAAATAAGAAATTAACTATACTTTCTACATCCATATCCATTAAACCATATGGATTTGAATCTAACCAATAAGCAACCGATGAATTTCTAATTTGATCTATCATTTCATCAATCTTGCTATAATTAATTCTCACATTTTCAGAATTATCACAAACAAATTTATAGCTATAATTTAATCTATCTATTAAATTCATAGTATCAGCTCCTTAATACAGCATACATATATAATATTTTTTATCTTATTCTACTCTCTATGACTTCTTTTCTACTTTTTAACGTACTATTTTTTCCTTCTTTTACATTTTTTAAATCCTTTTGGAAATGATTACCCGATACAATGTTTAATTCATCAAATGGTGCAATTTCATTTCCATCAAAATAATTTGCTAATCTCAATGTTGATTTATGAATATTATTTATGTTATGATCAATACTTCTTAAGTCTAGACCTGTATCAACACTTAATTTTTCTTCAACTGAGGCATAATAAAAAACTTGTCGTTCATATTTCACTCTTTTAATAAAATGTGGTTTATCATAACATACTTTAATATCAACGTATGGAAACGGATGATTTGAAATGCTTTCATTCAAAAATCCTATCATTCCTTGAACTTCTTCTTGAGCGGCTAATTCAAATGGTATTTGAAAAATTTGATCCTCTTGAATTCCACTATCACCATTATTATATATTTTTATTATAGTAATTCTTATATTCTTCGCCTTAGTTAAGCCACTATTTCTAACTCTTAAATACAAAAAACCATTAATACTTCTTAAATTAAACGATAATTGTGGTTCCTTATCTTTTATCATTTTAAACTGGTTTATTATTACAATTAAAAGTGATATTCCTGATATAACCACAGCAATTGTTTCTACCATATTAAACCCTCCTTGTAAATATTATATCATAAATTATCGTTCTAATCTTTGATATTACTACTTATGAGTAATAAATTACAACTTAGATATTTTTTAGATACGTTTTGTATCTAATTTTAAATTAAAGTTTAAATGCACGTTTTACCCTTATTTTATAAGGCTTCGCAAGGTTTTTATAACGTATCTAAAACGTATCTAAGACAATGGACACTCCAAAAATTACCTAAAATGTGGAATCATAGAAAAACCCGCAATCCCTTTATTTATGCGGGTTTACGGGTTTATTTGCCATGGCATTGTTTATATTTGCGTCCACTGCCACATGGGCTAATCATTGTGCCTTTACTGTTTCCCAAAAGGCCTTAAATTCGAGCTAATATGCTTTACTGCTTTCCTCGGCTTCCCTATAAATCCCTTGGCTTTCACAGTAAATCGTATCTAAAATCGTATCTAAAAATTTATTAAACTTATTATTAATTATTGAATATTTTGTAATAATTTTTTTACTTTTTCTTCCTCTAATTCTAAAAAATCATTTAATGCCTGATGCATCTCATCATTACTTAATTGTCTTCCATTATTTTTTAATTGTAATTCAAATAAATAAGATATATAGTCACGAACATACTCATAATCTTCAAAATTGCAAAGCGAAACAGGAATAGCAGCTGTAGGATATGAATTTTTTATATTGTAATCATCTAGTAAAAATTCAAATATAATTTTACTTCTATCATTTTCTTCATCATAAAAATTATAAAAATTAATAATTCCTTCTTTATCGGCTAGATCAACTATATCTGCTTTCTTTTTGAAAATTTCAAATCCTAGATTAGACTTAAAAAAATCATTAATACTGTCATCGCCATTTCTAATAAAAGAAATTATATTATTATCAGGAGCGATACCAATATATATTTCTTCAAGATTTTCTCCAAAAGCTATGGTGTACCTTTTATATGTAAATGGAACAAATGGTTTTCTTTCATCTTTATAAGAAAGCAACTGAGCAATATTAAATATAATTGTCTCATCAAAAATAGCACTTTTATTTATAAGATTGCATAATTCAACTTGATTTTTTCTATTATTTTCAATCTGATCATGTAAATTTTTTCTTTCAATCATTAATTTATCTAACTGTTCTTTTAAATCATTTTTTAAACTCATTATTGACCTCCCTTATGTCTTAATATTATATATTAACCATCTGTTTTTTTCAAACTATTTTAATATTTTTATTTTAAAAATGCTCCTTATCTTAGGGACAGTGGGAATTTTTTTATTAAAAGCCCATAAAATAAAGGAATATTAACTGCTAATCCGTATAAATTTGCTGTTTAGATACGATTTAGATACGAATTATCCGTAAAAAAATCGTATGTAAAATCGTATCTAAAACGTGTTTTTTATAAAATATTGAATTTTTGCCTATTCAAAGGAAAACTCGCAATCCCTTTATTTTAGGGACTTTGCGAGCTATTTGCCACAACATTGCTTATATTTTTTACCACTTCCACATGGGCAAAACAATTCGGCTTTACTGCTTCCCTTGGCTCGTTAAAAGCCCTTATTTTTGGGCTAATATGCTTTACTGCTTCCCTCGGCTTCCCTCGGCATTATCATCAAACTGTATCTAAAACTGTATCTAAAATTTTATAATAAACAACTATTTTTTTCTTTTTCCATTCTTATCATAATATAATGACATAATACTAATTACATTGTTAGCTTTTTTTATGTATTTATCCATATCTTTCAATTCTTTCTTTGATAGTTTTTTTATATCATTTTTATATTCTTTTACAAAATATTCAAATTCATTTGCTTCTTCTAAAAAGTCTTGACAAGTATCACCTAATAGAAAAATCCATTCACAATTATCAAATTTTTTATCTGGTTCTTCTTTATATCCTATTTGGCAAAACTCTTTGATAGAATTAATTTCATTAGAGCCATATTTATTATATAGTTTTTTAAAATCTTTTTTATTCTTAATGATCTTATAAACACAATATGGAAAAAGAATAATTATACATGCTATTCCCATATAAGCAAAAATATCATCATATTTATCATTTGTTGCAGCTGAAATAACAAAATAAAAGACAAGACAAACTATAATAATATCAAAGATAGTAATTAAAATCTTTTTCATAAATTCTCCTAACTAATATTACAATTACATTATACCATAAATAAATTTCCACTAGCATAGCTAGTGGTTTTTAATTTACGCCTAAAAGGCTTTACTATTAGCCATCACTAAAGTGATAGTTTGACTGCCAAAAGCGTTTATCACCCGCTACCCTTTAAAAGGG
>Ga0310694_10000142_pt1 | contig 108489 bp, 141 predicted proteins | sample 174DNAGHGhighgp2_FD_203884 | JGI IMG/M metagenome (GOLD analysis project Ga0310694, IMG submission 203884) | Sheep rumen microbial communities from Palmerston North, Manawatu-Wanganui, New Zealand - 1742 DNA GHGhigh gp2 (v2) (version 2) | ecosystem: Host-associated > Mammals > Digestive...
AGGCGATGGCCAGCACCCACACGTTGTACTCCACGAAGCAGAGCCACATGCCGACGCAGAAGCCTGCTGCCGACTCGATGACGCAGAGCACCGTGAACCACCGGATGGCCTTGCGGCGCACCCAGCCTTTCCATATCATGCCGATGAACAGCCCGACCACGGAATAGACGAGCGACTGGAAGGCGAGCCATTCGGCAGGCAGTTCGGTCACCCACGCCTTCGAGATGGCTGGTCCGACGTAGGCATCCAGCAGCCCGACGATGAACAGTGTAGATAGCGTCCACCGCTGGTTCTCGTCGGGGTGGATGTTCAGGAAATCCAATAGTCGTTTGAAGATTGTTTTCATTTTATACCAAACATTGCTTTAAGTAATACACCGATATAGTGGAACAATCCGCTCCAGTTATATTTCTCAGTCTTTGGCTCTACGTTTTTCCAACTTCTGATGAAGTGCTCGTCGAAGATACTCTTCATGGCTTCATCGTAAGTGTCCCACCGCTTTTCGCAGACGTGGTTAGATGTCAGATTCACATAGCACCATTTGCCTGTGGCCTTGTCTTGCATTATTTCTACAAGTCTTTTTGAACCGTCTTTTCTTGTTATTTCTATCATCGCTCAGTACTCCTTAATCAGTTTGTGCTTGTTCGCCTTCCAGTCCGGCTTCTCCGGGGTCTTCGCCTTGAAATTATAAATCGGCTTGATGATGTCCACGATGCGCACGGTGTCCTTGATGCTGTCGATGATTTCCTGCATGGGCTTGTAGGCCATGGGGCTCTCGTCGATGGTCTCGGGGCATACGCTGGTGGAGTAGATGCCGCTCATCTGCTGCTCGAACTCCTGCATCGAGAGCGTGTCGAGAGCCTGCCTGCGCGACATCAGGCGGCCTGCGCCGTGGGGTGCCGAGTAGAGCCAGTCGATGTTGCCGCGCCCCTCGCACAGCAGCGAGCCGTCGCGCATGTTCATCGGGATGATCAGCCGCTCGCCGTTGAGCGCCCTCACGGCTCCCTTGCGCAGGATGCGGTGCTTGATGTCGATGTAGTTGTGGATGGTGGTGAAGTTGGCGACGCTCATGTGCATCCATCCCATAGCGTGGCAGATGATTCTCGACATGGTATAACGATTCGTATTGGCATACATCTGGCATAGTTGCATGTCGTAGAGATATTTTTCGGCATCCTCGCCCTCGATGAAGGCCAGTTCCTTGTCGATCTTCGGTGCCTGATCCTTGGCCTCGCGGATGGCGGCTGAAATCTCGCGCTGACGGCCCTCTGCCTTCAGGCGGGCGATGATGGCCTGCTCGTCGTAGCCCAGCCGACGGCAATAGTCCTCCGCCCGCTTCTGCCAGTATTCACAGACGCGCTTGCCGAGGTTGCGCGAGCCGGAGTGGATGACCAGGTACTTCTCGCCGTCGCTGCCCTCGTCCACCTCGATGAAGTGGTTGCCGCCGCCGAGCGAGCCGATGCTGCGCTGTGCTATGTCGCTGTCGATGGCCTCGCGGCAATGCAGGCGGTCGATGAGCAGTGCCTCTTCCACAGGCTTCTCGTGGATATTGAAGCCGGACGGAATCTCGTTGTTCACCACGCGGTCGAGCCGTTGCAGGTCGATGTCGCCCTTGCCGAGGTGCACCACCTGCATGCCGCAGCCGATGTCAACGCCCACGGTGTTCGGTACGATGCGGTCTTTCAGCGCAATCACCGTGCCGATGGTACAGCCAGCCCCTGCGTGGCAGTCGGGCATGATGCGCACGGTGCAGTCCCCGTAGGCCCCGCTTGTTGCCATTCTCTCAATCTGTGCCTTTGCGGTGTCCTCCACCGTCCTGGCGAAAATCTTCAGTTGTTCCATGTTGTTTTGCTTGTTTGATTTTCAATACTATTTCATCAGTTCTGGATTATCGTGGATGTTGCCGATGACCTCGACGTCTCCGACCACTTCACTCAGATAGTTGCCGCTCTTGTCCAGGGTGCTCCTGACATCGAGCTACCGCTGTCAAAATGCACCACATACCCATTGTTGCTGAAATGGTAATGGAGTATGTCGCCACGTAGATCTCCTGTCCGTTCCTGTCTTTCAGTCCCGTGTACTGCCCCAGCGTATCGGGGTCAATCTCGTAGTCGTCCCACGACTTGCCGGTGGTAAACTCGTCGGGAACGATGAAGTGCGCCCCATGGTTCTGCAGATAGAATCCGTAGAGCCAGACGTTGTTCTTGCGGTTGAATCCGCGGAATTTGATTTCTCTCATAACTATCTTCATAATTTGTGTGATCTGTGGTTTATTCTTGCTCGCTGTCGGCAGGTATCCCTTCCTTGTGCTTCGTGATGTCCTTCACGCGGTGCGGCTCGATGCCGTTCTTGCGCAGGTATTTGTAGACGGAGTTCGCCGACTTGATGCCCAGTTGCTTTTGTATCTCAGCGACGGTGGCTCCCTGGCGGTAGAGTTCCACTATCCGGTTTGCCGTCTCCTCGCTTATCGGTTCAGTGGAACGCCTGCCATTCTTCGTCGGCAATTCGCTGGCGGCCGGCAGCGGCTCGTCGTCGGGCGATACCGTCGGGTTCCGTTGCTGTCTTGTGACCATAGGTCTGGGGCGCTTTTCTTCTAAGTTCATACGACGCAAGATATTACCGTGAACGTCCTCGACGATGGCCGTCAGCGGGTCGCCATCTTTCACCTCCACCAGTTCCCACGACTTGTACTGCTTGCCGTTCTCGTCGATGAACGAATAAGCCACGGTGGTGGCCACCCCGTCGGCTTCGAGGAAGTTTCTTACCATATCGACCAAGCGGCGGAACAACTTTTCCTTTTCCTCGCACGTATCGGCGCAGTTTTGCAAATACATGCGTTCCAGAAACTCCGCATTGAACCTGATGATGTACTTTGGTTTTTCCTTCGGCTTGATGTACTCCGCGATAGCCTTTGCCACCTGCTCGGTCACATCCATCTTTTCAGGAAAGCCCGACTGTCTGCCGCCCTTATACGGGATGCTGGTGATGTAGATGCGACCATTTTCAAAGCGAAGGCAGTTGTCGATTTCCACCATTCTCGATGTCGCACGGCCTGAATTTGTTGTACCGCCAATCGTGGTGGCGGTTCCGTTTGGATTGTCTTTGTCTGCCATATTACTTTCCTCCATCGTCTATAAAGTCGTTACACTTGCCTTGCAGTCCAAGGCGAACCTTGTCGCCAACCCGTCGTGCGCCGTGCTCGTCCAGTTCCACGTTGTCGCTGTCGCAGTAGAACATATACGGCCCGACGGTGTAGTCGTACCAAATGTCTGTGCAGTGCTCGCAGAAGAAGCAACTGCGGGGGTGAGCCATCAGCGAGTAGTATTCGCAGACGTACTTCCGTGTCCGTTCCTCGGGCTTCACCACCTCGTCCAGGCTGTCGAGTATCTGCAATGATGCGAATCCTTCCTTGCTCATAGTTCAAACGTCGTATGAAATTGTTTCTTGATAAACTCCCTCGGCAGCGCGTCGATGACGATGGCCGCAGTCTTGGTGCCAGGCGGCACTTGCGTTATAGGCTCCCAGCCGTGAAACCTCTCCCAGTTCGGGTCGGGTTCAAACTCCATGTCGAAGCTGATGTCCTCGGGCTGCATCCGTTCGCACAGCCGCAGTTTCTGATTCGTCCTGAACATGATGGGCGCATCCTCGGGCAGCATCTTGCACTGCTCGCTGTTCAGCAGGTCTATTAAGTCTTTCTTCGTCATATCACCTTGCTTTTAGTCCCACTCCTTCCAGTCGAAGTCTGCGAGGAAGCGGAAATTGTAGTCAATAATCTTCTTTGCCAGTTGCTCTACGGTCTCGGGCTTGTAGATTTCTGGAGCCTTGCTGATGGTGTGCTCCCGCATATCGTGAACCAGCTTGCGGACTATCAGGCCCTCTGTGTCCACCATGTCGAGCCGCCACGCCATCCTGGGCTGCCGGCTGGTGCAGTATCACTCGCCCGCCCGGTCGCCGTGCGGTGACAGTCGGTGCACCACCTCGTCCATCGTGTACGGCTCCTTGTCGAAGTCGCGCTCTTCCTTCACGGGCGGTTCCGGCATCGGGATGTGCGGCGGTATAACCACCGACCCCATATACTCCTGCGCCTTGTCGATTTGCCACTCTTCGATGCCGAGCGACTTCATCGCCTCTCGCATCCTCCACGTCAGATGTGCCGTCACGCGGCAGTAGAGCCATTCGTGTCGGCTTAGCCCCCACAGCGCACCGAATCCTGCGCCAAGTGTGAAGGCCAGTGTCATGCCGATAATCATCGGAATTGTGTAGTCTGTCATATTGCATTACTTTTTACATTTATACTTCGGATTGTCGCTTACGTCGGTGATGGTACCATCGGCATTGCGGATATGGTGGCCACGGGCGAGGGTGATTAATCGGTCGGTCGCATCCTTGATGTCCTCAGCCGACACAGCGCACGCCGCCACTGCATTGTTGAGCGGTTCCGGGTTCTTCATATACTCCTTCAGCAACTCCTGTGAAAGTCTGTCGAGCACCATCACGGCCTGCCGTTTCATCTGCACACCGAAAATCCTGTCCTTGACCCATCCGACGAGTCCGCGACGTGGCGACGGCATCATTTCCACTCTCGGCGCATGAACCATTACAGGCTCTTCGTCCTTGTAGGTCAGCATACCCGACTCCATCTCACGCTTTGCAATCTCCATGATTCGCTGGCGTCCGCGCTGCTTCTCTTCCTCCGACATTTCCCATATCCGATGGTCGCTCATTATCTCTCCGAGACTTTTCTTCATGGCTTAGCCCTCCTTTTTATTTTCTTGTTCCGTTCTCGGTACATACTGAGCGCAGCCGTCGCACATCTTCTGCGGGCTGATGTCACAGCCCCATCCTTCCGTATAGCGTACACACGGAGCCTTGTGCCCATAATTCTTTTTGACATTATTCTCCTCCTCGAACACACTCGACGGATTAGAAACATCGCCAGCCCACAGATAACTCTCAGCGCAGTCAGCAAGTTTTACTGCGTCGTCGAAAATCCTTTTCTCCTTCGTCACCAACCGTTTTTTCTCAAACTGGTCTTTGTACTGTCCTGTGCCTGCCAATTGCAGCATGGCTTGCAGGATAAAATCTCTCTTTGTCATAATCTCAATCCGTTTTTGGTTTACGTGTGTAGAGTTGTTTCTTTTCTTTCGGCTTCCAGCGTCCGCTGCTGGGCATGGGCTTTGCGTCGGCCATTATCCGTTGCGATCACGGGGTCAGACCCTTGATCACCGGTCGAACTGCCAGCCGCACAGCTCCTCGTAGTAAGCGTATGCCATTTCCCCGTCTGGATTGAGCACGGGGTATGGGTGTCTGTTGCCGGGGTTTTCCGACTCCTTGTGCCAGATCTCCGCCATCAGCTGCTTGCGGGCGGCTTCCATCAACTTGGGAGCGTGCTTCCCGATGAAGTGCTCCACCTCCTTCTCGCTGTTAAACTCGTTCTGCGCATCCTGCAGGAACGAGAGCATTGCAGTCTCAAAATCTGTCATAATCGTATTCCTTTTAATTCGTTTAATTCGTGGTTCAGGATGGCATGGGGTCGGCATCGTGACGCGCTGCAAGTTTCTGCCTTGCGCTGTCGATGAACTTGATCATCGACTCGCCGTAGAAGTCACGCATACGATGTGTGGCTCCGTTGCCCTGCGACAACTCCAGCATGGCTTTCACGGCATCGAGACAGCCCACGGCCTGCTGATAGTTGGCATCATTCTCTTTCTTCATGCGCTCCCTGTCTTTTGCCGCCTTTACTACTTCACCCATCAGTCTTTGAATGGTCTCATTCTGATTGCTGATGGTGTCAAGGGTGGCTTTCGTGTCGTTTGTCAGCCTTGTGGTGATGTCCTCGGCCACAGGCTCCGCAAGCACGTAGCGGTCGAAGCGGTCCTTGCGACGGACGAACACCTCCTTGTCGTCCAATTCGTGCTCAGGAGTATTGCTATCCGTCCGTTTGATGCAGGTGTCTAAACAGGAATAGCGGTCGTCCTCGGGGTCGAGACCCTGCAGCTCCTTGTAGATATTCACCTGCTGACGGCCACCTTCGTAGTTGAACTCCATCAGCCACCCGCGCAACAGCCCGCGAAGGCACGACTTGTGCGACTGAGGCATGTCCTCGCTGCTGGTAGTGTTGGCAAGCACGAGGTTCCAGTAATTTTCCTTCTCATTAATCTCTACTTCCCAGCCGAGTGCTCTCAGCACATCGGCTGCAATCATGTAAATCAGTCTCATTGTTTCGTTGTTTTTATAAATTAACCTTCTATTCCTCCGTCCACTATCTTGATGTCGAGCCTGCCAAGCGTGGTCAGCTGAAATCTCATGTGTTTCAGCATCTCTTCCTCACTCAGTCCTGCCTTGTCGAGAATCCATTTCGTCATAAACGGCCATGTGCTCGGAAAGCCCGTAAAGCCCTCGTAGATGTCGTACACTTCGACGGGTTCGTCAGTCGGTGGCGTGATTTGCGACACATTCAGCTGCCGCCTCACAATCTTAATCTTTGTCTTAATCGTCATAATTTGTATTCCTTTTAATTCGTTTAATTCGTTTAATTCCTTTTTAATCCGTTGTTCCGAATAGTCCTCCCTAAAGCACTTCCGGCTCGTTGGCTATCCTTTCGGCTATCTCCCTTGCCTTGTCGTAGTCGCCGTCGGCCTCGCGCAGGGCCTTTGAGCATCCGCCGAGTCCTGCACCTGGCACTTCGCGCCACAGCCGCTTGACGGTTTCGAGCCGTTCGGGGTCTATCGGGTAGAGCTGCTTCTTTTTCAGTCCGTCGAAGAATCGCTTTGCATCGACGCTTACGGGCATCGGTCGCGGTTCCTCTGCAATCATTGCGTTTGTTACTTCGTCCATATCGCCAAAAATTCTAATTGTTATTACTCAACGCCACCATCCTGCCGGTTCCACGTCTTCTATTCTCCCGTTCTTGACAAAGTAGAGGTTTGCCGTAGCATTATGCAGCCGCACCCATCTCCTTTTGTCGCTCTCGTAAAACAACTTGTTCGCATCGTCTTTCGACATTGCCCTTAATTCCTCGTCGGTCATATCGCCTTTATTTTATTTCCTTTTTACGTTTAACAATTTTAGAATCTGCAGGCACTTGTCGTATGTAATGCCCTTATAGTTGTCGTCGAAGTCCACATGGAAACGGCGGCTTGGCTTTGCGAACTTGTTCCACTGCTTGACGATTTTGCGGATGTGATACACCTCGGTGCCGTAGCCTGGCAGGTGGATGAAGTCGCACGGCTTGCAACCGCGATACCACTCATGCTTGCTTTTGTACTCGATGCCCCAGCGGATATTGCCCTCGACCCATGCGTAGATAATCTTCTTGATGTACTCCTTGCGCTTCCTGCCGCTGCTGCGCTCCCTCGCCCAACACTGGACGTAGGCGTTGGCGATGGTGTACCACATGCCGTATGACGTGCCGTAGTCGCCGTGGCGCATCTGGTCGTACATCCATTCGAGGTAGTAGTAGGTGTGCAACGGGCCTCGCCCGTGCCGTGTCATTCTGACGTGCTTCATTGCTTGTCCTCCTTATAATTTATAGCCCAAAGTTCACTATCTCATTCCATCCGTAACCGCAATTAACATTAGGCACGGGGAATATGCATAGATAGTCGTATTCCTCGAAGTCATCATAGCTGTCGGCCCATAGTTCACCGCCAGCCTTGGCTTTGTCGAACTCCTCCTTACTGGCGATACCGTGCTCTGGATATACGCCGTACCTGTCTTCGATGATGTCAACAAGTTCTTCAGCCAATTCGCAGTCGAGCGTCTGCTTGCTGTCAATCCTGAACAGCCATTCGTATGACGGCGTGGCAATCATATAGATGCTGACAAGTTGCAATCCGTCGCCAAGTACCTTTTCCATGAGAATGGTCTCATCGTCCATCCTCTCGTTTATCCACTCTTGAAGCGTCTTCCCGTCTATTCGCTTTTCTTCCATAGGTCAATCCTCCTTCAATAGTTTATGTTCCAACCATGCCGCATAGAAATTGCAGTCATTCTGCAACTTCACCGTGCCGTCCTTGAAGAAGGCTACGATTTCCTTTGCCGTAGCCGTGTCGGCATCCGTCCACTCGTCCACCTTCTGACGGTCGAGCGTCTTCTGCAACTCACGGAAGCACTTGTGATAGGCTTGGCGGCGTATCTCAATCGCCTGCTTCTCGTAGTTGAAGTTGTGTTCGTCCATGTATGCCATCCTGTCGTAGCATTCATCCTCTAAGCGGTCGAACGTGTCGAGCACCGCCTGTAATTGTTCCATTTCTGCTTGTTTCATAAATTCCTTTTTAATCCTTTTTAATCCGTTTAATCCGTTGTTCATACCTTCCTGACCTTGATCAGTTCGGGATTGTCGTAGCGGTTGCCGACCACCTTGATGGCCGCGCCGCCGCCGTTCCTGCACAGAGTGCCGCCGTGCCTGCCGTCGGGATGATAGAGGCAGAAGGCCGCCGCGCCGTTGTCGTAGCCGACGTAGGCCACCCGTCGCGGGTCATCGCCACGATGCCGGGCTGGCCAGCCATTCCGTGACCCAGCGCCGCGAACACGCTCTTCTTGTTTCCAGTCCAGTCTTTCATCATACGTGCTTACATTTCGCATTTGAAAACATTGATGTCCTTCTCCAGCATCAGGTCAGGATTGTCGTGTACGTTGCCAATCACCTCGTATGTCAGTTCGCGGTTGTGGTCTGAGTAGCACTTCACCTGCTCCAGCGTGTCGAAGTGGGTCACGCTGCCCGACTCCCAATAGCTTGTGTAAGCCATGCCGAAGCGTGCGTTTGCCACGTCGTAAACCACCGCCCCGCGAATGTCGGGCATATCCTCCGCGTGCTGCACGATGATGTCGCCCTCGTAGATTCCACGGTTGTTCTTGTCGTGCAAGACCGTGAACTGACCGACCGTCGCAGGGTCAACAGGCGTGAACTCCACGCAGGCATCCACCTCGTTGCGCTTGTCGCCGACGATGCACGTCACGTCCTCGCCGTCATCCTCGCGGTAGCAGACAAGGTTTCCCTTTATCCACTCGCCGCCTTCTGTCTTTCCTCTGAATTTGATGATTCTGGTCATACTTCGCTTTCCTTTTTAATGTTATAGTCTGGCTCCTCCAGCTTGTCGGTCTCATGCAGATACGGCAATATGGTGCCCTCCTTCTGCTCATAGAAGCCTACCTGCCAGTTTTTGCCTGGGGTCTTCAACGGAACAGGAATCTTGATGCCGTTGCCGAAGTCGAGGACTACTGGACGCTCGCCGTAATGTTCGGGGTCATTCTTTGCTTCCTCGCATTTCTTTTCGCAGGCCGCACGAAATTGCTCAAACGCTTCTGCACGAGCGGCAATCTCACGCTTCTCTTCGTCTCTCTTGTTCTTACGTTGTACGGCAAAGCCCTCGCCGGCCTTGCCCTCACTCTCTTTCTGTTTCTCTACTGCGCCGAGATACTTCTCAGCCTGTTCATCAAAGTTTTGCATTGTTTTTTGAATTTGGATTGTTAATACTATGCCTTGCGGCGTGAATTATCTACAATCCCATCACGGCTCGCGCTGCTGCAATGTCGGGGCGCGGGCTTTCCATGAACTTCCGGTACTGCCTGCAGTGGCCGCACGGACGGAACTCGCGCATCCGCTGCCAGATGTCGGCAAAGTTGTCGGTATTGACATTGCCGACTGACGGGCACAGGCGGCTCTCTGACATGTGTACGTTACCCTCGCAATCCACCGACGGCTTGCACATCTGGCGGTGCAGCATCATCGTGATACCGAACTCCTGCGGATCGGGCTTCTGGATAGCCACAAGGGTAGCGTTCAGACACGACATGAAGTGCGGGTTCTGGTCCACCTCCCGCTGCGCCTCGGGGTTTGTCCTGGCACGTCCGAGGTCCTGCATGAAGATGTGAGAGTCGGCATCGACAATCACCTTGTTGTACCGCTCGTATTCGTGCTTGTGGCTCACCACATAGTCGTATTCCTTGTACCATTGCTTATTGGTATATACCTGCATACCGAGGTAGCTGTGCAGCCGGCTTATCCACTCGATGCGCTGACGTTTGCGCTCGTCCTTCAACCACATGCCGTTCGACACGATGGAGAAGTTGCAGCCGGTAGCGAGGTCGAACCATTCGCACATTTCCGTGATGTGCTCGTTCTCCGTCGGCTCGCCGCCAGACAGCACGAAATGGCTGTTGCCTATATACGTGCCGAATTTCACGGCCTGCTTGAACGTGTCAAGCGTCATCATCAGCCCCATTTCCTGTGCGTCCTCCATGCAGTGCGGACACATCATCGAGCATTTACTTGTAAGTTTTATCAACATATCGCCTTTAATTTATTTACCTTTTAATTTATTTATTCTTTCGGCGGTTCCTCGCTATCTCAAAGGCTCGCTGTATGCGCTGCAGCCCCTCTATCAGTTTCGGTTTGTCGGCTTCCATGCGCTGCCTTATCTCACGGGCGGAGCGGTTGCCGTTGGCACGCTCCTGCTCGGTGGTGCGGCTGTTGAGCCACTTGTTCCAGCAGTCCTTTGAACAGAAGAAGTGACGGCCCTCGATGCCAAAGAGTATCGGCACCTTGAACACAAAGCCCCTCTGCTGTGCCTCTGCGCCAGCCGCGCCGCCATCCTTCTCGCTGTCGAAGAGGTGCTTGCCGCACTCCTCGCAATAATACTGATGCTGTGCCATACGCTTAATATCGTTTAAGGAGTTGCGGATCGTCGTAGATATTGCCTACCACCTTGGCCCATTCGTGGGTGGGTGCGTTGCAGGGGAACTCGTCGTCGAGGTCGCCGTTCCACAGGAAGGCGAACACGCCGCGAACGAAGCGCACCTCCAGGCGGCTATCTTCGTCGGCATAGCTGACGTCGAGAATGTCACCTTCGTAGATGTCGTTTCCGTTGATGTCGCGCAGACCAGTAAACTGTCCGACGGTATCGCACAGCACTTCCGTTTCGGTGCCGTAAAGATCAACGATACGTCCCTTATCGTTCCTTGGCTCTAACGTGCCGTTGTCCGTCGCTCCTGGTCTTACGCGACGCTGGGCAATGTACTGGAATGTACCATATACCCATGCCGGTTGATTACCGACCATATAGCAGGGCTTTGCTCTGAATCTGATTGTTCGCATAGTCAGTCCTCCAAATACCAAAGCATGATTGCATCGTCGCTGTCGCGGAACATTCCCTTGTTGTCGAAGATGTTTCCTACCACCTCCACATTCTCCATCTGCAAGTCGTAGAACGATTTGTTGGTGAAGTTGCTGATTCCGCGCCTTTCGGATTCCTTGGTGACGTAGAGCATCACATAAAACTCGCCAATAGCGTCGTGGGTGTCGCATGATACGATACCCAAATAGTTCGTTTTTCCATCATCCATGAATGGGTAGTCGGTCGATTTGATGATGTCGCCCTCGTAGATTTCCTTGCCGTTCTTGTCCTTCAGTCCGACAAACTGCCCGATGGTGTCACGTTTTACTTGTTCGCCCTTGTTACCTCCCTGCTCGAAGATGCAAACGTCGTCCTTATGGTGTCTCAGGTCTCCATACAACCATTTGTTGCTCGCAATGTCTTGCGCTCTGAATCTGATTGTTCGCATAGCTCAGTCCTCCTTTTGCTTCTTCCTTCTTTCCACCAGCACCGACAGGCTGTGGTGGATGTTGCCGACGTACTGGTACTTCTTGCCCAATGCTTCGAGCATGTGGTTCGAGTAGAAATGCTTGTCATCGACGAAATCCAGCTCACCGTCCTTGCCGACATAGCCACGGCTGGGGGTGTAGAGCAGCTTGCGCCAGCCCTTGTCGGTGGCCACATAGACGCCCGCGTCGTCGCCGTGGAAGATCCAGTCGTAGAAGATGCGGTCGGTGGGGTCGCCGAAGAGGAAGTAGATGTCGCCCTCGTAGTAGTCCACCATTATGCGCTTGCGGTTGCTGTCCACCTCGCCGGTGTCGAGTTGGTCGAGCTGGTACGCCACTCCCGTGATCTCGATGTCGGTGCGCTCCACGAACCTGGCGAGGCTGATGATGTCGGAACGCTGCGTCAGCGAGAAGTCCGCGTGCCCGTCCAGTCCGTCCTTCGTGCGGTAGAAGTAGCGTCGGCGGTCCTTGCTGTAGTATCGCCCCTCGTCGTTGATGCCGGGCACGGTGCCGTCGTTGTCGTCGCCGCCTGTCAGCGAGTAGGCCGCCTCGGCTATCTCAATGGCCTTGGGCAGGTATTTCTCCGTCAGATTCTCGCTCTTTGCCCTCGTGCGCCGCAAAATGTCGGGTATGCGGCAGAAGAAGCCGTACATGATGTCGACGCTCTTCTCGTCGTCGATGCCAAACTGCGTGAGCGCAGCCAGCGCGAAGCGTTCCTTGCTCACGTAACACTTCATCTTCATGGCGTGGCTGATCACAGCCGCCGCCTGTTTCAGTTCTTCGTAGGTCATAATGCTCAGTCCTCCTTGCTTATCATCAGATGGTTCTCGTCGTTGTCGCCATAGAGCGCACGCTTGCCGTTCTGCATAAACGTCTCGCGGCAGATGAACTCCACGTTTGTCACTACCCTGTCGCCCGAATATCCGTAGTCCTGGGCGTTCAGTTCCCTCGTCACTTCGCCTGCAGCGTAGTCGAAGGTCGTTGCTATGACGTGAAAAACGCCACAGCCCCTTGTCTTTACTCTGAATAATGATTTCTCCATAATCGTATTCCTTTTTAAGATATTTATTTTCGTTCCTCGAAATACGGGCAGGTCTTAGGCTCTCCCCCGTTAGTCTGAGGTCTTCCCATGTTGCTGTGATTTATATTGTTCAACCTTGGCGATAAGCCTTGCTTCCGCCTGCTCGATGTTTTCTTTCTTGACGGCGAGCTTGGCCTTTATCCTGACCACCTCCTGGTCGGTGTCCTCGCTGAAGAACATGTTCGTTGCCTTCTGCTCGGATATGTAATTGTCGAGGATGCGCTGCTGCTTGGTGTACTGTGCCTTGGCGGCCACGAAGGTGTCGATGTCCTTCTGCATGCCGATGTTCACACCCATCACCTTCTTGTAGGGACAGTGGTAGATGCGCACGCAATAGCGGGGGTACTGGCACTGCAGCCTGGCGGCACGCCACCGTATCACCCAGTCATACTTCTCTGCAAGCCATCGCGGCAGATCGTAGTGGTAGAGCCCGACGTACTCACCCGCCTTGTCGCCTTCGCGCTCGATGCTGATGCTGTCCCAGTGCTCAATGCCGAGACTTTTTTCCTGTCTGGCAATCTCCTTTGCCATCAGGAAATAATCCTGAAGAGACTCCTGCTTGCCTGCCATCGCTCAGTCCTCCTTGCTGATACCGTACTCCTTTTCCATCGCATCTTCCATAAAGCGAACGTCACTGATAAACTCCTCCTCGGGCCAGCGACCTTCGACAATGAGCGTGCGTACCGACCGCCACCAGGTATCAACCAGACACTCCGTTTCTTCCATCAGTACGTCGATGGCTTTCTGGATGTCGTCACCGCTCCTTGCGGCTTGCATCCAATGGATGAAGTGATAGCACATGTTGACGTACTTATACATCCTGCCTTGATAGAAGGCTGTGATTTCGGCCACGGGGTACGGCTCACGGCTGAGCGAGCCCAACTTGACAAACATATTGGCACTGACCGTCTGCTCGTCCGCTGTTCCTGTCTTGACCGCCATGTTCTTGAAGGCGATGTATTTGTACTCTTTCTCCAGGATGCTGAGGAACTTGGTGCAGTTCTCGCGGCTCCTGAATCCGTAAGGCATCGGTGCAAACTCCGTCGGTGCATGGCCGAGCAGATAGAACCCGCGCTTCTCGAACTCATTGCGCAGCCTCTCGCTTAATTCTCTTTCTTGCCATGTTATCATATTTCAGTCCTCCTTATCTGTTAGTTCATAATTCTCCAATGCACATTTGCTCTTCAACTCTCGCTCGTGCTCTGCCTGGGCGAAATCCTCCAGTCGCTTCTGGTAGGCATCGCGGTCTTTCAGGAACAGCCGATAGTCGAAACGAAGGCGATAGAATAGACTGATATATAGGCACTTCTCGTAGCCTACCAACTTCTCTTGTAGTTCAAACAGCGTCTTGACGTACTCGTCGCCGCTGTAGAACATGTTGACGTACTTGACAATCTCATCGACACAGTTGGCATTCCTGCCAGTGTTGCTCTCCTTGTCCCAGTCCCACCACTGCACGTCGTCCTGGTACTCGTGGCGCTTCATCAAGTCAAGCAGTCCAAGCAGGTAATTTGCACGATCGTGCTTGATGAGATACTTACCCAGCCTAAACCACGTCGTGAGGTTCTTGCAAGCATAGACGTGCTCGCCGTTGATAGTCCCCTCTGACTTCATCGTCGGCTCCCTGCGTCCCGCATAGTCCTGTATTTTCCACTCGCGGATAAAAATTTCCTTTCTCATCGCTCAGTCGTATTTACCAATGAATATATCGTCTCTATCAGCCAGCGGACCGTAGAACCGCCGCTTCTCGTCCCAAGCCAGATGGTCGGCGCAGGATTTCGCCCGGGCCACCGTATTTTGCAGTTCGAGCATATCCACGAACACTGCCGTGTTCCTCGGATGCTCCTTGATGTTCATCTTGCCCGTGGCTTCCTCCACGAGGCCGTCAACCAAAGCCTTTGCGTACTCAATGGCTTCGCATACCGTGGGGATGTCGTTGTGGATCTCCCCCGTCAGTTTGAAATTGTTTATCATATCGCCTTTGTTATTCCTTTGCATAGTTCGTCATATCCTTCACCATCATGGCATAGCCGTCGGAGAACTCACGCTCGTCGAAGCCCTGGCGGGTGTACCAGTCGAAGACCCACTTTGGGGAGTCGCGTCGGTCCCATTCCAGCGTTCAGTCCTCCTTAATCTATTTCGTACTGATCCCACACTTCGCCATCCTTCCTCAATGTCAGTTCGACCTCATGGTCTTCGACCTTGAGAAAGACTTCATGCACTATCACCTCGTCCTTGATATCAGTCTTGCCTTCTTCGTTGGTGAACGGGCACCCGTCGCCACAACCATACTTTTTGAGACACTTGCGCAACTCTTTCCTCAGCCTTTCCTCGCAGGCATCAGACATCCAAAACACGTCGCCCACTCTCGGCAGGAACGGCAGCATTTCCTCTTCCTTGGTCTGACCGTACATATTCTTGCACTCCCAGAGACCAACCTTTATCTTCCAGTCTCCCATCTGGTCAGTCCTCCTCTGCATCTACTATATACGGGTATATGCCAAACATCGGAAACGAGAACCCTCTGGTGTGAATGCGGTATCTCTTTCCTTCCTGCAGTTTTCCGAAAGCCGATGAACACATTATGCCGTCCGGGCTTATTTCCATCGTTCCCATGTCGGTGCCGACGAGATAGGTGTACGACGTGATTACATTCCCTTCGTGGCCGCTCACATGCTGTTGCGTTGTTATCGACTGCACCGTGGCGGTCACGGTATTTTCTTTCGCGTACTGAATGTAGGTACTGACGCCTACCAGTACGACAAACACAAGCAGACAGAATCCGTTAAATCCTATCATGCCGAAGAAACTCTTTCTTTTCTTAATCATAATTCGGCCTCCTTAATAGTCATTTCTTATCACTTAAAATTCAATATAATTATTTCAACACCAGCCGAAGCGCAAACAGCGCGTCGCCTTTACTTACCCCCCCCATCACGGTATTATATACATTCTCCAGGGCGCGAGGGTTGATGTCCTTGATGCGGTTCATCTCCGGAACCGTCAGTTTGTGGCCTGCCACTGTCGCGATCCTGAACACCATCGCCGTCCGGCTCAATCCATTCCCTGCGAATATCTTCTTCGTTGCCATAGTCAATCCTTGTAGCTTGGTACGTTCATCAATTCCGGGTTGTCGTGTATGTTGCCAACCACCTCGCAGATGATGGCGTGCTTGAGGAAGGCGATCAGCGTGTGGTTCTTGAACTCCGGCCAATCGTCGCCATCCTTTATCGACTGGTATTCGTATGTATTCATGATACCCCACGATGCCGTCTCTTCGTTCCAGCCAACGAGTTGGTTCCCGCCGGACCTGTCGGCGAACTCCACGAAGAGGATGTCACCCTCGTAGATCTCCTGGTCTTTCTTGTCGTGCAGGCCGGTGTACTGGCCGACGGTTTCGGGGTCGATGACGAGGCATCCTCTTTCGAGCGTAGTGATATGGGTATTGCCTTTGGTGTCGCGGTCGAACAGGTTCCCGTAGAACCATTCACCATCGCGCAACGATTTCCCTCTGAACTTTATCTCTCTCATAATCTATCGTTTTACATATTCAAAACTACATACTTCCCTTCGATGCCGCAGCGGCGCAGGCGGCGGTCGCACTCATGGCCCCATGCCACGAGGCATGACCCGAAGAACGGCGAGCTCTGGCGGCCGTCCGGCTGGATGAATTTCACGCGGTGGCGCATGAAGATCATCGAGGCTGCCGTGGGGAAGATGACCTCCTGCCAGAGCAGGTTGTCCTGGCGGTTCACCAGCAGGGCGATGCCGTCGCCGTGGGCTGCCATCTTCTCGCAGAAGCGGCGCAGCGGCTCGCGGCTGTAGGGAGGGTTCATCCACACCGTGCCGTGCCAGTCGCGTGCCAGTCCGTCATCGTCCTTCGTGTAGCACACCGGCGCAATCTCGAACGGGCGCACGTCCGCAGCAGGGGCGCACGGGTCGAGGTCGAAAGGTCCCAACTCGTCGATGATCCACTTTGGCGTGTACCACTCGTCGGTCGATACTTTCGGGTTATGCTGCTGTCGGGCATCCATCAGTCTTGCTCCTTTTCCTTCTCCTTCTTCTCAGGCTTTTCAAGCAGCCAGGACTTGACATAGAAATCGCCTTCGGACCGCCCGACAAAAGACAGCACGAAGAATACAATGCACAGCACGACATTGCCTATCGGCGCAAAGCACACGGCCACCATCAGAATATATACAATCCGTGGATAGACGATGCACTCGTCGGTCGGCTCATAATCGTGTGTATCTACACAATACTTCGTCTTATACGTCCTGAAGGCCACCAGATAGGCGCAGTACAGACTGAGCAGCACGCTCAGCAGGTAGAATATCGTATTCGTTCCCATAGCCTTACTTGTTCATGATTTTCGACACGTCCATGATCATCCCGCTGCCGCTGACGATCTGGGGCATCTTGCCGTCCCACTTCTCTATCATGTCCTCCTGCACGATCATAGGCGATAGCGACGCGGCGATGGTCTTGTTGTAGTACGCCTCCGCGTCGGCCTTGATTTTCATGGCCTTGGCGTTACCCTCTGCCTTGGCCACGGCAATCTTGGCGTTCGCCTCGGCCTCCTTCACCTCGTTCTCTGCCTTCAGCGCCGACTGTATGGCGGTGTTCTTCGCGTCGATCATGGACACGAGCGACTTGGGCGGGGTTATCTTCGAGGTGAACTCCTCGACCACGAAGCCCTCTGCCTCCAGCGACTTCTCCAGGCGGCGGCGCACGTCGCTCTCGAAGTTGGCACGGTTCGACATCAGCGAGTCCGAGGTGTACTGGTTGCCGCAGGTGCGGTAAGCCTCGTAGATGCAGGTACGGATATACCCCTCCTCCAGTTCCTTCACGCCGACGCGGTACTTGGTGAAGATGTCACACGCCTTGTCGGGGTTGATGCGGTAGGCGATGGTGGGGTCCATCTCGAAGAGCGAGGCATCCTTGGCGTTCACCGAGAACGTCTCGTACTGCTTGCGCTGCGTGAACGTGGGGTAGGTGAACACGTCGGTGGTGACGGGATTGTAGAACACCCATCCCTTGCACGTGCCCTCCACGCCGCCGTAGTCCTGCTCGCTGACCGACCACTTGTGGAACTTGATGCCCACCTCGCCGGAATCGACCACCGTGCAGCAGGCAAAGAAGATGATTACTACCAGCAGGACCGAGCCTGCGATTGCGATTAAGTTACGAATCTGTTTTTCCATAATTGCTATTGTTTAAAAGTTGTTATTCCTCCTCATTAATATGGCTCTTCACCTTCGTCACGACGATCTCGCAGAGCTTGTCGCCGCAGATGTCCTTAAACTCCTTCAGTGCGTGCTCGGCGTTAAGCTCCATCTTTGCGATGGCTTTCTTCAGTTCCTCGGCATCCTCATACTGCTCGTTCTCCACGAGCCGGCGGAAGGCTGCCTTCATCTCGTTCAGTTGCTCAAAGTTGCCTTTCACGTACTGCCCCATCGTGATGGGTGTCACAATGGTCATGGCGCGCTCCATGCCTGTAAGTATACGCTTCATCCTGCGAAGCTCGAACCATGCCGTGATGGCAAACCACGTAATGAAACCGTTGGCAATAATTACCACGATTGTAAAAATGATGTTCAGTATCTGCATAATCCTATTTGTTTAATTGTTTACGGTTCCATGATTCCCATTGCCACGAACTCGCGGCACAGCTGTGCATACTCGGCATACTTCTGCGTCATAGCGAGCACCTTCACGCCGTCTGTCAGCGAGTAGGAGGTGGTGCAGTACTCGCGCTTGCGCATCGTCGGGATGCTGCTTGGTATGGGCTGCGAGAGGTCGTTGCGCTCCGGGTCGCGGTAGATGCCGTAGCTCTCGCGCACCAGACTGTCGGGGACCTCCATCGTCACACAGCAGTCGGGATAGGTGCATCCGCTGAGCCAGTGGATGGCCTCGTCGGGATCTTCGGCAAAGAAGCAGAAGCCCACGCTGTCAGTCCTTTGTCCGCTCTTAGAATGGTCGGTGGCGTTCATCAGCCTCGCCCCGCCAATAAGGCATTCGTATTCTGCCTCGCTCATGAATCTGTGTAGTATCATTGTCTTATATTTTGTTTAGTCGTTACTTAACTTCTCGCACAGGGCCTCGCAGAGCACGCGGGCCATGTTCACCTCCACGGCATTGCCGATGTATTTCTTCTGCTCGGCCTGCGTGCCGACGAGGGTGTAGTCCTCTGGGAATCCCATGATGCGCTTCAGCTCGCGGATGTTCAGCATGCGCATCTTTACGTCGATGATGCAGTACATGGCCATGAATTCCTTCACCTTGCGCGTCATCGGGCTATCGGTCTCGTAGATGGCGATGCCCAGGTCGCCGTGCTCAGTGGTTACGAGGTAGGGCGGCATCTTGTCCATGCGGGCAATCAGCGTGAAGCAGGGGCTGTCGATGCTGTTGCCGTCGCTCTTGTAGGAGAACGGGTTGGCCAGGAACTGGTCGGCAGATACGACGCTCTGCTTGGGGTTGTTGACGATGGTCGGTGCCACAGAGTCAATCGGCGACGGCGTGCCCTTGCCGTACTGGTTGTCGAGGAACCGGCGCGTCATCACCCTCACCTGATCCAGCGGCACGTCGGGCATGGGTTTGTCGAGGTCGATGCCGTCGGCGCTCACCAGCGCATGGCGCTCTTTAGTAGTCACGGTGGGGTTCGGCTCGTCGATGCTGGTGTTGTAGCCGTTGCCGAAGTAGGCGGTCACAAAGGCGTGCCTTGCCCTCGTGGTCAAAGTCGTCGCAGGTTTTTCGATGTTATGGTTATGTTCAGCACCCCCGTAATACTCAGTAAGGAACTTAGCCGATACTATTGCGTGGTGGTCTTTTGTTGTGACGGTGCCGGCGGGGCGGTCTATGCCCTGGTTCTTCCCCATGGGGTCGCCGCTGAACTGCTTCGACAGGAAGTTGACCTTTACGATGCCCAGCCGGTTCTGCACGGCCACCGTCGGACACGGCTCGTCTATCGACGGCGCGTTATGGTGGTGCTGCTGGTTCATTGAGTTATACTTCAGGATCCATGCCTCGTGCTGTTTCTTGCCGCCTGCCACGAACTTGACGAGTCCGGCGTAGATGCGCTCCAGCGTCTTCTCGCACAGCGGCTTCTTCTTGCCGAAGATGCTTGTGCCCTCGTCCTGCAGGTCGAGCACGTCGCGCACCGCGTTCCACGGCTTGTACTGGTCGGGGAAGAGATTATTGAGGACGGCATCGACTTCTGCACGCTTGGCATGCGTCTGTCGTGGAAACACGATGGGCAGTCCCTTGCGGGCGAACTGTCCGAAGAACCGGCGGCGCGAGGTGTAGGCCCCGTAGTCGGCGGCGTTCAGGATGCGCCAGTCGTAGTCGTAGCCGTAGCCACGGACGGCGTTCACCCAACGGACGTAGCAGCGTCCCTTGTCACGGCTCACGGGCTTGCCGTTCTCGTCGAGGTCTCCCCAGCACATGAACTCCTCCACGTTCTCTATCTGTATGTAGTCTGGTCTGACGGCCTCGATGTATCGGAACAGGTGTTCTGCCAGCGTGCGGCTGTCGGCGTCACGGGGCTGACCGCCCTTCGCCTTCGAGAAGTTCGTGCATTCCAGCGACGCCCACAGCACGACGTGTGCCTCCGGGTAGCGTTTCTTCATCCGCTCCAGGTGCATCACCATCGGTGCCAGGTCGAGCGTGCGGATATCCTCGGTGAAATGTACCGCGTCGGGATGGTTGGCGGCATGCGAGGCGATGGCGTTGGCGTCGTGGTTGACGCAGGCTATCACCTTGGCGCACTTCCGGCCGTCGTGCCGTGCGCTCTCCACGCCGGTGGACGTGCCGCCCGCCCCGCAGAAGAGGTCGATGTATAGTAGTTGGATGTCGTTCATACTTCTTTATTATTCTGTTCTTCGATTCGCTTCAGGGCGATGTCGTAGTATTCTTTGTTGAGTTCAAACCCGACGTAGTGGCGGTGCAGCATCATGGCGGCAACGGCCGTCGTCGCCGTACCCATGAACGGGTCGAGTACCGTTCCGTCCTGCGGGCATCCAAGGGATATACACTCAAAGGGCAACTCCACGGGGAATGTGGCGTGATGACCTTCGTAGCCCGGCTTCACCAGCACCGACCACACATCACGCTTGTTGCGCTTGCCGTCGCTCTGGTTGCCGCCACGGAACTGCTCCTGCCTGTGTCCGGGTACGACAAACTTCACCTTGCGGTGGTTGTACTCGTTCTTCCGAACTCCCGTGTTGGCAGGCTCGCGCAGGGCTTCCGAATCGAAATAGTAGCGGGCCGACTTGGTGAGCATGAAGATGTACTCGTGGCTCTTCGTACAGCGACACTTCACGCTCTCCGGCATCGGGTTCGGCTTGTGCCAGATGATGTCCTGACGCAGGAAGAACCCCATGTCGCGCAGGGCGAAGGCCAGCATCCATGGAATGCCGATAAGGTCACGGTCTTTGGCCTCCGTCTTGAACTTGAATGAGATGGCGCGGTCTAACGTCCCACGGTTTGTCCCTTGCAGATACAGTTTGGCATTCTCGGGGTATCTTGCAGCCCCTTTGTTGCTTCCCGCATACGAGTCGCCGATGACCACCCAGCACGTCGCAGTTGGCTTCATCACGCGCAGCACCTCGCGGAACACGTCGCACAGTCTGGCGATATACTCCTCCGGCGACGATTCCAGTCCAATCTGCCCTTCCACTCCGTAGTCACGCAGGGCATAGTAGGGCGGCGATGTCACCACGCAGTCCACGCTCCCTTCTGGAATCCGCTTCATTCCTTCCAGGCAGTTCTCGTTGTATATCTTGTCAAGTTCCATCATAACTCCTCCTTTATCTCGTGAAACAATGTATATCTTGTCATCTCTATAGTCCGTTTGTCGTTTCACCACGAATCCCCTGGCATCATGCGGTATGTCTCACCGTCAAGCAAGAATCCATTCTTGTATTTCGACCGCTTCACTCCGTCTTCGCCCCATGCGCCCCACTGCTTGAAAAAGAAAGGCGTGTTCCAGCGCATACAGGCATCACGCAAGTTCGTGAACCATTCAACAGGTGTACGACGGGCGCACGGTCCGCTCTCGCCGCCTGTTATGACCCAGTTGATGCCATCAAGGTTTATGTCGTTCATATTCCCAAGAAGCGGCTCACAACTAAGAAACTTCACGTTGTTGCACCTGATGTTACGCAAAGAGTCTATGCGGTCATAGTGCCGGCTGTTCTCGCACGTCACTCCCAGCCACACATTCTTCGGAAGCAAATGAGGATGACTTATAAAGTATTCCTCCATTCCCCACGGGCGTTTGGTCAGTATCTGGTAGGTGTGCTGCGGTGTCTTCTCAATGACTCGCATAACTTGGTTTATCCATGTGTGAGGCACGTCTTCGTGGAACAGGTCGCCCATTGAGCAGACAAATACCATGCTTGGCTTCTTCCATTCGTAAGGATCCTTCATCACATTGACATTTCGCGCAACCTGAAATCCGTTCTCGTAACTCGAGATATGGTTGCCTTGCAACCTGCGAGCCATCACCTCCGCATAGCAGTTTTTGCACGCCTCGCTTACCTTCGTACAACCATGTATCGGATTCCAAGTTTTTTCAGTCCATTCAATTTTTCTCATCATATTACTTTCTCATTATTTTCTTCCTTAACGACTATCAGTTTAACTTTATCTTCTTGACATAGCACTCTGGATTTGGGTAGGCGTAAAATCCTGCACATTTCCTATAAAGTTTTGCACATCCTTTACAATAGCCTTCATCTTTTTGCTTTCATAACTATTCCTCCTTATCCCATGTTACATAATACGAGTCGCAATTATTGTGCGTACCAAGCAGATGATCGTTACCGTCGTAGGGAATACATTGCTTCCACCATCCTCCAATGCAGTGGTACTGGTTGCCGCATAGTGGCTTGTATGTGCTGAACAGGTCCGCCTCCCAAGAGTCGCCATCATCAAGCCTTCTAAGCACCTTTTGGAATGGCTTGAACTTAGTTGGGTCATAATGTATAGAATCGTCAAATCTTTGTATATTATAGTCGCATAATACGGGAATACCGCATACTTTTCTCGCTCTTGAATCGCCGCAAATCCATTTCACCTCGTAATTCAAGTCAACGTCCGTGTAAAAGTCAACAATGTCGAACACAGAATCGCCGTAAACGATTCTATCGCCTTTTGTAAATTTTGGTTGTGTCATACTTTTCTGATTTGGATGTTTATTTTATCACCAGCAACTATGTCAAGTGTATCTAATGTTGACTGTGGGACTTTGATAAGCATTCCCCCTGTAGATGCGCCTTTTACTACTTCTTTGGTTAACCCTCTTGCAGGCTCTTTAGGACACCCGTGAGCAAGAGCCATACTTTGCGCTTGAATTTCGACTTTTGCTTGATTCTTACCCCACTCAGAACCCCGATAGAATCCCTTTGCAAAGGCTAATTCTTGGGAATTGTCTTCCAGTGCATCAACAGTTGCTGCCCCTCTGTCATTGTAACCTTTCCATTCTCTTGCAAGTGCTTCTTCCAAATCCTCGCTTACAGGCTCTTCTTGCATAGTGTCAAGTATAGCAAGAACCTCATTGTATGCCTCTTCCTTGCAACGTGTCTCCATTGCAATTTGTGAAGCGCAAACACCTCTTAATAATTGCGATTTCAGTTTTTCAACCTCTTCACGGATTTTCTGTACTTTGTCTGTCATACATTATTCGCTTATTAAATTCATAACTTTATTGTACGATTCTGCGTTTAAATTGTATTTCGTGCCATTTTTAAGGATAAGTATATAGCCTGTATAACTAAAACCTCCTTCTATGTGACACGAACTGATTTCGTCAACATTGACCATTATTTCGCCACCTCTTCCTTGGGTTCTCAAACTAATAAAATGTGTCATACCTCCTCTCCTTTCTGTGCTTTATTCCTTATACATCCCTCATAAGGTGATACATAACATTCATTATCTTTCTTCTGATACCAAAAACATTTAGTTGGTTTAAGACATTTATCTTCTGTCTCCACCTTCATAACTATTCAATTTTATTTGTTGTATGTGTATTTGCTGGCTTTGGTTGCCTTTCATCGCAGAGAGCAGCACTGCAATACTGGCAGTGCCTATCTTCTGGTTTAATGTCAAATATACACGGCATACTTTATTCCTCCCTTAGTTTCTTTAATTCATCTAAAATCTCTTTAAGTCCTATAGCATTAATACCACGATCTTTGTACATGCTAATAGCATCTGTAATACACCCTAAATGAAATGCACTCGGCTTCCAAGTGTTCTGGGGTCTGAGGGATTTAAGCCAATCCATATCTTGATTCACAGCAAAACGTGTTCTGGTAAAGGTAGCACCTTTCTTACACATTCCATCAAGTCTTTTAAGGATACTTTCAATATGTTCTTCATCCTCTTTACTCCATTCTTGTTTTGGTACAAGTCCTAAGAGAATGTTTGCTTGTTCTTTTATTGCATTAGTATCATTCGGGTCTAAACCTGCATTTTCTCCAAAGAAGGAACCTCCTATATGCATCATTGCATTTTCAAAATCAGTCAAATCACCTGTATTTTCTTGTCTCCATTCTTGCTTAGGTTGTGGTTGTACTTTGTCCTTGAGTGATTTAAGCCAATCCATCTCACTTGCATTTAATCTACTCATATAAGAAATACAATTATTGAGATGTATTATATCCTCTTCACTCCACTCAGCAGGCTTCTGTATAGTATCTATAAGTTCTTGTATATGAGCATCAACATAATCTATTATATCCCCATTAGTTGGGGTTTCGTCTTTGCAATACCATCTAAATCTTTGGAATAGTTCTAACAACTTATCTTTTAGGATTGAATTGTTACATTCAGCAGACTTTTGTTTATATTTTGCTTTGGACGCAACATTGTAACCATCAGGAGTTTTTACTATCCATGCTCCAACTGGTATTTCATAGTGACTACCATCTGCATTAAATAGTTTAAAAATACCATTGTGGTCATCGACATATTTCTCATACTCTTCAAAAGATTTGAACCACTTTCCAAAGTTCTTATCTTTACCTGTGAAGTCAATTACTTCTTTTAAATTATTACCTTTCCATTGAATCATATAAGGCTTCTGCTCGCCTTGCTTTTCAAGCAAAGCAAGAATTTTAGCCTTAAAAATATTTGAGTTGTCCACATAGTTATTAAGTATCGCAATGATACCTTTCCTTATCTCCTCATCCTCACTCTCTTTGAGTTCGGGGAAAAGGTCTTGCAAGTCGCTTATAAACGGCTTAGTTGTAGGATAGGCACATAATTGACGTGCCTTTTCTAAAGCCTTATCATAGGCTTTAGCCTTTTCTTCTATTGATAGTTCTTTCATAATTCAATAAAGTTTATATTTAATTTCTGCCAATCAGCAAAATGTCTTGCAATACAAAACATATATATGTTTGTTATTATCACTTTAACGCTTACAATATTGCTTTACTTCACTCCAAACTTCTTCTTTAAGTCTTATTTCGTCAGAACCATCATATTTCCAATGATAAGACTCATAAGAATCTCTTTTTACTTTTTTGGAAAACATTCCGCAATATTTGCATTTTATTTCTGCCCAGAATGGTATAACAATAGAATCACCACTACCTTCATGGAAGTACATTTCTAAATTACCCCCACAAATAGGACATTTTGCTAAAGCGATTTCTTTATTTAATTTTTCCTCACGTTCAACATACTGTATCTGACGTTTAAGTAGTTCTTTATCTAACATGTCTACAACATTTTAAGTTCATGTAATTTCTCTATCATAGCAACACAAGCATCAACAAGATTGTCTGCTTTAGTATATAAATCGCTCATGTGTGGATATGTAATATAGTTGTCATCGAGATCTATTATTGGTTTACCACCTTGAATTTCTGGTAAGACACTAAGCAACGCTGCGAGACTCCAACATGGGTGTGCTAATCCGATTCCACTATAATGGCAGACAGGTTCTTTTGCATAGTTATATTCAAACGCATCTTTTGGATAGCACATATCCGCACTCTCTAATGGCAATATTTCTGCCAACTTCTTTGACTGCTCTATGTCTGTATAACTCTTAATTGTTGCCATAGTTATATACTAAAAACATGATGTAATATTTTCAATCTCATTTCCTTACCACATTCAGAACAGTAGGCATCACCATGTATATGCATGGTTGCAGGTTCTTCACATATAATACATTTTTCTGTAATTGTTGCCATAATTATTTCTTTTTAAGTTCTTCAATTAGTGCATCGGCATATCTTACAGCAAGGTTAGGAAAGGTATCTCCTTCTTTAAGATACACGCCACTATTTGCTAACAAACCTTGCATAGCTGCTATTGCGGCCTGATTGCGCAGTGAGTTAATTGACTCAATGTAGCCCTCTTCATAACCTTCTTTATAGGCATAATATGATTCAGTACCATACACTGCCTTGATTTCCTCTTTTGTTTTCATTGTTATTCCTCCTGCTTTTATTTGTGGAAGGCATGGACTCGAACCATTATAGACAGTCAGGCGAAACCGCTCCTACAACTCTCTGCCCCAACGGCAATCCCCCCAAATGGCCATCCGCCGATGGCCCAGAGTAGAAACTTTACTTGTTGATTTTAACATTGGATTGGAACAAAAGCCCTCACGGGCATATTCTGGTGCCAGTGCCGTCACACTGGCGGCTTAACTCTTCTGCAAACTCGATGGCAATATATTCTTTCAGCCTGTCGAAAGTGCGGCGCTGAAGCAGACCTGCCGAATCCATCAGGCTGTACAACTCACCAATTTCTTCATGCGACGCTATGATCTCCAGATCGCCATGTGGCGTCTTTCCGTAATGTATCATTCTTTTGATTCTTTATCTTGTTACATTTTTCTTGATCTTTGCATTCATCCGTTCAATCTCCTTGGCCTCCTTGGTCATCGTGTTCAGGATGTCCAGCACGAAAGGCAGGTTGCTGTCATACACTTGCTGCTGCTCGGCATAGCCGGCGTACTTCATGATCGTGTTGACGGTGCCCACCTCGCCGGTCAGCGCGTCGCGCAGGGGATCGCTCTTGCCGTCAGACTGGAATAGGAGAGGGTAGGAAGCGGCATAGTAGGACATGGCGGTCTGGTAGGCCTGGAAGCAGATGTGGAAGAGGGTTTCCAAGGATTGCGTCTTCATCTTCGCGGTGAACCACTTTGCCAGCCCGTCAGCCCGGTCATCATCGTACCTGTATTCATAGTGCAGGCGCAGGTGGATGCTGCCGCCCGTGGTGTCAAGCAGCGACAGGGAGCGCGGCGTGAGGATATGTGCAAGAAACTGTGCCTGCAAGTCCAGAGCCTGGGCGTCTGTAATGTCTTCTGCAAACAGTTGCGGCGCGATTGCCTGAAGGCTCCGATACTGGCACCATGTGATGTTGTTGCAGGCGGCCTGGGGTAGGGCAAAGTGCCTGCGGCCTACCCTGACATGCTCCAGCGGCATGATCATCGCGTCGCGCATGCTACTGACATAGCCACGCACGGGGTCACGGCCCTCCCTGACCACCTTTCCATTCTCGTCCTTCACGGCATCCTCGCCACGGTCACCATACGGATAGTCAAACCAGGCCATGGCATGCCTTGCCACGTGTGCGGCCTCCCTGGCCGTCACCGCCCAAAGCCCGCCGTCCCTGTCCCGCAGGCGGTAGACCGTCTCTCCGCTGCGGTCGCTGACCGTGGCCTCCTGCCTCCCTGCCTTCAGCCCCAGCAGCGCAAGCATCGCGGACACCCTGGCCACGTCGGCATTGCCGCCATATCGCCGCTTCACGCTCCACATCATGGAGAGTTGCTGCCACGTGAGCGCGCTCCAACTTCCGGGTAGTGACTTCAAAACCATACTTGCTTGCTTATATGAGAGACTTGATCCATCCCAGGGCCTGCCATGTGTTCCAAGAAGAGCGCAGGGCATCGTAGAGCGCGTCGTGCGCCTCCTTACCGCTGGTGTACTGTTCAGGCAGGGGGTCAAAGAGTCTGTATGCCGAAGAAGGATCTGCAAGGATCTGTAAAGGCAAGGCTATGCCGTTGGCCTTCGTACTCTTTCCGTTCATGCTGCGCTCCGCCTCAATAAGTGCCGCCTCCAGAATGATCGTCCGGCAGTCGCGGAACTGGGTGTGCGGCACGATGTCCTCCAGATTGATGTCATACTTACGGCAGAGGTTCCTGAGGATGGCAATATCTACGTCAGGCCCCTGGCACCACAGGCAGATGCTCTGCAACTCGTAGCGTTTCACAATTCTACGGATATAGTCAAGCGTGTTTATCAGCACGTCCGTGATCGCCTCCGGCAGTTCCGCCGTCACCGCCGCCTTCGCGGCATCTCCACGCTGTTCCCACCACCTGATCGTAGCCGGGTCGAAGTCAAATCCGTCCACCACGCACGTCCGCAGGTCCACATAGCCAACGAAAGGCTCCGTGTCCTGACAGTCAAAGAAGGGGTCACTCTCGTCGTCCCGCTTCCAGGGAACGACGGCCACCTGCATCACAGCCGCATTGGCCGATAGGCTGCAGGTCTCAAAGTCGATTGTAAAGTCAAGATGTGTCATATTCGTTACTTATTTATCATAATTCTGATTATGTCGATTTTTCACGCTCCCGCATCCTGCGGCGTATCTCGCGGTCTGCTGCGCGTCGGCTGCGCTCTTCCATGATATGCTCGTAGAAGTCGCGGTGACAGGCGATGCCCTTCTTCTGGATGGCCTGCAACTGGCGTACCGCCTCCTTTTGCCATGCTGTGAGTTCCGCATTGACCGGCAGGCCCGCCATGCAGTCGGACAGGATCCTCGCGATATTGCCGAAACGCCGCGCTGCTACGGCGCTGAAGCGGCGCATCCTCTCCGTCTCCTGCCTGCATGCACGCCAGTATGCGAGTCCGGCAGACCGCTCCGAAGGGCCCCTGTAGATCCAAACGGCCTTGCCTGTGAGGCAGGACTTCCTGATGACCGTCGTAGAAGCATTGTGATTCTGATTCATACCTTTCCTCCTTTTCTATTCTTCTGCCTCCGGATCAGTCTCGCCGGCTCCCTGTACCCAGTCGGCGTCGCCGGCATGGGCTTCGTCGTAGAAATGGCGCGGCACGCGGCCCTTGCGGTAGAAATAGTACACGCGCGGGTACGGAGCCCTCCTCACCAACTCACGGGGCAGGCGGTTGCCGGAGTCATCGGTGGCTACGCTGTAGCCGTCGGTGCCACGGGGGTGCTGCCACGCGGCACAGCGGCGGAAGCCGTTCTCCCTGTCCGTCGGCGTGCTCAGCACCACGGGCGGGTCAGCCACGTAGACGCTTGTGCGGATGTAGTCGTCGATGTTGTCGCGGATGCGCTTGTAGGCACTCTTCAGCGTCTTCTCGCCGACGGTGACACCGCAGTAGTCGAGCAGCGAGATGGCCAGTTCGCGCTGGGCGATGGGCTGGCCGATATGCCTGCTGTCGGAGAGATACCCAGCAATCCATCGGGTGAACTGCTCGTCCTTCGATGCCGCCAGTGCCTGGCGCAGCATGGCGCGGCTGTCACGCGGCGGCCTCATGGTCTCGTCAGGGAACTGCAGGAACAGCCTCACGCAGCCGAGCAGCACATTCCTCGCCTCGTTCAGGAGTGCCGGCGGCAGGTTCCTTGCCACCTCCTTGATGCCGTACTGCATCCTGAAGTCGTCGGCAGGCGTATGAGCCGGTCGCGAGCCGTCGATGCTCCGGGGGTGGTACCAGTCTGACACCAGCACCTGATAGGTACGCCGCGACGTCGAGTCGCTGCTGAGATCCAACTGCTCGTTCGATGCCACCACGAACTTCGGCAGGTCATCGCCCTCCAGCACGACGCTGGAGCGGTAGAGCCCGCGCGAGGTTAGTGAGAGCGTATAGTTGTAGAGCGTCTTCGGCGAGAAGCCCTGAGGCAGTTCGTCGAGTGCCACGATGGTGTGCAGACCCGGCACTACCTTGTCGAGTTCCTGCGTCAGCGTGACGTTTCCACCCTCCAGTGCCTTGCCGTCCACCTTCAGCACGCGGCGCACCAGTCCAAGGAGTTCCAGGATGGCAGTCTTTCCCGTTCCGCCACTGGCCAGGTCCTCGCGGCGTGTCCCGTTGTCGGTGATATGTATGTACTGCTGTCGGTTGGCAGGTCGGTGGCGCACCAGTGCAGAGCCGATGGCATGGAGCATGGCCACGAAGTACATGTCCTGCACCTGTCTCTCGGTAGCCGTTAGTTCGGCACCGGCAGCCTCCTTCTCCCAGAAGATGCGTGATGTGTTGTACAGGAAGCGGAAGTGCAGGGGCATCTCGTCGAGGGGCTTGTCCATGACCAGACGGTACTTCCAGAGCGAAGCCCATGCGTCCCAGCGCATGTTCTCCTGCGCGCACTCGTCGGTGGTGTGTGCCGCCCGGATAATCTCGTCGTGCTTCTCCAGTTCCCCCTGATAGAGCGGGTTCACGACTACGCGCCATGCCTGTGGCAGCAGCGTGAACGTACCGCCGAGGATGGCCTCCGAGTTGGTCCACCATTTCATGCGGCCGTAGGGCACGGTCTCGATGCCGTCCTTCGTCACGAGCACGGCGGTGTTGTCAAAGAAGAAGTGGTCGAAGTCCTCGCCGAAACTCTTCTCGTCGAAGTCGAGCGTCTCGATCGACTCCATCGTCGACTGCTCCAGTTTCGCGGAGTAGATGGCGCGGCTCAGGGCTCCCTTGCCGTCGTTATACTCCTTGTGAGCCCGCAGCCACTCTGCCATCAGGTCGCGCGACTGCGCCACGATCTTGTTGGGGCTTCCCTTCTCACCGGGGAAGCACTCGGTGTATTTCCTGTCGTTGCCCAGCAGGAAGAAACGGCTGAACGACACCTTGCCCTGCTGCATCACGCGGCGCACCATGCCGCGTGCCCGCAGGAAGACCGGGGTGTTGCGCAGGTCGAACTTATACCTTGCCCTTCCGGTGCCGTCGGCATCCTTGCGCTCGCTCTCCCACTGCCAGAACTGCGTCGTCGGCGTGTCGAAGAGGGCGTTGTCGAACCAGTCCACGGGGTCGTCGTGCTGCAGGTCGGCGGGCATCCTGCCCTCCACCTCCTGAAAACGAGTGATGAAGTCGGTCACGTCCTTGCACCGGCGCTCCGCCGTCCTGCCGTTCACAATCTCTCGTAGTTCCTTCGGCAGGCGGAGCCAGTGGATGTTCGGAGAGTTGAGCGCTATCGCCTGACTGGCGGCCAGCCCCGTCTCGTCCTCGTCGTAGCACACGTACAGGCCGCCGTCGGCCGTCACGGCCTGCAACTTCCTCAGCAGCGCGCGCAGCCAGCGGTTGGGCCGAAGGTTATCACCCTTCTTGTTAAAGCCGCTCTGCTCGCTATGCAGCCATACGACGTGCGCGTCGCTGTGGCTCCACACGGCGATGGCGTCACGCGGCCCTGAACAGAGCACCACACGACCGAAGCGCGGCCTCGCCGTCTTTTCTTCCTTGTCGCCGTCCTTGTCTCTCCTCTGTTCAACAAGCGGATGCCGGCTGTCCGGCTGCGGCACCACGCCGTCATCAAGATAGTCGCGCAACGCGGCGTCGGCATACCAACGGTGGTCAAGGTCGGCATCCTCGCTGACGTGCCACCAGGTCCACTTCGTATTGGCGTAAGTAGTCCTCGGCTCGTATTTCTTGATACCCCACGGATAGCGGAAGATAAACATCGGGTAGTTCTTCGTAGCCCTGACGATCATGACCACCGCACCGCCCTGCTTCGGCGTCTCGCGCTTGATGAACCGGCTGATCGGCTCAACGCCGAACACGCCGCACACCTCTTCGCCCCAGGCCTGTATGGTCCTGGTCTCCGCCTTCTGCCCGCGATAAAAATCCCTGCCAAAGGAGCAGCGGTAAAGCGCCGCTCCAGTGTCAGGGTCAAAATCTGTCATTAAATCGCCAAATCTCACTTCCGATCTTCTGTTTCCCGTATATTCGTCTAATTCGTTCTTTTTCATCCGGTGCGTCGACATCTCCACCTTCAGGCCCAGGGCCTTCAGGCCTTCCTCGGTCCACTGGCCAGGCTCGAAGAGCGGCTGGTCGCCACTCCAGTCGGCATACTGTTTCTCTTCCTTGCGGAACTCGTCCCATCCCACGATGCTCACACGCAGACTGCCCGAGCCGTGCCTGCCATCCTCCTTCGGCTCCGGCTCCAGTTCCACCTCGCAGCGCGTCATAAGTTCCGAAAGCACCATCGCCAGATCCTCGGCGGGCACCTTGCCGGCAGGCAGCCCCATCAGCCTCGCAGCCAGTTGTATGGCGCCATAGCCCGTCTCGCCGCAGGCAAAGCACTTGAAGCCAAGGTCTGTGGCATCGTCGCGCAACGCCTTGTCAACCACCAGCGACGGGTGATGGTCGTCATGCCATGGACATTGGTACGTGGCAAACGCGCCGGTCTTCGACTCGTGCTTCGGCACATAGCCCCAGCCTCGCATCACCTCCACGAGCGGTATGGCATTCAGTATCTTCAGGTTAGTATCCGTCATCGTTATTCCGGTTTCACCAACAGTTCGTTCCTGAGCGGTTCGAGCAGGGCGCGGTACAGCACGCGCTTCTCCTCTGGAAAGTCACTCTCCTCAATGACCTGCAACTGAAACAAGGCCTGCGAGATGCCGAACACCTCGCAGATCTTCTCCACGGTGCCCTTCTGCGGATATGTCCTGCCGGTCTCGATGGAGCACACGGCATTGGTGCTCATGCCACAGCACTCCGCCAGTTGCGCCTGCGACATGTTATGCTTCAGCCGAAGCGTCTTTATTGCCTGTCCTATGTCCATGACTCGTTCTGTTTTTCGTTTTCTTGCCGGCAGCCTGCAACTTCTCCACCTGTCCCGACTTCTCGGCCAGTTCTTTCTTCATCTCTTCGATCGCGATATTGTACTCTCCGATCTGCTGCTGGTACCCGGACTTCATCTGCTCCATACGCTCGCGGTAGTCAGTACCCTGACGCTCCAGTTCCGCATCCTTCTCCCTGACACGCTCACGAAGATTCTCGATGAGCGTCTGGCTGCTGGTCAGCATCCTGGAGTCCTCCTCCATCTTATCGACAACATGACAATACAGGTCCTGCAAACACTTCACATGCTTTGCTGTCTTCTCATACTTCTCGCTCAACTCGTCCAGGTCATCCTGATACGGGTTCTTGCCAAGAAAGGCCTTCCACAGGTTCGTTAAATATCGCGCCATAGAATATTTTTTTTGAAAATTTAGTCCATAATTCACGAATTTGTTGTAACTTTGGCGCAAAGATACAACTTTTTCGTGATACGACAATCGTTTTAGTATAGTTTTAACATCATTTTCGTATGTTTAAATTTTGAAAGCAACAACCTATAAAGATGATGAAATATGAAAAAATGGAGTTTTAACAGACTGCTATTTAGCAGATTATCAGACGTTTTAGACATCTCTGGCACAGAGATAGCCAAGCGATGCGGAATAACACAGCAAGTCCTGAGTCGTTACACGACAAACGAAATTGTTGTATCTGTGCAGACGCTTATAAAAATCTGCAACGCATTGCGCATGCCTATCCACTTCTTCGTGTCAGAGGATGACAACCACATTATCCCGAACCGCGAGAGCGCCACCGTCGCTGCAGACAGATGGTGCCCGGTGACGTGGGACAGCCAGGCCGTTGAACAGACCTTTGGCGACGGGCGCATCTTTTGGAAAGATGTGGCAAAGGCGATGGGCATCACCTCGCAGAAACCGCACGAGCGCTTCTTGTTGCGCACCAGATTCCCGGTAACAGACTTCCTTTCCACGTGCAGCCATTTCGGCATCTCGCCATTTACGTTTCTTGTTGACAACAACCGCTACAACAAGCAGAAGGCAACCACCCCTGCCGTGCCAAAGGACGGCGACGCAACCCTGCGGGCACAGATCAAAGACCTGCAGAAGAAAGTAGAGAGACTTTCCACCACCGTCGATGACCTCACAACCAGATACAGGGCTCTTCTGGATAGGCACGACCTTCTGGAGCAGACCGTGCGCCAACACCTCGGCTACAGTCCTATTGACCTGGCCGCCGACGACCCTGACCAGAAATGAGAAGACCACAACAAAAAAAAACGCCCTTCGCTGCAAAGCGAGGGGTGTTTTTAAAATCACGGTCAAAAGGAACCGTCTCTCACGCGCACGTATGCGCATTAATAAAATATGTGCGCTACTCAGGTCAAAGTCCTCCGTATTCTTCGCCCACTTCCATATAACTGACAAGTTCGCGGAGTTCGTTTATCGTCTCGTCGAAGACCTTGGAGTCGCGGTGCTCCCGCAACTCCGAGGCCTGCATGAACTCCATGAGTTCCTGAAAGTCGGCCTTCGTGCCCGTGATCTTCAGCGTCGCCGTGTACTCCTTTCGCGGCGGGTGCGTCTCAAAGTCCGTCTTCATGTTACTTGTTTTAATCCTCGTCGTCAAAATATCCGTACTCTAATTCCTTGATGGCGGCAATCATCTGCTCACGGATGTCCTCTCCGGTCAGTCCATCATTGTCACGCTCGAACCACAGGATGGCATCGTCAAGACTGGTCTCGTTGCAGTACTCCCAGTCATTCTCGCTGTAGCGTTCGATGAACTCCTCCTTGTCCATGTCCTTGAAGTGGCGGTACATGGTGCAGATGTCACAGCCGCAGGCTTCTGCGCTTTCGGAGCAGATGTTGTAGATGCTGGCAACCTCCTTCGTCTGGTACTTGATCCAGTGCGTCGTGTTGTTGTCGGCTTCCTCCGTCTCATGCACCGTGCCGTCAGGCATCACCTCCATCCACTGATGTGTAGTGCCGCCATGTGAGCGCACCACCATATCATCCAGTTTGTCATCGTCCATGCTTTCAACAAACGCTATTGCTTTGTGTCGCAGCGAATCGTTCTTAGTCATGTTTGTTTTCTTCAGTGTCTTGTTCATAACGATTTTGTTTTAATTGTTATTGTCTTGTCTCTACTATTATCTGGTTTGACATTCTTCCCACTTCTCCACGCTGTAGCCCTCGTCGGTCTTCACGCCGAGGAAGGTGAAGGAGTAGCCGTGCGACTCAGGATCAGCCCACGACTCCAGCATCGCTATGTTTCCGCGATGGGTGAAAGTATCGTTCTTGATGTCCTTTACCGCCTTGTCGTAGGCATCCATGCCGCTGTCGGCAATCACGTTGCCTGAAAAAGTCATATCTGTGCGGTAGTCGTTGCCGTGGTTATTGAACACCGACAAGCGGAGGTCCAGTTCCACATGATACCAGCCGCGCTTCTGCTCGTAGAGTTCTGCCAGGCGGCGCTGCTTGGCGGCTTCCGCCTGGCGCATGCGCTCCTGCTTGTTGCGCTCACGTATCTCGTTGTAGATACGCTCGTGCTCTTCAAGAGTGTCTGCCAGTGCAAGGTAGAATGTGATGTCCCAGCAGCCGCAGCCCGTGGTGCGCATCGTCTCGCAGGTACGGACCGCCCCGCTTGGATAGCTGCCAAGCCCGTCACGGAACAGCGTGCGGATCTTTTGCTCCGTCGTGGCGTTCACTTTGATGTGGAACCATTCAGGATCAGCCGCCAGAGAGTCCGGCTTTCCATAGGTATTCCAGGAGTTAATCACTGCAATAGCCTCGTCAGCCGTGTGTGCTATTGCCTTGTAGGGTACATACGTGTTCCCGTTGCTGGCGCGTCCGCCGTAAGTAATACAAAATACGTTTGCCATAATGCTTAACTGTTTAACCGATCAGTCCGGGGTCTTAAATAATGTTCTAAAGTTTCTTGTAATCCAGGTTATAATCCCTGCAAAATTTACGCCATGAACTATCGCTCATAGTCAGCCACCCATACACTTCGTCATCGCCTTTATCCGACCACCATGTGGTACGCGGATGGCAGTCAAGCCAGAAACGAATGTAGTGATTAAACAGACTGCCTTTTGTTTCAAGGCATACCATTTTCTGATTCTTGATTTTCATACTCGTTGCAACTTTCGCCTGCAAAGATACGAATAAGTGAGCGAAATACCAAATTTATTTGAGTATTTCCGCGCTCGGCTTGCCGCTTGCTACCGAAGGGACGCAAGAACGTGAGTATCTTTGAAATATTTTCCAATTCTTGCAAGAATTGGCAAGAATTAGCAAGAATTTTACTTCCATCCCTTCAGCCAGGCCAGCAGGCAGACGATGGCCAGGAACCAGTTGCCCACGGTGCCGTCGTCCTCGCCGCCCGTGTCGCAGGAGGTGAGCAGGAGAGTTGTTGATACTGCGAAGATGATGTTTGCGATGATGATGTTCTTTTTCATTGTTTGTTTCAATTTTCAATTTTCAATCACGGTTAGTCCGCGCTTGCGGGCCTTTTCGTAGAAGTCCTGCCGCACCTCCTCGGTCGGGAACCAGGCGAGCATTCGCCGTTCCCGTCCGTCCGGTGCGCGGAGGGTAAGTTCATAGATGCGGTTCATAGCTTCTCGCATAGTTTGTTCATCTTAGTCCAGAGGTTATGCAGGTCGTTCCAAAACTCGGGCACCTGCGTCTGTTCTCCGTGCCGGTTATACTCTTTGAGCATAGCGTCACGCAATTCATGGACAGCGGCGAAGTATTCATGCCGCAATTCCTTCCAAGTCATCTTACTGGGTTCCTCAATAGTGTAATCCGTGGAAACACTGTCTGCTTCAAGAGATTCCGTAGCGAACGCTACGTTTCCGTGCTCGAGTTCGTGTTCGGCGCCTTGTATAAGCGTTGATTCAGGTACGATAAACGTCAATGTTACTTTCTTCATAGTCGTTACTTGTTTATGTTTCCTTTTTGTTTGAACTTGCCATACTCCCAGAGTTCTATCACCCCGTATGTCAGTTTGGGGAATTCATGGAACATCATGGTGAGATAGTTTTTGTATTGCTTTCGTTCGTCCTTACTGAAATTTACTCCAGTAAGATTGTTGAAGATGATAGCGCAGGAAGGATTGTCCTCTCCAGGTGCCGTCATTATCACTTGTCCGTTCTGTTTGATTTGCTGTGCCATAGTTCGTTTGATGTTTCAATGTTTGACAACAGTAAAATACTGCGAGTCGTCAACTACACTACGGTCTTTCCCTACCCATGTCACGGCTCTGACAGGCTCCAGTGTCCTGACGTGATCCTTCATTTTGAAGTGAAGTTCATAGTCAGCATTTTCTCCTGCGAAGTAGATGCCCCACGTTTTTCCATCGTTCCATTCCTCGTCAACGATGTCGGTCGCCTGGTTCTTCTTCGACTTACTGAGTGTTGTCAGATCGTCACTGACGATGGCCGTCACCTTGACGACCTCGCCGTTTGACTTGAATGTGCATTTGATAGTTCTCATAATTCGCTTGATGTTTTAATGATTACCTTCCACTTCTATGACCTCATGAGCCATGCCGATGAACGTCAGCCAGTCGCTTGCACGCTTCGCTTCTGCCTCGTCCATCTTCAGGCAGTACACGATGTCGTCGATAAATCTCGTAGGTCGGAGCCTGTACAGGTACTCCGTGCAGTTCTTCCTGGTGTTCCAGATCTTGATTGTCTTTGCCATAGTCGTTACTTGTTTTAGTTCATGCCCCTAAGTCGTCGAAATAATCCGTCCAGCGGTCTCTGCACCACGGATGGCTCTCCGGGAAGTACGGCCAGGCATGCCATTGCATACGCTGGTTGTCTGTGATGAAGCCGCAGTTGTACTTAGCGCCTGGATATGGCGAATCCTGCTCGCTTCTATACACTCTGCCTTTGGTGTAGGCTTCTTCAGACTTACCGCCTACACCTTTCCGGTTGACGGTCTTCTTGCACAGATACCTGTGTCCTTTGATGATTCTTGGTTCCATAGTCGTTACTTGTTTTAGTTTATGCCACTCTCTTGTATCTCTCCCGTGAATAGTACGGCGTGTGCCAGTTCGTGCGCCACACCGCCTTGCGCTTGCCGGGCGGCACGATGGCCTTGCTCAGCACGTCTAACAGTTCCCGCATCTCATTGTCCATAACTGTGATGTTTTTCAACGCTTGTCAATCCATGCCGTCACACCGTTGTAGATGCAACGGTCGTTCTGGCTCAGTGAGTTCACGAAGTCCCTGTCGACGCGCTGCCCGCCCATATACCCGAAGCCGGACAGCAGGCATTGCCGCACCTTCGTCATGCAGTCAATTACGCCGTGGCGCATGCTCCACTTTTTCATTACAGGGTTTTCAACTTTGTATTTCAAGCTGGCGATTTGTTGATTGCCCATAGTTCGTATTCGTTTAATTCGTAGTCTTCTTCCATTCGCAATACACATACTGCATGAGTCGCTCGGCCCACTTACTGTCGAGTTCCCTGTAGAACTTCATCCATGCTCCCATCGTGTCGTCGTGGCAGACATCGCATAGGTGAGAGAACTTCGAGCAAAAGTGCTGGTAGAGATAGTGCTGCTTCGAGCCCACCATCCAGAGTATCACCTCTTCGTAGGGCGGGTGGTTGTAGCAGAAGCCTGCCCAGCGGTCCATCATAGCCGTGAGTTGCTTCACGTCCGGCTTATCCTCCTGCTTCCGCTCGATGTCCTTGGCGAACTGGTCGAGGGTGTAGATGCCATCGACGGTGTGGCCGTGGTCGAAGAAGGCGTGGAACACTCCTGCATTGAACATGAACTCGTACTTACGGATGGCCTTGCTGCCGTCCATGGCGATCACGTCGATGGGGAACAGCCCGCCGCCCTTGTCTATCAGCACTTCGGGATAGTCCTCGTGCCAGAACTGCTCCAGTGCATCCCAAACTTCGGGTGCCTCGTCATACTGGAAGATGAATACCTCGCCGTCAACCACGGCCTTCAGAATGTAATTCGCTGTTGTTGTCATAGTCGTAAAGTTTAAATTCGATTTGTTTTGTTTATGACTCCCGATTTCGTAGGATTCTCACGAAAAGTGGGGTGTAAATGTGATTTTTTCTCGTTTACGCCACCTCTGCCACATACACCGGCAGGCCGGAGGCGGTCATAATTGTGCGCCAGCGGCGGTTGAGTATATCTATCTTCATCCGCAGTGTGCGGTAGGTGGTCTTGATTTCTGTGCGCTTCAGCAGTTTGTTCTTCACTCGCTGGCGCACTTCCACCATGACCGAACTGATGCCGTCCGTATCGGCGCCCTTGATGCCGTACCAGTAGCGTGGCAGTTTCCCGAAGGCACCATGCATGCGGTCATGCTCCACCAGTGTCTTCACCTCCTTCAGTATGCGCTCGCCGTCGGCGGGTGTCTCGTCAGCAAAGCCGATGTTTACTTTCCATTTCTTTTCCTGTGCCATAGTCGTATTCGGTTTAGTGTTTTTTGTTTCTCTCGATTTCTCGCTGCTCTGCCTTGTTAGCCCATCGGCACAGTGGAATGTCGTTCCTGCCCGTTGCCTCCTTAATCAGTCCAATACCAAGGCGCATATTATAGTGTTCCTCCACAAAGTCCGTGAGTGGCTTGCGGTCACGGTAGCAGCCGGTGCCTATGTCGTTCAGGTCGGTGCGACGGTTGGGGATAGCCAGACGGCCTGCCACACCTCTCAGCACGTCCCACTTGCACTTGTAGAGGTTCTTGCGCTTTGTGGTGGCCATCGCAACAAGTGCGTCCGTCACGTCGGTGTTGGAGTAGGTGTCCCAGTAGAGCTGCCGCTCGTCCTCTTCCGACGTGGTGACGATCACGTCGCCGTAGTTGTCAGTCCAGCGGTACTTGCACGATTGCATACCACGGAACGCGGCTTCCAGTGCCTCGATGTCTTCCGGCTTCACCTCGCCGCTGATATCCTGCGGATGACAATACAGATACTGCGACCCTTTCGTCAGCTCAGGACATTCGCCTGGTCCGTAACTCTCCTTGCGGAGCACCCAGCCTCTTGCCAATAGCAGCTGCACCACCTCGTTGTCGAATGCGGCCACAGCCTTTTCTTCTGCCTCTCGTGCCTCCTGGCTATAATCGTTCAGTGCCACGACGTAATCGCGGATGTCAATGCGGAAGTAGACGTCAGCCAATACCTCACGTCCGAATCCCTCATAATGCTTAACCTGTGGTCTCATGTCGATTGTTGTAATCATAGTCGTATATGTTTTTAATGTTTCAAAATAAATCTTCTACAGTCAATTGCCGTGTCTCTCCACGAGCTAACCTTTGTGGGTTTCGGTCTTTCTGAATGATACCATGCCACAAGGTGATGTCTCGCATAGTTGGCGTGACCTGTATCATACCCGTCGTGAATGGCATTGTCTATCATCGTGAGCATGTAGCCGTTGGGGTTCGGTAGCCTCCAGTTTCCCCACGACTTTGCATTGATTTTCTCGTCGATGGTCAGGTCTTTATAGAACTCAGACCACGGACCGATCACTAATGGTTTTGCATACTTTGCCATAGTTCGTATTCGTTTTAGTTTGTTACTCGATAATAGAAAACACGTCGCCGTCGCCTTCAAGGTCTCTCCAGCGAAACTCCAGCCAGTTACGGTCTTCCTCCATGATGCCGTTACCCTTGTCACGCACGCCGAACCTCATGCTGCTGATTTCGGACACATGGCGCAGAGAGATATGCTTTGCAAAGATCTTGGCTTTTCTCATGGCCTCGCGCTTATCGTCGCCTGTGAAGTCGACTATGATATCGCGCAATTCCTGAACAGTCATGCCGTACTTCCGCCTGTCGGTGGCGGTTGGCACATCGACTTCTTTCGCCTCCAGCTTTACTTGCACCTTGTAGCCGTCGTATGCTGAACTGCTGACGATATACAAATCCATGCCTCGCTGCTCTTCCACGTCATACTTACAGTCCTCATCACGGCTGTCTTCGTTCTCGTCCCACTGGCTGCCCCATTCACACTCATCGTATGCCAGATTGCAGTCGCTTTCAAACTGCTTGCGAGCTTCCGCTTCATCCGTGAATGTCTTAACATCGCTGTACAGATAGTCGTCACCGTCGGCGTAGCTGCACCAACTCAAAATAAAAATCGTTGCCTTCATAATCATTTTTTCTTGTAAAATTCTTGTAACTTTTGTTATCTTACGCTGCTTCGTTGAGTGTCCACTCTTCGAGGTTCAGGTTCTCTTCAAGTGTGGGCGTTTGATTATTGTCGAAGAAATAGTCGAGCCAGCTTTCTATCTGTTTCTCGCGGGCTTCCTCCAGTTCTTTCTTTACCCACTTGCCAAAGCACTTACGCACATCCCACTCTGCAGGGTCGAAGTCGTTGCACTCATGGGTAATTCTGCGAAGTTCGCTACGCACAGTCTCGCTCAGTGCTTCGTCGTTGTTGAATACACCTATCAGTTCCATGCTGCCGGTGCTCATCCACTGGTCGCTCCTGTATAGCAGGAACACGCTGTCGTTCTCTTCCATAGTCGTATTCGTTTTAATTATTCGTGAAATTGGTAGTCGTTAAGGAAGGAAATCAGGCGGCTTCGCGGAAGTCGTCTGATTTCTTGTCCTTGTTGAGCTCGCTGTTGATCTTGCGGTCGAGGATCGCCAGGTCGCCGCGCAACTTCTGCAGGTCGGCCTCCCTGCCCCACTCTATGCCGAGGATGCTGTCGAGTTGGGCGATGCTCTCGCTGTTGCGCTGCATCAGCCGCTTCCACCCGTCGATGCGCTCCGGTATGGCCATCAGCGCCTTCAGCGGGAACTCCGCAGAGGTGCGGGCACTGGCATGGTTCAGGTAGCCGTCGTTCCACGTGTGCTTCACGCTGCCCGTGCCCTCCACGCTGAACCTGTTCTCATGCACCATCCTTCCGTCGCCGTCCATATAGGTCCTCACCGTACGGATGAGCAGTCTGAAACCGTAGATGCTGCCCACGGGGATGTGGGCGTCGCTGGTATCGACGTTCCTGTCGAGTTGCAGCAGGCGCTCGCCGATAGCCTTCTTCCACTCGTCGCTGTCAGGCTCCATATCCTCAGGCACCGTGAAGCCGTCGATGACGATGTCGTTAGCCACGAAGCCGTCCTTGTCGGCACGCTTGCGCTCCAGAAACAGGTCGTAGTCGGCCTGTGCGTCCTTGCAGTGCCGGGCATACAACTCGTTCTGCTTCTGCAGCGTGCTGCGCTTGTCCTCCTGCTCACGCTTGTCACGGTAGAAATTCTTCTTCTCGCTCTCCAGGGCGGCGATCTTCTTCTCCAACTTGGCACGCTCCAGCAGGTCGGTGTTGCCTGACAGGATGGCCATGTACTCGGAGAAGTTCATGCCGGTGTTCTCGTCGAACGAGCCCTCGTCCAGCGTGCGGATGTCGAGTTGTCCGCGCTTCAGTTGGTTGATGAACGTCTGCTTGCAGTGCAGCAGGTTGAACTTGTAACTGTCAAGGCTCCGCTCCACGGCATAGATTATAATATCTACCTTGTTGTCGGCAAAGTCACGGGCAATCTCGTTACCCTTGCGGATGGCACGGCCGTCGCGCTGCTCCAGGTCGCTGGGTCGCCACGGCGTGTCGAGGTGATGCACCGCCACCACCCTCTCCTGGGCGTTGACGCCCGTGCCGAGCATGCTGGTCGAGCCGAACAGCACCCTCACCTTGCCGTCGTTGACATCCTTGATGAGCGCCTGCTTCTTCGAGTCGCACTTGCACTCCTGGATGAAGCGTATCTCCCTGGCGGGGATGCCGTAGTCGTCCGTGAGCTTGCGCTTGATCTCCTCATAGACGTTCCACTTGCCGTCGCCCTGATAGGTTGAGAGGTCGCTGAACACCAACTGCGTGCCCTTCTGCTCGTCGTACTGGTCGTAGTAGCGCTTGATGAGCTGTGCGCACTTGCTGGCCTTGCTCCTCGGGTGGTCTGCATAGCCGGCATCAATCAGACGCATGTCGAGCGACATCTTGCGTGCCATGTCGGTGGCATAGAGCATCTTCGCCTTCTGCTGCTTGTCCGTCGGATTATTGATGCCTATCAGCGAGAAGTCGCCGCTCTGTGCGAACTTCATCAGCCGCTTGATAAATTCCTCCTGATCGGGGGTGGGCTTGATGTTCAGCAGCATGGCGTGCTTCGCCGGACGCTCGATGCCCACGTCCTCCGCCGTGCGGAAGTCCGTTATCTCGTTGTAGAACATCGCCAACTCAGGCACCTTGATGAAATAGCGGAAGCGCTCCTTCAGCACGATCTGGTTGGTGATCGAGAACTCGAACTCCTGGCTCTTCTTGGTGAAGATGGCAGCCCATGCGTCAAAGCAGGTGATGCCCTGCTTGGCAAGCGCCTTCGGACGCAGATAGCGGAACAGCGAGTACAGTTCCGTCAGCGAGTTAGTCACCGTGGTACCGCTCAGGAACGTCGCCCCGAGGTCACGCCCCGTCTTCTGCTGGATGGTGCGAATGGCCATCAGCAGGTTATAGGCACGCTTGCTTCCCTCGGTGTTGCCCATGCCTGCCACACGGTCGTGGCGGCTGCTGAAGCCGAGGTTCTTGAACTGGTGCGACTCATCCACGAAGATATGGTCGATGCCCAGCAGGTCGAAGTCCGTCACGTCGTCCTTCTTCTTGCGGATATCGTTCTGCAGGCCGAGGATTTTCGCCTCCATGTTACGCTTGCGCTGCTCCAGGCCGCGGCGCACACGGCTCGACATCTGATAGCCCCAGCCGTTGATGGCCTTCAGGCTTTCCTCTATCTGAGCCACCTCCTCACGCATCAGTTCCATCTGCACACGGTCGCTCTGCGGTATGCGTCCGAACTGGTCGTGGCTCATGATCACGCAGTCCCAGTCGTTGTTCTTCATGCGGTTGAAGAAGTCGATGCGGTTCTGACCGCTGTAGTCGGCCTCACGGGCAAAGAGTATCTTTGCCTCAGGGTATGCAGTCCTGTAGGTCTCTGCGATGGCACTGACGTTAGCCTTCAGCCCGATAATCATCGGCTTGTGGCACATGCCCAGCCGCTTCATCTCATGGGCTGCCATACACATGATGAGCGTCTTGCCTGCGCCTACCTCGTGGTCGCAGATGCCGCCGCCGTTCAGCAGCAGCATCCACACGCAGTCCTTCTGACTCTGGTAGATGCTCCTGATGCCGTACTTCTTCTCCAGCCCCTTCAGGTCGATGCCGGGGAAGGTCTGGTGCGAGCCGTCATACTTCGGCTTCACGAAGCAGTTGAACTTGCGGTTGTACACATCGGCCAGATGCTCCTTGAACTCACGGCTCTGGCGCTGCAGCCAGTCGGCATAGCCCTGGCGTATCTCCTCCACCTTGGTATTGGCCAACTGCGTCTTCTCGGGGTCTTCCTCCTTCAGGTAGTCGCCACGGTCGTTCTGCATCTTACACCCTCTGGAGTCACGGATATAGCGCATCATCTTCGGACAGGTGTTCTGCAGGGCATGCACCAGCAGGTCCATGCCGTCGAGGTCGGTCACCTCGCTCCTCACGGCATACTGCGTGTATATCTTCTGGTTGCCTCGGTCGTTCTCGACGGCGTACTGGTCGATGAGCGGCTGGTACTTCACGGTGATCTCCACCTTGCCGCCCATCCATGAGCGGTCGGGGTTCTCCGGCATGGAGAAGAACTCCGAGGCAAAGTCACCATAGACCTTCGGGTCCACCCAGCGCTCGCCGAGGTTGAAGTCCAGGTCCTCGAAGGGGATGGGCGTAGGGATGGCAGCCCGCATGGCCTCTATCGACCGCTTCACACGAAGGGAAGAATCATGGGGACTGGAATCATGGGGACTGGCTCCCTGATGCGTAGCTTGCGGAGAATCAGGTGCCTGTCCCCGTGATTCTTCCGGATACATCCGCTCTATCGCTTCTATCTTCTCAATCACATTCCCGCAGATGAACTTCGCCTTGATCTCGTACTCACCGTTCAGGGGGTTATAGAACACCTCACCGTCGAGTGCCTCCAGCAACTCGTCCTCGTCCATGCCGGTCATAGCCGTCATGTACTTCATGTCGGGCCTGCCGTAGTCGTTCAGGCTCTGTGCCAGCGCCTCCTGCGGCGTGTCTGCGCCGTGCAGTTCCTCGGTCGAGAAGGCGATAGGGCGCAGCATGATGTCGGCCTTCTGCCAGCATCCCTGCTCGTCGCGTATCTCCAGGGCAAGAAGATCTTGCAGGTTCAGCTTCTTGATAACCCTTACATTCACCTCCTTGTTCAGACAGCCGAACTTCTCAACGAAACCGTCGTAGGTGTCGTTCAGGCGCTTGCGGCAGTCGGCGTTCTCCTCCTGCTCCTTCTGCTCATAGTCGTACAACTCATGGTAGTGATAATTGATGGCGGTCAGGTACATGAATCTCTCCGAGGTCTCCGCATCCATCTCCGGCTCCTCTTTCTTCTCTGCCTTTGCCTTCTTCTGTGACCTGTTTTCAAATAGGGTCACGTCGCAGTTGTTCTTCATGTCCTCTGCCAGCACCTTCGCCATGTCGGCTGCGATGCCGCTTACGCCGTCGCGGTGCATATAGACGAAAGCCCGCTTGCCATAGGCATCAGTATCTACCGTCCACGCCGTTGATATCACATGGTCGGGATAGCACTGGAAGTACATGTTCGTCGGGCAGCCGCCGTCCTCATAGGTTGTCAGCAGCATGCTCTCGTCGGCAGTGAGGCCTGCCCTGCCCTCTTCCTTCTGCAGCACCAGCAGGTCGGTACCCACCTCCGTGCCGCTCTCCTTGAACAGGTTGTTGGCCAGACGGTATGCACCGATGAGCCTTGCGCTCTTCAGCGCCTCTGCCAACTGGTCGCTGTCGCGGTTCAGGTAGTTCGATGTGATGATGTAAGCCTCGATGCCGCCGTTCTTCAGGCAGTCGAGACCCTTCAACACATAGTAGCGGTGTATCATCTTCGCAGCGTCGCGTCTCACCGCGTCCTTGCTGTTGGTATAGGCATCATCAAACACGCTGATGTTTCCGAACGGCACGTTCGTTGCCACCAGATCATACATGCCGAGTTCATCCTTCGGGAAGTTCTCAAAGCCGTCGCAATAAACGAACGCCTTGTCGTTCATCTTCGCCTTCAGCATCATAGCCGTCAGGATATCCTTCTCAAAAGCTGTTGCGTGTTTAGCACCACTTCCAAGTTTCATAAACACACCCATGCCAGAGGCAGGGTCGAGAAAATTTCCGATATTCACAACACCAACTGCGTAAAGCGCAGCGTTAATGGCGTTCACAATACCCTCCGGCGTATAGTATGCCGTCAGCGTGCTTGCCTTCAGGCTCTCCACCCATGCGTCATACTCACGCTCGCTGCTGCTTGCGCCTCTCAGCAGCGTATGCAGTTCGATCGTGTCGTCCACATATATCTGGTCGCTCTTGCTCCAGGGGCGGTCCAGCGGGTTTAGTACGAACGTCATGCCGCCGAATCCCGTGTACTTGTTCAGCACACTCTTGTCGCCCTCGCCCGTCAGGGCATACTTCAATGCCGCGATATTGTCGCGTAAACGTTGTAACTTACTCATGTTGCTATCGTGTTTTAATTGTTTATAGTTTGTTACAAAACTCAATGTTGCTGCTCTGCATAATCACCAGCGGTGACATGCGTAACACCTTGGCCACCTTGGCGGCCATCTCCGGCGTGACGTTACGTCTGCCGTTAAGCACCTTGCAGAAGTTCATGGGATGCTCGCCGATCGCTTCAGCCAGTTCCGCGTAACTCAACCCCCTGTACTTCATCACGGCCTCTATCAGCCGCCCTGTCGTCAGCATCTCATTCCCACGTCTTACATTTGCCATAGTCGTAATCGCTTTACTCCGTTATCAATGTCAGTGTACTCTCCTCGCGCATGCTGCCGTACAGGTCGCCCTTCTGGTCGATGGGCTTAATCTGGTAGCGCACTTGGGTATTGTTCTCATACTGCGGGTAGGAAGGCTTCTTGTAGCCCGGCTCCTTCAACGTATTGTCGATTTCAAAACCAACAATCTCACCCACCCTATCCATGTCGAAGACCACCTTGTCCCCGATGCTGTACTTTGTTTCAATCTTCATAGTCGTAATTGTTTTAGTCCTTCAAAATTGCACTCTCTGTCAAATAGGCTGTGTAGAGTTTGTTGTCCCGCAGCAGATTTGTCGTGTAAATAATCTCAGCAGGCTCATCTGGCTCCTGTTCTGCAAGGATGCCGGAAATAACCGTTTCAACCTCATTACCGTCTGGGGATATCCATTTCACCTTGTCGCGTATCTTTCTCTCAGAATAGAAGAGGTTGCCCGGCTCTTTCATTCGGATATCATGCTCACCCTCCACCTTCTCCGCTATCTGTTCGATGAGATAGCCGAAGTCCGTGATGTCGAGCAGGTCGTCCTCCTCCGTCCAAGGGTCAGGGTCATCGTCCACAACGAAAGAGCCGTGATTTTCCGTCCCTGTAAAACAGAGGATGCCATCGTCGTTTATCCACACCTTATCCACGCACAGGTCACGTGGCTCATAGTCGCACTCCGGCGACACCACAATGCGGCACAGGCTGCCGCCCTCAATCGTCTTCTCCGGCAGCAGTTCGAGCGCCGCCTTCACCTCTGCCACAATCATCTTGTTCAGCGCATCATGTATTGCGCTGTAGTCATGTCTGATAAATTTTGCCATAGCCGTAATCGTTTTAGATTTCGTTTGAATTATAATACTCCTCGTTGGTCAGGAGCCACACCTTCAGACCAACAATCTTACCACCCTTCTTCACGAGCCTGGTTCTTGTATACTTCAGTCCCGTCTCGTCCTTCTTCTGCTGCACAATAGCCTTGTCCTCGCCTTTGCGGCACTGTTCTTCATTGAATTGTCCTACGTAAAACATAATCTTTTCTCCTATAGTTTTCAGTTTATTCTGAGTGAGGCGGCCATATCATGCAGACGCCTTCGCTTTCTTCTTTGATGCCTTCGCATAGCCCGTATGCCTGAAGATGAAACTCACGGCCTGCGCCGGGGTCACCGTGCGGCGGCCGTCGGCGTGCATCGTACTCATGCAGAGCCTTGCGTCGGGGTCGCTCACTGCGATACCCACCAGGGCATGCAGCATCATCCACGAGAAGTCATCCACCGTCACCTCGTCGTAGAACTCGGTCTTGGTGAACACGTCCGTCACCTGTCCCAGCTGCTGCAGGATAGATGCCTTGGTCAGCGTCGACATCTTGCGGTCATAGTCGCCGGCATTGATGCACACAGTACCGAAGCGCTCCTGCCACGGCGTCAACTCACGCGGCTGCAGCCATGTATTGAACAGGTCGGTAGCCATCAGCACATCTTCTACCATGGGACCGTCCTCCCACGCCACGCTCGTCTCGCCATAGCGGTTGGTCTTGATACGGAACGTCACGCCGGGGAAATTGGCCTTCAACACCTTCTTCATGTTGTCGACGGCCACCGTCTGGCGCTCACTCTGGCTCAGTCCGGCACTCATGGCAATCAACTTCGGCGACCACTCGTCGATCAGCGGTTGCTGCTCTGCCAGCAACTTGACCTTCTTCTCCGCCTCGATGCGCGCCTTCTCCATCGCCTCGCGCTCCAGGTCGGCCTTGATGCGGTGCAGACGGTCGCTGTACATCGTCTCGTAGTTGCAGGGCACATAGTAGTCGGAGATAGTGCTGTCGCCCATCGGGTTGCCGAAGCAGCAGTAGTGCTCCGAGCGGAACATCACCACCTTGGCCACCCTCTGCCCCTTGCGGATGCCGTTGGCAGGGTCGGGCTTTTGCAGCACCTCCCATCCGCCGTAGATACAGCCAGTCTCAGCGCAGTTCATCAACTTGCTCAATGAGGCGTTGAACAGGTCGAAGTCCTTGCATTCAAAGACATGCTCGACCATCACCACGCACTCCTGCTTCACGCCATTGGCGAGGACCACACGCAGCAGGTCGTCGGCAGTCAGATCGCTCCAGCCGAACATCGAGCGGGTGGACTCCACGCCCCTGGCGTAGATATAGTCGCCTGCCTTCAGGTCTCGGTGGCTCCTGCTGCGGTTCAGCCTTGCCTGCTCCACGGCCATCTCCACCTTGCGGCGCTCACGCTCCTTGCGTTCCTTCTCTTCGCGCTCCCTGGCCTCACGCTCGCGGCGCTCCCTACCCTTGCGGGCCTTCGTATAGTCGCCGTTCAACTCGGCCTTGCGTTCTTCGTACTGGGCCTGCATCTCCTGAAACTCCGCCGTGGCGTCCGGATTGTCCGCGTTCCTGTCGGGGTGCATCTTTATCACGAGCCGCCTGTGCTCCTGCTCCAGTTGCTCGATGGTCATACAATTTTCAAAGTACATCATAAACTGTTCACTTTTCGCTTTTCACTTTTCGCTTCTCACTTCTCTCACGCCGCCTGCTTCATCTGCGCCAGCAGCACGGCCCGCAGCCGCTCGGCCAGCGTCGGCTCGTGGTTAGCGGTGCATGGCTCTGGGTTCTTGACTCTCACCTCTTCCTTCTTCCCTGCCATCATCCACTTGGCCAGGTCGAAGCGGTCATAGTCCTTATCCTCAATCTTGCAGGTCATGTCGATATTGCCAAGCAGCGGCATCAGCAGCACCAGCGTCTCGTCGCCGGTGAACATCACCGCCCTGGTGCTCTCCACGAATCGCATACCCGTAGGCTGGAAGGCCATGACGTCGCGCAGCCTCTTGCAGTTGAACGAGGCGAACATCTTGTAGGGCATCCACCCCACCTCCACGTCGCGGCTCCACTCCTTGTCGGCGATGTCGTCGTAGTGGCTCAGCCGGATCGTCCTGCCGTCACGCTCGCCGTAGACACGCATCGGGCAGTTGACCGCCGACTTGTCGATTACAGCCTGCATATCCTTCAGCACGGCGTCCCACGCCTTGGCATCCACCGTAATCGGATAGCCTGATCTCCACGGCATCACGCTGCGCCATACCGGATAGCGTGCATCCAGTTTCATCTCGGCCGTCGCGCCCTGGCTGTCGGACACCCTCACGAACTCGTCATAGGTGTCGCTGAGTATCTCCACCGTCACCACTCCTTTCATCTTCGTCACCTCGACGGGCATCATGTGGGCACCGTTCACCACAAACACGCCCTCGCCCATCTCGCAGCGGTAGTCCTGCAACTTATGCACCGCCAGGATGTGGCCGTCGGTGGCCATCATCAACCCCGAATCAGGCTCGATGGCCGGAAACATCCTAAACTGGCAGAGTCTGTCTTTCCTCTCCAGACACTTCCTCATGTTCTGCACCATCTTGTCGGCCACGAACGTCATTCGCGCCAACATCTTCAATTCATTCTTTGCCATAGTCGTATATGTTTTAGGGTAAAATCTTTGCTTTCTTCGTATCATCCTCAGTAGCGAGGCGTATAGGGTCGGCGTCGTTGTGGACGGAAATCACCACGAGGTTGCCGAAGAGGTCATAGCACACGCGGCTCAGCGCATCACCGCCGAGCACGACTACCTTGCCGCGCTTGATGGCGCGGTCTATCTGCTTTCTTGTCATAAGCCAAAATATTTTATGTCCATCTGTTCTCCTCCAAAAGGACTGCCGCGTCATCCCGACGCAGCAGTCCGAATAATAACATCTCAAAAATTTACAAGTTATGAATTTGTAATTATCCATAGTTCCCGCAGTCGCATCAAAGCACAGGTCGTAGCCGCTGCGGGATAGTTGTTTCGTTGTTTCTAACGTTCGTCCAACAATTCCTTTACCGTCTCGTTCTCCGCATCCTCGTCGCTCAGCACGGCAGCACCCAGCCATCCGTATGCATCGTCGATGCCCATGATATACGCCTTGCGCTCTGCCTCCGTGTCGAACTCCCGCACCGTCAACTGGCCCTCGTCGTAGTGCTCACGTATGCCATCCACGCCGTCGGTCATATACGCCTTGGCGGCATACTCACCGAAGATGACAGTCACTCTGTGCTTCTTGCGAGTGGCGGGAAGATCCGGGTTCTTGTTGTCAATAGGTGCTGCAATCTTTTCCATAGTCATTTCTCGTTTTAGTCAATATTCCCTCACCACTCTCCTTACCTCGCCATAGACAGCCTGCAGGCCGTCAAGCGAGAGAAACATGTCACTTCTTGGCGGCACATACTCGTCGCTGCCCATGCTGACGATGTAGTATGGCGTACTTCCATCACGTCCGGCGTATGCGATGCGGTCGCATACCACCGTCTCGCTCGTTCCGTCCGGCTTCGTCTGAAACAGGATGAGCATCCGCTTGAACAGTACGTCCTGCCCAGGCTCCGCCCCTATCTGCTTCAGCAGACCAATAGTCTCTGTCACCAGCACCTCGCGGCAGTTCGCCACCGCCGCACTCACATTCTTTCCGATAGTTGTCTTAATCTTCATAGTCGTTTCGTTTTATGGATTACCCGTCTCTCTCAGAAATGCGTCTTTCTCGCTGTCCATCAGTCCGAAGTAGAACTCCGTCATCAGATTCACCTGATCCGTACCGTTCAGGTGTCCCCATAGTTGGCGTATCTGCGCCATCCTGTCCTGCCCCTGCTGCAACTTCTTCGGGTTCTTTACCCTTGCCAGCACATGAGCCAGGCACTCATAGATGCTACCCTGCACCTCGTGCTCGAAGTCACCATCGACATAGCAGTCAGGATTGTCCCCGTCCATGTCGGTGCTGCCCACCGACCAATAGCCCTCGCCGTCATAGTCCACCACGATGCGCTTGCCGAAGGGCTGCAGCGTCTCGTTGGCCTCGCGCAGTGTCTCGTCGAAGTCGTGCTCAGTCACTTCCAGCAGGGTCAGCTCCGTAATGTGTGCCGTCTCTGCCTCGTCACTGCTCTCATACTCCGCCACATAGCCATCCTGCGTCAGCTGTCCGTCCTTGTCCTTGCGGATGTTCAGCTCGAAGTAGCCCTCCGTGTCGGCATGGTGTTCGTCCTCCACGAAGATGAGTGCCGTCTCTTCGTCGGGATAGTTGCGGTCCAGTTCCGTCCGCATCCCCTCAACAATCTGTCCGTCGAATGACGTGAATTTGAATCTAATAATCATTGTCTCGTCGTTTTAATAGTTATGCCCATTTGCATTTCCCGTTCCTGACCGTTCCGTGGTCGCAGCCGGAATCGGGCCAGATTTTAATTTCAGAGCCGTCAGCCATATAAGGTGCAATAACCTCAAAGGCATCCATCATAACACCTTCCCAGCCATAACAGGCATCGAAGTCGGCATACATCCACTCCTTGTCAGGGGCGGTGTCGAGCCTGCCTTTCCAACCGCCGAAGAATATGCCCATCAGGTCATGCAGGTTGTCAGTACCTATACCAAGTTCCTTGAAGTGGTCAAGGTTATAGTTGATACGTTCCTCTTCATGCCTGTCAAGTTTAGCCTGCAGTGCTTTCTTTGCACCGTCCTCGTCAGTGAATCGTGCTTTAATTTCTACAGAATAACATTGTCCCATAATTCGTTGTTCTTTTTAGTCCACAATCCCGCCGCCGTAGAACTTGTCGAAGTCAGACTTCAATCCCTTAGCGGTCTTCTTCCATTCCTCATAGCTTGCCTTCGCCTTGTCGTTGACGATTTCCCATTCAGAAGCCATCTGGCGGCGATAGTTGCGGTAGCCTGTATAGTTGTCCGTATAGTCACGGAACACATCATCAAGGGTCCCGCCCTCAATCGTGGTGTAGTTGCCGTGCTGGTCTTTCACCACCAGGCGAATACCCTCGCTGCTTGCCGTGAATGTCGATTTGTTGCCCCACAACTCCGCGTTGATAGCGGCATGCAGAGAGTCGCACATCCGGTATATCAGTCCACCGTCAGTCAGAATAGGGAAGTCAACATACTTCAGTTCCATCTTCCGCTGGACGTGGTACTCATGGTTCCAATTCGGTGAGCACGCATTGGAGAATGATATAAGATACAGCTGCCTATCGTCTTTGCCGATAGAGATAGCGTAGAAGTACCGCCATTCCCATTCTCCGTCGTAGTGTCCTAAGTGGTTTATCGCTTCTTCAGTCAAGTCTTTCTGCTCAAACTGGATGATAGTGTGATAATATTTACCGCATGTTCCGCAAGTACCCTCGCTTGGTCTGTGTCCGTTGTCGCTTGGGTAGTCAAACTTTCGGTCAGGACCATAGACATCATTCACAATCCTCTCGAACATCGCCCTGCTTTCCTTGTCCTCCGAGCGCAGAAACGATAGCGCCGAGGTCATTCTGATCTTCTCGTCGTTTGCGAGATAGTTCAAATAAATCTTCGTTTTCTCCATTGTCATTACTATTTTAGTCGTTGATGTCTCTTTGCAGGCAGAGCACGTCGCCCGTCCAGACTTGGAACAGGGTGTGCATGGCTGCCAGGTCGGCAGGCTCGTAGCCGTCGGGGATGACGCCAAACACGTCGCAGCCCTCGCAGTCGCCGATATGCTCGGCGTTATATACCACCACCGAGCCGTCCTCGTTAAGCGCAAAGGCGATATGCGCCTCCTGCATCCTCTCATAGAGTGCCTGCATCTCTTTGGCCAGTGCCTCCTGTGCAGGGGTAAGCCGTATCAGCAGGTCGATGTCCTGCCGACTGCTTGTCTGCTCAAAGTAATAGTCGCGTCCGAGGAACGTTCCACTCTTTCCGGCGGAAAGGTTCTTCGTGAGCAGATAGAATCTGGCACCGCACGTCGCCCCCTTTTTCGAGGCGGCACTCATATAGTCGTCCAGTTCCTTGCCGAGACGCTCACGCAGGGCTGTGTCGATAAGGCTATACGCCCCGCCCTGGAGCATGTGGCTCCCAACCACGAGGATAGGAGTCACCGTTCCGTCGGCCGCCCGCTCCATCAGCGTCCGAGGCTCATACTTACGGCCGTAGATATACATAAACAGTCGCTCGAATATCTCCTGCTGCATATCTGGTGCAAGGTCGTCAAAGTCCTTCTCTTCTTTATAGCCACTGTAGTCCATGCCCACGGCTATCTCGCCGCCGCACGGATCCTGATAGAGATATTCGGCCTTGGCACAGGAACCCCTACGCTCCATCCAAATATCACACTCTCTCTTATTTCCATCACTGGTATCCATGAGGATAGCCGACAGCGAACGACGAATGTCGTCACGCTTCAATTCTTTTAATACTTCCATGTCTTAATCTCTTTAATCTGTGGTTTCTTACGCTGCCAGCGGCAGGGCCAGCGGGTGCATGGCCTTGGCCACAGCGTCGTACTTACGCAGGATATAGTTCGTCGCCTTCTGCACATGGTCGATGACGCTTGGGATAAAGTCCTTGTCGTCGCGCAGCGCCTGCCGCCAGTTCTGCACATAGGCGATGTGGTTCTCATCAAGTAACTTGCCGATGCCCAGCATGGAGCATACGCAGGCAGCCGTCAACTCCGCCACGAACTCCTCCTTGGCATAACTCTCCGTGCCGAACGAGCCGCCCAGATCGCGCTTCACGTCGGGAGCTGTAGAGTGCGCCATCTCATGTATGGCCGTGGCATAGAACTGATGGTCGCCCTTGAACTGGCTCCGATTGGGCAGATGCACACAGTCCTCCTTGGGGCTGTAGTAGCACTCATGGCCGCCGAACACCACCTTGCAGCGCCACTCGCCACCCTCGATCATCTTGTCGAGCACCTCGTCCACCGTGCCCTGCTCATAGTCGTGCGGCGGGATAGCCGTCAGTTTCTCCCACTTCTCGGGGAACTTCTCCCTGAAGTTGGTCTGGGATAGGTTGAACTCGGGGAAGGCCCGCATAGAGAAGAACTTTCTGCACTCGGCCTTTTCCTCGTCCGATAGTTCGTCGTACTCCTTTGGCGTCAGTCGCTTGCCGTCCTTGTAGAAGTTAGGCAGCATCTTCACCACGGGGAAACTGCTCTGGAACACGGGCAGGCCCTTGTCGTTGAACACAGGCATGCCGTCCTCGTCCGTCTTCATATTCAGGCTCAGTCCCATGTCCGTCAGTTGATCGAAGGTCAGGAAGTAAGGCGTCTCCCACCCCTTGATGCTGCACAATAGCGTCAGCAGGAAGTTGTTCATGCCCCGATAGGGCTTGCTCCTGCGCTGATAGTTGGCGGGCTCCCCGTGCGCCGGTGCCACCCACGGCTTATTATACTTTGCGCCCTCCATCTCATCAAGGGCGACGGTGAATAACTCGGCATACTTCGCCTTCTGTTTGTCGTTCATCTGGAACCCCTTACGGGCTCCGTTAGTCTTTGTCTGTTTCATAACTCGTAATTTTTTGTTTAATTTTGAATTTAATTTTGTTCAATTTCCACCCGTCAGGGTGTTAAAAAAGGGGAGCCTGGGGCAGCCAAGCATCGTCCTCCCTCTCCATAGGCATTTGGGCTCCCCTATAGATATCGCCTACGCTGCCTTACCCATAGCGTTCACGATATCCATCGCCTCCTTGTCGCCGGCGATAACGCGTTTGATCAGGTCGGCCACCTCCTGCTCGGTATAGACCTTACCCTCGGGCTTCTCTGCCTTGTGCTCCTCGCGCTCGGCCTTCGCCTGAGCCTTGTCAGCGGCACGCTTTTCGTCGTACTTGGCCAGCATAGCCTTGCAATCGTCGATGCTCTTGCCCTCGTTCAGCGCGTCGCACAGTTGCTTGGCGAACGCCACGTATGCCTTGCCGAACAGCAGGCAGCCGTCCTGCGGGCTTCCGTGCAGCACGGCGGCTGTATCTTTCTTATAGACCGCATCGTCATCCTTGAACCCTGCAATCTTGGCACAGGTCTTGCCCTTCTTGTTCTGATAGGTCGAATAGGTGAATGACTGGCTCTTCTTATTCGCAGCCTGCGAAGAATCAGGTGCCTGTCCCTGTGATTTGCCGCCCTTAGCCTTGCCCTTGGGCTTTTCGGCCTTAGGCTCGCCCATCTTCACGGTCTTGGCCTTGGGCTTCTCAGGCTTGATGTCCTCGACCTCCTCCACGTCGTCGCTCGCCTTGGTCTCCGTAGCGGTAGTGCCGTCAGCAAACTTCCAACCGCCTGCCAGCAGTTTCTCCACCTGCGCCACAGGCATAGGCATCGCCACTGGTGCACGGTCGCCAGAGGTAAACTCCACCTTGATTTTCTCGTCGTCGATAGCCTCGGTGACGACATACTTCATGTTACCATTCACGATTGTCTTGCCGATAAGGTCGGCGGCCTTTACATTCTTTGTCATAGTCTCTGAATTTTTATTGTTACGATTTTGTTCCGTTAATACTCACGCTGCCATAGCCAGCGTATCCTGCTCGTCCTCGTCGTACTCTACGCCGAGCGAGTTCATAAAGCGCTCCATCTTGGCACGTTCTCTTCTGTCTAATCTTCTCATAGTCGTTTTGATAGTTTACGCTGCCATAGCCATCTGCACGGGCAGGGCCATGTTCAGCAGTTGCACGTTCACTTCGGGTAGGAATGGCATATCGAGCCATACAACCGTATAGCCCCAGTCCTCGTCTATAGGCGAGAACGTCCCGAAGAACGCCTCGCAAATCATTCTCACGTCGGCCATCACGGGCACGTTAGCCTTGTCGATAGCCAACTGGTCTTCGTCACTCCAGTCGCAGAACTTTGCACCGTGCGCAGTAGCACACTTCTGCATAGCCTCTTTCAGATTCTCCAAATTTGCTTTCATAATTATGCTGCCTTAGTGTTCATTCCAAAATCTTCTCTCTCGTCCCAGGGGATATAGAGCAGTTCGCTCTCGATGAGTGCGTCGATAGCCACACGGGCACACTTACAGGCCCACTCGTTGCGCGGATCGAAGCGACCCTTGCGTTCACAGATAGCCAACTGCTTCAAATACTCGATACACAACTTGGCACGCTCCTGCACCAGATAGCGGTGGTCTTGCGCCATAGCCTGCGCCACCTCTTTCGTGTGGCTCAGACCGCCGTTAATAAACCTGCTCTCCGTCTCCACGAACTCCACTTCTCGCTCGTAGAGTTTTGCCTTAATCTCATCATACATAGTCTTGCCCTCCAATTTTTAGTTCGACATCATGCAGCCGATAGTCAATAAGGCTGCATCAACAATCCCCATAAACGTCAGCGCGGTAAGAGTCCGCACAATAATGCGCTCGCCACGTGGCGTGTTCGCCCAGCGACGCGCTTGTGCCAGGCGATAGTAAACCTTCCGTTTCATAGCCGTATAGTCGTTTAATAGTGACGAATACCCAATACCCGATGCCCAGTCAGGCGGTCGAGTCGCCTGCTGATTTCGATATAGAGAAACTCCACGCTCAGCGGAGCCACAAAGATGCACGGCAGACCGATAGCCAGCCGTACCCATGTCGGTGTGCCGTCGGGGATAGCGTTTGCCAGCGTCGCTGCCGTCAGATACATAGCGTAGAACGTGATGGAAAAACCCGCTACCATCCACAAAAATCGCACCATCTTAATAGCAACCTTAGTTGCAATAGCCTTAATCTTCTTCATAGTCTTGTCCTCCCATATTAGGCGCAAAACCCGTCGAAGGGGTTCATGTCGATGATAACGGCGTGCTCGCCATACTCCTCCGCCATGTCGGCGAAGGCACACTCCATAGCCTTTGCGTCGGCGGATGTCAGGTGCATACTTGCAGCCATAGTCGCTGCGATAGATACGATACGCGCACTCTTCTTGGCGGTGCTTACCATAGTCTTTGCTTTCATAATTGTAATTTTTGAATTGTTGAACACTTGGTTTATTATAACACGTTAAACACATCATTCTCGGTCACACTCTCCACACGCACCTGCTGCCCGTGGTCTTGCATAGTCTGTGCAATAGACTCGCACGTTATCCTCTCGCCAATAAACAGGGTGGCGATGCCCATCATAATCTTTGCCATAGTTATGCTGCTTTTTTAATACCTGTTTTATGCCTGATAGAGTCATACTTTGTCGGCTCGTCTGCCGTGAAGATCTGGCGCACGAACTCGCGCACCGTCAGCCCCTGAATCCACGCACCGCCCATGAGCAGCATAGCCACTGCCACGGGCGCCTGCCACACGTTTACCACTGCACCGGTAGCCACTGCGAGCCCCAGCGCCATCAGGATAGCACCTGCAATTTGTTTATTCTTCATAATTTCGTCCTCCGAATTTTAGGGGTTAGTCAAAATCAAAAACTGTCTCGATAAAGTCACGCAGCCGCTCGTCGTCCCACTTGCAGCCGAGGTCACGGGCAAATCCGAACAGGATGTCCTTGACCTCAGGCTCGCTATAGGTGCGCTCGTCGCGCAGTTCATGCAACTTGGGGCGCAACTGCATAATGATACACTTTGCTTCTTCTGCCATAGTCCTGATGCCGTTAGTAAATTCTACTTTTGCATACACACGTCAGACGACTACCCTCAAAGCGTTTCACCACGATAGTCCTGCCGATGGTTCCGGCCTGCTCCCTCGATGCGCCATTCTTTGCTTTCTTGGGCTGCAACTGTCCTTTGCCCTCGTTGAACATACGGCTGCGGTTCTCCAACTGGGGCATAGTGTCCGCCATAGTCTCACGACGCACACGGCTGCGGTCGCTCTCCATAGACCGGCCAGATACACCCCGACGCTCCGCACGAATCCGTTCACGCTCACGATACGCCATCAGGCGGTCGTGCTGCTTGCGCTTGGCGATTAGCCACTCACTGCGTTTGCTCATGCCAATCTGCTCTGAAATAGAGGGTGTGCCCCACTCCTCGGGCAGGACACACATCTGCGATAATGTAGCCATAGTCGTATGCTTTGATTGTTAATAATTCGTTCTGTCAATTCCCACCGATTAGGCTGCTTTGCGGCTGCTCTTCTTGGTGCTGCTCTTCTTAGTTCCGGCGGCTGCTTTCTGTGCATTAGAGGCCACTTTCTTCTCTTCTGCTGCGATAGCCCAGGAGCCATTGACGAGTTTTGCAACACGTACCCACTTCTCGCTCTTCTTGTCGCCCATATTCACCCAACCACTCTTCAGGGCTGCGCACTTTTCTGCGCTCTTCTGAATTTTCTCCATAGTCGAGGTAATAAACACACTCTGCTGCAAGCCACGCAGCACGTTAGTAGCATTGACTACGACATCGGTCTTGTCACCTTTGTCTGCTGCTGATACGAGGGGTACGAGAACTGACTGCGATACGGTCTTAAATTCTCCGTCTTTCTCACTGCAAAGGGTGTACTCCTTGCCGTTGATAGTCACCTGATAGCCGACGGAGCGCATGATGCACACTTTGCCGTCTTTCATCATTCGAGCACTCCACGCAGTGAAGATGTCCTTTGGGGTGTAACTGTTCTTCAGAACATGAACACCCAGAGACTGCATAAGTTCAAGTGGGCGAACTTTCTCCTTATCGCTGATAGCGATATAACCACCGATGCCGGACAGTTGCTTTGCAACCTGACTCCACGACATTGCTTTTGCACTGAATGACTTAACACCTGCGTTGATAGACTTCTTTGTAGTAATCATAACTTGTCCTATTTAGCCCATAGGTTGGGGGTCTTAAAAGTGAAACATAAAATAGTCCCAAACTCATCGGAATCGAACCGATGACAACCGATAATAGACGCAGTCCGCCACCTACTGCATTGTCGCGATAATGCCCATTATACCCATAGGGTTGCAACCATTTTGGGAATGGTACGTGCCCCGCTCCTACAAAAACCGCATACAAAATCCGTACAACTGAAATTTGCGCTAATGATTGCAAAAGTTTTTTACACCTTTTCGTGATGTTATTAAACGCAGTCTATTGTTACATCATCCAGGTTACATCCGCTGACTACCCTCCGGACTTATGGTTGTGCATCCAGTCGCATTGCGAACCCAACAAATTGTAGGCGTTTGGCAAATTTACCAAACCTTTGCAACTTAGTGCTGCGCCCCTCGCATCGTATGTAAACAAGTCAAAGTAAGAACGTCAACGTGACACGCTTGTCGATTGTTGACGATGCAAAGATACGACTCGTTCGGCGCAGCATCTGCAGGAAGGTTTTTTTTTATCAAAAAGCATTAAATCAGAGATTTAACGCTTTTTAATAAAATAAAACCCGCACGCGTCCGTGCCGAACTGCGCGTCCGTGTGCGCCGTCTAACAATCCCGCGCCATGCGGGATTTCTTTATGCGCGAGGATTTTTGACCCCCATTTTTGGCCCATAAATAACAACCTGCGCAGGTTATTGCTTATTCATGCGTGCAGTGGAAAATAACAGGCGGGTGTTATTTACTATGACCTATTCTGCCCACCATTTTGGCCCCATAAATACTAACAGGCATGCAGGGTTGTCTATTTATGGCGCACTGAGAACTAACCTGCGCAGGTTGTTGCTTATTCATGCGTGCAGTGGAAAATAACAGGCGGGTGTCGTTATTTATGACCCATTCTGCCCACCATTTTGGCCCCATAAATACTAACAGGCATGCAGGGTTGTCTATTTATGGCGCACTGAGATCTAACCTGCGCAGGTTATTGCTTATTCATGCGTGCAGTGGAAAATAACAGGCGGGTGTCATTATCTATGGGGCATATTTGCAGCCGTTTGCACCGTGGTTGCACCCACCCCAGCACCCCAGCGAGGCGCGGGGTCTTCTCTGTGATGAAGAAAAAAAAACTGAAAACGTTGTACGTTGGTGGTTGTTTATTCTTATAAAACAAAAAAGATAAAGATAAATATTCTTTGTTTGTATGTCCGCAAAGAACCATTCGTTGATATAAACAACAATTTGGCAGAAGAATAATCTGCCATTAACATACTATTAAGGAGAATGTTTTTATATGGTTTAGATTATTATATATATTATAAAGGTACTCTATATATAATTTATAAAGGTATATACGCACGCATACGCACTCATACGCACGTGCGTATATACAAAAAGAAGGATCACCATTTTATGCCCATCTTCTTCATTACTTTGTTTGTCTTTTCCAATGTGCCAGGACCTATCCCGTCAAGATCAAGCAACTGACCCGGTGTCATTGAAAGAAACTGGCTGAGCGTGGTTACACCTTTTCGAGCCAGTGCATTACGCAGGCGAACGGCATAGGATTTATGCTTATGGCCAAACGCCTCGCACAAATCATCCATCGTGAATTGCACATCTATTTCTTTCTCCGTGTCTGATGTCGGAGGTGTAAGCAGTTCAGTAAGACATTTACAAATGTCGCTAAGTTCGTACTCTACTTTTTCTATCCTCTTCAGGATGACGGTAATGTTTTGATTATTCTCTTTCATTTATCGTTGTAACTTTTGTTTGACGTTGCAAAGATACAAAAAAATCTAAAACAAACTTTCTCTCCTACAAAAAAACAGCCCGCCAGCACACTAGATGCCCTACGGTGCCCACTTTCTCGTTCTCATTCTGTACAATGTAAATTCTAAGCATGGTCTAAAAAAATATTGTAAAACAGATGCATACAAAAATAGCCCTTCGTTTTTTAAAAACAAGGGCTGGAATGAAAAATCCAAGGGCCGGAATAAAAGGACTGGATGGAGTGACCTATTTGTCGGTGGACTCATTTTCAACCTTCTTCTCCACCTTCCCGATGTGCAGGGGTTCGCCGTCGCCCTGGTAGTGCATGTGCTGGCGCTTGCGGATGATGGGATCCTGGGGATGGCGGGTGAAGGAGCGGCGCGTGGGGTCGAACCGCCCCTGCTGCAACTCGCGCTTCATGTTCTTCGCCGGACGGAACTTCAGGCGCTTCTCCGGCGGGTAGTGGCGTATCTCATCCACATCCTTGTAGGTGTAGCGACGCTCACGCTCAGGGATATCGACAACGGCGAAGGTGCCGAACGAGTCGATGGGCACGCACGGCTCACGGGCCTCACACAGTTGATAACGTATCTCGTCGAACACGGCGGGCAGCACGGCCTCGACCGTGGCCTGGCAGATGCCGCTGCGCCTGACGACGGCGGCGGCGAACTTCTGGAGGTATTGCTTGGGTAACATATTTCTTTAGTTTAGACACGGAGGATGAAGTCGTCGGCACGGAGGATGCAGCAGTCGCGCAGACGGCGCGTCTGACCGGAAGCCGTGAACTGCACCAGACGGGAGGGGAAGGCACCGGGGCCGTTGACATCGACGGCGAGCGTGACACACTCCTCACCACGGATGCAGTCGCCGTTCGACGCTGCCACGTACCACACGCGCCAGGGGATGCGCTCCTGGCACTCCTGCACGTTGCCGTTAAGGTTGGTTTTTATGAGGCGCGTGCGCTCGGCCACACGACGCAGTTCGGAAAGGGAAAGGGTCTTCAAAGACATATTAATTTGTGTTAAATGTTTATTTCATAATCGTCGTTTCTGTCCGAAACGGAAACCACCGCCCCGGAATCAGATGATTTTTCGGAGCAGACGGAGCCAGAAGGCCTTCTTGCGGAGCATCCACACGGCCACGAGCACCGCCAGCGCTACGAGGATGACGTCGGCCAGACGGAGCCGCGCCTGCTGCCACAACGAGAGAGGCCTGTCCACCTCCCTCACCTCGGTCTCCTGCCGCGACTGCAGCAGCGAGTCGGAGTGAGAGACATGCTGACTCATCACGCTGATGATGGAGTCCTGCACGTCGAGACGGTGCAACAGCATCTCGCGCTCCTGGCGGTCGCTCTCGCTGGTACGCTCGCGCACATTATTTATAATAAGCGTCTCCCTGACCACCTTACCGGCGGTATCGACCACTACGGTATGGCTGGTGTCGCTATGCTCACGGATACTGTCGAACTGCCTGAGCACCACCTCGCGCCAGGCACTATCCTGCTGCACCACCGTCCTGGAAGCCAGCAGCGAGTCAAGACGGTCGGTCAGCGACTCCAGGCGGTGGTGCTCAGCGTATGACATCTCCCTCGTGCTGCCGCACGACACGAAGAGTCCGCACAGGCAGAAGATGAGAAAGACGATAAACAGGCTGATGGCACTGCTGAGACAGCCGGTGACAATGGTTTGGTCCGGGTCGTCGGACGACGGGAGGGGATCCAGCATGTAGGGATCCATCGGGCTGAGCGGGTCGTAGTTGTGGAACATAGATACGTCGTTTTTCCATCCAAGATAGTATTTGGTATCGTCTAAGACAAGGGCAGCAAAAAAATGTGCCGTCACCCAAAAAGTTACAACAGGGCGGCGGCACGGATGCCTATAGGCGATTATGTGGTAATTATGGCATCCTTACAAGATTGCTGGTGCTGACGTTTATCTGCAACGTCTTGCGGGTGCAAAGGTAGTGGTTTTTTGCGTAAGTGCCAAAATATTAGCGGGTTATCTGCCGCCTGAAAGAAAATTTTTCGGCGTGTTTATCCCGTTATCTGGGGGTTGTATAATCGCTTAAAAACTCACAAATCACTGATAGTCAGTCACTTATATTTAAAAATTGCGCATTTTTCTATTTTCCCTTGATAGAAAAGTAGTTAAAATAAATAATGGAGATATCTCTATTATATACCTAACTATCTGATTATCAATCTTTTTCCTTATTTGTGTATATTTTTTATTATTATATGGAGTGCGAGGAGGACGCGCATACATGATGAGATTGTGCTTAGAGGAAAGAAAGAGATGTAGTATTACATAGATAAGGAAGAAGCGGCGAAAAACGCGATTTTCAGATAAACGTGCGTTTTTTGGCTTGTAAATATTTGATATTCAGCGGGTTTTGTTTTATTTTCTGGTTAGATAACTAAAAGCCCGCAAAAGGCGGGGAAACGTCACGTAACTTTCTGATTGTCAGGTGTTATTCGATTTTATCACAATCGTTATGCCGCCAAGGCAAAAGGGGAGAAAAACGGGCAATTGCAGATAAACGGAAATCATTCGCCGGTTGTCGGAAATAATGTGTAACTTTGCCGTCGGATATGGCAGAGAAAATTTACAAGTTGCCGGCGATTGTCTGGCTACGGATGACGGACTACATGCACGGGTGGCTGCAGGAGGAACTGGGCGGCGCGTGCAGGGTGAGAGACCAACTGGTGCTGAGCGTGCAGCATCTGCCTGGGGCCAGGGAGGTGCTGCGGATGGAGACGGCGGAGGACATGATGGACCCCAAGCCGGTGGGCAACTCGATGTCGGCCAACTGGAAGAACTGCATCGAGGCGGGCCTGGAACTGGACCCTGGCGTGGTGGAGCGTATGTACGGCATGACGAAGGCCGGCCTGAGGCTGTTTGTGCCAGTGGAGTGCCCGAAGATGTGTCTGACGAAGAACGGGGTACTGCGGCCGTGGACGCTCGACGTGAACTTCGGCCAGCGGCAGGCCACGGCGCTGCAGCGGCTGCTCAGGGCGGAGTTCTGGAACGCCGTGGAGGAGCACAACCGCGACTATGCGCGGCGGATGAACGGCAGGAAATACCCTTCTGTGGACATGATAGAGGACTTCTGCGCGTCCACGAGGACGCCCGACCTGTATGTGGAGGCGATGCGCCGCGAGTGGCAGCGCCGCGTGAAGCGCGGCGAAGGCCATGGCGGATGACCGTCAGCGGCGCATGTCAGGGCCTTCGAGCACGACCACCTTGGTGATGGCACGGAGGCGGCTGATGACGGCCTCTCCGTATCGCCGCAGGATGGAGTCCGGATAGCGCTGGTCGCTGACGGGCGTGGTGCTCAGGCCGGTGTTGATGATCAGCAGTTTGCCGTCCTGCTCGGCGGCATTGCAGAGGTCGTAGAATGGCTTCTGCTCGGTGCCGTAGCGCTTGGGCGACGGGTCCTCGGTACCAAGCCCGTCGATGATGACGCACCGCTGCTTCAGCAGGTCGCCGATGCGGGCATTCATCTCACCGGCGGTGACGAACGCCGACTTTATCCCCCGCTCCTCCAGGAACACCGGCAGGATCCTGCGGCAGATGAGTGTCTTGCCGAGACCGGGCGTGCCCAGCAGGAGCAGTCCCCTACCCTTGTTGTCGGTGAGCCAGTCGGCCAGACCGTCGTAGCCCTTCAGCCACTGTTCCCCGCCCTTCAGGTAGTAATGCAGTCCATTGCGCAGGCGCTCACGGGCGCCTGTCATCTGTATCGCAGGCACGCCACCGCCCGTGTCGCCGCCCGGCTGCAAGGTGGCGGCGGCCGCCTGTGCGGGCTCGGCCTCATGCCGTATGCGGTAGCGCAGGCTCACGCCCTCGCCGAACGACTCCTTGAGGGCCCATGCCATCAGGCGCAGGCCGCACTGCTCGATATACTCATAGACGTAGTGGCTTGGCACCTGCAGGAGCAGCGTCTTCGCCTGGGGGTCGTACTGCTCCAGCACGATGTCGCCATACCATACGCTGAAGGCATGGTCGTCGCTCATCTTCTCACGGATCATCTGCAGGCACTGCTGCCATCTCTCTCTGTACTCTTCCATCTTACCATTCAATCAAACCATTCTTTTCATGAATCACACGTCACCACACCTCTGGCTGGTCTGACAGGCCGGCATTGGCTGTCTTCTGGGCCTTCCTCGGCTCAGGCCTGGCATCCACGGCCGCGCCATCGCCTGCGGCGGTACGCTGCAGGATGGCGTCGTGGGCCTCTATCTGCTGCTGTCGGATGTTACGGCCGGTGTCGGTCAGGTGGATGTGGAAGACGACGGCCTCGGGCGTGCCGCGCTTCTTGCCTGCCGGGTAGCGGAACTCGTAGTCGAAGGTGCAGTCGATATGGTCGGCTGCATCGGCTATCTCGCGCTTGGCAGGCTCCAGCACGCGCTTCTTGAAGTCGTGGATGTCCCTGTACTTGTCGGCCATGTACCTGCCCTTCTCCTTGTTGAAGGTGGCCAGCAGGATATAGCGCAACTTCTCGTACTCGATGGTCCAGGTGCCCGCGTACTTGTTGGCGTTGATGAGCAGGTAGATGCGGCCCGCGTAGCCCGAGGAGAAGCAGAACACGGCATCCTTGAGGTACTTCTGGTAGCGGGTGAACGTAAAGAGGTCCTTGGCGGTGCTCTCCGTCATGTAGAGTTTTATGTCGGTGCGGCGCTCCTTCTTGGTCTCGTCGGGCACGTCGATGACGGGGAACACGACGATGGAGCGCACGTAGCCGTCCTGTTCCTTCTCGTAGAACAGGGAGCCCTGCATGGCACGCGCCGCCTCGCTGACATAGCGGTAGTTTGCCGGATCGACGCCCAGTTCGGAATACTTGACCGAGAAGTGCAGGTAATTGCCAGACACACCCTTGACGGGGCGGAAGTCGTCATCACTGAACAGGCTGCCGGTGAACCCGCCCTCGTGCTGCTTCCTGACGGCACGGGCGATACGATCCTGCAACTTGTCCATGATGGTGGTCTGGATGCGGGCGTGCATCACCGACATGTCGCCGTTGAGATAGGCGAAGGTGATGGGCTGCGTGATCATCCTGCGCTGGTCGATGGGCACATTGCTGATAATCTCCTGCTTGCGCAGTTCGGCCTTTTTGCTCTTTCTTGCCATAGTCTAATATTAATTCGTTGTAACTTTCGGGGACAAAGTTATAAAATTGTCCGCAAACTACCAAACATTTTTGCATTTATTTTCAGATAGTTACGAAAAAACATTGAAAACTATGAATCTGTCCGAGTTTTGTAAAACTATAAATATGTCCGAGAAAAACTATATAAACGTCCGAGATTTGCAGATGTTCCTAAACTGTTCCGCCTGACAGGGAACCTATGAATCCGTCCGAGAAAAACTATGAATCTGTCCGTATTAGCCGACGGAAACCTATGAATCCGTCCGAAAACGGGCAGGAAACCTATGAATCCGTCCGGAACAAAACCGTGCAACCGCCTGTGAATCTGTCGGAATAAACCTGTGAATCCGTCCGAAAACGGCTGTTAATCCGTCCGTGACCGCCTATGAATCTGTCTGAACAAACCTGTGAATCTGTCGGACAAAAACTATGAAAACGTCTGAAAACACCACCCTACTCTATTGGTTGTCAGACAGTTGCGCCATGGCTTACTCTATACTCATCCTACTATCCTGATATACTCAAAAAAAAAATAAACCCATAAACTCAGACAAATTTATAGGTTTATTATGAAAGAACTAAAATGTAAAACTCGGACATATTTATAACGCGTATGCGCTGCGGGGTGACGTAAAAGCGCCTGCGCGAAACTCGGACAGATTTACAACTTAGCGCACGGCCCTGTCATGTACGGCTATTTGCTTTTTTCGTATTCCTCGGCCGACAGCGTCGCTACCTGCCAGTCGGCGGTGCTGCCGGAGAAGAGCGGTCCGTATAGTATGGTGACGTGACCTCGGCGGATGGATATCTTCGGCAGGACGGTGGTGGCCATCGGGCGGCCGTCTTTGCCCATCACCTCGACCTGCAGTTGTATGTTGTCAAGTCCTTCTTTAGGACAGAGTATGCGTCCGGAAGTGAAGATTCCATGGATCAGTGACTTTGACGGATCTATCTCCATGTTGCCTTCGGCGGTGGCGTCAGACTTCGTGTAGCCGTTGCCGAAGAGTTCTGCCGACGTGACGAGCGGCAGTCCCTTCACTTTTGCCACGACCTTGCCGTCGGCACCGGCAGCCGCCTCCGCCGATGGCTTGTCTGACAACATGACCTCCACGCGGGCGCTGAGCGGCGCATACTCCAGTTTCTGTTTGGGCAGTAGGTATTCTGACACGTTCATACTGCACTCGGCATAGCGTACGTCCGACGGCTCGGTCTGGCCCTTGCCGATGGTGACGGTCTTCGTGTGCGGGTCGAAGCGGGTCTTGTCGGCGGTCTTGCCGAGCAACTCAAACCATACCACCTGGTGCTCTCCGACACTCAGGTCTATCTCCACATCGTTAGGGAAACTGCTGCCGTCGGCATAGTACTTGCCGTTGTACACCTCAATGGTGTCCGACCCGGCATACCGTCCTGCCGCATAGTCGAACATGTAGGAGATGCCGTTGTTGAGTTGGAAGGTGACCGGCGTGGTCTTCTCAGAGGTGCCTCCGCCGGCGGGTTCGTCCGCCTTTGGATCGTCGTCGCTGCCGCCACAGGCGGTGAGGGTGATGGCTGTGACACATGCAAGCGCCAGGAGTGCCTGACGGCTCGCGGTAAGGAATGCTTTCGTTTTCATTGTTGTACTGTTTTTAATTGTTTAATTAAATGCTTAAATGCTTGAATACTTAGATGATTGTTTGATTATCTGCTTGTTTGTTTGGTTCCCTTGCGCTGTCCTCTCGGTGGCCGGCTACGCACTTCCGCCTGCCTTCTGGCAAACTCCTCGTCGGTCATCTGTGCGTCGCTGTGCAGTTTCTCGATGATGGCCAACTCGACGAAGTCCTGGCGTGTCATGTTGGCGAAGGAGTTGCAGTACTGGCTGACCAGGTTGTACTCGGCGAGCGGGATCTGCGGATTGGGGAGCCGCATGAACCTCGGCTGCTCGCAGGCGGTTGCACTGCTGCTACTGTCGTTCTGCTGGGCTGCCGACAATGTCGGCCTCCCACCCTGTTCTGCCCCCTGCCGCTCGATGGCGGCCACTGTGGCTGCAGCCTGTACGAGCGACTCCTGGAATGAGCCCACCACCCCGTCGTGCTGCATCTGTGCGAATTTGTCTTTCTTTGCCATAATGCTTATCTAATTGAATGCTTAAATGCTTGTTTGATTGAATGCTTGATTGCACAATTGCTTGTATGCTTAAATGCTTAGAAGATTATATGCTTGGATGCTTGTTTAATCAAATGCTTATATTATTAAATAAGTATATGCTTAAATGCTTGGATAAGCAACTAAGCAAACTTCCTGAGATATTCTGCTGCGAGTGCGGTATAGTCTTCTGCCGCCCTTCCGCCGCCGTAGGACGAGAACACGTCCTCCCTGAGTGCCTGGCTCTCGATGATGTCCTTCGATCGGCGCACGGCGGTGGTGAACGTCTCCCGGAACGACTGCCTTATCTGTGGCTCGTAGAGTCGGGCGCTGCGCAGTTTGCCGTCGAGTTTGGTAATGAGGATGCCGTGGATGGTCAGGTTCTCCGTCTCGGCCCCCACCTTGCCTGCGGCCACGGCGATGTTGGCCATGCCCTTCACGCTGGCCTCCTCCAGTTCGGTAGGGATGATGTAGCCGTCGGCGGCGTAGAGGGCGTTGTAGGTCATGCGCGACATGGCGGGCTGTGTGTCGATGAACACGAAGTCGAAGGCGTCATGCAGGGTCGCTGGCAGTTCCCCGCCGGTGCGGTTGTCGATGGGTCGTGCGAGGATTTCCTTCAGGGCCCTGCTCGGGTTGGGGCGCAGCGAGAGGATGGCGTCGATGCCGTTCAGGTTGACGCTTGCGGGCGAGAAGTAGAGCCCGTTCTGGGCGTGGTACACTGGCAGTCCCTGCTGTTCGCTGCACAGTGCGGTGTAGAGGGTGGGTGACCCTTCGAGTTCGCGGCGGTCGTCCCAGCCGAGGAAGTAGGAGAGGTTGCGCTGCGGGTCGCAGTCGATGACGAGCACCCTGTAGCCTTCGATGCGCCTGGCGATGGCCGAGGCGAGGTTGAGCACGGTCGATGTCTTGCCGGCACCGCCCTTGTTGTTTGACACCACTACGACATGGCGCAGTTGGTGTGTCCTGTTTTTCTTTGCCATAAAAAAGTGAATTAAAATGTTGTAACTTGGCGCAAAGATATGATTATTTAAGCAAATAAGCAAATAAGCAAATAATTATTTAAGCATTATTAACTTTGTCGTTGCCCTTGACTTTGGAAATCATATATAATATCTTGCTGAAAAGACAAAAACAGAGATGTCATGATACAGAAAATCAAGAGCAACGAGTATCTGAGGCGCATCGACAACATGTCGGTGGCCGAGAAGGAGAGTTACCTCCGCAGGGTGGGGGAGTGGCTGGAGAAGAAGGCGCCCCTGCTGCTGCCGAGGACGGGCGACGACGCGGCGCGATTCCAGAACGCCGTGCAGTGCAGTGCCGTGTGGAACGACGCGGAGTGCAAGGCGTGGAACGACGGCGCGGTGCTGATGACGGCGCTGATGAGTACCGCCGACACGTGGCTGCCAGACCTGCTATATGCGAAGGCTGCCAGGAGAGCCGTCAGGCAGATGGTGGCGGTCTTGAACAGTGCATTGCGCGCCACGAGCGGCAAGGCCGTGGCACCGGAGGGCGGACCCGCCATGGAGCCCCATGCGGCAGGACGGGGCGGCACACGGGCGGCGGAGCGGCCGGGCGGCAGGCCGCAGGGCGGCAAGGCCGTGCCGGTGAGGCCGAAGCACATCGACCAGTACGTACACCTGCTGCCGCAGAAGACGCAGGAGAAGGCTGCCACGGTGAGCGGCCTGCTGCGGGAACTGGACGTGGCGCGGGAGAACGCCCGCATGCTGATGGAGAGCGGTGCGGCGGCAGACCAGACCGGCGCGTGGTCGAGGACGGCCGCCAGGCTCGACGAGAGGATAAGAGCCATCTACGACGAACTGGACGCCGAGTGGGAGAGGCTGGTGAAGACGGGCGCGGTGACGGTCGATGACTTCGGCAACGCGCACGTGGTAGAAAGTGAAGAAGCGAAGAGTGAACGATTTGACACCGCACAGAAACTGACGAGCGAGCAGAAGGCACGGCGCAGGGAACTGCGCAAGTGGCTCACTGACACCAGACGCGGCAACGGCGACACGCGCGAGGAGCATTTGGCGAAGTGGAGCGAGAACTTCAAGGAGTACCTGACGCTGGAGCCCAAGGACAAGGCGCTGGCCGACCAGAAGATCGTGGCGGCGATGAAGCACTACGGGATTGAACTAAACAGTGAGCAGGCATGACATTCTACAGCATAGTAAGACAGTGGTGCAGGATATACAAGCCGATGCTTGACAGCGCCACGAACGGCAACAGACGCTTCTACCTGACGGACTCGACGGGCGGCGTGGTGGACATGGCGAAGAGCATCTCCAACAAGTTCTCGCCCTTCGTGATTATGGAGAGCGACGTCGATGTAAGCGGCCAGTTCGCCAAGCCGACGAGGAACTACCCGATATACTTCTTCGTGAGAGCACGCGACATGGCCGACGGCGACGCGGCGGCAGAGGCGAAGGAGGAGGCGTGGTGGCACGCCCGGAACTTCCTGTCGTGGCTCTACGTGAGGCACATGAAGGAGATTGAGGAGAACATAAGGGGCGACTTCGCCATGATCGACGTGGAGGGCATCGGCATCGACGTGAACACCGTTGGGCCGCTTGAGAATGGGTGGTTCGGCATAGTGATACAGTTTGAGCGCATGGAACCGCTGGACCTATGCGTGGACCCTGACCTGTACGTGGACCCCGACCAGCCGTCGGAGGACTCCAGCGACGGGCAGGACTCAGGCTCGGCACAGGACAGTAACTAAAACAGCAAGGCATGAGAAGAAACTGTATGAACTGCGCATCGGTCGTGCCGGACGACAACCACAAGACAGGAGAGTGTCCTCCCAACTGCATGCTGGTGAACGCCCGTATGTGCTGCGAGGAATGGAAGGAGCGTCCGGCTGCCAAGGACAATGCCAAGACGTAGGCCATGGAAAAAGAAGAGAAAGAGAACGACTGGAAGGTGACCGACCTGGACGCCATCAGCGACAACATGGAGGATGCGGTGCTCGCATTCAACGAGCGGTGGATGCCGATGCCGCACTTCGACATCGGCGTGGAGGTCATGGACCAGGGACAGTTGCGCGACGCCATGGGGCTCAGGGCGACCTTCGACGCCGGCGACCCGTGGCCGGCTGCGGAGAGGCGACTGCTGGAGTATGGTTTCCGGTGGCACAGCCTCGGAGGGATGCGGGTGATGTACGTCAGGGAGCGCGACGGCTACGTGCCTGACGACGGCTGGCAGGAGGCCGAGGAGGTGGAATGAATCACAATTGAATAATATACGGAATGCAATGGCAACAATCTACAAGGAAGGGTCTCGCGGTGAGGTAGTGAGACAGATACAGAGGGTGGCAGGATGCTACCCCGACGGCGTGTGGGGCAGACGCACCACCGAGGCGGTCATGGACTGGCAGAAGGCCCACGGGCTCAATGCCGACGGCCTCGCAGGGCCTGCGACGCTGGCGGCCATGGGTCTGGCGGCGGCGAAGGCGGCGGTGACCACCGTCGCGGCGAAGGACTCCATCCGGCACGGCGACATCACGCTGAAGAAGAGCAGGCGGAGGATCGACTATATAGTGGTACACTGCACGGCGACGCGCGAGGGACAGGCGAAGACCGTCGAGGACATCCGCCGCGAGCACAAGGCACAGGGATGGAGCGACATAGGCTACCACTACGTGGTGGACCTGAAGGGGCATACGCACCTGGGGCGCGACGTGGACATATCAGGATCGCACGTCAGCGGCTACAACACATACTCCATCGGCGTGGTGTACGTCGGCGGGCTGGAGAACGACCCGAGGAAACTGTATAAGGACCTGAAGGCGAAGGACACGCGCACCGACGCGCAGAAGGCAGAACTGCTGTCGCTCCTGATGGACCTGAGGCGGCTGTACCCCAAGGCCAGGATACAGGGGCACCGCGACTTCTCTGAGGACAAGAACGGCAACGGCGTCATCGACCCGTGGGAGCGCATCAAGGAGTGCCCGTCGTTCGACGCGAAGAACGAGTACCGAAACATTTAGGATATGGATAAGACGACGCTACCACAGGAACTGATGTCGTGCTCGCTGCTGCACTTCGAGAGCGGCGTGCCCATCGACGACCTGAACCTGCGGCCCGACCAGAGGCGCAGGCTGGCGAGGGTGCAGCATGTCTACTGGCAGTGGGTGAGGAACCCGTGGCTGGACACCTACCAACTGTTCCGCCAGATGGTGAGGGGCCAGTTCTCCGGCGCACCGAACGAGACGCGTGCCGCCAAGATGGACGAGATGCTGTTCAAGTTCGTCCGCGACCACGTGGCTCCGCCGAGCCGTGCGGAGTCGCGGGCGAAGGTGTATGCCGCCGCCGACAAGATGATACAAATAGGCATGCAGAACGACGACGTGATGGCCCTCGACAAAGGCAGCAAGCGCCTGTACGACGTGGCCGGCCTGGACAAGCCGGAGGAGGACAGAGCCGACATGAACAGGCTTTCGTTCCTGCCGCCGGTGGTTACCACAAGTGCCAGGGAGGTTGACGAGACCAAGGAGGACGTTGACGATCCTGAGATGAAGCGCATCATGGCCAAGTACGGCGGTTACGTGGACGATAAAGAGAAAGACATCAGCAGGATGGTCGAGACGATGGAGGCACGGAGCGGCGTGACGGAGGAAGAGCGGCATGAGCAGGATAGGCAGTAACCCGAACGTGAGCAGCGACCTGCTGGAAGCCCGTATGCTACCCAACGTGGAAGACCCTGATCCGGAATCAGAGTCGGAGGGCGGTTACATGGACTACCAGGGCGACGGGCGCTTCAAGGTGTATATGGCCCCGTGGCAGAAGAAGGTGCGCAACTTCGGCTCGCGCTCCACAAAGGTGTTGGCAGGGCGCGCGACGGGTAAGTCGGCATTCCTTGCCTTCAATATGGCGGATGTCACCATCGGACTGCCAAGGATGATGGGCGGCTTCTGCGGTGCCAGTGCCAAGCAGAACTACACCCGTACCATGCCCAACGTACTGAAGGTGATGAACCTCCTGGGCTTTGCAGAGGGTTTCATTTATTTCCTCGGTCGGCCGCCCGCCAGGTTGCGATGGCCTATGCCGCTGGCAAAGCCCCGTGTGTGGGAGAACTGCGTCAGTTTTGCCAACGGGTTTGTCTGGCAACAAATATCACTTGCTGTCAAGGGTAGTGCTAACGGCTTGAACCTTGCTGCCCTGATGGGTGACGAGACCAAGTATATGCCGTGGCAGCGCGTGAAAGAAGAAGTACTGCCTACACTGCGTGGTGACTTCATGCCGCCGTCTGCACGTAGAGTGGAAAAACGGGAGTGGGGCAGGGGTACAGACCCCAAGGTGAACAACCACTGGCTCTCTCAGCTCTGGGTGAGCGATGCCGGACTGAACGCCCGCGAATGCCAGTGGGAGAAGGAGGCCGAGTTTGAGACCCACGAGGTCAACGAGAAGATCAAGGTGATGATGGCAGAACTCCGCTATCTGGAGAAGCACCATCCAAAACAGGCTGCGCTGCTTGCCAAGAACGACAGTTTTCTGAAAGAACTGTACGCCCTGCGCACTCAGTCTGAGACCTTCTGGCGTTTTAGCAGCATCGAGAATGCGGCACTCTTAGGAGGTGAGGCGTGGATTCGCCAGATGAAGAGGGAATTACCCGACCTGCTCTTCCGTCTGCAGATTCTGGGACAGCCCCGTGGCAATGCGCGCGAGGGCTTCTATTGTAACTTCTCTGAGTTGAACACCTACGTCAGCGAGGAAATCACGGACTTGGTTTTCGACAAATACAGTACACGCATCAAGGGTAAGGCTCTTGACGTGCAGCGGTGGCCGACGGAATATGAGAGCGAGTCGCTGGACTGGGACCAGATGCAGCAGGACGGCGAGGACTGCTCGCTCGACCTCGACCTGGACTATCAGGAGCCGCTGCGCATAGCGCTTGACGCCAACTCGGACATCAACTGCTTTGTGGTCGGCCAGACGCGCATACATCAGGGCCGTGCGGCGGTGATGGTGATGAAGGAGTTCTTTGTGCAGGGTGAGGTACGCCTGCGCGGACTGTCAAGGCTCTTCGCCCAGTACTACCGCCCGTTCCTGCGCCGTGGCTGCAAGGAGGTTATCTTCTACGTGGCCAGCAGCATCAAGCAGGGAGCCAGCAAGGCGTATGCCCTGGAGGAGTCTGAGCAGAGCCGTTTCGACATCGTAGTGGCCGACGAACTGACCAGTTTCGGCTTTAAGGTGACACGTGCGGAGTTCACGTCATGGCGGCATGAGCGCAAGTACCAGTATATCAACGACTGCTTTGCAGGTGCTGCATCGCCCTCGATATTCATCAACCGCGAGGCAAACCGCTGTGTCTATCTCCGTGCGGCTATCGAGAACTGCGCCATCGTCCCAGGCACGTTCCGCAAATACAAGGATGCGGAGAAACTACGCTCGGAAGACGGCATAGGAGGCGATAAGCGTGAGCGCGCCACGATAACCGACGCTTTCGACGACTTGATATTAGGGATCAAGGAATGTGCTGAGGGGAAGCCGAAGATCGGCGGCGGGCTGCGCGGGCGGTTCTCCAACCTGAGGACACAATGAAAAAGCGAGGGACAAGCCTTACGGCCTGCCCCTCTATTGAATCTCTCGGACGGCTATTTGCCTATTCGTCCCGATCTTGTCGGTGTTTGTTTAATGTCGGATGCACAAGCGCTGTCTTCAGAGTCCGACGCGAAGACCCCACCTTTAAGGACTTTCGGGAACACCGCCACTGTTCGTGGTGCCTTATTTCCAGTGCAAAGGTACGGAGAATTTCCGAATCCACCAAACTTTTCGGCGATTATTTTTACTACCAACGTCCTTCCAGGCCTCGCATGCCCTTGTCTTTCTGACAGGACGTTAATATCTTTCCAGCGGATGATACAACTCGACACGATACGCAACTGCGACTGTCTGGAGGGGATGAGAGCCCTGCCGGACGGCTGCGTCGACCTGTGCGTGATGGATCCGCCGTACCAGTTCAAGGCGACGACTGGCGGCGGGGCGTTCGGCTCGCTGAAGGACGGCGGGAAGGGTAGGGCATACCATGCCGAGTTGTTCCCGATGTCGCAGGGCTTTGCCACCGATGTGCTCGACGAGGTGTGCCGCCTCTGCAGGATCCCGAACCTATACGTGTTCTGCAACAAGGACCTGCTGCCGCAGTTGCTCGACTATGCGGTCGCACGCAGGCTGAACTTCGACCTGCTGACGTGGCACAAGACGAATCCAACGCCGACGTGCTCGAACAAGTACCTGAGCGACACGGAGTACATCGTGTTCATGCGGGGCAAGGGCGCACGGGTGTATGGTACGTATGAGACGAAGCGCAAGTACTGGCTGCAGCCGACGAACACCGACGACAAGAAGCGGTGGGAGCATCCGACCATCAAGCCGCTGAACATCGTCCGCCAACTGATAGTGAACAGCAGCCAGACGGGGGGGGTAATTTTAGACCCGTTCATGGGCAGCGGCACGACGGCCGTCGCCGCCCTGCAGGAAGGCAGGCGCTACATCGGCTTCGAGTTGGATAAGACGTATTACGAAAAGGCGCAGGAAAGAATATCGCTGACTGTATGACGGTATGCCGCGAGGGATGTTTGCCTTTCGCCCTTGACCGCGCACGTGTGAAACGCTATCTTTCTGACAGATTATCAACACGAAGACATCTATGGGAAAGAAAGGAAAGAATAGCGGCAAAGGTGGCAGCGGGATAACCATCCACAGGCCGAAGACGGAGAAGGAGTTCCGCGAACTGCACAACTCGCTGCTGGCGAAAAGGTACATGGCCATCGACATGCTGAAGCCGGGGCGCGTGAAAGACATCTCGCTGGCGCTCGGCGACGCTGCCAACGCCGAAGCCAAGGACATGGCGGCTGACATGGGCTGCGGTGCATGGAGCAGCGGCCCGCTGTCGAGGGTGGCCTGGTCGTTCGACGGGCGAGACAACACCGTGCAGAGCGTGTCAGGCCCCGACGGCAATCCTCTGGGATTGGGCTACGTGAAGTGGGGCGCTGCGAACAACATCCCGTCGGTCATCCCCGCACTGGCATGGTCGAGCCCCTACACGGCTGCGCCCCTGCGCTATATCGCCGACCTGATATCGGGTCTCGGCGTAAGGCTGATGTACCGATTCCCCGACGGGGAACTGGTGCCTTACAAAGATGCCGGAGAGCGGCTGCGCGACAGGGTGGACGAACTGGAGGAGAAGGAGGCACCGACGCTTGACGAGACGCTCGGCCTGACTGATGGCGTGGTGACGGGCGAACCGGACAGGAAGCCAGGCAAGGAGAGCAACGCCCTGAAGCGTGCCCGCGAGGCACTGCAGGCATGGGAGCGCGTCTGGTACGGCGAGGACGAGCCCGACAGCCCGGAGGAGGGCGAAGGGAAGGAGCCGACCTATACGCACATCCCGGGCGCCAAGGAGTTCCTGGAGGACAACAACCTCGACCTGCACCTGTCGCAGTGCATGCAGGACCACACCTGTCTGGACATCCATTTCCCGACGGTGGGACTGCAGCGCGGGCGCAAGGGTAAGTGGAACCCCAGGGTGGTGCAGGTGGGCATGCTGCCCAGCCACAGCACACGCCTGGAGAAGATGAACGAGAACCGGCACATCAACCACTGCTACTTCAGCGACCAGTGGCGCACGCTCGGCATCGGCGGCACAAGGACCGTCGGCACCGCCGAGACGCTGAAGGTGAAGATGTACGACGCCGTCATGCCGCAGCACCTGCTCTCCGACCTTCGATACATCGTGGACTCAAACCAGAAGACACGCATCAAGAACCGTCCGACGTGGGTGGTCTGCCCGACGTTCTACCCGTCGCTCAACAAGACTTACTACCCCCAGCCAGCCTGGTGGAGCGTCTTCACCTCGAAGGCCTTCGACTTCTCGGCCACCATCCTGTACGACAAGTACAAGGCGCGCGAGAACTCCACGTCGTGGGGCAAGATCATCTATATCTCACTGGACTACCTCGACATGGTGTGCCACGACATGGGCATCGCCGGCGACAAGGACAAGATAGACAAGTACATCGACAACCTCGACCAGAGCATCGAGGACTTCCTGCAGCAGCGCGAGAACAACGGCAAGATGATGCGGCAGTTCATGTGGGAGGGCAAGGACGGCAAGCAGCAGAAGAACGTGGAGGTGGTCGATGTCGTAGAGACCGTCAGGGAGGCTGCGCAGGCCGGCAAGGACGAACTGGAACTGGCCACCTCGCCGATATTCCTGGCACTGGGCATCGACCCGCGACTCGTGGGCGTGCCGATGGTGAAGACCAGCAACGGCGGCACTGCCGTGCGCGAACTGCACCTGCTGAAGCAGCAGCAACTGAACATCCACCAGCGGCTGTACCTGAACTTCCTGAACACGGCCGTCTGCGCCTTCAACGGATGGACCGAAGGCAATGCCGAGTTCCACATCGTGCAGCAGACGCTCACCACGCTCGACAACTCAAAGACCGGCACCGTGGAGACAATCGCCGGCGAGGAGGCATGAACCAAAAGACGACAGACACATGGACTTACTCAACAGGATATTCCGGCGCAGGCAGGAGCAGGAGCCACAGCCACTCAGGGTTGAGGGCGTAGCCGCCGCGCCGATGACGGCAGAGCCCGACGATGCCGAACTGGCGGCCCAGGCACTGCTGGAGAGGATGGCCCGCAAGGGTGAGAAGGAGGCACAGGCACAGGCCGAGCCTGAGAGGAACACAAAGGAGTACTACCGGACGCTGGTTGAGCGCATGCGCCTGGCGCGTGCCGCTTCGGCACTGCGCACCACGCGCTTCGTGGCCTTCTGCGAACAGGAGTTGCAGAAGCCCGACATCCCCGTCAGCGGCCCCGGGTCGCTCACCCTGCTCGAAGCCGAACTCTACAAGCGCATCGACACCATCGAGCGCGAGGGCGGAGAACTGAAGCGCCGATGGCAGCACTGCCTGGCCGAGGTGACGGTCAGGCTGATGAACGTAACGAATGACAGCAAAGAAGGAAATGGCTAACGAGAGATTCAGGGAAAAAGATCCGTATGCCGATCAGATACTGGCTACGAAGTTCGACTGGAGGGACGAGCAGGTGATGCAGTTAATCCGGCGCTTCATCATGCACGGAAAGACTGATGCAAAGAGGAACGTCAAGCGACTGTCGGCCATCAAGAGCGGGAAACTGATACGCTCGATAGCCTGGAAGGCGTGGAGCGACTCCGGCGGCGATGCGGAGGTGTTTCAGGAGACCTACATGAAATACGGCCAGTTCGTCGAACTTGCCGTCGGAAAGAACAACCCCTACACTCCCATCGACCCGATTATGCAGCGGGCATGGAAGCCTATACCAGTCCGTGGGCGAAAGCGCAGGGCAAAACCGCACTCCACCGCCGAGATGCGAAAACAAGCAAAGCGGTTTGAACGGCTGCTGGTCGATCACTTCTCGTTCATGGGCCTGGGCTTCATGACATACGCCGCTGGTGCCAACCGCGAGAACGCCGAGGAGATTAACCGCCTGATGATGGCCCGCAGGAGATAGCGCAGCAAACACAAAAAAACAAACATACGAACATGAGCAACAAGATAACTTTAGCAACCATCCAGTTCCGCGCCGACGCAAAGGGGGCCAATGCCGCTCTCGAATCGCTGCGCCAGAGTTCAAAGGACGCTCACGACGAGGCCGAACGTATGCGTGAGGCTCTTGACAAAGGCATCAAGACGATGAAGGATGCCAACGGAGTGGACTTCGACGTTGCTAGGAAGTTCAGCGAGATGACCAAGCAGGCTAAGAATTTCGACCAGGCCATCCGTGAACTCGTCAAGGGAGCCACCGCCCTTGAGACGGTGGTAAAGAACATCCGCCTTGGCGAGATAGAGGCAAGCAGCCGTGCAGAACTGAAGGGCGCCATCAATGCCGCCGAAGCCCGCAAGCGCTCCGTGAGAGAGACCGACCCGGAGGACTTGCAGCAGCAGCGCGAACTGAACATCGTCATCGAGGAAAGCCGCAAGCAGTTGAATAACCTCGACCGCGACACGCAGAAGGTCATCGAGACGCTCGACAGAGGCGGCACGATAGCGCAGTCCGTACTCGACAAGGAGATGAAGGGGCTGCGTGAGATCCTCACCATGATACCCAAGGGCACCGACGAATGGAACAAGTACAACCAGCAGCTGCAGCAGATGGAGACCCACGTGACCAACATCCGCCGGCAGGAGCGTGAGCAGGCAAGCGCCCTGCTGGGCAGCAAGGACCTCGGACAATACAGCGAGGAGGACATCCGCGCCGCCATCACCAATGCCAAGGAGCTGCTGGCAACCTACAAGACCGCCTCGCCGGAGGCAAAGCAACTGGCCGACAACATCGTCCGTGCCGAACAGTTCCTGAAGGGCTACGGCGTCGAAGCAGCCAGGCAGGCAGCCCGCGAGGCTGAGCAACTGCGCTTGGAGAAGGAACTGGCGACGACGATGAACAAGCGCCTGCGCGACCTGAAGAATCTCTCGGCCGACGCGCTGGAAGAGACGCGCCGCTACTGGGAGGCGCAGCGCAACGGGGCGGCAGAGGGCACGACCGAGTTCAACAAGGCAGAGGCGGCCCTGAAGAAGATCGACGGCTACACCCGCAGCAGCCGACGCGCAGAGCTGACGTCTATCCTTGGCGATCCCAGCAAGTTCGGCGTGTCTGAGGTGAAAGCCGCCGTTCAGGAGGCGGAGAAACTGCGCGACTCCGTACAGAAAGGCATCCCCGTCTGGTTCCAGTACAACAAGATGGTGGAGCAGGGTAGGGCTTACCTTGACCAGATGGCCAAGAGCGAAGCTGCCGAGCGCATCAACCAACAGATGAAGAACCTAAACACCACCCTGTCTGACGCCGGCTTGCAGGAGGTGAAGAAATACTGGGAGACGATGGTGGCCGGAGCCGAGAAGGGCAGCCGGGAACTGGCCGACTACGAGGCAAAGCTAAAGGAGGTGATTGCAGAGGAGCAGAGCCGCAAGACTGCTGCACAGCAGCGGAGCATTGATCTGTTTGCAAGCAGGGACCTTGGCGGCTATAGCGAGAAGGAAATACGTGAGGCCATAGAGGCGGGAAAGCAGCTTATCCAGACTTATAACACGGCCGACCCTGCAGCCAAACGGCTGGCGGAGAATATCGTCCGTGCCGAGGAACACCTGAAGCAGTACGGCGTGGAGGCGGAGCGTACCGCCGCGCGTGAACAGAAAACCGTAGAAGAAGCTGCCAAAAAGCGAGAGGAATCGCATCAGGCTATGGAAGAGCAGTTGCGGCGCGGCACAGGTCTTACACAGTCAGCACTACGAGCACAGGAGCAATACTGGCAGCGTATGGCAGACGACCCGAAAGCGGCAAGCAACGAAATTGCCCGATACTTCGAGAACCTGAACAAAGTCCGCGCTCTTCAAAAGGAGCAGGAGGCAGACTTGGTAAAAGGTCAGGGTATTTCCGCTTTGCAGTTCTTCCGTGGTGACACCAGCAATGCCAGTGCCGACCAAATCATGGAAAATGCCAAGGCACTGAAAGCCTACCGTAACTCACTCCCGCAGAAGGATCAGGCCAACCTGATTATAGAGATTGACGGCTATCTGGCAAAGTCAGGACAGGTCGCCAAGGAAGCCACCGGCGAACTGATGAACCTTGGCGAAGCGCTGGAAATGGCGGGCAAGGCCGGCAAGGACGGTTTCTCTGCTACGGAAGACGAGATCAAGAAGGCCATTGCCTCCATTGAGAAGGCGATAGAGATTGACCGCGAGCTGGTCAAGCAGCATCGCCGTGCGGGTAATACTCAGATGGCTGAGTACAACGAAGAGGAGATAAAGGAATATGAGAAGGCGCTCAAGGGTCTTAATCTCGAACTCAAGAATGTCGGCATTTCGCACGAGCGGATGCAGAAGATCCTGGATAATCCCATCAACGCCGACAACCTCGACGAACTCCGTGCCGCCATCAAACGCGCCAAGGCGGAGCTTAACAGCATGGACGGCGCACTGGGCGAGAACCGCAAACAGTACGACGAAATGGCAAAGTCGGTGAAACAGGCCGAACAGCAACTGAAGGTCATGGAGGGTCAGGCAAGGGGTACGGCCAGCGCTTTCGAGAAGGCATGGAGCCGCTTGAAGACCTACGTCGGCCTTTACGTCGGTGCGAGCGTTGCCATGAACAAACTCGTGGGAACGATGGGCGACCTGATGGACCTGTCGGACAAGATGGGTGAGGTGCGCAAGACCACGGGCTTCACTGCCGACGAGGTAGGACGGCTGTCGGGAGAGCTGAAGAAGATGGATACGCGTACAACGCTAAACGGGCTTCTCGATTTGAGTGTTGCCGCCGGACAGCTGGGCCTGAAGACTGAGGAGGATGTGCTGGGATTCACGGAAGCCGCCAACAAGCTGATGGTGGCATTGCCCGAAATGGGTAAGGAGGGTGCCACGGAGATGCTGAAGGTGGCACTGGCCACGGGCGAGATAGACAAGATACGCAAGCAGATGGAGCAGGGACTCATCGACGGCTCCAGTGCCACGGCTGTGGCCATGGAGAAGGTAGGTTCTACCATCGACCGCCTGCGTGCCACCAGCGCCGCTACTGCCCCCGCCATCACCGACTTCGTGAAGCGCGTCGGTGCCGTCGGTGCCCAGAGCGGCATCACCATCGACCAGGTGGCCGCCCTCGGCTCAACCGTCGATGCCCTCGGTATGCGCGTTGAGATGTCGGCTACTGCCCTTTCGCGAATGATTCCCGCCATAAAGAACAACGCCTTTGCTCTGGCACAGGCCATCGGCGTGCCACCAGAGACCATCCGCGACCTGTTCGACACAGGGCGAGGCATGGAGGTGATCCTTATGGTGCTGCAGCGCATCAAGGACAGCGGCATGGATGCCGACTCGATAGAGCAGATGCTTGGCATGGCCGGCATGAAGGACATCATGAAGGACTTGAACCAGCAGGGAGCCCGTGCGGGCATCGTGTTCGCCGGCCTGTCACAGAATGTGGACACCCTGCGCCAGCATCTTGTCACCGCCAACGAGGCTTACGAGGAGAATGTAGCCATACAGAAGGAGTATGACAAGATGAACGAGACCACCGCCGCCAAGTGGGAGCGCCTGAAGAACCAGTTGGAGGAAGCCTTTGTCGGCGACTCCTCGCAGCGGTTCCTCGGCGGCATCATAGATTTCCTGCGAACGATTGTTGACCTGCTGACAGGCAGTAACGGCATAAGTGTTGCAATTCGTACAATCCTCTTATATATCGGACTGGTAAGGCTACAGTTGATAAGCATCGCCACAGGAGCCTTGAAGGGTATCGGAACGGGGCTGCGTAACATCGGTGTCATGCTCGGCTTTATCAAGGGCGAGATGACGAAGCTGCAGTGGGGCAACATCTTCACCGCCGCCGCCGGTGCCGTGCTGTATCTTGTGATGGCGCTGAAGGACGCGGCATCAGCCATGTCGGCGGTGTCGAAGGCGATAGCCCAGTTGGAGGAAGACCTTAGGAAGGAGACAAGGACGCTCAGCGAACTGTTCCATACGGTCAGCAAGACCAATGTGGAACTGGAGAAGTCGAGACGAAGGCTGGAAGAGGTGAAGGAGGCTGGCGGGGATGCCGCCAATGCGGAGAACAAGTTGAAGAAGGCCAGTGCCGACCATGCCGCCGCCATCAGGGAAATAAACTCGAAGTACGGCAGTTATCTCGGCTACATGCTGAGCGAGACGAGCAGCGCAGAGCAACTGGCAAGGGCCCGTGAACTGATCAACTCCAAACTGCGCGAAACCATCACCCTGAAACAGAGGGAGGCGGCCCTTGGAGGCATTGAGCAGGAGTTCGGCGGGAAGGTGAACAAGAAGGCCGCAAGCGTAGAAAGTACCTTGCAGATGTTCTTCGGAAAAGATTATGATGCAGCCGCCCGCGTGTCTGTAGCCATCTCGGAGGCGGCACAGAAATACGCCAAGGACAGCAAGGAGTACCAGAAGGCTGTAAAGAAGATCCTTGCCGACAATAAAATGAAGGAAGTATCTGAAGGCTATATGGAACAGTTTGAGGACTACCGAAAGGCCATTGAGGAATATAAAACCCAAGAGGAAATCGTCAACCGCCGTTTTGTAGCACAGGTAAACGCGTCACGCAAAGATTCCCGTGAAAAGGCTGTTGCGTCGCTCAATGCTATACAGAAGGACTGGCAGGAACTTGTCACGAAATACCAGAAGGCAGAGGGTGAGGAAAAAGAGAAACTGGCAGTAGAGGTCTATAAGCAGCAACGCAACTATGCCAACAGTCTTGCCAACAACGCCGACTACTTCGACAACGACAAGCGCAAGGATGTCTTTGACAAGAATGTGAAGAACATGGCCACCTACGAGAAAGGCCTGCGCTCCGTGGCCGGAGAGGCCATCCGCACCGTTGACGCGATGGAGCGCGCAGAGACAAAAATAACCAACACCGACTTCACCAACGGCGGCAACAGCGCCAAGAACCCGTGGGGCGCCGCCCTCGGAGGAGAGAGCACCGACTGGAAGAACATGACCGCCGAGCAACTTGTCAATCGCCGTCAGCAGATGAACAAGTTCGTGAACGCCATCCAGACGGACACCGACGTGCAGAGCGTGCTGAAGGAGGACGCTGCGCTGAAGAAGGCCATCGAGAAGGGCATGTCGAGCGACATGCGCACCGTCATCGAGTGGTACAACACGGAGCGCCTGAAGATACAGGACGAACTGCACGCCCGCCACCTGACGAACACGGGCGACTGGCTGGACCCGAAGAAGGAGAGGGCCAGGAAAAAGCGACTCCAGGAGGAGTGGAAATACTATCTGGACGAACTGGACGCCTACTACACCGAGCGGAAGAGCCGCATACAGGAGGCAGGCAACGAGGAGGGCGTCACGCAGGGCGAGGTGCAGAGCCGCACGCTTGCCAACGAGGCGGAGTGGCACCAGCGCCGTGCCGAGTTGCAGGCACTCTACGCAGACAAGAGCGTGGAAGTGACGCAGCAGGAGCAGGACGCCATCTACAGCATCATAGCCGAGCGCACGGGCGACGACGCAGACTTCGTGATGAAGACCATCGGCAAGACGGTAGGCTTCATGAAGAAGATCGGCGAGAAGAGCCCTACGGAATACAGGAAGGCCCTTGGCATACTGGACAAGGGCATGGAGAAGGACTTCCTCCAGCAGCAGCAGGCCATCGCCAGGCAGATGCAGGCCATACAGGACATCATCGACAAGGAGCGACCGTTCAACGGCATCACGAAGAACCTGCGCGAGAACCTTGCGACGATGGGCATCCTGACGGCCGACATGGCCAGGGAGCGCGACAGGCTGATGGCTGCCGGAGAAGACATGGCCGACTTCAACGCCCGTCAGGCGGCGGAGGAGGTCAGGCGCACGGCCTTCATGCTGGGCGAGGCGGAGAACGCCTACTCGGCGACCGTCGAGGACGTGATGCGCCGCATGGCCGACAAGGGTATGACCGCCTGGGCGGACGAACTGCGCCGGAACCCGAAGATGCAGGAGGGCCTGATGGCTCAACTGCGCTCCACCTACGACGCCATCCAGGACGCCATCAAGAAGGAGGCCTCGCTGATAAAGAAGCAGGTGGAGATACAGTGGAACGACGCGCTGACGCCTGACGGCAAGAGCATGAAGCAGGCGTTTGAAGGAACGCTGTCGGCTCTCGGGCTGAGGGAAGACCAGGTGAAGCGCGCAAACTCACTTATCAGCGCGGGGCAGGCCAGCGAGCGCGTGGCCGACAGGATCGCCGTCAAGCAGATGAAGATACGCCTCCAGATGCAGGAGACGTACTACAAGATGCTGCGCAAGATAGGGATGGAGCGCATAGCCCAACTGGAGGCGGCAGGCAAGCACGAGGATGCCGAGCATGTGCGCAAGAGCCTGAACCTGGCACTCAGCGAGGAACAGAAGAAACTGGACGAGCAGCGCGTGGCCATCGCCAACCAACTGGAGGAGAGCCAGAACCGCCTCTACCAGGAACTGCGAGAGTGGGGCGACCTGATGGCGTCGTCGGTACAGCAACTCTTCGAGGCGAGCAACGCGGGCAACGCCGAGTACTACAACGAGCGGGCGAAGATGAACCTGACGGGCAGGGGAGGGCCCGGGGCAGGGACGTACATCGTCATCGACAACGAGGGCACCAGCGACGCACGGGCGCACTACGAGTACCTTGACGAGCGGCAGGCACTGGAGCGCCACCGCGAGATAGAGCAGCAGAACGCCGTGGCCGACGCATGGAAGAAGGTGATGGACGACATCAACCAGAAGATGAGCGACATGATCACCGACCAGATCAACGCCATGCTCCAGAACGACAGCATCGACGCGAACACCGACGCGCTGGGAGCCAACACGCTTGCCATACAGGCACTGAGCAATGCCATCACCGGGATGGGCATGGGCGGCGCTGAAGAGCCGGCCGGACTTGCCGGAACGGCAGAAGGCAGCACGCCGGGCGTCAGCCCTGCGGCGCCGGAGGGCCTGACGACCGAACAGGTGCAGGAGTGGAAGGACGCGCTGGGCGACAACCCGATGCTGTTCTGGCAGGAGCAGAGCGACGCTGCCACGCAGAAGATGCTCGCCAACATGGGCGAGATACAGAAGGGGCAGCAGGAGGCAGGCGAGAGCATGGCGGCCAGTGCCCAGAGCACCTTTGCCAAGATGTCGCTGGCAGCCAACATGTACGGCGTAGCCTACCAGGCCATGACCAACAGCAACCTGAGCACGACGCAGAAGTTCGAGATGATGGCCCTGCAGGCCGTCGGCAACTACGCCATCTCAAGCCTCACGGCCTTTATGGCAAAGACGGCGGCGGAGGGTGTGGCGAACGAGGCCTCGGTGCTCGGCAAACTTTGGAGCCAACTGGGATGGGCCGCCGCACCTGTGTTCGCCATCTTCACGGGACTCCTCGGCGCAGCCATGGGCGCTGCGACGAATGCCGTCAGCAAGTCGAAGAGCCAGATCGCGCAGGCCACGGGCTCGTCGGTCGGCGCAGGGCGGCTGGCAACGGGCATGCTCACCTATGGCGAGGGTAACGTGAACGAGTTCACCGACCCCGCCTCGCTGACACCTGGCAGGCACTACAACGTGGACGGAGCAGACGGCAGGACGTACCGGGCACGGTACATGGGCAAGGATGCCAGGACGCACATCACCAGCGGCCCGGAGTTCCACCTCGTGGGCGAGAAGGGCAGGGAGGCCATCATCGACGCACATACCACGCGGAACATACAACTGAACGAGCCGGAGATATGGAACACCATACAGACGCTCTACAACGGCGGCTCGCTGGCCGCACGAAGGAGGCGCGCCGCAAGAAGGGGCGTCCGTGCCTTTGCCGACGGCAACATCGACGAGTTTACGGAGACCGACGGCCTGACGGGTACCGACGGCGCAGGCGAGACGGCACTGGGCTTCGACCCTGCCGCCCTGCAGGCGTCGCTCGACCGCAACAGCGCCGTGCAGGAAGCCCTGCTTGAGCGGCTGGCGAAGCCGCTGACGGTCAGCCCCTACGGCCCGGACGGCATCGTGGCGGCCTACGACAAGTACAAGAAGGAGGCCTTGCGCCACGGCGAGAAATACATCTAAGGAGATGGAGGAGCAAAGACGAGACATAGACCTGATTGTGCCGATGGTGTTTCCCGACGACCCTGAGTGGCAGGCGGAGTACCGCCGTGCCAAGGGCGGCGCCGCACCGGAGACACACGTACGATATCGCTCATGGGGAACCGAGGAACTGCTGATACGGTGCTGCCTGAAGTACATGCCTTGGCTCAGGCGGATATACATCCTGCTGGCGAGGGAGAGTCAGGTGCGACCGTGGATGGGCTCCTTGGCCGTGCAGCATGCCGGACTGCCGGAGGTGAGGGTAGTGTTCCACCGGGAGTTCATGCCGCAGAGATACCTCCCGTGCTTTGCCAGTCCGTGCATGGAGATGTTCCTGCACAGGATCCCGGGGCTGGGCGAGCAGTTCATCTATGCCAACGACGACATGTTCCCGCTGTCGCCGCTGGTGCCGGAGGACTTCTTCCGCGACGGCCTGCCGTGCCAGAGGATCACGGACAGGGCATACCCTGCCGCTCCTGGCCTGTTCCAGCGCAAGTGCATGTGGCAGCAGAACATGATAGGCAGGCCTTTCGGCAGGCACTTCACGAAGACGTACCCGGACACGGGGCACGTCTTCTCAGCCATCCTGAAGAGCAGTTGCGAGGAGGTGTGGCGCAGGCACGGTGGCGAGATAGCCATGTACATCTCGCCGCTCAGGCGGACGGACCGGTCGGCCAACAACTGGATATACCAACTCTACCAGCAGTACAGCGGGCGCTACGTGGACCACAGGCCGCCAAGCCACTATACTGACGACACGACGCCGACGGCGCGGGTGGCGGATATCATACGCGACCCCGGCGCTGGCATCGTGTGCCTGAACGACAACGAGCACATCGGCGACTGGCAGGTCCGCGCGGCGATAGTGCGAAGGGAGATACGGGCGAAACTGGAGGCGGCTGAAGCCTTGAAGACGGAGGACATGACGATGAGGACGGCAGTAGTGGCCATCGGAAGGCGCGAGAACATGTATGCCAGGGAGTTCGTCGAACACTACCTCGGACTGGGCTTCGACCACATTTTTATCCTCGACAACAACCATGACGGAGAGGAGCATTTCGAGGATGTGCTCGGAACGTTCATAGATGCGGGGACGGTGTCGGTCCATGACTACCGCAACCGCGAGGCCGTACAGGCGCAGGCATACAACGAGACCTACCGTGGATTCCATTCTTCCTATGACTGGATGGCATTCTTCGACTTCGACGAGTTCCTCGTGATGAAGCAGGGAACGGTGAAGCAGTGGCTCGGCACGTTCGGCAGGGACGAGGACGTGGCCCTTGTGAACTGGATGTGCATGACCGACGGCGGCATGATCTACAACGACGGCAGGCCGCTGACGGAGCGCTTCACGGAGCCAATGCCATACGACCGTTGCGTGCAGCGCAGGTTCCCTGAGAACGACCATGTGAAGAGTATCGTGCGCGGCGGCCTGTCAGAGGTCTGCTTTACGAACCCACACGTGCCGGCGACCCCACACAACCCAAGGCCGTCGCCCTTCCGCCGGTACGACTTCTCGGCGGCCTGCCTGAAGCACTTCACCACCAAGACCATCAGCGAGTGGATGTCGAACAAGTGCCAGAGGGGCGTAGGCGACAGGAGCAAGGAGGACTTCGACCGCAAGTACGCAGGCCGGTTCTTCATGTACAACGAGCGGACGCCGGAGAAGCAGGCATACATGGACGGCTTCGTTCGCAACGCGGGGATGACGGCGGCCATAGTCCACTACAACACGCCGAAACTGACGCGCGCGGCCGTGCTTTCGCTGTGGAAGCACACGCCGGGGTGCCGCGTGGTGGTGTTCGACAACAGCGACCGCCTGCCCATCGCGGGATGCAGCCAGTGGGACGACCTGCGCAGCAGCCCGCTGGTGACCGTCATCGACAACACCGGGGGGCAGGTGATAGACTTCGACGGGATGCTGGCGCAGTATCCCGACCGTGAGCTCGGCGACCGCAACAAGAGCAACTTCGGCTCCGCAAAGCACACCGCGTCGGTCGACAGGCTCTTCGACCTCCTGCCGGAAGGATTCCTGCTGATGGACAGCGACGTGCTCATCACCCGTGACGTCGCACCGCTCATCGACAGGAGCGTTGCCGCCGCAGGCACGGTGCAGCCGAACGCTGGCGTGATGCGACTGCTGCCGCTGCTCTGCTGGGTCAACGTGCCGGTGCTGCGGGAGCACGGCATACGCTACTTCAACGGAGACAGGATGTGGGCGCTCAGCCGGCGGCAGCCCGACAACCGCTACGACACCGGCGCATGGGTGCTGGAGGAGATCAGGCGCCACGGGCTGGAAGTCAGAGAGACGGACGTCATGCGCTACCTCATACACCTGGGACATGCCTCATGGCGGGACAGGAAGCCGATGGCGTGGGTCATGGCACACAGGGAACTGTGGGAGTGACGCGGGCAGCAACGGAGAGCCTGCGCCGTCTGCCCTTGACCTACAGCCCTGAAATCACGATATTGTGAGAAAAAAGCATAATTACGACTATGTTCATCACGACACAGAACGAGATCATATCGCTGATGCCGACGGCACGCTGGGACCGTCCGTCGCAACTCTTCGGCTATCTGGAGGAGGAGGAGCGCGTGGCGCTGGAGCCGCTGCTCGGCACGGCACTGTACCAGTACCTCATAGGGGAGTACGACCGCCTGGTCAAGGCGTACGGGGACATCACCGCCACGACCGTGCGGGACTCCGGCAAGTCGAAGGTGGACGCACGCCTGGCGCACGCCGACGTGACGGAACGGCTGGACCAGATCCGGGAGGGCAAGTACCGTGAGACCTACACCGCACCGGTGGACGGCGACAAGGACGTGCCGGACGCCGACATGAAGACCATAGCGCTCATCCGCGTCTGCCAGCAGATAGAGTTCTACAAGATGCTGAGCCACAAGGCAGGGCTGCTGGCCGTGTCGTTCAACGAGGGCGGCGGCATGAACGTGGTGACTGCCGACGGCTACGACCCCGCCGACGAGAAGCGCATGGAGCGCGTGGTGAAGGACGCCTACATGAGCGCCGGGAGAGCCGAAGACTCGCTGCTGCTGATGCTGGAGGCCGACGCCAAGGGCGACAGGATGTTCACGAAGAAATGGAGCGAGGCCGACGCCTACTACCTGCACAAGGACCTGCTCTTCCAGACGGCGAGGGTGCTCAACGAGCACCTCGACATCAAGGGGGAGAGGACGGCATACGTGGCACTGGTGAGGGACATACGGTTCTGCCAGAACACGTACCTGAAGCCGCGCGTCGGCGCAAGACTGCTGAAGGCAGTGGTGGAATACGCCAACGCCGGGCTGGACCGGGCCGACAGCAGCACCTCTTCGTCAGGCAGCCATTCGCAGGGCGACAGCAGCAGTTCCGCGCAGGGCGGCGACATGGAGCAGGCAAGCAGAGAGGCTTACGACGAACTGCTCTCCATGCTGCGCATGGCTTTGGCCTTCTACGTGGAGAGCCGCCGGACGGAACTGGCCCCGGCAAGGGACAGGCTGGCACGGCGCGACTCGATGGGCGACGCGCAGCAGGCGATGGCCACGGCCTGCCAGTTCATAGCCGAGAACCTGGACCTGCTCGGCGAGGCAGCCGTCGACACACCTATATACAGAGACGTGCGCGAGCGCGAGGCGCAGGAGGCACGGGACAAGAGACATGCCAAGGAGGCGCACCGGCGCGCATGCTGCCAGCGCATGGAACAGAGCCGCAGGAAACTCTTTACGGGATTCCCCGCGACGCACCGGACACCGGAGGTGAAATAGGGCCTCAGGCCGCCATTCAACGCCTTCAGTCCGTCTGCCCTTGACCTCAAGAAGGAAAAAACGTAAATTGCAGACGACGACATAAAAAACGACGAGATATGAACATCGGACTATTGAGAATCCTGCACAACAAGAAATGGGACTTCCGCCAGGACATGGCGCAGACCTACGCCAACGCGCTGAGGAACGCCATCGAGTTGCAGCTGGACAACGACATCGAGAAGCATCACGGCTACTTCCTCTCCAAGAAAGGCTATCAGAAGGAGGGCAGGACCGTAGGCGCGAACTTCGAGGAAAAACTCTACGTGGGCAACATCCACCGCATCGAGAACCACCTGTACTGGAACGACGAGGAACTGGCCGACGACGACGAGATCATCAACGTGGTGGTAGTGGACGGCCCCGTGACGCGCGACGGCGGCGGATGCTCATACGGCTCGAAGGACTGGCGCGATCAGGTGATGTATGCCAACACCATCCCGCAGGTTGTCGGGCACCTGTTCATCGTGAACACCCCCGGCGGCGAGGCAGAGTGCCGTAACGACTACGACATGATGATCGGCGACTGCCGCGAGAAGGGCAAGCCCACCGTGGCGTTCATCGACGGAGGATGCTACTCGTCGGGCGTGAACCTGACCTGCCGCTGCGACTACGTGATCGTGATGAACCCCATGGACGGATACGGCTGCATAGGCACCATGGGCGCCTTCTGGACCGTAGCCCACGACACCGTCGACCAGGACGGCTACCGCTACGTGGAGCTGGTGGGCAAGGACTGCCCTGAGAAGAACGCATGGTGGCGCGAGGCTGCCAAGGGCGAGTATGAGAAACTGCAGGCCGAGCTCGACAAGGACACCGAGGAATTCCAACAGACCGTAAGGGAGAACCGCCCGCTGGTGACCGACGACATGCTGAGCGGCAAGGTGTTCGAGGCGCAGGAGTTGATACCCGCACTGGTCGACGAGATAGGCGACATGGAGCGAGCCATCGAGTGCGTGTTCCAACTGGCCGACAAGACGCTGACGCCGGCACGCGAGGCAACGGTGGTAGAGGATCCGGAGAAACATCCCGACGAGCAGCCGGGCGGCGAGGAACCCGAGGAACTGGCCAAGCTGAACGCACAGCAGAAGGCAGCCATCAACAAGGAAAAGGGCAATCTGACAGTGGTCGATGACGGCCATGTCACCGCCGAGAGAGAGGATATGTTCGGTCCCCGCATGGTAGAAGTAGCAAAACCCCAAAACGAGAATAATATGCCAAACGAAGAAGAGAAGAAGGCCCAGGAGGCTGCAGCAGCCCAGGCCGCACAGGAACAGGAAGCCGCAGAGCAGGAAGGTCAGGAGGCCGGAGGCGCTGCTGGCGAGGGAGCCGCCAAAGGTGCCGATGAAGGCGCCGGAGAAGGCTCTGGTAATGACGCTGGAGAGGGTGCCGGCAACGGCGAAGGCTCTGGCGAAGGCGAAGGAAACGGCGAAGGCTCTGGAGAGGGTGCCGGCAACGGCGAGGGCTCCGGAGAAGGCGCAGGCGACCAGCCCTCTGACGAAGCCCTGCAGAACGAACAGGCCGACATCGACAAGATGACCGAGACACTGCACAACGCAGAGCAGATGATTGCAGACCGCGACAAGCAGATCGCCCAACTGAAGGAGTCGCTTGCCACGCTCAAAGGCATTGCCGAGGAGCGCGACGCGGCCGTGAAGGAGCGCAACGACATCTCCGCCTCGCTGGAGAAGGCCGGCCTGGACTACGCCGAGCAGGGCAAGAGGCTGACCGGTGCAGAGGCAAAGATTGCCGAGCACGTGGCCACCATCGAGACGCTGAGGAAACAGGTGGCAGACCTGAGGGCCGAGGTGAAGGAACTGGCTGAAAAGCCGGGCGACATGACCGACGGCACGTCAGGCATCCCTGCCGGCAACGGCATCGGAGCGCCGCCGAAGGACATGGGCACCGTATCCAGCACGGTCAGCCCCGACATGACCCCTGAGCAGATCCGCGCCGCACTGCGCAAGCAGGACGAGGAGATGAAGGCTCGTCGCAACAGGAGATAGCAACACGAACACATTTTTTTCACCAACCAACACAAAAACTATTCAGATTATGCCAAACGCACTTAATCTATCGCAGGTGCAGACTGTCACCGAACAGTTGCACGTCGACCTGGTGGCCCGCGCCTCCATGTTGAACGACAGGATGCTGGAGGATCTCCACATCACTGTCACTACCGATGTTGAGAACATCGACAAGGTGTTCATCTTCAACGACAAGGGCCTGCTGGCACGTCAGTACAAGCAGGGTGCCGTGAAGAAGGTGCAACTCGGTACGATGGTCGAGAATCCCGCCAAGGTGATCCTCGCAGTGACACACCCACAGGACAACGTCCAGAAGTATCGTGAGAAGGAGCCCTTCCACGTGAACTCCGACGGCACCAACAATGCCGAGAAGACGCAGTTCCTGCTCGGCAAGGTCTCTGAGCGCCACGCTCAGGACGTGCGCGCCAACTACTTCTTCGGCAATGAGTCAAATGCCAAGTTGCCGGAGACTGCCGAGAACCAGGTGAAACTCGGACTGTCGCTCTACGACGGTATCTACACCAAGGTGGCTCAGGCCATCACCAAGGGCTTCATCAGCGCAGCCATCGGAAACCTCGTGACCACTGGCGACCTGCTGGATCCCAGCGTGACACCGCAGCAGTGCTATGCCAAGTTCAAGGAGGCCTACAACGCCTTGAACGACGACCTGCGCGCCGCCGACGAGATCTTCGCCTACGTCAGTTCCGCACTGGCCGACAAGATCGTGGAGGGTTACATGCTGACCCATCCGCAACTCTCGCCGACCACCCTCACCGAGGGATGGAAGTTCACCCAGATGAAGAACCTGACGCTCATCTCCCATACATCCATGGGTAAGGGCTCGCAGATCATCTTCACCCTTGACGGCAACCTGGAGTACATCTGCGACATCCGTCCTGAAGGCCAGTCGAGCATCACCGTGGAGCGCAACAGCGACGACCACAACCTGTTTGACTACCAGATCCAGACCGCCCAGGCCACCCGCATCCGCGACTACAGCCCGAAGGTGATCTGTGTCAACGAGCAGATCAACGTCCCGAACAACGTGCCTTCAGGCGACTACATCGCCGACGTGTTCACCGTCGCATCCAGCGACGAGAGCGAGGGTACGGCAGCCATCACCTCCGGCGAGAAGGACCTCTACCAGGAGGGCGACACCATCACCGTGACGGCTACGCCGAAGGCAGGCTTCAAGTTTGCCGGATGGAGCGACGGCGCACTGGCCAACCCGTACAACTACATGTTTGGCGGCGGCGTGATGAACCTCGTGGCCATGTTCGAGAGCGAGTCGGCAAGCAGCGACTCCGGCTCGTCCAACTAAACCCATCGGAGGTGAGCGGCGCGAGTAGCATACGCCAAAGCGCCGCCCTCTGACTTCTCTTAAAAACAACAACACAAAAAAACAATACGACTATGCTGAATTGCGTACCAAAAAGCGTTCTTTCCTCGGCTACCTGCCAGGAGAACCCCGCTGGTCTGAGCAACCACCTGTTTGCCGTTCCCGTCGACAGCAACCATATCACCGAGATGGTACCCAACGACGAGAAGAACCAGTATGACATCACCCCAGCCGGCGGCGCACAGGCCGCCCTGAAGGGCATCCGAATCGACTACAAGTCCCAGACGGGCCAGTACACCTCTGAGGACAACGGCACCGGCAAGGGCTGGAGCGCATCCGCCACAGGCCGCGTGGAACTGAACGAGGACGGCATGGCTCACACCAGCCGCGTCCTGCACAACTCTGACAAGTTCCTGTACTTCTTCCCCACCGGCAAGAAGGTTGACGGAAAGACTGAGTTCATCGTCGTTGGCAACGAGAACGGCGAGGCCGAGTGGGCAGTGGCTTCCGACACGGGCGCCAACCGTAACGACGACCACGGACAGACCTTCACCGTGACCTGCGCCTACCAACTTTATCCCATGACCAAGTGGTACGGCACCATCGAGGTAGAGGATGAAGAGTCAAGCGACTAATGTCATTTTGCTAATATCCATCCACGAGGCTCAGGCTCCGCAAACGGGCCTGGGCCTTTTTAACTAAGAAGTAAAAACCAAGGAACAAGAGTCATGCACATTATAAATCCATGCTGCGCCAAGAAGGATCTGATGATGCTTCGCGACGCATTAGGAAAGAGTGGAACAAGGCAGTTCGAGGGCTACGGCGACCTGTCGCTGACGGAACTGCTGCCTGCGCTGCTGACGCGCTATAGCGAGACTGAGATGATGATTGTCGCCCCCTCGCTGCCAGACCAGGCCGCCGAGGTCATCGCCAGGTGGATGAAGCGCCAGTGGGCACGTATGGACGGCAAGGGCAGGTTGGACGTCATCAGCCATCTGACCATCGTTGCCGACATGGATGCCGGGAAGTCGCCGCTGGCTTCCGGATGGCTGAGTGAGAATCCGTTCGGAGGGTGCCTGACGCTCTGCGACAGGAAACAGGCAGACACGGCCATCCTGCTTCCGGACTTCGTCATCACCGGTCCCGTGAACATGCAGTACGGCCATCGCTTCACGGCCACGGCCACGACCGATCCGGCACGTGTGGCCGACGCGTGGAGGCAGTTCGCCTCTCTGGCAAGTCCAGAGGAAACGGCGAAGACGGAGGAGGCCGAGGAGCATCTTGCGGCGAAAGAGGCCCAGACGGCGGGCGGGCGTAGGCGCAGGCCGTCGTTCAGGCGATAGGCTGCACGCCCATCAGGTCCTGTATGCGGAACGTGACGGAGGTCTTGCTTCCGTCGCGCTCGACGGTGCATACATAGGTATCCCTGTCGGCCTGTACGAAGGCCCGTGTCAGTCCGTCGCGGAAGGTGAGGATCAGGTGGCTTGGCGTGCGCTCCAGGGCAAGCAGGTGGTTGCAGACCACGAAGTCGCGGTCGTCCACCTGGCATGTCACCTTGACGGTATGCAGGCGTCCGGCCACGCTGTCCGACTCGTCGTCGACGGCCTTCCCCGTGTGCAGCACGATGGGTATGAGCACGCCTCCGGCGACTGCCGCCCGCCGCCCGATGGTGACGGCGTTGGTGAGGGTGGGGGAGAACCCGCCGGCACCGATGACCGGCGTGAGTTGCCATTCGGCGAGGCCTGGCACGAAGTCCGTGACGGGGACGGCCACGATGGCCGTCAGGTCGTCCAATACAAATTCCTTGCAGTTGTTCATCTTTGCGCTTTTTATGGTAATATCGGTGTTTCTGGGGCCATCGTCAAGGGCAGGGCTGGCAGGTGCAAGGCAGAAAGGGGGAGACGGGCAAGGCCCGAATCCCCCGACCAACACGGCGATGATGGTATGTCATACAAGTCTGGCAAGCCTGCTTGTCAGCCACAGCACGCCGCTCCATAGCGCATTGCCTGCGATGTTGCTCGCGAAGTCCTCGCCGAAGGTCTGCTGGTGCCTGCGCAGGTCTGCGATCTGCGCCGACTGCCGCTGCAGTGCCTTCAGGATATCGTCCGTGCTCCGCTGCTGCATGGTCATCTGAATGAAGAGCCTTTTCTCTTCATCTGTCATGCGGTCGTACATCTCCTCCAGGACCTTTCGACGCATGAGCGCTTCTGCGGCGGCGGCATAGTCCATTACCAGAGGAAGTACTTGCGGATGTCGTAAACAGCATCCTTGTCCTTGAGGTTCTTCAGCGCCATCTTGTAGCAGGCGGATATAATATCCTCGTCGGCGGGCGAGAGCGGCTTGCCGAGAAGCGCGGCTATCTCATCCCCGAAGTCGGAGTATATCTTGTTCATCTCCACCCACAGTGCGCAGCGGTTGTAGTACGGCGCATCCTCCAGCGGCAGGCCGAACGACTCCATGGCCGCTTTCCACTGGTCGCGCGGCCACGGTGCCTTGGGATCCATGCCGGCGACAATCTTCTCTGCCTCCTTCGGCGTGAGGTACTGCTTCCACCTGATGCTCTCAAGTTGGCTGATCATCTCCTCTGCCACCTCGGGCTTGGACTGGATGAGATAGTCCATCATCTCGGTCATCACGCAGCCGAACACCTTCATGTTCCTCGGGTCGCGGCTTGTGGCCATGTAGTCGTACAGACCGTCGTAGCGGTCTTTCATCTCTTCTGCTGATGTCATTTCCTTGTCTTTTTAGGGTTTGTCTTTGTAGGATTCTTACGGATTGCGACCCCTGACGGCTTTTTCCCTTCCGTCGGGGCCTTTGCCCCTGGCTGCTCCTGTGGCGCGGCCACCGGCTGGGCCTTCCTGCCGCATCCCGGGCACGGGGCCTCAGGCACCTGCCGCGTCGTCTGCGGCGGTATCTGCTGTTGGATAAATCTTCCCATAGATCTGATCGTAGAGTCTGTCGATAAGTCCTTCGATAAGTTCAAGCCAGATGGCGAGGTACGAACAAGAGAGGGATATTGCGAGCAACCGTGGCAGGACTGAGGGAAGGGCGGCCAGGAGGCCGTCGCCGCTCAGGCCTGTCGAAGTGGCAGTCACGTGGCATGCCAGACAATAGGCGAAGACGCTCCAGCACGTGAAGCACTTCGGACAGTTGATGATGGGAATCCGATGCTTGATCAGTTTCTCTACGTCCGCTATCAGACTGAGGTGATTCACAGTCGTGCAGACGAACACGATTGCCGCAATATCCATCCACATACGGTATCCTTGTTTACGTTCCAGCCGTCACCTCGATGCTCGTTGTGATGGCAATCTGGTTTGTACACGGTTTGGTGCCGCGGCAGCACCCGCAGCCGTTGTTCAGGTAATAGGTGATGGGCTTTGGTGATGCCTTCACCTCTCCGAGGGTCAGCGTCGGCTGTGTCGCCGACGTGCATAGCACACAGTCCTGAAGGGTGACATACTCCGTCGCCGGCCTGCAGGATCCGCACGGGCAATAGGTCACGGTGCCGGCCAGCAGGAACTCCTGACAGTAGATGCCGTTGCCGAGATCGACCGGCTGTCCGACGGCCTGGAGGTCGAGACTGCACTGGACGGGCCGCGAGGGGTCGCTGAGCGCCATCTTCTGGTTCCCGCAGGTGTAGTGGGTCAGGCCCAGTCCGTACACCCCGGCGGTCTCGGACGCAAGCAGGAAGTCCTTCACGTCCGATCCGTTCTTGAAATTACAGTTACATTTACAACTCATGATAGTTTTGTTTTTGTGTTGTTGATTGTCTTGGGGCCCTACTTATGCGCCAGCCCCTTATTGCGCTATGGTGGGCCGCTACTCCTGTTCCTCAAACAGGTTGCCCTCTATGGGCTGCGGGCTGCTGAACTCCGCCTCCGACGACTGGATGGCCGCGATGCGCGCCTCCATGTCGGTCAGGCGCTGCGACTGTATGTCAAGACGCTGGATGACGGCGTTCATCACATCGAACATCTGGAACGACATCCTTGCCGCGCAGAAGGCGTGCTGCTGATAGCCGCACTTCGTGCAGTCCTTCGGGCACGGGCGTGCCTGCTGCTGACTCCCTGCCGGGGCCTGTCCTTGCTGTTTAGGATCGGCGGCACCTGCCACCCGCTCCTGTGGTTTGTTGTTTGTCTCTGCCATGTTGTTCTATTGTTTTGATAAAAACTTAACCATTTCATACAATACGAAGGGACTGTCCTTCAGTCTGCCGAATGCCTCGGCTATCTTGTCGCCAGACACCATGACGCCCTTCTCGCACATGAGCGCGATGAAGTCCTTGATGGCCTGCTCCCCGCGCCTGGCCTCGTCATCATCCCTTGCGAAGATGTTGAACGAGATGTTCCTGATTCCTTTATTTACATCCATTTGCCGTGTCAATACATTTTTTAACTCAGTTTTTCAACATATCTATGCGCACTTTTTCAGTATGATTATGCGTTGATGTCTGGGATGGGCTTCACGGCCCCTGCTTCTGCAGGCCCCGGCATGGCGTTGAAGCCAAGCGACAGCGGTGGCAGGCGGTTGCCGGTCATGCCGCGCACGAACTCGTAGGCCTGCGCCAGCGTGTCCTTGTTGTTGCCGAGCCACGAGACGATGCCGTTGGCCACGTCCTTCGTCGAATCGACCCACGTCTGCGGTGCCGGGTCGAAGTCGGGCAGGTTGGGCATGTCCTTCGCGAAGAAGTCATACAACTTGCTTGCCTCGTCGATGTCGGCCTTGCATATTATGAGGCACTGCATCTTCAGGGTGGCCTTGCTGGTGGGTCTGAGCGCTTGTATCATCTCTGCCTGTCTCTTTCTGTTAGTAAACCATTTCATGTCGCCGTGTGGTTAAGATGGCCGGAATGTGCTTAATTGTACACTTTTGTACATTGAAAGTCTGCCGAAGCATCTTTATTCAGACGTTTTTGTACAAATAAGCACAATCACGGCCAAATTTACACCTTAGCCGTTGCAGCCACAGCCAGGGCAGTTACAGGGCTGGGGAGCCGAGTAGATGCAGACGGGCTGTGCATCGAGGCTGGAGCGGCCTGTCAGACGGTCGGAGACAATCTGGTTCATGGCCGTGGCGTAGGCCGAGTTCTCCACGGTGGTAGCCTGGGTCTGAGCCGCGCTCTGCTGGCCGCTGATCGTGTCGGTGATGGTCTGCGTGATATTCAGGTCGCCGTTGATGCGACGGGTCACCTCAGACTCCAGCAATGCGCCGATGTTGTCCAGACGCTTGTCAACACCGTTGTAGTAGGCGACTGCCAGTTCCTTGGCTGACTGTGCAGCCTCCTTGGCTTCCTTGCCCTTTGCGCTGGCCTGCATGCCTCCGAAGATCCACGCGGTAACGCCAGCCACGACGGCAACAGAGCCAACAGTCAGTCCGGCGATGGCCACGCCTGACGGTTTCTTTGCGGACAGGTAGTCCAATTTCACTTGCTCATAGGGAGTCATCCCTTCCTTCTCGCCCATCGAACGGAGGGCCATCAGGTCTTGCATTTCTAATGCCATAGTGGTTTTGTTTTTGTGTTGTTAATAATGTGGTTATTTATCTCGCGGGTTCCTTGCAGAATCCACGGGCAAATTTAGACATTAAAACAATGCGCTCCAAAGTTTACAGGGAAAACAGGGGGTCACACCGTGACCCGCCTCGAAAGCCTTTTCACCACGCGCTTCACGGTGCTTTCGCTGACGTGGTACTTCTTCCTGAAATGCTGGTATATGCGCTCCTTCGGCACGCCGTCCCTCAGCAGGGATAGGTATTCCTCGTACATGGGCACGTGTCTGGCGTCATCGACTGACAGGCCAAACTTTGACATGAGGCTGACTTGACATAGATTAAGTTTTAGCACCATATAGCCACTTATCTCGTCTATGTTGCCGGGATTTTCTTTTGAATTATTATAACTTTGCATCGGCGATTAATGATTTGACATGTTACTACCAAGGGCTTATAGTCCCCCAGCCAGTCGGGTAACATGCCATTTAATCGCCAAATTAAATATCGACTGGCGGGGACTTTTTCTTTTTTCCGCAAGATACTGGAAAAATGGTCGTAAATCAAGGGCAACAGGATTTGCGTGACGGGTGGCGTATATGAAGGACGATACTCGCGTGCAGACATTTTTTAGAATATAACAATACTATCAGTCTAAAATGGAAAAAGCAAAACGACCGAAAATCAGGTACCGGCTGACCTGGAACTACGGCAACCGACTTGACAGGCAGGGTCGATCGCCGGTGGCCCTGGAGTGCAGGCAGGGAACAAGGAAGATATACATATCGTCGAAGGTTATGCTCGCGGCAGGGCAATGGATGGACGGCAGGGTGGTCAACCACCAGAACGCAGACAAACTGACCGTCTGGCTCGTGCGATGGATGAACTCCATCGAGGAGATCGAACTCGACGCGCTGCTGGCAGGCTCGCAGATGTCGCTCGCGCAACTGAAGTCGGCCGTCAGCGACAGCGCGCACCGGTCGGCCTCGCTCAGGGACTTCACGGAGAGGTTCCTCGACGGCGACTCCAGCCGCTGTGAGACCACGAAGCGGTCGTACCGCTACATGGTGAACGACCTGGAGAAGGAGTACGGCAGCCTGACCGTTGGCGACGTGAACTACGACCTGATCGTGCGATGGCGCGAGGTCATGCGGCGCAGGAATCTCAGCGAGAACACCATCAGAGGCCGCCTGAAGGCATTGCGCTGCCTGATGGAGCAGGCGCGGCTGCGCGACATCATCGAGAGGAACCCGTTCGACAGCATCACCATCGGCAACATAGGGGGCCGCAAGGGAGGACTGACCGTCGGCGAGGTTCGCAGGCTGGAGAGGCTCAACCTGTCCGGCAAGGAGGAGAAGGTGCGCGACCTCTTCCTGGTTGGATGCTACACGGGCCTCCGCTGGGGCGACCTGTCGTCGCTTGAAGAGTCGGAGATCCACAACGGCATCCTGCGCAAGACCATGCACAAGACGCACCACGAGGTGGCCATTCCGCTGGCCACGCTCTTCTGGGGCAAGGGAATGCGTATCATGGAGAAGTACCCCGACATCCGCGTACTGTCTAAATGCGTGTGCAACACCACCGCCAACCGCATCCTGAAAGACTTGGCCGAAAGGGCGAAGATCAAGAAACGCGTGTACATGCACCTGGCCAGGAAGACGTTCTCGCAGATGCTCAACTCACTGGGCATGGAAAGATCTGACATCACCATGCTCATGGGCCACCGCGACGTACGCACGACACTCACGCACTACATCTTTAACGACACTGACCGCATCAAGAAATCCGTGAAGAAAATCTTTAAGACATAGCACAGGCATCCATAGCGGCCACATCACGTTCCTGATCTGTCTTGTCACGGCTCAGGCAATTCGTGCTGGGCGTTGGAACTCGTATATATAGTTCCGCTGACTTGGATAGTTTGTCTAATGGCGTATATGGATGGAATACCAACGGCGAGACGCCTACTCACTCTCCATTTACTGGCGGTGGCACTGTATTGCAATATGGAGATTGGGTGAAGACACAGATTTGCCAATCCTATGGTGGAGCAACGTATAGCAGGAACAAACAAGGCTCTGGGGACTGGACTTCTTGGGTGCGTTGCGATAACTATGGAACATCGACACCTGCCGACCTCGCTTCACTGCTGGGCGCGTTATGCTTTAACAAGATTGGTAACACTAATCCAGACAACGTCCATCATACTATGTTTTTTAGGTTTGGAGGCTATACGGTAAAACACTCGTCAGGTTCTTATGCTGGAGCCTATGGTCTCGGTGTGTCTTTTGTGGAGGAAGGTGTAAGCGATACATACTATGACGAATTTATTTTGGTTCACAACACCGACACCATCTATTATCGTAGTGCGACTATCGCCAATAATGGTACTTTGGATTGGAGTACCATAAATTGGAAAACAGTGACAAGTGTATAACAAAACAAGAGGGAGGCTCAGGCCTCCCATTATTGCGTCACTTTTGTTGCTTGTATACTTGCCCAAGAAATCCACGAGCCATTTAAACCAAATCTCGTCCTAAATAGCACATTAGGGTTGCCTGCATAGTCGTTTGGTACATATACTTGCAAAGTAATTATATTGTTTGTTGCAGCAATTACTATAAACATCCCCCATTTGTAGATAGCCCCCGGTATTCTGACGTCTGCATTATCCATTCTATAAACTCCTGGGCGGAATAGTTACAGAACTTGGTTCATCAGATGATCTATTCGACCTGCCTTACCCAGGCTATTATTATTGGAATTCAATATCCCAGGCACCGGCGAATACACCAAATGGAGGACCCCAAGGTAGTTATGTCGAGTATCGTGCTTACATGTCTATCAAAACACTGAGAGTATACAACAATGGAGGAAGGATTTACACCAATATCTATTGGAACGGATGGAAAGGTTGGAATCAAGTCACATTGACACCGGTTTCGTGATAAGAGGTAGGGCCAAGCCCTACCTTTTTTATTGAACGGTTGGGATTTCAATCCATGTAGATGGCCACACAAAATCTTGCCCCTTTGGAGTGTACTTACACCTATAATATTTCTTTCCGTTACCAATATATGTTATTTCTTGATAAGCATAGTCTCTAACAATTATACACCTGCCCAAACCATAGCAACCGATTAACCCATTGATAGTCTGCTGACCAAACCGAAACAAGGTATTTTGCTCACCTGCCATATCATCTAAATTTGTAATAGGATTATTTGGGGCAATTACGATAGAAATTACGCCCAGAATTCGCGCTGGGTGGCACAATACAAGGAATAGTTACTCCTGATACCTATGATAGTGCGGACAAAAACGGCTTATATCAAGTAAATGGGTCAAGCGCAACAGACCCTATTCTTGACTGGGGACGTCTATTCACGGCTGTTCAAGGTGTAACCCATTGTCTTCAAATCAAATATTGTGCCAATGCTAAAACAATTATTATAAGGTACAAATACAAAACCTCTTCCATGAGTGCTGCCGAGTGGACTGCGTGGAGTAAAGTAAATGTAACCGCTCTCACATAGAGGGCGGTTATTACATCTGGGCGTTCCTGATATTAGTGGATTATTCAATGCATTCAATATTCCAGCAAACTCAGACTTAAATGATTTGACTAGTTATCCTTGCTACAAAAGTCCAGGACAATCGGTAAGTTCAACATTGTCAAACATACCATCTGACTTAACCACATCGGTTGGCTTTATTCTTCTTAACTTTAAGCCTTATACAGGTGTATCATATTCAGTCCAAGTCATATTGCAAACTGTATTCGATAGGACAACAACTCCGAAGATTTGGGCGCGTGGACAGACCGACCATTTGGATAATAGCAAGTGGACCGTTTGGGGGCGTGTATCATTGACAACAGTATAAAAAGAGGTAGGATTAATTTTCTACCTCTATAATGTTCTCCAATCGGTCCACACTGAGTTATATCTGTACCTTGTATATATCATCCCGTTTCTGTCATAAAGAGTTTGCGTAATGTAATAATCCGATATATTGGCTACATCAAGGAAGAAACGTGTTGTGTTAAGAAAGCCTGTCGGAAGATTATTTGGAGCGGTTGTTAGGACATAAAACGTACTTGTTTTATATCCATCATTTCCTATCTCATTGTCTAAATCGGACGTTGCAGATGATTGAAATATCCGTGTCTTTATACCAACTGCGCCCAGAATTCGCGCTGGGCGGAATAAGCACAACTATAACATCAGATAATGACCTTGATAATATTACGGGAACTGGTATCTACAAGTTTACTAATTCTACCCCTCAGAACAGTCCTGTTGAACTTGGTGTTGTTGTTGTTTTTTCAGCGCGTCTATCAGGAGATATCTATGGTGTCATCCAGTTTGCATCAGACACAAGAGGAGGGCGTAACAAAGAAAGAATAGTAAACATATATTACAGGGTCGCATGGACTAATGCTACTAACGGATGGAGTAAGTGGGCAATGATTAATACCACTGAGGTCTGATAATAAGAGGTGGGCTAACAACCCACCTCATTATTATGATACAAATGCTATTTTCTTCCATTCAGTCCAAGTATACGGAGTTGACATATTAGTCACGTTCCTAATCCATATACCATCTAACTGAATGAATATCTGTGTCTCGAACGCAGTGATATCGCCATAAGGCTTAATGTTAATTACACTGAATCCATAATTTGTTGATGCTGTTTTTGGCATATTTACAACAGTCTTTGATATAGAAGCGGATTGACATCTGTAGGATGCCCTTAATGTCAATTGGTTCAAGTCATCATTACTGTTGATTTTTTCATCCGCTGCAATAGAGCCTACGACACATGCCACGCCCAGAATCAAGAAAGAGTAAACGTCTTCCAAGGTGAGAATGTTCCACCTACACTCCAAACATTACGAATCTTTATATAACGAAGTTGATAATCAAATTTTACCTGAATACCCCTTTTTGATGTAGGGTAACCGGAAACACGACCAACTTTGACGTTGGTGTATAGAAGGAATATATCGTCTGTTATTCCTTGGTCATAACAATACCATCCAGGTTCGAGAGAACCTAAGAATTCGTCACTCTTATCTGTTATTGCGGTGTATATCACCCCGCCCAGAAGGGGTTCTGGGCGGTATTACTACACCAATATCTCAAAATGACAACATTGATAATTATCGAAATTGCGGGAGATTTGCATGCGCATCAAATGCAATAGCATCGACACTAACAGGGCTCCCGTCTGGCTATAATAGTGGAGGATTCATCTTATTCGTTCTTCCAAGTTCGCAATCTGATAACGGTTTTAGGATTCAGTTGATGGTTAATTATAGGTGTACTGCTGTATACATACGTGCTTATCAAAGCAATGTTTGGGAAGGTTGGCGTACAATAACAACAAATGCCGTAACAGCATAAAGGATGTTAGCGCATACCAACATCCTACACAGACAAAGCAAATGGGAGGTATAAGCCTCCCTTTACTATACTGGTGTATTTGTCAACTTGTACCAATCAGAAACAATGCTTGAACCTCCATTGATATCCCTGCAATATATTCTTAAAGTTGAATCTCGCACATAGAATTGCAAAGTTATGGTGTGCTTGTGTACGCTCTTCCGCATCGTCCTCCTTTGAACAGTGAACGAACAATAGAACCTCTTGGCGGTGAGGCTGATTTCGCAAATGTCACTACCTTAAAAATAATCAGGGGTTCAGATGGTTCGGCAGATATTGGTCATATCACCTTAACTAATTCATGTTCAGAACTAAGACAATTTCTCTATTCTTACATTCCAGTAAGAACAACATAAGTTAAGAAAAAGAAGGGAGGTACTTCCTCCCTTTTTTACACTGTCATTAGAACGACACTTTCTTTACGCTTAAAACTGCGGTTTTCCCGTTTTTTATGGTCACTGCAATAGTAAATCCGTCAGTCTGTGAGTTATTTTTTTCAATACTAAGCGTGGATGATGACAATGCCCCATTGCTCCATAAGACCTGTACGTCTTTCTGCCATGTCGCCCTGTCGCATACGGCCACAAGCAAATAGTTTTCTATGTTTTCTCCAATTAAATTGATGCTATATATCTTTATAGCAGACCCACCTCTTGCGCTTGTCCATTGATAACTCCCAGACACGCTAACAGAATCAGAAATAACCTCTGTCGTGTTGCCCACTCCGCCCAGCAATAATAATAAATTATGTAATTAATGTCAATGATACTTGGTACCAGCCATCACTCCATCTTGTACCATTCCAAGTACGGATATATTCTTGAGGAAAAATATTGTTTGGATAGATTTTCTGAATCAATCGTGTACCATTTATATTGCTTGTTGGTAGTACTTCAAGCCTAAAACCAGAACCAACAACAGGACAATTTGCAAGCGTCGCGGCAGTAGCGGAATCAGTACAATAGTACGCTCCAATACCAATAATATCATTAAGATCTTGATTGGCACTAATCTTTGTTGCTGTCCCGCCCAGCACGAGATTCTGGGCGTGTCGTGGATAACGATTTTTAAAAGTGGGGCTCTTTCTGAATGCTATCGAAACGGTTTGTATGCTATACAGTACAACAATGTTGCAGATATCACGGACATTCCTTGCAATGGACATGGATATATGATCACCCTGAGTGCTACGAACGTATCTTCCACAACGTTTGCGCAACTATATGTCTCAATTGTTGGTAGAGCGTTTTTTCGTGTTAGAAATGGTGCTGTTGTTCTGTCTAACTGGAAAGAATTGACAGCAACGGGAATATCGTAAAAAAGGGAGGTTTTTTAGCCTCCCTTTACTGTACTGGTGTATTTGTAAACTTGAACCAGGAAGAAATTGTGCCTGAACCACCATTGATATCCCTGCAATATGTATTTAAACTTGTATCTCGCACATAGAATTGCACAGAACTTCCACTAATAAATAGATTTATAAGAAAGCCAAAAGCACGTTCAGGCATGTCTTGGAACTTACCTGTATTAATAACAGCCGTAGGCACAGCCATTAATATATTCTTTCTCAAACTTGCAATACCTTCAAATGTATCTGGCGTCGAGGAATCGGAGGCTGCAAGTGTTACAAATGCGCCCAGCGCACCAAAATATATCATAGTATTAGATTTAGAAATGATTGACAAGGCTCACTGTGGTGGGCCATTTTTCATATAAATAATTTGGTAGTTTCAGATATTATTCCTATCTTTGCTGGCAAATAAAACATAATGAATATGCAAACAGACATTAGTAACAAAGTACCACAAGGGACTTACGAAGTAGCCACACGAGAAACTTTTCCTGGAAAAGTAATGTTTTCTGATGAAAGTATAATACTGACCCCTGAGAATGATAGTAACAAACAAACGAGGCTATATTCCGACAATAATAAACATGAGATAAGGATTTCCACTCGTCACAGGAAAGATGAAAAGCATCCTTGGAGTGAGTGGGAATTGAAGTCTACTATATCTAATAGATAATAAAAGGAAGGCGATGAGCCTCCCTTTTATCTATTATAAATCTTACTGTCTTAATGTTACTTCCACTTTGTACCAAGGCTTCCATTCGTTGTTCCACATAACTCTAAATCCAAGGCCTGAAACTTCAATATTGTTTGGCCACTGAAGTTGAAAAATTTGTGTCCCTGCTTTCCAAACTAAGAGCAGCGAGCCTTGTGGTCTGAAATTATTTAATGGAGCAGTACCACTGCCAGACCACGAATATACACCTGCACTTACAATATTATTTAGGTCGTTTTGATTTGTAATGATAGTTGCTTCGCCCAGAACTTCCACCAATAAATAGATTTATAAGAAAGCCAAAAGCACGTTCAGGCATGTCTTGGAACTTACCTGTATTAATAACAGCCGTAGGCACAGCCATTAATATATTCTTTCTCAACCCTGCAATACCTTCAAATGTATCTGGCGTCGAGGATTCGGAGGCTGCAAGTGTTACAAATGCGCCCAGAACCACAATTCAAGGCAGCGCGATTCCTTCATGTTTAATCCATGGCCCCCATATTTCTCCATTGAGAGTCCTATGGTAAAACGTATTTTTTGCAGTTGTACCAGCCGTCAAACGTTGCACAATATGAGTAGTAGTCGTACCCATGACAAGAACCTCTAAGACGAAGCCATCTCGGGTTAACTCTTCTGGGCGGTATTCCTCAAACTATCATTAACGACGGTAGCCCAAATTTAGATCTCAATACTTTATTTACATGTGGTATCTATGCGGTAGCAAAATCATCCGCTTGGCCAAATATTTACAACAAGCCTACAGGCGTTTTGACAGGTGGTAACATTATAGTACTTGTTGGAGGAAACAACAGTTACAGATTACAGATTATCATATCGTTAAACGGCATGATTTTCTTAAGATACATCCATACCGATTCTGCCAACAACACCCACTGGTTCAAGATTCAACTGACAGATGACGGACAATAGAAGAGGAGGGCAAAGAAACTTAAACGAGGTAAAAGGTTGCACCTTCATTAATAAGAAAGTTTTTAACGCCAAGCACGAGATTTCTGGGCGTGTTGCCTATCCTTAATAGCAATGGTACAATCACTGACTTGGATACTTTGAGTAACCCAAGTGGGTGGTATAAATTTAACGCTTCACAGAATGTTGCCAATGTCCCAACTAGTTTTACTGATGGATTCGTTTGGATAATGAGAACTTCTGACAACAACATTTTCCAAATGGCTCTTAAATATGATTTTTCTATGTTTGTGATTAGACTTAAATGGGGACAAAATTGGACTAATTGGAAGAGTATATCATTATCATAAACAAGAGGTGGGTTAATGCCCACCTCTATTATGCTTTAACCCAGTCTGTCCATTCAGAATTTAAACCAGCCCTATAGACGCGCAGATAAACGCCGTTATTTCCAAAAGACTGCATACCGACACCCGTAACGAATAAAACTTGAACCGACCTTGAATTGACATTCCATCCATAGGAAAGCAAAAGTGCCTGGTCTTTGGTAATACCTGTAGGGCCGTTAACCCAATTGTTCTCGTTGGTAATATAATATAAACCGTAGTCTATGGCTTGGTTGAAGTCAAAGTTTGGGACAGGACCTCTTCTCTTGAGATAGCCCGTTATAAGATTATCCCCGCCCAGCGCGGAGGCAAGTTGTGCTAAATATGTTGGTCTTGTAAGAATGTCTGTTGAATAATCCATAATCCAATCACTCCAAGTTGGAGTTGGAGCGTTAGTTACCATAGTTCTTTTATAGGTAATTCCTTCTGCCATCTTTATAAAGTACTGTATAGTATAATTATTTGCGACTTCTACATACAAAACTCCATAGGTGTTTACAGGCCAATAAGTACCTTGGTATGCATATATTCTATATTTACCTTGCGTCCGTAATGCGTCAATGTCAGCATCTGTCTTGTTCCCATAATCAATTGTGTTAGCGCCCAGCACGAATTGC
>Ga0310694_10000143_pt1 | contig 108289 bp, 97 predicted proteins | sample 174DNAGHGhighgp2_FD_203884 | JGI IMG/M metagenome (GOLD analysis project Ga0310694, IMG submission 203884) | Sheep rumen microbial communities from Palmerston North, Manawatu-Wanganui, New Zealand - 1742 DNA GHGhigh gp2 (v2) (version 2) | ecosystem: Host-associated > Mammals > Digestive system...
AGCCAGCACGCAGGGCGCTCCCGAGAGTAATCTTTTCATAATGCGTTCTTCTCCGGCGCGATATTCATCAGCCCCGAAACATTTAAAAACATCAATAACGGAAAGTCCTGATGCTTTTTCAATTTCCTGGTCGCCGTCAACAAAGGGCAATGAAAGTTTTTTGGCTAAGCGCTTTCCAACACTCGTCTTGCCGCTACCGATAAGTCCGACTAATAAGATGATTTTATTTGTTATCATAGCCATTCACTAATATGATTATTACACTTTACAATAAAGGATATCGTGTTAATAATAATAATCAACATCTATTTGTAAGTTAAAAAATACTCGTTTTATTTAGGGGGATATAATGATGAAAACAAAAAAAAGTTATACAATCTATTTGATTTTATTGATTTTAATTTTGGGTGTAGCCTATACCGCCTGCAAAGATATTACGCCACAACAAGAGCAAATAACACAAAATGTTGAGTTAAAATTAAACAAATGAGCGATTTGTTAAAAGATTTTTTGGATGTAAAAGCTGTTGAATTTGGCGTAGCATTAAATACACTAAAAGCGTACCGTAATGATATTTACCAATATGCTGAGATGATAAAACCGCTTTTGCCACAAAATGTGACAACAGAAGATATTGAAGATTATCTGAAACACTTAAATGAAACAAATTGTCAACCCAAAACGCTGGCAAGAAAAATATCTTGCATAAGAGAGTTTTATAAGTTTTTACAGAGCGAAAAAATAATAACCGAAAATCCGGCAAGTAGGATTCGCTTGCCGAAGATAGGCAAGAGCTTGCCTTTTTTCCTGACGGAAAAAGAAATAAAAAAAATATGTAACAGTAATTTAGGTAAAGGGAAGGAAAAAGATTTATCTTTGTTGCGCATGCGCGTGATGATAAAGTTAATGTATTCTTCCGGTCTGAGAGTCTCAGAAGTTGTTGCTTTACCGGAAAACGCCATTAACTATGATTTGAAACAAATACTCATTTACGGTAAAGGAAGTAAAGAAAGGGTGGTACCTGTTACCAACGAGGTTATAAAAGGTGTCTTGGAATACGTAGAGGTTAGAGATAAATCTTTAGGCAAAAGAAAAAGCAAATGGCTGTTTCCGTCATCAAAATCTTTGAGCGGCCATATAACCAGAGCCGGTTTTTTCAAGGGTTTGAAAAAAATGGCAACAGAAGCAGGCCTTGATGCAACTAAAATACACCCTCACGTTTTAAGACACTCTTTTGCAACACAATTAGTAAACAGTAGTGTTGATTTGCGTTCTATCCAAAAATTGTTGGGGCATGAAAATATTTCCACCACGGAAATTTATACACATATTACAACGGAAAAATTGGCTAATGAAGTCAAAAAGCGTCACCCGTTAATGCAATATAAGAAGAATAATCAAAATGAAAAAGTATAAGTTGGAAATATCTGAAAAACCGCATAGTAAAGACTTAGAAAGTCTTGGCAGTATATTTATGCCGATTATAAAAAGCGCAGTTTCCGCAGAAGATTTAATCGGAACGGAAATAATCATGAATTGGAAAGATATGGTTGGTACTGAAATAAGAAAATTTTGCCAACCGATAAAAACAAAATACGATCCTCGTAATAGTATAAGAACACTTTATGTGGAAACGCCGGTTGGCGGATTTGCGCTGGAAATTCAACATAAAGAACGTTATTTGTTAGATAAAATCAATGCATATTTCGGATATACCGCAATACACAAAATAAATGTCAGTCAAAATACAGAGATGAGACCGCTTTATGTCCCCGAAATAAAGCAAATAAAAGAAGAGAAATTTACAGAGGAAGAAGAAAAGTATTTATCAGATATTGTTAGCGAAATAAAAGATGAAAATTTAAGAGAAATTTTACTTAAAGTCGGTAAAAATGTCGTATTATCAAAAAGGAGTAAATGAAAGTGCTTAATATTGTAAAAAGAATTAGCCGAATAATGGCAATGTTGGCTGTGTATGTCATTTGTGCTTACGGATATTTGACAGCTAAGGGGTTTGTGTTTGACGGGCATACAATGATTCTCTCAAATCCCGCTGAAGCAAAAGAGAGGCCGTTTTCTGAGAAGGTAACGGGAGAAGTTGGCTTAAGTGCAGAGCGGACACGGGCACTGGGGGTTGAAAATGCACCATTGACCATATTTGCATATTCTTCAATGTCTTGCGCGCACTGCAGAGATTTTCATAAATTCACTTTACCGAAATTAAAAAGAGATTTTATAGACCAAGGAAAGGTACGCTTTATCTTTATCCATTTTCCGATAGAGGTTATTGCAATGCGTGCCGCAAAACTTTCTTACTGCCTGCCGAATGAAAAATTTTATGATTTTATTGATGAATTGTACGAAAAAAAGGATTGGCTCTATTCTAAAAATGAGCAAAAGCTTTATAATCACGCCAAAGAGTTTGGTATAACAGATGCGGATATAGAAGCTTGTAATGCGGACAAGAAGCTGACAAGTGATATACTGCTTGTTAAACAAAATGCCATAGATAATTTCAATATTTTAGGAACCCCGTCTTTCATCATAGAGGGAAAAGACGGTAAAGAGATGATACTCGGTACCAAAAATTATGATGATTTTAAGGCATATCTTGAAAAAAGACTTGCAGGAGAGCAATAATGCCGGAAATTCCCCAAGATATCCAAGAGATAGATAAGAGAATAAAGGCAATAAAAGCGCAAAAAAAAGAAATTAAAAATAATAGCAAAGACGGGTATTCTCAAGCAGCGATAGTCTTTCAAATGGCTATTGAGTTGGTATCGGGTGTTTTTGTTGGTGCGGCAATAGGGTATATTTTAGATGAAATGTTTGACTTCAAATTCATTTGTCTGTTAATATTCACTATATTTGGTGGAATAGCAGGAATGGTTAACGTTATACGCTATTTGAAAAAAGTTGATGATAGAACGGAAGGGAAATAAAATCGTATGTCAGAAAATCCGATGGAACAATTTGAAATAAAAAGATTGTTGCCGATAGAAGTAAACGGCTACGATATCAGTTTCACTAATTCTGCGCTATGTATGATTATATCCGCTTTGGCGGTTGTCGCCCTCTTTTTACTATGCTTGCGTAAAAAATCCATTGTTCCGACGGCCGCTCAATGCGTTCCGGAAAGCGCTTATGAATTCATCTATAATATGATGGTAGAAAATGTCGGAAAAGAAGGGCTAAAATATTTTTCCTTTATTTTTACGCTATTTTTGTTTTTATGTACCGGTAATTTATTGGGTCTGTTTCCTTACAGTTTTACGTTTACCTCACATGTTGCCGCTGTTGGCACACTTTCGCTCTTGGCATTGGTTTTGAATATTTGTGTCGGTATTAAAAGACAGAAATGGGGATATTTGCATACATTTTTTCCTAAAGGAACCCCATGGCCGATGGCACCGTTAATTGTTCCGATAGAGGTCATTTCTTTATTATCTAAACCGCTAAGCTTAACAATCCGTTTGGCTGCTAATATGACAGTCGGGCATATAATTTTAAAAGTAATAGCCGGTTTTGTTGTAACAATATGTTTGGTTTTGGGGTGGCTACCCTTAGCCTTCACATGTATACTGATTATGTTTGAAATATTCATCGGAATATTACAAGCGTATGTTTACACAATTTTGTCTTGCATCTATTTGGGAGATGCATTTCATAGTCATTAACTTATATTTGGAAAGGAAAGAAAATGGAAAACTCATTAATGTATATCGGTGTTGGTCTCTGTGCTTTGTCTATGATGGCTGCTGCTATCGGTTTGGGCAGAGTATGGAGCGTTTTAATTGAAACCATCGGTCGTAATCCTCAAGTTAAAAAAGATGTTCAAACTTTAGGATACATTGCGGCTGCTTTTATTGAAGCAATTGCTTTGTATGCATTGGTTGTAGCTATTTTAATGATTGTTAAATAAATAGGATTGTAGATGCCACAGCTGGACGGATCAGTTTATATAACACAGATTTTTTGGCTATTGGTAACCTTTATAAGCTTCTGGTTTATAATGGCGAAATGTGTTGTGCCTAAAATTTCTGAGACGATTGAAGCAAGAAAACGCAAATATGATGACTATATTCGCAAAGCTGAAGAAATTAACGCCAAAGCACTGGAGGCGCTAAATCGTTATGATAAAATGTTGGCTGTGGCAAAAACGAAAGCAACAGAGCAAATTCTTCAAAACGAAAACGAATTGAAGCAGATTATTGCAGAAAAGGAAAATGAAATAAATCAGCAGTTGAAAATAAAAGTAGCTGAGCAGGAAGAATTGCTGGAAAAAGAGAAGAAAAGTGTGTTAGCTAAGATAAATGCTCTATCTCAGGAAACGGCATACGAAATATTGCAGAAAATAGATGTTATGGCAATTAGTCGTGAAGATCTAGAAAATATTTCCAAAGAAGAGGAATAGATATGATAACGGAAAATACAGATATTGCCGCAGCAGTAGCCGAGGAAAGCGAAATATTTTACCAAAGCGCGGAATTTTGGGTAAGTGTTGCTTTTGTGCTGGTCGTTGCTTTTCTTTTTATTCCGATATCGCGTGTTGTACGAAATCTAATCAATCAGCGTATTACACGTATAAGAACAGAACTTCAAGATGCTGAAACCTTAAAAACCGACGCGCAAAAACTCTATGCGGATTATGAGAGAAAATTTGCTAATATAGATAAAGAAATCGCAGATATTGTTGCCAGTCAGCAAGAAGTAATTGCTAAAACTAAAGAAAAGAAAACTTTAGAATTAAAGCAGATGTTGCAACGCAAACAAGATGAAACAGAAGCCAGGGTGGAGCAGTCTTTTGAACAAGCCAAAGCGGAGATGAACGTGTTAATTTGCAACAATGCCTTTAAGATTTTAACAAAGGCAATTAAGAAGAATCTGAAAAAAACAGACTATAACAAACTTATAGATGCCTCTATAACTAATATTGGCAAAATGGATATTGGTGGTTAACATGAGTAACAGTCGTCTTTTACAGTATAATTTTTCTGATTTATATGTAAATGTTAATAAAGATTTTTACATTTCAGATGAGAGATATGTCAATAGCCTAAAAAAGATTGAACCTAGCGATAAAGATGACTTTTATGAAAAATTGATAAATATTCCGCATAAAGAACCATCCTATTCAATGAACTACAAAGGGACCCTTTTTCGCGTAGAGTATGTTGTAAGCATAAATGGGGGGATGTACTGTTTGCGTCGCATGCCGGCATTAGTTCCGAGCATACACAACCTAAATTATGACCATAGATTTATACAATACATATTATCACTGGCAGACCAAAGTGGCTTGATTATTTGGGCAGGCTCAACCGGTTCCGGAAAAACAACGGCTATCTCTGCATTGTTGGCAGAATACTTAAAATTGCAGGGCGGATTTGCTTACACAATTGAAGACCCTGCAGAAATGCCGTTAGATGGAGAATATGAAGCGTTTAACGGGGCAATAGGCTTTTGTAAACAAACGGAAGTTAAAAATGATGACTGGGGGAAACCATTAAAGTCAGCCCTTCGTTCCAGACCAAGATACATTTTTATCGGTGAAATTCGTACACCTGATGGTGCAAAAGAATGCTTGCGTGCCGCTATTTCCGGTCACCTTGTTTTAACAACCATACACGCCAGTTCTATCACAGATGCCATCAGCTCTTTAATAAAGTACGCAAGTTACAGCATGAGTGAAGCATCTGCTTATGATATTTTATCCCGCGGTTTACTTGGTGTTATAAAACAAGACTTGATTGGTGTTGAAAGTCACAGAAAACCACACGTAGAAAGCTTATTTGCCAATCCGGATATAAATAAAGGCTGCCAAGTACGTGCTATTATCCGTAGCGGTAAGCTAAATTTGGCGACATCAATAGAAATGCAAGCTATCAAAATGGCTCAGTGTACACCACTGTTTTAAGTTTATTTTACTGACCAGATAATAGTGTTTTTATTATCAGCACAGAGGTTCTTTGTTGTATATTTCTGAACGGGTAATTTTTTTTGCCCCCCCCATTCAAAGAGATAATCTCCGGACGCATTTATAATACGAATACTAAGTAGCTTTAAAAGATTATCTTGTTTTAACGGCATCTCTGCATACGAAATGCATTGAGCTTTATTCAATTGCGGCAAAACAATATCAAAACTTTGTGATAAAGGCATAATCGTATCGCCGTCGGCACCGTTGCCAATTAAAATTTCCAAACCGTTACTTAAGAGAATCTTATTATCTTTCACAAATTCATTCGGAATAATTTTGTTTTTAATGGCAAATTCTGAGTTTAACCCCCAATAATCCGGTTTATTTGTATAAAAAGCACGAATCTCATCAGAAATTGCAAAAATATCTTGAACATTTCTAGATATTTGCCTTTGGCTCATGGTGCAAGAAACGTAGCCTATCATTATAATAAATAAAGGCACTAACGTTTTTAAAACAATTTGTTTATACTTAATGCAGGCTGAACGTGCAATTGAAACAAGTAAAGAGCATTCAGCATTAAGCCAATTCAATGCAGATAAAATTTTCTGCAGAATTAGTGACAGTATTTCTGAAATTTTTCTACTTTCGTTCAATTTAACTATTCCTAACCCATTGCACTGGTAATTTGATCTTGCATTTCAAACACACCGAAAACAGCCCACGCAATAATACCGGAGATGGCAAACATTGCAACCATGTTTAAAATAGAAGCCTTTGCTTCCACTGCTTCGGCAGATTCATCCAACCAGTCATTTGCAAGTTTGTCCAATGCGTCTTCAAAATTATCAAGTTCTGCATAAATACGCAAATCGGCCACAATCTCTTTATCCGGAAAATTTAATTTGGATTTAGAGAGAGCTTGTCCTAAGTTATCACCGTTTTTAATATAATCCATGGCTCTGTCAATTCTCTCACGCAGATAGCGGTTTGAATCCTTACGTAAAGACGTCATGGCAACAGAAATCGGCACACCGCCTTTGATAAGAGCAGATAAAGAAAGTAACCATGTAATACCCATAAACATCTTATACAAAGACCACGGCGGGCAATCATCAATAACTTTACGTGTCGGTCCCGTCCAAATACCGATTGTTGCGTAAATAACTAAAAATACGGCAGGAAAGAACGAAAAAGCTAAAAGCCAATTTCTTTGTATCCAGTGAGAAATATCAACCAAATTTTTAGCCGTTCCCGACCAACGGGCATTAGGCGCTGCTTCTTCCATCGGCGGTACCATATAGGCACCGATAGCATAAATAACCAAAACAGACATTAATAACAAGAAAGAAGGGTAAGCAATAGCGCCGATAATCGGTTTAAGCATTTTAGAAGTGCCTTCTGCCACACGGATTAAGTTTAACAAAGCACTTTCCAAGTCTGACATATCACCAACGGAAAGCATTAATCTTTCTCGGCTCGGAGCCCATCCCTTTAAGGCATCGGAAAAAGCATAACCGTTTTGTAAAGATTTACCCCACGAAGCAATAGCAATAGCCATAGGCTCATTAGGGTGTTTGCCGTTATCCGTCACACTGTCATATAAAATATCAAGGGAATTCATTAAAGAAAACCTGTTTCTCAGTAAAGAGGCAAGTTTTTTATATACTTTTAAGCGTGATTTACTAGACATTCCGACACGAAACTTAGCAAACGAAACCTCTAACGAGTTTAAAGATTTCATTGCCTTATTAAATGCACCAGACTTATCTTCTTCCTTTTTTACCATTCAAACTAACCTCTAGTATACAGGACGCTGGTCAATTAAGCCACACCAACGCTCAACTTCATCCATATCTATTTGTCCCTTTATCATGCGCTCAATAGCAGCATCTTTCAATGGACGTCCGTTAAGTTCACTAACCCAATAGTCAATAGCTTTAGCTGTTTCATTATCAATCATCAACTTTAAGAAACGTGAATCGGGCAAAATGATTTCATCAACAGCCATACGTCCCTTAAACCCTTTGTATCCGCAAGCCTTACAACCCGGACCGCTGATATAAACATTTTCAATACCATAATCACCTAAAGCGTTTTTAAGGCGTTCAAACTCAGGTGTTCCTTCTTTAGTTTTTATAGACTGACGACAAGCCGGACACAAAAGTCTGAAAAGACGTTGTGATACAAGCCCTTTAACCAATTCCGGATCATTTAATAAATAAGGCTGAATGCCCATATCACGTAAACGGGTAATAATCGCCGGCGCTGAGTTAGCGTGCAAAGTCGTCCACACACCGTGACCGGACAACGCACCTTGGAAGGTTAGCTCTGCCGTAGATAATGAACGCGTTTCACCAACGAGAATAACGTCAGGGTCAGAACGTAAAGCAGCAGATAGAGCTTTTGTAAATTGCTCAGTTTTCTCTTCTTCTGTATTAGCATTTGTAACCGGCATTTGGCGAGCACCCGGAATAGGATACTCCGGCGGGTCTTCCACGGTTAACATATTAATTTGATAATTTTTCTCTTGGAGCAATTTAATCATATTTCTTTGTAATGTTGTAGATTTACCGGAACCGGTAGGGCCGGCAACAACATTCAAACCAACCGCCATACTCCGCATTTTGTAGAATAAATCTTCCTCATATTTACCTAAACCTAATGCCCGTAAATCGGAGCTTCCTTCCGGATTATCATCTGCGTACAAAAGACGCATAACCAAATACTGAGAACCAAAGGCAATTGGGTTAAATTGAAGACGAATAGCTAAAACATTATGCGGTAACATCAATTTTCCGTTTGAACCACGAAGCGGTGTTGAACCTAACTTTTGAGCGCCTTGGAATTCGTTTTGAGAATAGTTTGAGTCTGAAATATCGGCAGATGCAAAAACAGAACGAACAAACGCTTCACCCCATTCACCGCCATATTCGTTTTGTTTTACCATAATACCGTTTTCACGGAAAAGAACCGTTGAAGATGTACCGACAATAACATGCACGTCGGAAACCTTCTTTTGAGATGCACGTTGAACAATATTAATAAAGTCAATCTGCATCTGCATATCTTCGGCTTCTTCGGCTGAAACATCAACCGTACCACCACCACGTTCTGCATATGCATAAATTGCGGCAATTTCATTTAGGGTAACATAAGTCGGTGCTTTTATCGGAATTTTTCTTCTTTTAACATTAGCTTCAAAGTTATAAACAGCACCGTCAAAACGATTATCTTTTGAAACAAGATATGTTCCGTCTGAGAATAAAGCCAACAATCTTCTTGTTTCATTAGAAATAACAAAATCTGAACCATTAACGGTCAAAAGCTTATTGTTGTTTGCAAACAATGTGTCAAACAAACTGGCTTTCTTTGTCTGAGTGGCACCTTCATCTTCAGCAAAATTTGAAGTAGAAGGCTTATTCTCTATATTTTGATTTTGTACATCTTCTGCCATTTCTTAGATATCCATCAAAATAACCCGATTTTATTTATTCTTCTTATCTGTATTTAACCCTAAAGTTGGAACAACGCCATCAATTGTCTTTCCGACGTAAAGATAATCATCACGTCCGTCCCTACTGAATTTAACATAATCAGCACCGATTTCACTGACAACATGACCTGTTGGCAATGGTGAACCGACTTTTAAGGACATAGGCACACCTTTTGCATCTATAACATCAACAGACATAACCCCGGCGCGACCTGCAATGCCTAAGATAGCATATTCTGCACTGAGTCTCTTAAAGGTTTCTTCTGCCGTTTCTTCAACAGGCTCTGATACGGCGGCCTCAATAGCAGCTGAGGCATTTGCACGGGCGGCATTTGTCAAGCTTGCGTTCTTATCTTTCAATTCCTCAATAGATTGAGATTTCAAATACAAGCTACTTTTAGCATTTTTAATAATTTGTGCATCAGCTTCTATTCTTTTTCTCAATTGCTCATTACGAGCCTTAAGACCTTTTACGATTCGCTCAAAGTTTGCCTTGGCTGCTTCTGCTGTTTGAATATTTTTAGCAGAAGCCTCAAGAACCTTTCCTATCTTTTGCTTAAATAACTCTATAAGTTCTTTCTTCTCTTGCTCTGCTGCAGCCAGTTGCTCATACAAAGCTTCTTTTTCTTTCAACCACTCCTGTTGAGTAATCAGCATTTGATTCATATAAGCATTCAAAAGCTTGCGCTGGCGTAATACCTCAACCAGTTTTTCTTTATCAACAAGCAATTGCTTTTCCTTAAGAACCTGCGCCTCAATTTGTTTCTTTTTTTCCAAATTTTTTAATTCTGCTTCTGCTTTTTGTCTTTCTAAATCATCAGCATTTTTTTGGCGAATGGCCTTTTGAGCCTCAATTTCATTACGAATCTTCTCTCGGCGCAATTCCAAAGTAAGTAAAGTTGTGCTTTTTTCTATTTCTGACATTTGTGTAAATAGGTCGCTATCCATTTGTGATAAAACGCTATTACCCAAATTTTCCATCGGATTAACCTTGTATTGAATGTCCTTTGGTAAATCAGCATCATTTATGGAAGAAACATCTTTTTGACCTTTAGGTGCGTTAACCTGTTCGCTGACACTGTCAATAGATTTCATTTTCAAATCAAAATCAAAATCGTTTTTATTTGTCCCTAAAACAGGTTCGGTATCTTTCGCACTTGCGGAAACAGCTTGCGGTTGTTTTGAATTTTCAGCAGAGTTGTTTTCCGGCTTTACAACCGTATCCGTTTTACTTGACTCAGTAGCCGGAGAAGGAGCTGCAACATCAACTTTCTTCTCTTCTTTCGGCTCAGCCGCCTTAACCGCAGCAGGCTCAGTCGTAACAGGCTTTGTAGTAGCAGACTTGACCTCATTAACAGAGCTTACTTGGGCGGGCTTGGATTCTTCTTTCACAACAGCAACAGCCTGAGCTTGAGAAGGCGATACTAATGCACCGGAAACCTTATCTGTATCAGTATTTTCCGCTCTCTTCCCCTGTTCAGCCACATTGATTGGCAAACTGGATGCACTTATCGGCGCAACACTTGCATTCTCCGCATAAACACTACCGGCGTTTGATAATACGCTCAAAACAGCCAATAATATAAGTCTTTTTCCATTTCTACTGAACATAAATTGTCCCCTCATAATTCCAAGTGCCATTATTATAAAGTATATTATTAATCTTAAGTCCTGAAAATTTTGTTAACATAGGTTTCCAAATTTCAGGGTCATATAAAGAATTTATCTTAAAGTTTATAAAAGAGTAAGACTTTTCTCCGGCCTTCATCTTACCTTCGGTCAAATTTATTTTAAGGTTTAACGACTGAAACAGGTCATTAATCATATTATACAGTTCTGCTGAAGTCTTTTTAGGCATGGAGTTAATTCTCTTAACTTTCTGGAACGGAATAGATACGGTTACAAGAGAACCTTTCTTATCTACAAATTTGTTGGCAAAAGTCAATCCGGAATAAGTCAAAGACATTTCAATCCATGAAAGTCTGCCGAAATTTCTTCTCCATGAGGTAACAGCATTAGATTGAGAACAGGTTACACCGTTAATATGCCACCCCGGTGTGGAAATATTAACGAGTGATAATATAGTCTCACGACAAGTATCTAACATCCATACGGGATCAACCATAGATTCCCATGGTGCCGGAACAACCTTTGCAACTTCCGTAACAACCTTCTTTTGCGCTCGTCGGGCTACAACAACGTTTTGCTGCGGCTTGGTTGTGAAAAATGTTTTAGATATAAACATAATAAGCCATGCTCCGACAGCGATGGATAAAATAACAACAATAGCCAGTTCTGTACCGCGTAAGGCATTGATTTTTTCTAACTTAACATCCAAACCGGAAGCAAAAATTTCGGAGATATCTTTTTGCTCAGTTTCGTCAATACCCCATTCCTTTGGCGCTATCTTCTTAGACCAATCCGGAACGGACAGCATGGACATAAACTGTTCTTTTGCATCCTCTTCTTTAACGAATAATACATCACCATCAGACAAGATAACATCGTTTCTGACGCACAAGTACCAATAACCGGCATCTACCTTAAATACGGCAAGCAAAGAAGACGCATCACTCATGGAGGTAACAGCCGTAACGGCCGCTACGTTCATTCCTTTTTTAAATCCTTGTGAAGATGCGGCCAAACCGAGCTGAGGAGATTTACCGTGCTTAACGCAGAATAAATCTGCGCCGACCATAACATTTTCAGCAGCTTCTTTCGCATCAAGGAAAGGGGCATCAACGTTTTGTAAACTCTCCCAGAAAACACTTGCAGCATATTGAACGCCGTCAACAGTAAAGCTGGACGCCCACTCCTTGCTGTTCTCTTTAAGAGAATCAAATTCTACTGCACTGTCTTCTTCTTCGGCCACGGTTTAATCCTTACCTAAATTAAAATTTCATACGAGATTCCGGAAGTAAAGGAGATTCCAAGACAACCGGTGTTAACAAAATAACAAGAATTGTTCTTTTCTTAGATACTTCCTGGGATCCGCCTAAGATGTTATTGTTGACGGCACCCAAGCCCTCTTTGTTCATGTTTGTATCAACACGTTCAAATCCGGAAAGAGCCAATGTTTCACCCGATTTCAAACTGATTTCTTGCGAGAAACCACGAGTTGTAATATTCGGATTTTGCAAATAGCTTCCCGCTTTTTCATCAACAACAACCGTATCTAAGGAAATCAAGTCAGACAAACTCAAACTGAATAACATCAACAAACGACCATGGTCCATAATTCTTGGCAAAACGTCTAAAACAAAACCGGTCTGAATTTCATCTGTTTCAACGGAAATATCGTAATTATCACCGGTAGAACCACTGTTTGTTTTGGTAATTTCGGAAATATAGTTTTGCTTGTTAACAACCTGAATAGGTGCGGGCTTATTATTCATTGTCGTAACCGTACCACTGGTAACCAAAGACGTGCTACCTTGTGTGGCGAGTGCTCTGACAGCCGCATCTGCCGTAATATCACCGCTGAGAATACCCATAGACAAAGAGCTGTTATAAGAGCCGTCTTTCAAGTTTTTAGGACCTGTGAAATCCTTAAATGTAATATTTCCGCCACGTTGTGTTCTATCCTTAAATGCAGCCGACAAGCTAAAGCCGAAACCATGTTCTTCATCAACTTCAACCTGTAAAACTTTAACACTGATAGCAACCTGACGGGCTAAACGAACATTTTGTTCATGTATAAACTTAGCAACTTTCTTAATTTCTGTCGGCGTAGCCGTAACAGTCAATGTTCCGTTCATTGAATCGGTAACAATTGAAGACCCTTGACCTAACATAGATTTAACAGCTGCAACAATGTTTTGCCACAAGTCAATGTTAGATACACCGCTGGTAATCGTACCGCCACCGGTCGGAGAACCGACGCTTGAAGTCATAGATGGTTTTGTCGGTAAGCTATATAAAGTAAAGGTCTTGGTTGTATATCTGTAAATGTATATCTCTCCACCTTCATACTTCCACCATACGCCAAAGTATGAGCAAACCTCATCAAGTAAACCGCTCAAAGAACCTTTATAAGAAACAAGCATTCTTGATGTGTCAGACCACTTTGAACCCACTTTGTTGACGGCTGGAGCATTTCTGTCTGCTGCTGCTTTTGCTACGCTTTCAATTTGCGGTGCAAAACGGGTTTTAATAGATGTAATCTGGCTAATCATATTGCTGATTTCATAAAGCGTAATAGGTCTGTTACTAACTAAAGTAACACCATCTGCTGTTTCCAGATAACTGGGTAACGGCTTGTCGCCTTCATATTCAATTTCGCTGACATCACCAAGCCAAATATCATCTTTAACACGAATAACATCCGTATCAGCCGGAGTGGTAGGAGCTTTTGCATCTTCCTTGTAGCGAATGGTTGCATCTACATCACGCTCTATTGCCGCATCAAAATCTGTCGGTAATGAACAGGAGGCTACGCCTAATAAAAGTAATCCGGCAAAACCAACAAAATATTTACTAGTACGCATTCTCATTCTCCATTGTTTCAACAACTATGACACGGTTTCCTTTGTAATAAGTGGCAATTGGTGCAGGTCTTGCACGTGCAAAAGCGCGAATAAGTGCAGAGCTGACATCTGTAAATTTGCCCTTGAACATAACACCGGCACTTAAATTGTAATTACGATTCGTATTCCATAAAAGCTTCCATCCGGCTTGATTGCTCCATTTGGTAAGTAATTCACGTAGATTGTCGCCTTCTTTTGCTTCCCAAGTCGTAATGGTGCTATCTGTAATCTCAATTTCAGCCTCCGGTTCGCCGTCTTTCTTCTCGCCAACTTCGTAGAATTGAATATCTTCATCACCACCATTTGTTTTAACATAGTCGTTAATGTCAAATGATTCCTCAGTAAATTCTGACGTAATGGAACTGTCATCCATGGCAAAGCCGCTACAATCACCCTGACAGGTAATTTCATAACCCGGGTAGCTGTACATTTCTATATTACCATTGTGTCCAACCTGGTCCGGATATATCGGACTTGTTGATCCTGTATTTTGCGGAGTTATATCATTAGCGGCCGTTTGCATAAATAAATCACCGTTTGGTGAAAAATTCTCGTCTTCGGCATAAGAATCTTCCTCATATTCAGTAACAATATCCTCTTCAATACCCGGGCGAACGGTTGCGGTTATGTTGTTACCGGCAGAAGCCTGCGTGTACAAATGATCTCTTTTGGTGCGCTCACCATAAGCACGATAGTCAGCCTCTGTTTTGGTGTAGTTAATTAAAGCTGTATCATTGCAACCGATACCGTCAACACCGCACTTGTCATTAGGCTTAACAGTCGTATCAATGACTTGTGTATCTTCTTCAACCGGAATATATGTCGTTTCATCGGAAACACTGCTGCAAGCAGAAATGCTACTTGCGCATAATAAACAAAACGATAATAAAATGTTCTTCTTCATAATTTTACTCATCTGTAAATACAATCTCACTTTACAATAAATGTTAAAATTTAATTATTCAAGCTTAACACTTTATTTATAAAACGTTTTGTGGACTACTTGCTCAAAATTCATTGAAGCGTGTCAATCCTAATTGTTCGTATTATAAATGTATTAGGCTCGGTTGGTAAAAAGACTGTGTCAACTTTTTGAAGGTCCACACCGTTGTTCATAAAAATAGTATAAAGCAGGTTAAGCCTTTTTTTCTGAAGTTCGGTTGATGTTGAAGCGTCAAGCCGAACTTGTAAGAGTGTTTGTCCGTCCAAAGTGGCTTCGGAAAATTGTTTCAGCCATTGAAGTGTTGTGCCGGAAATCTCTGCACGCTCAGGCTGAAAAGCGAGTTTTAATTCCGAAGGGATAATCTTGCGTTGGATGTGTTCTTTTTTTGTCTCCTGTAATGATTCATAAAAACTTGCTAAATCATCATTAGAAGATTCCGGTAAGGTGAAAACCTTTTCTCCCTGACTACTATATGCAGGTGGAGCCTTTTTAACCGGTGGATTTGAAATATTATTTTGTGTATCAATGGCCTTTTTATCGTCAGAAAACCAAGAAGATATGTTATCCAAAAGATTACTCTCGTTTGAAACCTCTTTAGGTGTGCTTTCTTCTTTAGGCTCGGGTACGTTAATTTTGTTGGTTGTATCTCTCTTGGGGGTTGAAACAACCGGACGAGAAGAGGCTTTTCTTGTTTTAGTCTCTTTCTTTGGCTTATCATGTATAAAGGTAGGTGTCAAATTTTCATCATTTAATATTTCATCAGGAATAGGAAAAATTATACTTTGCTTTATTTTTTCAGCTACTTTATATGAAAGATTTTCGTCTTCTCTGACAGCTTGTGTAAACTCGTCAGTAAACAAACTTGTCTCCGATTGCTTTGATAAATCTTCAAGTAATCTTTTATTTTTTACATTCGGGGCGCCTTTGGCAACAGCCCAAGGTGTTTCGGAATCAAAAGTCTCGTCATCACGAAGATTGGTCGGGAGCATAGCAACATTTTCTTCGTTGTCTTCAGAAACAACTTCGGCCTGTTTATCATCAGAAACTGCATTTCCGAATTCTATGGGAATTGTATCATCAATGGTTATACTTATAATTTCATCATCCTCTATTCCTTCCGCATTTTCGGCGGGATTTGCTTGTGCAAAAGAAAAATCGCTGATAGATAATGTTTCTTTTTGAATATTAGCGAAAATATTGGTGGACGCGAAGTTTTGCGGAATGGGCTGATGGCTTTTGAATAAGTTAATGCTGACAGGGTGTGCGGAGTTGTCTCTAGTTTTTGAAGGTGCAGAAGTATAAAGCTGTCCTCCCAGAGTAACGCCGCAGAAAGAAAGAATAAATCCCAAAATAAAGTTTTTTGTACCTGTCATAGGTAAAGCTAATCCCCAAACATAATATGTTATACTTTATAATTTTAACCATATTTTAAAACTTCTTTAGATTCTTTGGCAAACAGATTTTATAATTAGTAACAACAAAATAGCATTTTTTTGAAAAAATAAGGAAAAAATGGCTTAAAAGCAGTGTTAAGTTTTTGTTACAGAGTGACAAAAAATATTTGAATCAATATGTTATGCGATTTTTGGTGGGGCGCAAAAGACTTGAATTTTTTTTAAAAATGAGGTACAGTAATAATGTATAATGAATTTAGGAGAACTGAAATGAAAAGCTTAAAGAAAATGTTTGTACTGTGCTCATTGGCACTCGTATTTACGATGGTATTAGCCGACGCTTCTCACGCTGAAGGCTTAATGAACTTAGCAGCTGGTAAAGCTGTTGCTGTATTTAACCATGTTAAAGGTATCATCTTTGTTGTCGGTGGTTTCGGTTTGGTAGGTATTGCTTTCCAAGCCATCTTCGGTAAAGTAAAATGGTCATGGTTTGCCGGTCTTGCTATCGGTTTGGCTATTTTGGCTGCTGCCGGTGCGATTGTTAACTACGCAACAGGTGACCAAATGGACAAGACTGCTGAAGGTGCTACTGTTGAAGATACCTTTGGTGATAGTGCAGTTGGTATGTAATAATATCCAAATAATAAAAAGAGCACCCGTTATGGGTGCTTTTTTTATTTTTATTAAGAAAAATTACTGGCAATAAACTATAAAATATAGCTGTTTAGCCTTGTTATGATGTATGAAATTTTTGTTACAGGAGATAAAATTTGTTTATAAACAATATTTTAAGATAAAATGTCGAGATAGCTTTTTACTGGAAAAATCTGAAAATTTGTGATACAATAAAACAATAAGTTTAGGAGGGATATTGTGATGTTGGGCTTAAATAAAATAGAGTTGTGTCTCTTTATACTGGCATTGGCTGTTGTAATTTGCATGCCGGTAGATGCTTTGGCCGCCTTTGATCAGTTGGCAGATACGGGACGAGATATTTTTAAAGGGTTAAAGAAAATTATTTATCCGGCATCAGCAATCGGCATTATTTGCGTTTGCATCGGAGGTATTTTCGGAAACATTAACTGGAAATGGTTGACGGCGGTTATGGTTGGTTTGGTTGTTATTGCAACATGCGGATTATTCATAGAAATGTTTGCCGGCAATGATGGAGAGATAGATGCAGTCAGCTCTCTCAATGGAGAATAGGAGAAGTGTCATGAGAAAATTAAACAAAATCATTTTATTAAGTGTTCTCTGCCTTGTATTTGTTACATTCTTTGCCTGTGATTCATATGCAGAAATAACAATTTTTAAGACCTTTGCTGAGAGAACAACAAGATTTGCCATAGGTTTACGTGGATTAGCCTTTGCTTTGAGTGGTTTTGGTATTGTAATGTTCACCTTTTTGGCGATTTGCGGCAAAATCAATTTCAAGCACTTGGGCTATATTATGATTAGCTTATTCTTCCTCTCCGGCGTTGGTTTAATGATTAGCTATATGACCGGTGGTGACGCGATAGAAGCCTTGCAAATGGGCGGGGATTTATATAGCACCAGCAGAAGTGCCGTTTCACGTTCAACCAGCTTGTAATAAATATATAACCTGTAACAAAATATATAAGATAATCTGTTAACTTTAACTGTTTTGTAATAATTATTTGCGTATAATATAAGTCAGATTATGAGGAATTGACGCAATGAAAGATGTGATATTAAAAGCGGTTGCAAATCCACCCAAACTGTTTTGGGGGCCGGTTTTACCGGCAGCATTGAATGCCGGTTTACAGATTCCTTTTATGTTTATGGGTATCGGAATATGGCAAATCAACCCTTTAATATTTATTATATCAGTCGTTCTTGGTCATTTGATTGTTGTTGCCCTCGGAACCAAAGATCCGCACTTGTCGGCAATGCTCCAAGCCTTTGGAACAACAAATATTTCCTCTAAAAACCTGTATCAAGTGAAAGGACGCAAATTTGAACCTTAATTTTGACTTTTATACGCTGTTTATAACAGGTTTACAAAGTGCTGATGCAATTGTTGCCGCATTTGGTATTATAGCCGCTGCGGCTATTGCTGTTTCATTGGTTTCAAAAGTTGGAACGTGGGTTTTACCGCAACCGAGTGAATCACGCGTAGCGGATTTTTTGCCTTTCAAGAGTTTATTATCTGACGGAGCAACATTACGCTGTGATAATGGAACCTACGTTCGCGTCTTCAAAATAGAAGGTGTGGATTTAACCTCTGCCAGAGAAGAGACGGTTCTTTCCATGTTTGAGGCCAGAAAATCTTGGCTGGATAATATGGCTGATATGCAGGTAACATGTCGTGCCATAACTTTAAGAGAGCGTGTACCCGTTGAGGCTAACAAAGCTGATTTCGGTAATAAATGGTTGAAGATTGTTGATGATACATGGCGCGAAAACTTAAGTCGTGTTTATAAAAATGACCACTACATAATTATATCCATAGAAGATAGAAAGGACGCTGTAAAAGACTTAAATTACGCCTCTCAATCAGTATTGGCAAACTTAAACGACTATGGCGTTAAGGTAATGCACGAAGACGATGATACACCGGCGGAGTTAAGTCCGGTATATCCGTTTGTACGAATATTAAACCCGATAAGCAAGCCGACACCGAAAGTAAGAAATGCGGAAGGGTTCCAATTAAAAGAATTATTAACGGCAGACGGTATTCATTTTACCGGTGAAGAAGGTGTCATAAAGTATTTCTCCGGTGGTAAAGAAAAATTTGCTCTGACTATGGGAATTCGCAATTCCGGAGATTACATGGATGAAAGTATGATTTCATCTCTTTTGGCGATAGACTGTGAATTAACGGTTTTGCATAATATTCATCCTTTATTTAAGCCTAAGGCTCGCATGATTTTGGTTCAACAGCAAAAAATGGCCTCTGTGACCAGTTTCTCTGGAGATGTTGTTGACCAATACAGTGAAGCACTTGCCGCCATTGAAGATAGTGATGCGGACCACCAGTCATTAGTGGAATACTCCATGAGCTTTATCTTAAAAGGCGATACCCTGAAAGAAATTGAGTTCGGAGAAAGCGAAATTCAACGTATCTGCCGCTTATTCAGTGTAACACCGGTTCGTGAAAACTGGATTGCCCAAGCAACGTTCTTTAACCAGTTTCCTGGGTATGATATGTGTGGCAGAACGTATTTCTACTTATCACGTATCGTATCCTTAGCCGTATCTTTTGAACAATTATCAACGGGTTTACCGAGAAGTGACTGGGGTGAGGGCGCTATAACTGTATTTAGAACCATGAGTGGTTCACCATATCGTTTCCAATTCCATATTTCTGCAGCAGAATCAGCGGTGGCACACTGTTGTATTGTTGGTCCGACCGGTCAAGGTAAAACAACTTTGTTAACGTTTTTAGCCGGACAAGCTATGCGCCATGGCGATTTAAAGGTTTATTTCTTTGACCGTCACCGCGGTGCTGAAATCTTTACCCACATGGTTAAAGGTAAATATGTCGGATTTAGCGGTGAACGTAAAAACGTGTCATTAAATCCGTTTGATACAAGAGATACTATGAGTAATCGTGCTTTTTTACGTAACTGGCTTAAAGCTATAACAATGGCCAACGACGCTATGTCAGAACGCGAGGCAGCGCGCGCGGTTACCACGGCGTTTGATTATTTAAAGCCGGAAGAACGTGTTTTAAGTAACTTATATAAAAGCTGTTTCTCACCGACCGGCACAATGCGCCGAGAGCTGTTTCGCTGGGTAAATCCGGACCAATATGGCAATATTTTCAATTCTGAACATGATAGTCTTGACTTAAGTACCAATCGTTTTGTGGCATTTGATTTTACGGATATTTTTGATGATGATACTTTAGCAGCGGCATCCATTAGCTACATTATGCACCGTATCCATGCAGAAAGCACGGAAACCGGTGCTCCTGCTTTGGTTATGATTGATGAGACCGCGCCGATGTTAAAGCACGAAATGTTTAGAGATGCGTTTATTAAAGGTTTACAAGAAGGTCGTAAAAAACGTCAGGCATATCTTTGTGCATTCCAACAACCTAACATTATAGATACATTAGGCGTTGGTGATGCGGTTCGTGGTCAATGTAAAACAATGATTTTCTTCCGCAATACGCAAGCAACCCCCGAATCATACGAAAAATGGAATTTAACGGAAAGCGAATATGACTTTATCAGCGGTCGTTCATATCGTGATTGTCCGTATGCAATCTTACTAAAAAGGCCTGATGCGGATGACGGTAAGGGTGAATCGGTTGTTTTAGACGTGAATTTAGGCGGTCTCGGACCATATTTGAAGTTGTATAACTCCGGTATTAAGAATGTTTTACTGGTAGATAGCCTGGTAAAAGAATTCGGAGAAGACGGCTTTGTAACGAAATATTTAGACGGTTTGGGAGGCTAAAAATGTTGACAAACCGTAAAAAATATGATACAATACTACCACTTAAAGTAGGTATTATTTTACATGAGGGAGGACATTATGAATAATATGAAGCAAGGCATAACGGCTGTTTGCTGTGTTTTGTCGCTATCTTTAGTGTCGGCAAATTCTAAAGCTATTCCTGTTACAGATTTAATTGAAGATTTTGTTCCTGTTCCAACCGAAATAGTGCAGGCTGGGATGTCCCTTGCTAACGCAAAGAACCAATTGTCACAATTGCAGGAAGGCCTGGATGCAATGGGGGGTAATTCTGTTAAATCGTTTGGCCTGGGTGAAAATTTGCGAGCAGAAGATGACGAAGCCGAAGATATGGCTAATAATGTATCTGATACCGTTAAATATGCACTTGATACAAATATTAAAGCACAGGGTGTGTTGGATGAAGCCGGCAACGCGGTAAATAATGCCCAACAAGACATTGCCAACTCTTTGGTTCTAAAAGTTGAGAGTGATATGAAATTAGCTCTTAAAGAAACACCACACAATATATATATAGCACAAAATGATATTACGACAGTTTTTGAAGAGGAAGAAGAAAGTGTGGATATCGCTCTTGAGCAAAATAAAATAGATACACTATTTAATAATGTAAAAGAGAAAAGCAAACAATTAAATGCCGAGTTAAATGATACCTATGATGAGACATTAAGTATCATGAACCAGACGGCAGATATGAATCATAAGTCATTAGCCGCATTGGAAAAGTTTCTTAAATCAGCCAAAGAAGCCGATGCCGATAAATTAGCGGACTTAAGGGTTCGTGTAAATGATTTAATGCAAAGAGAACAGCTTTTATCAGATAAAAGTGTTCAGGCAGTAGAAAATAATAAAAATCAACACAATAAAGACTATCAGGAAAATATTGCAGACGGTATTAACAATTATCAAAAGATTGTTCAGGCATATATGAGCGGCGATATATCCAAAGAAGAAGTCTTAAACGCCGGTGCAAAATTAAAGCAGGCAGTAGCAAGCAGTAAAACTGCAACTACTGTTTCCGACAGCTATAAAAAGGATATTGCAGCAATACAAGAGGAAACTTTAGCTTTAGCCAAAGAAGTCAAAAGTCTTTACAATATAGAAGATTTAGATTCTTAATGATATGCTCAATATATTATGAGATTATTAGGGAGGTCTGAAATGAGATTAAAAAGAAAGTTTAGAAATATTATCGCTACTGTTGTTTTATGGGGCGGGGTGATGATAGCGCAACCGGCACACGCATTTGTTTGGCCGGTTATTGACTTTGGGCAGATCGTATCCTTTGTACATAGTTTAGCTAATGGTATGGAACAGCTATCAGCGGCTAATTCACAAATAAAAAATTATACGGCAACAATACATTCTATCGGAGACCAAATAAGTGCAGCTGCTAAATATGTAGCTGACATGCAAAGATCAATCGCAAAGATAGAGGCTAATATTCATAGAATAACAGTAAATATCAAACGTACTGATAAAAGTATGGGAGCGATTATGAACGAGGTACAAAGCAAAGTAAAGTCATCAGAAGACGAAAATACCAGTATAGCCGAAAGTACGGAAGAAAACATCAGTCAAACCATTAGTGGCGGTAGGGGAGGACATAATGAATAATATAAAGCAAAGCATAGCGTTTATTTGCTGTGTTTTATCACTATCCCTTATGCCGGAAATTTCTAAGGCAGGTCCCGTTACAGACTATAATGGAACAAGGGAAGATGTGCAAGAGGTAATAGATGCCGGACGGGAAGAAACCCAAAATAATAATGCAGAAGTAAGGGAAACGCTTGATAAAGCAGAACAGACAATCAATGATTTAATGGATAATTCCGTAAAAATTGTAGATGTTCTTATTGATACGGTTACGGAAGGTGGCAATTTATCGGCTCAAGATAAAAAAGATTTAAGAGATCAAGCCAATGAATTAAAAAAGCAGATAATAAGTGTTCAAAGCAATGCTGAAACAACCATTAATCAAATACGCAAAGACTATAATGACAACAGCCAAAAAGTAGCAAATGCGTACACAATATATAATAAAGCCATAGATGACTACTATGACGGAAAAATTACCGAAAATGAATTAAATGCACAAGGTAAAATCTTTAGAAATACGGTGTCTGCCGCCAGAACAGACGATAATGCAGCCGCTGTGGACAGGCTCTTAAAAGAATCCCGGAAAATATCAGAAGCAGTAGATGTCTTGAAGGAAAACATAATTGAAAAATTAAAAGGAACCGGAGATTATGACGATTCCAATAATCAAGTCGGAGAAACACAAAAATATGCCTTTAATTTTCACAAAGAACATACAGGTTTATTCTTAAAGAGTTGTTATGCATCTAAAAACACAACAAAGAGCTGCGGATTATTTAAGTATAAAGGCGGTAAAAATAAATTTTTAATATCCAGAGAGCTGACAGCTAAAGGAACATCAACTGCAAAAGGCTCAGGGGATTGCTTAAACCTTAAAGACAGTATCAAGGAACTGGATAAAAATCCTTCTGCCTTTACCAACGATTTAAGAGAGTGCGTTGTTCGTGCTAAAACAGAGAAAATTTATTTCTGCCCTGATGCAAAGGATGAGGAAGAATTAGCGGAAAAATGTAATCCGTTTGACATGGAGACCAATTTTAAGAAAAAATATAGAAATGATGGTATTTATATGCATATATGGCAAGATTACAGCATAGCTAATATCAGCAATGCTAACCAAATTAAACAATATGCAATGACATGGTTAGATGTTGAAAAAAAGAAAAAATCCACACTTTATAAATTAAATGAAGCCTTTAAAGATATGGGTGATACGCGTAACGGTTATAGTTTCTTGCAACAATTTGATATAGAAATGTTGCGGTTATGGAGTGAGTTACGCCGTGTTGATGCTGTTTATCGTGCCAAAGATGCCGTAGATTTTTATCGTCAACAAGCAACTTTAAGTGATGCGGTAACATCTGAATACCTTGGCAGAGAGAAATATAACGATTTTAATGATGCTGAGGATAAAAAGCCGGGATTGTTAGGCACCAAAGATCCGGATTGCGGTGGTGATGAGGATTGCAAAATAGAAGAAAAGAATATTATTTCAAATTTAGTATTAAATATTTGTAAACCGGGGTTAAAGGCAACAGATATCTCTATATATCATAGAAATAAGGGAGATAAAGGGAAAATAGAAGAAGCCGAAAAGAAAATCAAGGAGTGTTTCTATAAATATGCAGAAGGTGCCACCAAGGGAACCATAGATGGTAGTGATATGGCTGACGGTATGCATAATCCGGATGTTATAAAGAAGGAGTGGCGTCAAAAAGAGAATAAAGCTTTGTCAGACAGTTTGTTCCATACTTTGGCTTTATCAACCATGAATCTCTACAAATCGGCCAAAGATTATGCAAAGCTTGATGATGATGAAACAAATATTGCAAGTCTTGCTGAAGAAAAAGAAAGCAGTAGTGACAGCCGAGGCGATTACGGTGCCGGTGCAAAGATAAATTACTATGGCACAATGCAGTTGTTGACAATTATTGATGCTGATGCACAGAGTTTACAAACTGAAATTATCAGAGATTTAAGTAAAATAAGCTATAATTTCTTTGAGAAAAAAGATGACGAGGGAGGAAACCAATGACTAAGAGAATTTTCGTAGCATTATTTTTGTTGGTTTTTGCCTTTACTCGTCCGGCTCACGCCATATTTGATGTGCTGGCGATACTTGAATCCGGCTTGGAATATAAACAAGAATTTGAACATAGAGTAAAAGAAATCCAAAAGTTTAAGGATGATCAGCTGAAACGCTTAAAGCAAGGCTTTGAAATGGCAACAAGTTGTTTCAAACATCCGGATAAATGTGCATCAGGTGAAATGCTTAAATATTTTGACCCGCAAAAAAATAAAACAACCTACATCAAGAAAGTCAATCAAATATTCACCATGCCCGGAAGCAAAATGGCTGGCGGGGATATTGTGAAAACCTCGCAAGAGTCATTAGATACAGATGTAGAAAAAACATACATCTACAAGAGAGGTCGCGGGGATGACCTGGTAAAAACTAAGAAAAATCGTGACGACATCAATAAGGTTATTGCCAACGAGACAGCTTTAATGTTTGCTAAAGGCGCAACAACGAGACACAGCATTCAAGGAGAAGAAGATTCCACGCTATATCCGGATATTGGTGATAAGAATAATATGGATGAAATATTACAGGCCCAAGCCCGTGTAACAACGTTAACAAATAGTCGTGTGGCGCGTATTGTTGAACTTAGAGCAAACATGATTAGCTCAGAATCAGCTTCAGAATTAACGCAACAAAGCATAGCCAATGAAGAAGACGAATGAGGGACCAGAGATGAAAAAAACATTAGTATCAGTCATTATAGCGTTTTTTATAGTATGCGGAGGTATTAAACCGGCCGAAGCTCTGATTATTGACCCTGGTCAAATTGCTGCCAAAATAAGTGATTTTGTGGAAAAAATAAGCGATAGTGTCAGCAAAATAACTCAGCAAATAAATCAAGTTAAAATGATGGCGACGCAAGGTTATGACTTGAATGCTCTAAAAAGCATGGCAAAAAAATACTATAAGATAGATCAGAAATTTTTAACCAAAAGAATGCTTTTGTTAGTAAAAGGAACTAAGGCAAAACAGAAAGAAGTTTTGCAGAAAGATGTTGATTTATATAAAGAGGTAACTGTTGCTCAGGCAAGTGAAAAGCTTCAAGATGTGGAAGATGACATAAAATTCCTGGAGTTAGAAGAAACAGAAACTCAAGATGCACTCAGTCAAAAATCATCAGAATGTCCGCCGTTAAAATCGGAATATGAGGGTATGGAAGAAGGTTCCGCAAAGGAAAGAAAGTGGAATGAATATACCAAATGTGAAGCAGAAAAGCAGCTTTTGGAGAGTAATGTTAAAGAAATCAAAGCGGTAAAAGCAAAATTAGAAGAACAAAAGACCTTGCTTGAAGCAGAACTTAAAGAAAAAGAAAGCGGAGATGCTACATATCAAGATAAGAAGAAACGCGTTGAAGCACTTGAAGCACAAGCCGATAATGATGATGCAAAAGAGGTAATAACAGCCAGTGATAAAATCGGTGAACAAGATGAGTGGGATACGTTCGGCCCGGATCAAATTGCTGCTAAGTTTACACCTTCGGAAAAGGATTACGAAGAATTTATGAATCGTTATTTCTATGATCCGGATAATCTGACAAGTACGGATAAGCAATACGAATTCCAGAGCAATATGGATAGAATTTTGCGTGAAAGACGGTATTTATTCATCAATACTGCCGTACACTTAATGCAAGTTGCCACAACCGTACGTCGTGAAATACCGGTTCGTACCGCTACAATCAACAAAATGGCAAATGATACATCTACGGAGACAAATGAGATATCTGCAATGTCAGCTTATTCTGCCACCAGAGTGGAAAATGCAAAAGCATTACTTCTTTACGCTCAGTTATTGAGTGCGAAGTTGCAATATCTCGCGGCAAGAGATCTTTTACAATCTGATTTGAAGAAAGAATATGCCGATAGGGACAATTTTGATGAATTTGACCTGGGTCGCTACATATTAGATTCAGATTATTTACAAGAATTGCTTGAATCAGCAAACACAACTATAAACGACGAAGACGTTGAAAACTACAAATAGGGAGGGCATCATGAGTAAAGTATCAAAAACGTTAAAGGGCATAGTTTTAGGTGGACTTATATTTATAGCCGCACCTCAAAAAGCAGAAGCCTTTGGTTTCTTTCCACCTATGCCGTGGGATTTTGAAGTTGATATTCCCGGTGATGCCGGAAAGGTTGTTTCGTTGTTAAAATCAACCTATCGTAAGGTACAGATGATGCAATCGCAATTGAATACCATCAATTTGGATGCCATTAAGTCCGGAAAAGCCGCCTCCCTGTTTAAGGACATGAAAGGTAACTACAAAAAGTTTGCCAAAGGCCCGAAAGTTCCCGGTAAAGGAAAAATGAAAGGTGTTGCTGATTTAGGTCTTCAAGAAGGTGACTTAGACGAAGCTCACTACTATGATGCATTTACACAGCTCTTCTTATTATATCCTACCACAGAAAACCTCCCTCAGATTAACGGTAAGAAGCCGACCTACCAAGCTGTGCATACTGCATATAAGCATAAGAGTAACGAGTTTAAGCAAGATATGATTGTTGATACCTATTTAGCCGGACGTGTAACGGAAGACTATTTGGTATTGGTTGAGAGAACCTTAAAACGCTTAGACTTATGTCAGAAAAAGGCCGAAGGTTATGAGCCGGGTTCAAGTAAATGCGTATTCTTCGGCTTGCCGTTTGTAAAAGTTGAGGCAGAAGACACATCTAAAGCTCCGGATGAAAACAGTGACGGTAACGGTCAATTAGGCGAGGCAATGAACAACTATGTTGTAACCATTGTTTATGACAGATTGATGCGCATTGTAGAAGATTTAACGGCAACGGAAGCAATGTATCGCTCAGCCAAACAATTGGATATAATTACACCGTCAATGCCGCAAAGCAGTGCTGCTCAATATTTGCCGCAAAAGTATCATTTTGCCTATAATCAAGCACATGAAGCAGTATATGCAGATAAAATTATCAATAGTTTTAAGCCGTCATCTTGCTCAAAGAACGGTTCAGAGAACTGCCCGCCGGCAAATGATGATGTTGCTGAGTTAAAAAGCATAGAAGATACAGAGTTGTTAGGCAAATTACAGCCGATTGAGGATACCTTAAATAAGGCTGTTATATTGCATAACTTGAAAGTCCAATTACCGGAATATAAAGATCAATTCCGCAGATATCGTAAAGCGGAAGAAATCCATAAACGTGCTTTGGAAGCCTTAAAGACCAGCGATAAGTGTGCTCAAGGCTTTATAAAGACTTATGGCGGTAATCCGTCAATTTGGGGCACAGGTGCGGCTGTAAATGATTATAAGGCACGTACGGGCGTATCCAGAGACTTAATCGTGAAATATGAGCAAGCGACGGACAAGACAATTATCGGTTCTAATAACAAATGTACCGGTTATTATGAAACATGTCCGGAAGGTTATACCTTAGATACGAAAAAACCTTGCGAAATTTTAGATGAAGAAGGCAATGTTGCAGAGACATTCCCATTATATGCCTGCACATTAGATATCGGTTCAGCCGATACCGGTGATAGTGCTGATTATGGAGCAGGTTCATTGGGAACTGTTGCAAAACCTGATGAAATGCCGACTGCCGATAACTCCACCTATAATGATGCAGATTTGTTAGGAGACAGCTCTAAAGCCGATATTATTGATAATGATAATCGTATCAAAGCTGAGCATACATGGCAAATCGGTAAAGAGAAAATGTTAGAATTGACCGAAAACGGAACATTGAAATTCAATCCATGGAACGATCAGGTAGAATTGCAGAAAGAATATTTGCATCAAAAATATCGCAATATAGAACTTATCGTTAAAGCTATGGATCAAGGTATTGAATCCTTCAAAATTGCTTCTGCTGCAGTAGACAACCAAGATGATAATAATACTGAAGCTGAAAAAATACAAGAGGCCTTAGATACAATTGCCGGATGTGTTTCTTTCTCAGACGCGAAAGAAAAAGTTGCCGAAGAATGTGCCGTAGAAATGGAGGCTGATGTTACGGCGGCTGATTGTACGGGAGATACAGAAACCGGTGAGATTGTTTGTACGAAAGAAATTGAAGTAACAAACACCGGAACTGTGGAAAAAGAGGTTCCGGTTATGAAAGAGGTTCCTGTTTTGGATGATGAGGGTAATCCGACTTATGATGAAAACGGTGACCAAATTTTTGAAGAGGTGGAAGATACTGAAGATATGCCTCTGTTAGATGATGATGGTGAGCCTGTTTTAGATGAAGATGGTAATCCGATGTATGTTGCGCTCTTAGATGACAAAGGTAAACCGATGTATGATGAAGACGGCGAGCCGATGTATGAACAGAGACCTAAGGTTGAAATAGAAACGGAAGAAGTTTCAACAACAACGACCGAAACCAAAGAATGTACAGTCAGAATAAAACAAATTGTCGGTCAGTGTATATACAAAACCAACAACACAGCTAAACTTACAAACGGGACAACAACATGCGGTAACAAAGTTGCCTTAAATGTACCTGATTTAAGTAAGCACTTCTTCTCAGATATCTTAGGTAAGAGTGGTGCCAATAAATGCTCTAATTATATTGATGTTCAAGCACAAAACATAAAAGAAAAAGCGGTTGGGCGTCAAGTGGCACAAGATATATTGGAAGAGACAGTTCAAGTACGTGTTGACAAAGACAAAGAAATACAAGATTTTGTAAAAGCGTATGATAAAAAACATCAAGAAAAGAAAGAAAAACTTGCGAGTAAAAAGGCTTCTCTCGGAACTTATAACAAAGAAATAAATAAGAATACGGAGAAAAAGAACAGCGCCCAGCAAGAGTGGAAAAATACTTTAGACCGTATTGCCGAGATTGATAAGGAAATCCTGCAAATAAACGAACGCAAACCCTATGCGACAATCAAAAAGCCGACTGAAGACAACAAAGTTATAGAAGAGCCGGACAAAAAAGCAATCTGCGCTATGGAAATCCAGAAATTGAAATTGGCATTTGAAAAAGAAGCCATCAGTGGTAAGTCACAAGCGGAAGCCGGTGCAAATTGGCAAATTCCTGCAGAATGTGACGAAGAAGTCCAGAAAGATTTAACGGATTCTTTAGGTGAAGATTTCTTCAAAACACCTCAATTAGCTGATTACGTTATTTCAATGAATCAGCGTCTGAAAGATAACAGTGTTGAGATGAAAGATTTAACAGATGAAGAAAAAGCTCTGATAAACGAAAGCAATAAGAAACACGTTGTGCCGGAAGATGCTCAAAAGACTATTGCTGAGGCAAAGGAAATAATTGAGGCAAATGCTGCCAAACGTGATGTTATTAACGTTGAAATCACCAATTTGATAAAAGAAATAGATGCTGATGCGGAAGAATTTGCCAAGAACTATTTAGAGAAAGCAAATGAAGCTCAAGCAGCAGTAGAGGCAGCAAACGAGGAATATGAAGCATTCTTAACAGAAGATGATGCAAATAATCCGCGTCGTATGATAAATAAAAATGCTGCTTGCATGCCTATGATGGGCGGTTTATGTAAAAATAATCATCCGGTATATCCGTCTGATAATTTGACAACAACCATGGTAAATTTCTTAGGCTATGACTCAACCCTTATGCCGACAATTAAAGCGAAGATGGAAGCCGAGTTTACCGGTTTCAATATTTCAGGTATTGACGGTGATCACATTATCGGGGAAGCCGTTGCCGGAGCCTTGGGTATCCCCTCAGGGTATTATGCAAGTGCGCAGGAAATTGTTGAGGCTGTCAAAGAGAAAATCATTGAAAAAGCTGCGCAAAATTCTGCTGATACCATAGGAAAATCAGATGAAGAGATCAATACAGCAATGAATAACGCTCTAGGTAGGATAAAGAAAGTTGAAATTGCTTTATTTGGTGAAAATGATGAGGGTGAACCGAACTTTGAAAACCCATCTGAAAATAAGCTTAAAGAAATATCTAAACATGAAAACTATGGTGAAGGTAAACCGATTACCCTGTTGCATAAAGGTTTGGTTGACTATCTCTCAAGCCTGCAAAACGGCTTAAAAGGAGATGGTGCAACAGATAATATTTTCGGTATTCCGAAGGGTGTTAACTTAGCAGGGGATACGGAGTATTACGTTACATTACCGGCACGTGGTAATAACTATTTGAACATGGTTGCTTGTGTACGTGATGCAAATGGTAAAGCTAAATTAGATACAGACTGCGGTGCCGGTCAAGACTATAATGCGCCGAAACGCCCGCTATTAAACTTGCCGCCGTTGCGTGAAGTGTTCTTCTATAGTCCTCTGGATTACAGAGATACACCGAAAGAAAACGGGGAAACGCCGGCAATTACCCATTTGTTGAATTTGAAATATCCTAAAGATGCACTCCATAAATGGGAATACTTACCGGAAACATGGCTCTATTTATTAGCACGTCCAAATTTGCGTGATGACGGCAAATATCAACAAACGTTTGTGGAACGTTCCTATGGAAGCGGTCATTTAAGAGAATTAATTAACAAAAATGACGCCAACAATGAAGGGTTCCGCAGACTTATTGCTCGTGCCGGTGTATATCCGTGCAAATTAAAAGAGGGAGCCATTGTTGATATTGATAGTGATGACGGAGCAGGTATGCGCTTCTCATACAGACGCAGTGCTCCTGAAGGCCTAGAGTTGCAAGAGTGTAAAGAAATTGCCTTAAATGGTGCAGCCGGAACATCTTGCTATACATACAACAAAGGAAAAGGTGGTATATGTCACTTGATGGCAGACCATGGTAAAGACGGTGTAGAAGATTCTCAAACACCGATAACGAGTGCCCTTAATAGTGATAGACCGTTGTACGAAAATTATAGCGAGTTGGGACAAATATTCGCAGCAGGTGGCGGAATAATTAGCGTATTTCCGCCTGTGATTGAACCAGATCGCTTGATTTATCGTCCGTTGCAAAGAAGTCTGCACGAATATTTGCTAAATCAAGAGGATGAAAGCAACCAAAAGAACAGTATGGAACGCCAGAATATTCAAGCGGCGACATTTACGCGCAATATATTCAGTTCGTTCTTGGATGCTGTTAATGCGGAACATTCTGCAAAGAGAAGCTTAGACACAGCTAAAGAAAACATTAAAGATACTGTTAAGAGCCTTTGCACGCAGATTGAAAATGCTCGTCCGAAGACTGGCAGTGAAATCGCCGCATGCAATGCGCTTTGCGAGGGTAAAACCGGCGACGGCGCAATTGCGTGTAGAGAAAGTTGTCAGCAGGAAAAGGTTGATGACTGTATCAAAGGAATGCTGGAAGGTGACGGCTTGGCCAAGAGTGCTGAAGACACAAACTATGGTGTTAAAGGCGAATATGGCAAAGAGGAATATGAAGGCATAAATTGTGATAGTGCAAACAGTAATGACACTTACGCATCTTATTTCTGTCAGTTATCCGATTGGCAAGATGAGTTGATTGATAAAGCTGAAAATGGCTACACGGATGACTATGAGAAAGATGCCAAAGGTAATCCGCTTAAAGTTGCCGGATTTGGCGAAGTTGAATCCGATAAAGATGCCGATAAGGTTGAAGAACGTATAAAGAGCATTAAGAATACGTTTGAAGCCTTAGAAGCGGATAAACTGGGTGTCGTTACCATAATGCCGGGCATGAAAGTAGATGAAGAGTCAGTCAAAAACGCACAGGCGGATAGAATAGCTACCCGCGTTGCTGAGGATGAGGGACTTAAGTCTATGGACAACCAAACACAGATTGTTCCTTATTGCCCGATATACATAAACAAAAAAGTAGAGGCAGGAACACACTAAGACATGGTAAATCTTCCTAATCAAAAGGTTTTACGCATAGCAGATAAGACTGGCCGCGATAAAACGCCTGAATTTATTACCGAGGATGTAGTAGAAGTTCAGCGCGCGCGGCTGGTCTATTATAAATGGGTAAATCGTCTGATGATGTTACTGGCAACCATCTCGCTTGTATATGGAGTTTGCGCAACACTGGTCATCTTAAAGCTTGTTCCGCAAATTATGTACGATATTCAAATTTTTGTACAGTTTTCCGATTCGGAATCATTGGTCAAACGGGAATATATTGATCGTCGCATGGAATCTCGTGAAAAAATTATGATAAACTTTATGAAGCAATATGTGGAATTGCGAAATACATACGTGCGAGATGAGGCGGAAATGAAAAAACGCTGGATGTGGGGAGGTCTTGTATCGTACCTTTCCACATACGATATATATAAAAAGTTTGAAGAAGAATATCCGAAAGTTCAAAAAGATTTAGATCAGAGAATGGCAAGTCGCTCGGTAGAAATACTTTCGGTTGAGCGTTCCGGCGGTGAAAAAAGCCATATTTGGAAAGTTGAATTTAAAACTTATGACTTCACCTATGGGACAGATTTAGACTATAGATCAAATAAAGATGCCGGTCCTGAGATAATTGAAAGATATTGGACGGCAAATATCGGTAGCCGTGCAGATCCACGTCGCAGAACAGCATATAAAAGGCTGATAAATCCGTTGGGATTTTTTGTGTATAGCTACTTCCAAAGCGAGATAGAGAGCTGAAATCTTATTAAACAATTCAGTATCAAACCACGTCTGATATAATTTAGCCTGTTGATAAGTGCGCGCAATTTGTTTTCTGATTAGACTTTTAAAATTAAAAGTTTTAATTATAGAAAAGGGTTATCTTTAAAAAGAGGAAAAAATGTATAAGACTATAGCTTTGATATTTGGGATTCTTATTTTAGCAGCTTGTAATATTTTAGGCAGTTATTATGAACCGGAACCTGTCGGTATCGGTAAAGATATCTATGAATTGAAGTTATCTCCTTGCGCCTGTATAGAGGTTGAATTGCCTAAAACATTGCCGGACTGGTTTAAGGCTATGAGCTAATCTTAAAAAGGGATGAAAGTTAATGGCAGAGCAGATTGCATCATCAGATAACACGAAAAAGCTTCTTCTTGAGGGTGACGGTCCGAAGGAAAGCCCCAGAGCAAGACCGATTCCTCAGCAAAAAAGAGGACGGGCTGATGTTGTTGTGGAAAATGCTACGGAAAAGAGATATTTGTGGACGGCGCGTGCTTTTGCCGTAATTTTTGCTGTAAGTCTGTGTTGCAATCTGATATTAACCTATGTGATAATGGCCACAATGCCGCTTTACCGGGTAGAGCCTTATCTTTTAAGTTTTGCGGATAAAGAAGAGCAGATTTATCATATTGAACAAGTCAGTAAGATTAACCAATACAAATATCTGACAGAGCTCTTTGTACGTGAATATGTCCTTCTGCGCAATACTTTTGTTAACGATATAGACGAAATGGAAAGACGTTGGGGGAAGGATAGTACAATTCGTGAAATGTCCAGCCCCGGTATATATAAAAAGTTTCGGACGGAATTTGCTGATAAAGCAATAGAGTTGATACGTCAGCAAAATGCTTCCAGAAGTGTTAAAATCGTTTCTGTGACCGAGGTAGCCGGCGGTAAACAAGGGCAGACTTGGTGGCAGGTAGAGTTTAGAACATCTGATATGGATCCGACAAAAGAGGCGCCAAAGATTAAAGTTTGGGTTGCGGCTGTCGGTATCAGATATATTGCAAAGCAAGTAAAATTTGGCGAACGCTTAAAAAATCCGCTTGGCTTTACGGTAACAGACTTCAAAGTTGTAGAGCGTAAATAGTTTATGATTGAGGTATAAGAATGACTAAGGCTTTTAAAATATCAGTAATTGTTATATGTACAGTGATGATGTCTGTGATTGCTGAAGCACAAGTTACAAAAGATAATTTGGATCAAAATGCAGACCAAGCACAGGGAAATTATGCTGCAACAAACTTAAATTATTTAGGAAGCGGCTCGTTGGGTATGATGCAAAGCGCATGGAAAGACCCTTTGCAACACATGGGTGAAGGACAAACTCGTCCGGGATACAGTAAATATTACTGGACACCGGAATTGGTTCTCCCGGTTAGATTAAGAGAAGGTATGTACACCTTAATTAACTTCCCTAAATGGGAAATTATTGAAAATGTTTATTTAGGAGATGGTCAGTCTTTTAATGCAGAAATTCAAGGCCCGAGCAGTTTAATGGTTTATCCGGAAGCTTCACAGTTTGTTGGTGTTGATACGAATATGATTGTTTTTGGGCGTTCAGGCAATAAATATGTTTTCTATGTTCAAAGTGAAACCATTAATACGGACCGAATCACCAATGCAATTATAGATATAGAAGTTGTTAAGGGACGCAGTGCAAATGGCTCTGCTGTTATCGGGTCCGGCTTTGGTGGAGGTAATCATCTCAATGCCAACAGTTATTCGCAAGACGGAACAAGCACAGATGCTACTTTTACGCGGGATTTGCAAAAAGAGGACTGGATAGAAAAAATTCCGGTTGACCCGACTCAATTTCGTTTTGATATAGAAGTTTATGTTCCAAATCCGGATGATATTATAATTGCGCCGGAAAGAGTATGGCGTGATAATATATTTACTTATATTGATTTGGGCGAAAAAGCACTCACGGCCATACAGCGTCCGATAGTTACATTGATTGTTGAACGTTCGGAAACACCGGTCGGTTTCCGTGCAGCCGGACCAAATAATCGTTTGATTATCGTTGAAGGAATGGGGGATATGGTTCTGCGTAGCGGTAAAAGAATTGTTTGCTTAAAACTGCGCCGCGCCGATTCGGATGGTCTGGAAAATACAATCTATGCTAAGACAAACGAATGGGATTTACAAACCGCTTACGCCTCTCAGCCCCATGATACAAATTCAGAAATAGAGGATGTATTTAACCAAGCCGGTGTCGGTAACGGAAAATCTCAGAACGAAAATGATTTCTTTAATGCAAATACCTTTAGCAATAATGCAAAAAATAATGCACCGGCAGATAGCGGTATTTTATCTGATAGCAGAAGCATAGATGCTTTACCCAAGGTCTCACCGGTTATGGCTAAACCCAATGATAAATTAACCGGGCAGGTTGATATAAAAGACGGATCTTCGGAATTGATTACTCCGGAATATAATGATAAAAAAGCTAATGTTGAAATAATTTATAAAGGAGATGAAGATAAGCAATCGGCTAAAGCGGGTGATAATTCTGCGTTAAATTTAGGTAACTCCAAAAATAATTCCAGTCCGGTTTTGATAAGTCCGAAAGGAGAATTGTCAAAACAGAAGTCTCTGGTTTCTCCGGAAACGGAAGCTTTATTACAGGAATTTCGTAACGGAAATGCACTTAATAAAGAGGAAAAAACAAATATATCTATTGAGTTAGGAACGGATGAAAACGTAAATAATTTGGAAAAATTATGGAGCGACATTTCTAAGCGTTATTCGGCGGCATTAAGCAAATATCAACCGTTTTACTCTGTTGATGCCCCGGCTGATGGCCAAGGAAAAGATTTATTCCATTTAAGAGTTGGTCCGGTTAAATCTTTGGAAGAAGGGGATAATATTTGTAGCCAACTTGGACGTAACGGAATTTTTTGTAGCGTGGTCAGAATACAATGAGCGAAATTACGCGTTTTGAAGAATATGAGAAAAAGACCGGCAGACTAATTTTAATTATTGCAATTATTTTTGGTCTGCTCTTCCTTTTTGGTCTGCTTCTACTTTCCGGTGATGACGATAATTACAGTACAGATGAAACCAGACCGGATTTCGTTGAAGACCAAACGGAAAATATGATTCCGGACGCGGATAATGATGAAGATATAGAGATTCATACAGAGGGTGAAGGTTTCCTGGAAAAGAAAAAGCCGATAACCATCATTCCGGCGCAGATTAATATGAATGAGTTTATTTTGGGTGTGGATACTCAAAATCAGACTGTTTTAACAATCGGTACGGACGGTTCGGAAAGTATTCATATTGAACGCGTTGAATTGGTAGAAGAAACCGAAGACGGTTTTGAATTTCGCGATAAATGCCGTAACAGAGATTTAAGTGGAGATAATACCTGTAATGTTTTAATCTCTTGGGTACCGCATTTACCGGGAGACGTTCAAAATAATTTCAAAATTATCTGGTATGAAACAAGACTGGGTGCTGCAAGTGCAAAGTCAGAAGCCGTAAGTATTCGCGGTAAGGCTGTTTATCCGGAAGATACAAATTTAAGCTGCCGCGGTGGAGAAAACTGTCCTGTCGGTAATCAAAAGGGGGCGCACCGTTTGGCAATTGGCCCGAATGGCGAAATTATCGGATATATTGATGAGGCCGGAAATGTTTATGATAACGATGGAAATATTATCGGTAAGGTTAATGAAGATGGCTTTGTTGTGGATAGTGACGGTAATATTATCGGTGTTGCGCAAAATATGCGTTTGGCTTATGATAAAGATGGTAATATTATGGGCTATGTTAAAACAGATGGTACAGTTGTTGATCTGCAAGGTAATGTTATAGGGAAAGCTTTGCCCGACGGAACAATCGTTGATGCAGAGGGAAATGTTATTGGTAAAGCGGTAGAAGCCGGTTTTGTTTATGATGAAAATGGTAAGATTATTGGCAAAGTTTTGCCGGATGGGACTGTTGTAGATATTAACGATCCGACAAAAATTATTGGGCGCTTAAATGAAAATGGTGAAGTGGTAGATGAAAATGGTAATATTATCGGCAAAGTAACGTCATCGGGCGATGTTGTCGTAGATGAAAACGGAAATATATTAGGCGTTGTGATGCCTGACAACAGTGTTGTTGATAAAGACGGTAAGGTTGTCGGTTATGTTGGGGAAGACGGTACGGTTTATAGTTTATCTGATGAAAAAATCGGTGCTAACGGTGAAAGTCGTAAGATTGTTTATGATGAAAACGGTAAAGCTATCGGTTATATAGATGAAAACGGCAATGTTGTAAAATTTGCTAAAAAAGATGCAAACGGTAAAATTATCGGAAAAGTCGGTGCCAGCAGACGTTTAGCCTACGATAAAGATGGTAATGTTATTGGTTATGTGGACAAAGATGGCAATGTTTATGACTTTGATGGCAATTTAGTCGGTAAAGTAGACAAAGATGGCAACATTATAGATAAAGACGGTAATATTATCGGTAAAGCCGGCGCTTTTTCAAAATTAGCTTATGATAAAGACGGTAATGTTATCGGTTATGTGGATGAACAAGGACGAGTATTTGATAAAAACGGTAAGCTGATAGGTCACGTTGATGAAAATGGAAACATTATTGCTGTTGACGATAACGGAACAGGAGCAGAGAAAAAGCGGTTAGCTCTGGATAAAGATGGAAATGTTATCGGTTATATAGATGATGACGGAAATGTTTATGATTTTGACGGAAACTTAATTGGTAAAGTTGATAAAGACGGCAATATTGTAGATAAAGACGGTAATATTATCGGCAAAGCCGGAGACTATAAAACGCTCGCTTATGATGAAAACGGTAATGTTATAGGATATGTTGATGATGAGGGGCGTGTATATGGCAAAGATGGTAAGTTAATGGGTTTTGTTGATAAGGATGGCAGAATAATCGGAACAACAGGTGAAATTATCGGAAAGGTCGGAGAAAGTCGTCCTCTAGCTTATGATAACGATGGTAAATTTATAGGTTATGTCGCTAAGGATAACAATATAATAGCCTGTGGCGGTGCTATCATTGGTAAGGCAGATGCTAAAGGCGATATTTATGATAAGAAAAAGAATAAAATTGGTAAGGTCGGAGAAGTAAGAGAATTAGCTTTCGGCAAAAATAATATCTTTATCGGTTACATTGATGCTAAAAAACGTGTTATTGATTGTACTGGAAAAGTCGTTGGTGTTGTTGATAAGAATGGTAATATTATAGCTTCCAGCGGTAAAGTTTTGGGAAAAGCCGGCAATTATCGGCGCTTGGCCTATGATAAAGATGGAAATGTGATAGGTTATGTGGATAAAGACGGTACAGTACGAGATTTCCATGGCAACTTAATTGGTAGGATGCTTCCGGATGGAACGATTGTTGATAAAAACGGGAATATTATTGGTAAAGCCGGGGATTTCCGCCAAGTTGCAGTTGATAAAGATGGTAATATAATAGGTTATGTTGATGATAAGGGGCGTGTCATTGATGAGAAAGGTAAGATTATCGGTTACACAGATAAAGATGGTAATGTCATTAAAGCCGGTGACAAAAAAATAGGAAGAACTTGCATTCAGAAAAGAATTGCAATGGATACCGATGGACAAATTATAGGCTATCTGGATAAAAATGATATAATCAAAAATTTCAGTAATAAGGTTATCGGCAAAAAAGTCGGTAATGATGTATTGGATACAAAAGATACCCTTATCGGTAAAATGGGAATACAACTTAATGTTGCTCAACAAGGTGAAACGATAATAGGCTATATTGATGAAAAGAACTATGTTCGCGGTAATGATAAAAAAATAGTCGGTTTAGTTGATATGAAGGGAAATGTTCTTGTTGTCAGAAATAATATAATCGGAAAAAAAGACAGCAGATCAACAAAACTTTATAATCGAGGTAAAGAAGTTATCGGATATGTAAAAGCAAATGACTTTGCCTATGATAAAAACAACAAGATTATCGGTTACATGGATGAAAAGGGAGATGTTATTGCTTCAGGTGAAATTATTTGTACAGCGTGTAAGAGTGTCAGATTAGCCTATGATAAAAACGGTAACATAATCGGTTATGTTGATGAAAATGGTCATGTTATTGGTGCTGATGGAAAAATACTGGGATATGTAGATAAAAACGGCAACATAGTTGGCACAGACGGGAAAATTATAGGAAGAGTCGGTGACGGAAAAAGGCTGGCCTACGATAAAAACGGAAAAGTCATAGGTTATATTGATTCAGACGGAACTGTGAAAGATTTCAAAGGCAATGTTATCGGCCATTTAGATGAAAATGGTAATATAGTGGATAAAGATGGCAAGGTAATCGGGTATGCCGGTGAGGAACGAAAGCTTGCTTATGATAAAGATGGTAATGTAATCGGCTGGGTTGATGAAAACGGTAATGTTATTGATGAAAACGGTAATGTTATAGGCGTCGTCGATGAAAATGGCAATATCATCGGTCTTAATGGCGAAATTATCGGTAAGGTCGGAGATGCTAAAAAACTTGTTTATGATGATGATGGTAATGTAATAGGTTGGGCTGATGAAAATGGTGTTGTAAGGGACTTTAACGGTAACGTCATTGGTGTTGTAGATGATGAGGGAAATGTTTTAAATACCACCGGAGAAAAAATAGGAACCGTTGGTAAAGTCGGACGGTTAGCTTATGATAAAGATGGCAATGCAATAGGCTATGTTGACAAAGATGGTAAGGTATATGATTTTGACGGTAATCTGATAGGTCACGTTGATGAAAATGGCAATATTATTGATGAAAATGGTAATATTATCGGCAGAGCCGGAGATGAGTTGGTCGGTTTGGCCGTAGATAAAGATGGTAAAGTTATCGGCTACGTTGATAAAGACGGTAAGGTATATGGAGCAAATGGAGAATTAATCGGCTATATAGATGATGAAGGTAATGTCGTTGGTCTTAGCGGAGAAGTTTTAGGTAAAGCAACCACCAGTAAGCGTCTTGCTCTTGATAAAGATGGTAATGTTATCGGTTATATAGATGATGATGGCACCGTACGAGATTTTGAGGGCAATATTATCGGTTATTTGGGGGAAGATGGTACAATTCATGACGTAAACGGTAATATTATAGGTCGTGCCGGTGATTATGCTAAAGTTGTTTTGGATGAAAATGGTAATGTTATAGGTTATGTTGATGAAAAAGGTCGTGTTATCGGTAATAATGGCAAAGTCATAGGTGTTGTCGGTGAAGATGGTACGGTCTATGGTGTTAGCGGAGAGGTAATAGGTCGTATTGCTTCAAAAGGTAATTGTCCGGTTAAAGTCGTCAAAGGAAAATCAATATTGGATGATGGCGGAAAAATTATCGGATATATAGATGAAAATGGTGCGCCCCGAGATTTGAACGGTAATGTAATGGGAACATTACAGGAAGACGGAACAATTGTTGATGCAAACGGTAAAGTTATCGGACATGTTGGCGAAGAAATGGAATTTACCATAGATTGTAACGGTAAAGTAATCGGCCATGTCGGTAATTATTCTAATTTGGTTGTAGATGAAAACGGAAATGTTATCGGCTATGTCGGTGAAGATGGAAAAGTTTATGATGGCAACGGGGTTGTTATCGGCAGGCTTGATGAAAACGGAAATGTTTTAACTTCTCGCGGAATAAAAATCGGTGCGGTTATTAAAAAAGATATGATAGCAATTTCTCCGCATGGTTACAGCTTGGGAATAATAAACAGTCGTGGCGAAGTCGTCAACAGCAAAGAAGAAGTGATAGGAAAAGTCCTACCGAGTGAATTGATTAAAGCCGTTGAAAATGATGTTATTATCGGAAAAGCGGTTATTGGTGGAACCGCAATCGGTTGGGGCTGCGAACAACTCGGCTATGTTGATAAAGATGCTAAAGTCAAGAAAAACGGTGAAGACACAGGTTACAGAATGCTGTTTGATCGCAGTATTGTAAATAAAGATGGAAAATATGTCGGAGATGTCGTAAAAATCGGCTGGGCTTACGATAATAAGTGCAATTTAATCGGTAAAGTGGACTACAACGGGTACGTACGCAATGAAAAGGGCGAATATATTGGCTGCTCTAATCCGGATGGTGGAATATTAGATACAAACGGTAAGTTGATAGGGCGCGTATATGAACAAGGTTATGCGCTGTATTACAGTGGCGAATTTATGGGTGTTAAAAGTCCTGACGGAACCATAAAATCCGGAACATCAGTCGTCGGTTGCGCGAATTTAGACGGGGAGGTCTTAAACAGGGACGGATTTATTATCGGTCACGTTATAGATAAAACACAAGCTTATGACCTAAAGGGAAATTTTATTTCAAATCTTTCACCGTTCGGTTACGACAGCACGGCAGTAATACCGAATACTAAGATACTGTTTAATAAATTTCTGGTAAACCCGAAGAAGGAAGTGCAAGGCATTATTTTACCGGAGAAAAATATTGTTGTCGGCTCTAACGGGCGGGTAATAGGACGTATGTTTGCCGATGGAAATGTTTATAATCAAAAGGGAATAATGGTAGATAAATTTGCCTCAGACGGCAGTTCATTCTATTCCGGAAAACCGGGGAGATTTTTAACAAGAGGAACTGTGGTTGATTTTTATGGAGATACCATAGGGTTTGTCAATGATAACGCAGATGTCATAGATTTAATCGGTAAAGTTTTAGGACATATTGATGCTAATGGTCGTATGTTTAATGATAAAGGAGAATATAAAGGCGGTGTTGTAAAAACAGGTGTCGGTATCGGTTACGACGGCTCATATTTAGGTTACGTCAGTAAGAGTGGTAAAGTAATAGATGCTGACGGTAATATAAGCGGGTTGGTCAGTTCGGACGGGCATGTTTTAGACATTAATAAACAGATTATCGGGGAAGTTGTAACGGAAGATTTAATTGTTGATGTCTTGGGTAATGTTCAAGGCTATCTGAATGCGTTGGGTGATATTATTGATGTTAACGATAATATTATAACGACGATATTACCGGGCGGAACATCTAATAAGAATTACAGTGTTCTTAAACGAGGCGTGGTCTTAAATTTCTCAGGTGAAATAATCGGGCAAGTTACCGCAAACGGAACGATTATCTCTCCGGAAAATAAATACATAGGAAGAGTATTAGGTTCCGGTCAGGTAGTTGATGATAAAGGTCTTTTAATAGGTGAGGTTATAGACAGCGATATCGTTATTGATGAAAAAGACAGGGTTATCGGTTTTGTAAATTATGAAGGAAAAATACTAAATCAGGAATTATCACAAATCGGTAAAGTTATTTCGCCGAATTTAGTTGTAGATAACAATGGAAAAATTATGGGACATACATATAAAGTTGGTGCTAATATACTGGGTAATGATGGAAAGTTTTTTGGACGTCTGTCTTCAGATGGTAGTGTATTAAGTATCACAAATGGAAAGATAGGCTATCTAAAGAGCAATGGCTCATATGTTAATAACCGAAACAAAGTTTCAGGTTATGTTTTAGATGAAGTAGCCAATAACCGGAGGAACTGATTTGCGTATTAAAATATCAAATATAAGCCAAGTACTATTAGCTCTGGGTATTTTATTTAGCGTTAAAACAGCTGAAGCTGCTGACATCAGTGCTTTGGATTTTAACGGCGACCTGTTGGGAAAAGTTATTCCGGATGGTTCTGTTATCAATTTTGATAACGAGTTAATCGGTCACATTACGGCAGATGGTTTTGTCTTGAATGACGACAAAGACTTAATTGGCGGAGTTGTTCCGCAAGGTATTGCTATTTCCGTAGATAACAGTATTTTAGGCAAAATAAATAATGATGGTTCTGTTACTTCGGTAAATGATAGTTTAATGGGAAAGATTTTACCGAACGGGCTGGTTGTAAATAATAATTATGATGTTATTGGTGCCGCGGTTACGCCCGGTTTAGTCTATAATGATGAAGGGGCAATAGTCGGACGTGTTTCCGGTAACGGTAAATTTTACAACCTTGCCGGAGATAATAACGGTTATGTGACTGCTTCGGGGTATGTTTATGCTTCAGATATTGATAAAAAAACGGCTTTAATAGGTAAACTGATTTCTTCTAAAATGGTTATAACTTCAACCGGTAAGTTTTTGGGCAGTATTGCACCGGACGGAAAGGTAATAGACTTAAAGAAAAACACAATAGGAACCATACACGCCAATGGGTTTGCTTATAACGCTGATGGTGTGGCTATCGGCCACATAGTTGAGAACGGTTATGCCTTTAATTTAGACGGAAGCTATATGGGCGTTGTCAGCTATAACGGTGAAGTAATAAATAAGGGAAGCGTCGTTGCGCAAACAACTTTTGATAACAGAGTTGTTAATCAGGATGGAGCAATTATCGGCTTTACGGTAAATATGGCGGCAACGGCTAATAAAGAAGATGGCAAATATTTGGGGCGGATTACTTCAAACGGTGCTGTTGTTAAAGGTCGTGAAGTTATAGGTAAAATAGGTGCCTCCGGAAATGTTATTGATAGCAAAGGACAAGTTATCGGTTTCATTAATCAGCCCGGTCCGGTCTTTGATTATTTGGGACAGCTAAAAGCTAATGCAGCCGTTAACGGCGCCGTTATCTCTTTTGAAGGGCTTGATTTAGGCTATATGCAAAAAATGAATGCCTTTGACCGCAAGGGAAAAGAAATCGGAAGATTGTTGGGAAATCGTTTAAATTTTGATAACAGCAATACTTTCGCGGGGATTAATGGCATAACAACTAAATTAGATTATAAAGGAAAGAACTACACCGCCTCACCTTATGGCTATGTATTTGATGAAAACGGTAATATTGGCGGTCAAAATTATAAATTTTCCAGTATATATTCTCCGGAAGGAAATATTCTGACGAATATTTCAAGTAACGGACGAACAGAAAATCTGACACTAAATGATAAAGGGCGGTTAACCGGTTCCGGTTTCTTCGTTGATAAAAATGATAAACTAATCGGAAAGATTATCAATGAAATTTATGCAACAGATTTTATGGGAAAAAGTATCGGTTACATAAATTCTACAAATATGGTAGCAGATAATCAGAATAACCTTTATGCCAAAGTTCTGCCGGATGGTAATGTTGTATCCCAGGCTGAAAATATGGTAAAGAACTATGGCCGTGCCGGAAAATCATCACTCAGTGTCAGCATTAATGGTGATTATTTAGGTGTTAATTCGGAGGATGGGCGCATTAAAAATAATGGTGAAGTTATAGGACGAGTTACCTCCGGTCAATATGTTGTTGATAATATGGGGGCACTATTTGGTAAGGCTATGCCTCATGGGGTTGTTGTGGCGCCGGATTGTAAGTATTTGGGTGTTGTTGCAGAATCCGGTGATGCGAGAACTTCAAAAGGCGGTTATTTAGGGATGATTTTGGCAAATAATCAGGTTCTAAATGATGCCGAAGAAACAATTGGTTACATTATATCTCCGCAAGTCGTAAACGGAAAAAAAGGCGAAATAATCGGTATAGAAAGTCCGTTAGGTACGGTCTTAAATTATAAAAGCCAAAATCTGGGTTGCCAAGACATGCAAGGAAAAATAAGAAATTCGCAAAAAGAGATTATCGGTCAGGTTATTCCATACGTTTCGGCAATGGGGTTTGATAATAAAATCTTAGGCTACACGGATTTAAATGGAAAAATTATCAGCCAAACAGGGGATAATATCGGCTATGTGGATATTGATGGCGGAGTTCGTTCAACTGCAGATGAAGACAATGGTGTATTGTTTAAATATACGGTCGCATTTGATGAAAATAATGTTTATTTGGGCCGTGTCAATTTAGAAGGAAAAGTTATATCTGATGGCGGAGATGTTATCGGTAATGTAGATTACAACGGTGCCGTTAAAACAACAGAAGGTAAATCCGGCTATGCATTGTATGATTTGTATGTTTATGACAATTCCGGTAAAACGCTGGGTTATATTGCAAAAAATGGCAAAGTGTACAGCATTATGGGAGAAATGAAAGGAACAATTTATAATGGTTTTGTTTTAGATAAAAAACAAAATGTCATTGCTCGCGGCGCCAGAGATTATGACATTCGCGATAATAACAAAAAAATTATAGGATACCTTGGACTGGATGGAAATGTTGTAAATATTAAAAATATTGAAGTAGGTGCTTTAGATGAAGAAGGAAACGTTATAGATAATAATAAAAAAATTATAGCTAAAGCCCATCCGTTGCAATATTATAAAAAACCGATTGAAGTTAAAGAGGCTATTACTGAAGAACCTGCTAAAGATGAAGATGACTCAGTTTCTACAAAGGATGAGGAAAAAACAGGTGAAACTGTTGAAGATGATGAAGATGATGAAGGCGATAATGTTCTTGGTTTGGGAATTACGCCGGGAAAGAAATATATTGATGATGAATATGATGAAAATGCCGGTGACGATATAAATTCTGAAGATGAAATAGATGAAGCTATAGATTTTCAAGAGGGAAAAGCAGAAAAACCGAAGACAGTTAATAGTAAATGGTGGCAAAATGTTGTGCAAGGGGTTACGGTTTCACCTTATGATAGTACCAACCAAGTATCAAATGTCGGTGTTGGCGGTGGCATAGGCCCCGGTGGAAGATATAATCCGCGCCGTGCAGAAATTTTAGGACAACTTTACAGTACACGTCGTCAGTCTATGGCTGGTAAAGTTATATCAAATGAAAGTGATATAACCGCATATACCGGTTGGCAAGACAATTGGACCAGTTTGGGATTCGGGCGCTCAATATCATCTTTAAGGGTTGATATGAGCAACATGATAACCTTAGATAAGCCGATACCGGCGATTTTTGCACGTTCTGTCGTATCCATAGATGAAGACAATCGGGGAGTTCCGGTTACTGCAATTGTTGAACGCAATATCTATGGTGATACCGGTAGAAATGTTATTATTCCTGCAGGAAGCCGAGTTATCGGATTAATGGACGATGATAACTCTGCTCGTTTTGATAAGGGCAGCGGTGGTATCAAATTGAATTTTTCTTGGGATAGAATCATCCGGCCTGATGGTATAGTCTTTGATATAAGAGGGTCTAGAACGGGTGATGCCGAAGGCAGAGGCGGCGGTGTTGTTGGTTATGTTGATGAACAAATGATTAAAAAATACGGCGTACCGTTGGTTGGAACAGTTGCAACATCTGCTATTGCGTACATGATGGCTGCAAATGAGGATGAAGCAAAGAACAGTAATATTGAAACATCAAAACAACAGGCAGCATCTGACTCACGCCAGAATTTCTTAGAAAAAATGAACGAAATATTGGATAAAATTATTGAAGAGAAAGAACAAATAAGAGCGGTAACGTATGTTCCGGCCGGTACCAGAGCAATTATTTATCCGATGAGAGATCTTTGGTTAAGAACAACAAAAGATGTTGAAAAACACAGTGTCAGTGATGGCATGGGCGGAAAATCTGAAAACAAATTTATCACCGAGCCTAGTGGTAACGTCCAAAATCCGGCAGTCCAAGGGAGAAGCAATCCTCAAGTTCAAAATAAGAATAATAACAATAATAATAACAATAATAATAACCAAAAATCATTGATTAGTGATAACTCGGGTAAAAGCAGTTCTAAAACAGATGCCAATAATAATCAGAAAAACTCAAGGACAGGAGCTCTACCGCCACCGGCTGCTGATGGAACAGGTATGAATTTAGCTGTTGATGATGAAGAAGATGATGATGATGGAGAGATAGACTTAGACTTCTAGCAAATTTGATATGTTAAACGAATTTTAAAATAATTATAATAAAATGGAAGAAAGTTTTGAATAAGGAGAAACGATGGGAAAGCTGGAAGATCAGGTATTATGCTCGGTTCTAAGACCGCTTGCCTATTGGTATGAGCAAGAAAATATTGAAGAGGTGGCAATTAACCACCCTGGTGATATATGGTTGCGTTTACGTGGTAAAAGGGCTTTCCCGTGGGTTAACTACAAAGATCCGAAGCTTTCCAGAGAATATTTAACAAATTTGCTTCACATTATCGCAAACTTAAATGACCAAGAGTTTGACCCGATAAACGGCTCGCCGGTGGTTTATGCCCGTATTCCGGGGGGACATCGTTTTACGGGGATTGCCGGAAAAAATATTGAATATGATTTAGAGGATTCTGCATCCGGCGGCATAGCTATAACCATTCGTTTGCACACGGATGATGTCGCTTTCGGATTTAGTGATTACGGTTTGGAACAAGGTAAAGAATTAAAAGAGATTAACCCGTTGAAGAATATTAAAGACCCCGGGGATGCCTACGAAAGATTGCTATTAGCCCTGCGCCGTGGTGACCATATATTAGTCAGTGGTGGTACCGGTACCGGTAAAACAACATTATTAAATAACCTGTTAAAGCTTTTGGATATCCATAAGCGCGTAATAACGGTGGAAGATACCAGAGAATTAAATGTGCCGCAACCAAACCATGTTCACATTGTGTTATCCCGTACTGAGCAGACAAACAGTATGGACTATTCAAAAGTAATTGACTTGATTGTGCGTTTTACACCTGATGCTATTATCGGTGGTGAAATTTCAACCAGCAACGCTGCTGCCATTTGGGAGCTTATGGGCTCCGGTCACGATAACTGCTTGGCAACCATTCACGCCGAAAGTTCTATGGCGGCCTATGAAGCATTTGTAAAACGTATTATGCGTACACAACCGCATATTGATGTAGAAAAAACAATCTCAGAAATGCGCCGCAAACTGCATGTTGTGCAAATTGTGCGCGACGGCAATATCCGTGGTATTACGGAGATTACTTAGGACACCAATTCGGCAACTTCAGCTTTAAGTTCATCAAGAAACAGATTCTTTTCAGAGCTTGTTTTAAGAACTAATACATGAGCTGCTGTGTGTTTTGCCACTTTTTCATTTGTAGCAAGAATAACCCGGTCAAGTTCCTTTGCGCTGATTTTATCAATTTTGGTTAAAACAATCTGGTATGTCACCGCAGCTTTGTCCAACATATCCATGATTTCTTCATCAATTTTTTTAATGCCGTGACGGGAGTCGATTAAAAGAAAGACACGTCTTAAATTGGCCCGACCAACCAGATATGTATTAATAAGATTTTGCCAGTTTTTGACAACATCTTTCGGTGCTTTGGCAAAACCATACCCCGGTAAATCAACAAGATAAAGCTTATCATCCAAATTAAAATAATTAAGCTGTTGTGTCCGCCCCGGTGTAGAAGATGTTTTCGCCAGTTTTTTCTGCCCGAAAAGAGCATTGATAAGACTTGATTTGCCGACATTTGAACGACCGGCAAAGGCGACTTCAACCCTATCATCTTGCGGTAGTTGCTTAAGATTGGCAACGCTTAAAACAAAATCACAGCGTTTGTTAAAAAAATCCTTGCCTTTTTTTAAGCGTAATGCTTGCTCTTCCTCACTCAATTCAGCCATTATTTCACCCCGTTTTTATACAAAATAGTCTTTTGTTGGATGATGGATAAAATATTGCTCAAAGTCCAGTAAATAACCAAACCGGAAGCAAAATGACCGAGCATAAAAGTAAAGAATACCGGCATTAAAGCAAACATTCTCGCTTGGTCTTTATTGACAGGTGTCGGATTAAGTTTTTGTTGCATCCACATTGTCATACCCATAAAGATAGGCCATAAACCGATATCAAGGAAACCCGGAACATAAATATGTAAAATCTGTGATAATGTCAGCGGGTCTGGTGCAGATAAGTCTTTAATCCAGCCGATAAAAGGTGCGTGTCTGATTTCAATAGAGAAGTTCAACACTTTGTATAATGAGAAAAAGACCGGAATTTGTATAAACATCGGTAAACATCCCGAAGCAGGGTTAATCTTCTCTTTTTTATATAATTCCATCGTGGCCTGCTGAATAAGCATAGGATTATCACCATATTTTGTACGGATATCGTTGATTTTCGGTTGCAATGCCTTCATTTTAGCCATACTGGTAAAAGATTTATTGGCAATCGGAAACATACATAATCTCAACAATGCCGCAAAGAGTAAAATTGCCCACCCCATATTTCCAAGGAACCCGTAGAGGAAATCCAAAATATAGAAAAACGGTTTAGTCAGGAAATAATACCATCCGAAATCAACCACCAAATCAAATTTTGAGATATGATTTTCTTTCTTATATTTATCAAGTAATTTGATTTCCTTTGCGCCGGCAAAAAAAGTATAGGTATAGGTTTTAGATTTATGCGGAGCAACGATTAACCTTGAGCCCAAATAATCAATTTGATAGTTGTCATTATCATTATTTTGGAACGTAATTTGCGCTTTATCATCATCAGCTAAAATCAAAGAAGTGAACCAATATCTGTCAGAAAAACCTATCCAACCGCCGGTTGTCTCTAACGTCTTAGGATTCCCTTTCTTTAATTGCGGGTATTTGACCTCTTTTAACGTGCCGTCTATCACGCCGCTGATACCTTCATGCACAACGGATCTAGTGTTTTCTTTGCCGCTGATATTCTTATTAATAAGCGCATAAGGAAAAAGCTCCAGCTCTTGATTTGAGTTATTCTCAATAGTATCGTGAACGGTGAACATATAATTTTCATCTAAAGAAATTTTTCTGATAATTGTCAATCCGGCATGATTAGTCCAACTTAAAGTTACGGGATGAGTCGGTGTAAGCACATTATCACTCGTTTTCCAAACAGATGATGATGTCGGCAAAATAGTGTTTTTATCTAAAGAAAGCCACCCTAAGTCTGCAAAGTAATGATTTTTTGTTTTAGCAGGTTTTAACAGTTCAATTTTCGGTGAATTATCATCAAGAGTTTCATTATATTTCATCAAGTTCAAATCATCAAAACGTGCGCCTTTTAAGCGAATACTGCCGTTAACGGAATTGTTTTCAAATTTTAATCTGCTATCTTGGGTAAGAACGGTTGTGACATCAGCCAATTCCTCTGTTTCTGCGCCACCCTCAAAAAGAGCATTTTCAACAGTGGCTTCAGCTTGGTAAGCCTCTTTGGCGACTTCTTTCATTTGTTGTTGGGCAACACTTTTGGGGTTAATTCCGAAAAAGTAATTAACCGAATATATGGCAATAAAGGAAAGCACAACAGCCAAACTCAGAGATTTAAATTCATCTTTCATTTCAAAAATAACTCCTAAAAAACAAATATGGTCTTTTGTAATATAAAAAAGCCGGGTTGTAAAGCGTTTATGACAGTTTAATCCGAGTCTTTACGAGAGGTTTTCGTAGGGACGGGGTCAAAGCCGGAATCGCCCCACGGATGGCATCTGAGTATCCGTTTAATTCCAAGATAAACACCATAAAAAATTCCGTGTATTTTTATAGCCTCCATCATATACTCGGAACAAGTCGGTTGAAAGCGGCAGGCATGTGGCAATAAAGGTGATATCCCCTTTTTATAAAATTTAAGGATACAGATAAAAAAAGTTTTTATGATTTCGGATGTCTTCATCAATTAACAATCACAATTCAAATCAGCAGAACTATCAGAATCTTCAACAAAATTTTTATGAATTTTTTTAAGAGCGTAGACAGTGTCTTTTTTTAGCTCATCAAACGCACAATCAGCCGTGGAATTACGCGCAATAAAAACATAATCGGTATGCATAAGGGCATGCAGGGGCAATATTTCACGAACAACAGCACGCAAACGGCGCTTACTTCTGTTACGACAAACGGCATTACCAATCTTTTTTGTGGCCGTATAGCCAACCCAAATATCATCTGTTTCAGATAAACTACGAGTCGCCTGCAACACCATATTATGCGTAACAACATGATAGCCAGAGGCGACCCTTAGAAAATCTTTTCTTTTTTTTAAAGTAAAAATTTTAGCCATTGCTTAATTAAGCAGAAAGTTTTTTACGACCTCTTGCACGACGTGCAGCTAAAACTTTACGTCCGCCGGCAGTAGCCATACGAGTGCGGAAACCATGGCGGCGAGCTCTAACGAGCTTACTCGGTTGATAAGTTCTTTTCATAGTTAAATCTCCGGTTAATTAATTTATTATTTAAAGGTCTGTAAATACAGTACCTCTCGGTTCAACAGAGTTTATAAAAGCAAATTATTTATAAGTCAATATTTTTTATGCAAAATGATAAATACGAAAAAAGGACTATTCGCATAAAGGTAAGATTAACGAAAATGCTTGAAAAATAAAATGGATATGGTATAAAATAAGTACATTTTGGAGGTTTACGTTCTTGCCATGATAATTGATAGCAAAAATGAAACACAAAAAAGTATATTAACGAATAAATGTTTTTACCAGACCACTGCACAGATAATGCGTGAGTTTGAAAAGAAAGGCTATGCCAATTCGGCAGATGAAACAGCCAAGGTTATTGCCGCTTATCATGAGCTTGTTCAAAAGAAAGCCAAAAACAATTTTAGCAAAGATTATAACGAAGCATTCAAAAAAATAGATGATGCCATCAAAGGTTTGGCAAACAAAGTGTTCTATAACTACGAAAAGCAGAGTCTGGACTATGCATATCAATATTTTGCAAAGTTTGACTATATAAGTGCGATTATCGGTCGCCAGCATACAAAGAAGAAATCTTAAATTACTAAGCTCACCTGTTAATTTTTTGAAAACTTGGTTTGCCAAGCGTTTGTTTGTGTTCTAAATTCTTAATATAAACAAAAACTATAAGGATTTTAATATGTCAGAAATTTCAGTTATCGGTAGCGGGCGCTGGGGAACGTTCTTGGCGTGGTATGCGGCAAATTATTGCCATATGGATAAAGTTAAAATATACAGCAAACCTGATGCGCCTGATTTTATTGAGCTCAAAGAAACAAGAAAAAATCCGTATTTAACGCTCACGGATAATATGTTTTTATACGAGAATATCGCTGATATATTAGATAATGACCTAATTATCATTTCTATCGGTAGTCAGCACGTGCGCTCGTTGGCCAAAGAATTAAACGGATATAATGTGACCGGAAAGACTTTTCTTTTGGCAATGAAAGGTTTGGAAGAGCCAAATGCTAAAATCTTAAGTGATGTGATGCGGGAAGAAATTGATGTGCCGATACACATTGCAACTTTAGGCGGCCCCGGTCATGTTCAAGATTATATGAAGAAGGTTCCGTCATGTGCGGTTATAGATAGTGATGAGGAATTTATAAAGGAAAAAGTGATTAAAACATTGCAAAGTGAGCTAATCCGATTCTATTACGGTTCAGATTTTATCGGTAATCAAATCGGTGCGGCTCTAAAGAATGTGATAGGTATTGCCGCCGGTATCTTAGATGGTCTTGAATGGTACGGCTTAAAAGGAGCCTTAATGGCTCGTGCACCGGTAGAAGTAGGGCGCTTTATCAAACATTTTGGCGGTAATCCGATGACAGCTTACGGTTTGTCGCATTTAGGCGATTATGAAGCAACATTATTTTCTAAGCACAGTCACAATCGTATGTTTGGTGAGATGCTGGCAAAAGGGGAAAGTTTTGATAAACTTGCCGAAGGTTATTATACCTTAAAGGCGGTTAAAAATATTGCCGATAAAGAAAATATCAATATGCCGATATGCCAAGCACTTTATAAAGCTGTTTATGAAGGCGCAGATGTCAAACAGACGATTCGCACAATGTTTGAAAGAGATTTGAAACACGAATTTGAACCGATGGAAAGAAAAGTCATTTAATAGATTATCGTTCAATGGAAATTTCGGTAATATTGTTGTCTTTCACTTCAAAAAACTGACCATCATTTCGTAAAGACGAAAATTCCAATATATTCGTCGTGGTCAGCCATGTTTGCGTTTTTAAGTCCTTAATTTTAGATAAGAGGGCTTGGCGTTTTTTGTCATCCAAGTGTGCAGCCACTTCATCTAACAAAAGAATAGGTGGAAAGCCTCGATTCGCTTTAAGGCACCTTGCTTCAGAAAGAATAATGCTTAAAAGTAAAGACTTCTGTTCGCCGGTTGAACAAAGGGCCGCCGGTATATTCTTTCTCTTATAAATGGCGGTTAAATCTGTTTTATTAAGAGTGTTTGCGGTATCATTATTTAAGATACTGTGCCGAAGTTTTTGCATAGATTCGCGATAAAAATCTTCAACATAAACCGCCGGTTTTTCATCAAGTAATTTTTCAATGGTTCCGCTAAGCTCTAAAACAACATCCGGAAAAAAGTCATCAGGATTCTTTTCCATAAAAGCATTAAGCTTAGCCACTTGTTCGCGTCGTGCCGCCGCAATAGCCGTACCGACACCGGCAATTTGTTCTTCCAAAGAGATGAGCCAATTTGTATTGATTTTTCCGCTTTTTAATATTTGCAGCCATTGCCGATACAAATTATCATAGGAAGATAATCTCCGACTATGATCCGTATCAAACGCAGACACGATTCTATCCAAAAAACTGCGCCTGTGTTGTGCTCCTCCGATAAAGAGTCTATCCATTTGCGGGGTAATCCAAATCAAAGATAAATAGTTGCCAAGCTCATTTTGTGACGAAAGTTTTTGGTTGTTAATATGAACGATTCGTCTTTCAACTTCCTTTAGCTCATTATATTCAATTTCCTTAATTTGGCTTTCAACAGCCGTGCCGACAGATATGGTTTCTCCCGCTCTTTCTATTTGCGCGGAAACCGCCCAGCCGTTATTGTTTATAAATATTGGAGAAGGTTGCTGGCTGGCCAAAAAATCAAAAGTTTTAATCTCGGATAATTTGGCGTTTCTTAAACCGCGCCCTTGGGATAAAAAAGATACGGCTTCTAGGATATTTGTTTTACCGCTACCGTTTTCACCACCTAATACAATAAACGGCTTATTTAAGTTTAAACGAAGATATTTATAGTTACGAAAATTAACTAAGGTCAGACGCGACAATGCGAGTCCAACCTCAGTTTTATCAAAATCACAACAAACGTTTAATGCTTTATCCACTTAGATTCTCATAGGCATTAAAACATAAATGGCACTGTTATCGGAAGTATCGTTAATAACCGTTGCTGCTGCAGAACCGGACAGACTGAAACGAACTTCATCACCTTTGATTTGAGCCAAGATATCCAATAAATAGCGGAAATTATATCCTGTATCAATGGATTCCTTATCATATTTGGCTTCCAATTCTTCTGTAGCGTTGCCCAGTTCAGCATTAGATGCTGCAATGGTAACACGATTTGCATCTGTAATCATACGAATACCTCTGCTTCTCTCAGTAACAACGGAAACACGGTCAACCGCGGCCGCCAAATCTTTCACGTTAACTTCCAATATCTTATCATTATCGGTCGGAATAACACGTTCATAATCAGGGAAAGTGCCATCAATCAGTTTAGAGGTTAGCGTGATATCTTCAAAAGAAATGCGAACTTTATTTTCGGATAAAGCCATAGAAACATTATCTGTTGTGGCATCATCTAACAATTTACGGATTTCCAAAACAGACTTTCTCGGAATAATAACGCCTTCTAATTTTTCTGCACCGGCAGGTAACGGCGATTCTGCGCAAGCAAGACGGTGACCATCAGTTGCAACAACGCGCAAAACATTAGTTTCACCTTCTGCCTTGGCATGAACATAAAGACCGTTCAGGTAATAACGAGCTTCCTCAACAGAGGCAGAAAATTGTGTGCGGTCAATTAAAGTTTTCAATTCATCACGGCCGATTTCAAAATTGATAGGTAAATCATCACCGGATATAATCGGAAAATCTTCCACACCGATTGTTGAAAGCGAAAAGTTTGAACGACCTGAGGCAATTGTCAAAGCACCTTTATCATTCGGGTAAGACAATTCAACATCCGCGCCGTCAGCTAATTTTCTGACAATATCGTAAAGCATATGTGCCGGAGCAGTTGTTGCGCCTTCCTCGGCAATTTTGGCTTCAACAATTTCGGTAATTTCAATATCCATATCCGTAGCCTTAAAGCTGATAACATTGCCCTTGGCTTCAATACGGACATTAGATAAAACCGGTATGGTATTTCTCTTCTCAACAATGCTCTGTACATGGCTGAGTGTTTTCAAAAATTGTGCACGTTCTATTGTGAATTTCATTATTTTTATCCTAAAAAAAGACTTGTTTCTTAAACTTCTTACAATTTATCACAAATCAATAAAATCAGAAGTTAAAAAACAAGTCTTCAACAATTTTTTTATGAGAAATTAGTTTTCAAGAGTCCTTCTTAAAATTTCAATATTCTCGGCTAAAGTCGGATCTTCAATAATCAGCTCCTCAACCTTTCTGACGGCGTGCATAACCGTTGTATGGTCACGGTCAAACTTGCGCCCGATTTCAGGTAATGAACGAGAAGTCAACTGCTTTGCCAAATACATGGCTACCTGACGCGGTCTGGCAACTGTTCTGGCACGACGAGAAGATTGTAATTCTTTAACGGAAATATTAAAGTGTTCGGCAACCTTCTTTTGAATTTCATCAATAGTCGTCTTGCGGTCAATAGAGCGAAGCATATCTTTTAAGACATCTTGCGTCATATCAAGGGTAATTTCCTTGCCGGAAAGTAACTGCGAGTGAGCTGCGATTCTCTTTAAAGAACCCTCTAATTCACGAACGTTTGAAGTAATCTTTTGTGCTAAGAATTCTGTAACTTTTTGCGGTAATTCTATACCTAACAATTCAGCTTTCTTCTGCAAAATACCAACACGCAAGTCAAAATCTGTCGGCATAATATCAACCACTAAACCACCAACAAGACGAGATTTTAAGCGTTCCTCAATACCTTCCAAATCCGTCGGTGAACGGTCTGCTGAAATAATAACCTGCTTACCTTCCCCAACCAATGAATTACAAGTGTGTAAAAATTCATCTTGAGAAGTACCTTTATTGCCCATGAATTGAAAATCATCTACCATTAAGACATCAACTGAACGAAATTGTTTCTTAAAAGCATCAGTATCTTTATAGCGAAGAGCCTTAACAAACTTATATACAAACTGCTCGGCAGTTAAATAGATAACATTGCGCTCCGGATTGTTTTTCTTTATGTGCCAAATGATGGATTGCATCAAGTGTGTTTTTCCTAAACCGACGCTGGAATAAAGGAACAAAGGGTTAAAGGAAACGTTTTTAGCTTCAGCAACTTTGCGCGCGGCAGCATAAGCAAATTCATTCGTTTTGCCGACAACAAAGTTTTCAAAAGTATAATCAGGGTTAAGAGCCGCCGCACTGTTAAGAGCATTGTTTTTAACGGTGTCATTTGCGAGGCTCGCGCCGGAAACTAAACCGAAAGAGCTGCTGTTAATATTACAACCATATATATTCTGCGGCGTAGGAGAAGTTGTAATTTTCTTAAATAAAGAAGTGTCAGTTCTCGTTGCTTGTACAATAAAATTTACTTTTTTGACGTTAGGATCTTTCTGCTCCCAAATTTTGTTAATTCTGTCTGCATAATGCGTAACCACCCAGTTTTTCATAAAAGCTGTCGGTGCACAAATATTCATTTCACCGTTATTGAAATCTCCGACAACCAAGGGCTTTAACCAACTATCAAAAGCTGTTACGCCAAATTCTGTTTTAAGCTGCCCACAAATCTGTTCCCATTGGGTGTCAACAGGTCTGATTTCGTTTGCAAATGCTTCTTGTGCCATATATCCATCTCCCACTTTAGATATTTACATAAAACCGATATTTGTTTGTTTGCTTATCAGATATTGTATTCCACTAAAACGGATTTAAGAGATTTAATGAAACGACAAATTTGTAACGCTCCCGAGTAATAAAAACTCATAAAAAATCTTAAATGTAAAATACGCTATCTTATAAAACAGATTCTTAATTCAGAATAATCAGACGACATTTTTGATTTTAAAAATATTTTCCAAACTCATTAAAAAAATATTCTTTAAATCGTTTAAAAAACATTTTTTTCAAATTATCGTCATGAGGAGAAACTATTAAACAAAAGTAAAAATTACAAACACATTTTTTAATAAATTTTAAATAAATTAGCTTGACATTGATTTTACAAACGATTCGTGTTAAGTGCTTGTTTTATAAACAAAAAAAGCGCAAATAGCCACACTAAAGTATAGGGCATTTGCGCTATCAATAAAATAAATAAAAACTTAGAGAGCTTTAACTTTTTGATTTAAACGAGAAATTGTGCGAGTAGCTTTATTTTTATGAAAAACACCTTTCTGAGCAGCTCTCATCATCTCGCTCTCGGCAACCTTCAATGCTGAAGTTGCAGATTCTTTATCACCAGCCAAAACAGCAGCAATAACTTTTTTAACAAAAGTTCTTACTCTGCTTCTTCTGGCACCGTTAATAATGCCTCTTTTATTGTTTCTGTTTATTCTTGTTTTTGCCGATTTATGATTGGCCATATTTTTTATCCTGTCTTAAAATTTAAGTTAAACACAAATAAAATTCTTGAATACTTATACTCTATAATCTTTGATAGTCAACAAGTTTTTTCAAAAAAATTAAATTAATTTTTACTTTTAATACTGACGGAAATTTTAAGCGGACGAGCACTTTGACGACTGATTTCCAAAATATCGTTATCTCTTATAAAAGATATGTAGTCGGTTTTTTGGCTTAAAAGTAACCAACCGAATTTAGGTAAAACATCAATATAAAAAAGTCCGATATCTTCAAAAGTCATTTTTTTAACGGGGTAAAGTAACGCTTCCGTATAACCGGATTCCTCGTTTCCGAAAGAAAAATTTTGGTTTTCCTGTTGTTTCAAACCATGCATCAACGGCACATCTTCAAAGCCGTCAATAAAATCCGTGGCAAAAGTCACCTTGGGTAGGAAAAGACTTAAAAACAATACCATTAAATAAAGAAAGTGTTTCATTTGGATTCTCCTTATTTTTGTAAATGCGGACAATAAAAAGTTGAGCGCCCGCCCTGAATTATCTTTACAATTCCGCCACATTTTTTACCTTTGCACCCGCTTGGACATTGTTGCCCCGCTTTTCCGTAAACGGAATGTTGAAGCTGAAAATACCCGATATCACCATTCGGTTTTTTGTAATCATGAAGTGTTGAACCTCCGGCAGCAATAGCTTTTTTTAATATTATCCGTACGGATTCTATAAGATTCGCTCTTTCCTTTAGTGTCAGAGAATTACCGGGGCGTAAAGGGGAAATTTTTGCTCCATATAGTGCTTCAGAGGCATAAATGTTTCCGATTCCGCAGATGATTGATTGGTCAAGCAAGGAAAGTTTGATGGGCACTTTTTTGTACTTTAGTTTAGATTCTAAATAATCTGCCGTTAACTTATCATCAAAAGGATCTAATCCCAAATTCTTAAATAACGGATTCTCCCTTAACTGAGATGTTTTAACAATTGTAACCAAGCCAAATCGCCTGGGGTCGTTGTAGATAAGGATTCCCCTAGATGTGGTGATAACGATATGGTCATGTTTCTCCAAAGCATCAGGCATAATATCGGAAATTTTTACTTTCCCGCTCATGCCGAAATGCCAAATGATACTGTAATTGTTATCAAGCTCCCATAACGCATATTTTGCGATTCTGTAAATGCGACAGATTTTAGCTTTGCAAACGATTTTCTCAAAATTATCGGGTACAGGTTGCCGTAAAGACCGATTATAAACCTTAGCCGAACTTATGGTAGCATCAGCTAAAGATTTTCTCATGGATTCTTTTATAGTCTCAACTTCGGGTAATTCCGGCATATTTCCTCTCTGTAATTCGTTAAAATCATAACAGTAAATATCCCGATGACGACAATAAACTTTTGTTTATACACTTGTATCTTAGTTAATTAAGCCAAAATTCTAATTAACGTTTGACGTGCAGTGATTTATATATTATACTTACCCGGATTTTTAAAAGGAAAGTAACAAACGTGATAAAGTCATCCAGAATAAAAAGAACCAGAAAATATTTTGCCCCCCAAAACGAAGGGGTAAAGCATAAATGTGACCATCCGGGGTGTGAAAAAGAAGGCGAGTTCAGAGCGCCTAAAGATAAAACACTTAAAAATTACTATTGGTTCTGTTTAGAGCACGTTCAAGAATATAATGCAAAATGGAACTACTACACGGATGAAACAGCAGAAGCCGAACAGGAAGCATTCCGCCACAAAACACGTTTTCGCGGATTCCACTCCAAGATAAAATACAAATTCGGGTGCGATTTAGAAGATGAATTGGAATTTTTACACGGATTCTCCGGTTATGACAAAGTAACCGACAGCATTTATTTTACAAAAGAAGATAAAAAAGGTCTTGAGTGTTTGGAATTGGATACTGAAGATTTCAGCTTGGATAAACTGAAAAAACAATATAAGAAATTAGCGAAAACCTGCCATCCGGACCTACACCCGGAGGATAAAGAGGCCGAAGAAAAATTCAAACGCTTAACCGAAGCTTATAAAAAACTTTTGGAAAAAATGTCTTAAAGCAAGAGCTCATAAAATTTTGTAGCATATTTTTTTATGGTATCCAAACGATCTTGATAATCACTCAAGTCACGTTCAATAAACAACTTTTGGTCAGGGCGGATTTTGACGATTCCCATTTGACTGCTAATGAATTTCATCAACCCGTCAACATTCTTAAAAGTATTATTGTGAAAAGAAATTAAAACACCGCGTGCACCGGCATCAACACGCTCAATACCGGCAAGTTGGCAAATCTGTTTTATCGCAACCGTTTTTAAAAGATTTTCAACTTCTTCCGGCACTTTACCGAAACGATCCGTTAATTCCTCCCGCATATCACTAAGTTCTTCAGTTGTTTTAAGATTTCCGATTCTCTTATAAAGTCCGAGGCGGACGCCCAAATCGGCCACATAATTTTCGGGGATAATAATCGGAACGCCGGTTGTGATTTGCACACTCCAATCGCTATTTGTTTCAATCGTGGATTCTTTATCGTTTGCACTGGCCTTTAAGCGCGTAATTTCTTCTTCCAAAAGATGATGATACAACGCAATACCGACATCTTTAATATGTCCGGATTGCTCAATTCCCAAAATATTACCTGCGCCCCTGATATCTAAATCATGATTAGCTAAGGAAAATCCTGCACCGAGCTGATTTAAGGCCTGCAAAATATTCAATCTCTTTTCGGCAACCGGTGTCAGCATCTTTTGATGTGGCACGGTAAAGTAACAATATCCTCTTAATTTAGAACGTCCGATTCGACCGCGTAATTGGTATAACTGCGCCAGACCAAACATATCTGCCCGATAAATAATCATGGTATTAACATTAGGCATATCAATACCGGATTCTATAATCGTTGTAGAAAGTAAAATGTCGGCTTTGCCATCAGCAAAATCACACATAACATCTTCCAAATGCGTCGGTGCCATTTGCCCGTGCGCTACGGCAATTTTTATATCCGGCACCAGTTCGCGTAACTTAGGCTCAATTTGCAAGATATCCGAAACACGCGGACACACAAAGAAAATCTGTCCGCCGCGATACTTCTCGCGGTAAATTGCCTCTTTAATCATCACCTTATCAAAAGGCATCACAAACGTACGCGCCGCCAGCCTGTCAACAGGAGGAGTCGCTATGATGCTTAGTTGTTTAACCCCAGTCAAAGAAAGCTGTAATGTTCTGGGAATTGGGGTGGCACTTAATGTTAAAATGTGAACATCAGATTTAAGTTGTTTCAAGCGTTCTTTATGAGCAACACCGAAATGTTGTTCCTCATCAATAATCAAGAGTCCTAAATTGCAAAATTCAATATCTTTGGCAAGTAAAGCGTGCGTACCGATAACAATTTCTAAACTTCCGTCTTTAATTTCTTGTTTAATTGCCTTGGATTCTTTGGAAGAAACCAGTCTTGAAAGCATTTTGACTTTAACCGGAAAACCGGCAAGTCTTTCTTTGAAATTAAGATAATGTTGTCGCGCTAAAAGGGTTGTTGGTACAACAACTGCAACTTGTGCGCCACCGGTTGCCACGGTAAAAGCAGCTCTTAATGCAACTTCTGTTTTACCGAAACCGACATCTCCGCAGATAAGCCTATCCATTGGGATTCCCAAAGATAAATCCTTGATAACATCTTGTACCGCATTGAGTTGGTCATCCGTTTCAGTATATAAAAAGCGGTTGCAAAATTCATCATAAAGACCTCGTTCCGGTATAAAAATTTCGGCTTGTTTTGTTTGTCGTTCGGCAGCAATTTTAATCAGCTTTTCAGCGATATCCTTAATCCACTCTTTAACCCGAGATTTTTTGGCTTCCCATGCAGAACCGCCCAAAGTATCTAAAGTAACTTGGCTGTCCTCGGCACCGTATCTGCTGATGACGTCAATATTTTCAACCGGAACATATAATTTATCATTGTTGGCATAAATAAGCTTTAAGCAATCATGCGCAGCCCCGTCTGTAACAATATTTTCCAATCCCTCGAAGCGCCCGATTCCATGCTCAATATGAACGACATATTCGCCTATATTCAAAGAAGATATATCTGATATCAGATTATCTGCGGAAACCTTTTTGCGGTGGGTAAAATTCTTCCGTTCTCCCCAAATATCCTGTTCGCTGACAATAAAATAATCTTTAGAACTAAAACCATGTTGTAACTCTAAAAGAACAAGAGAAATTTGTCCTTTGCCGGATTCTTTTAAGGCTTTAGCCCAACTATCGGCAACAACGATATTAAAATGATGTTCTTTAAGTGTTCCAGCCATACGATCCAATGAGCCTTCGGTATAGCAACAGATAATTTTCTTTTTGTCTTTATTTTTCTCAAAGCTTTCCGCTAAATCATCATAGACCGTTGCCGCGTTGATATTTTTAAGTGAAGAAAAGACTTTTTGCGGTACAGTACCAAAGCTTAAGACTTCATCCGATTCCGGTAAGGTAAGGTTAGATATTTTGCAGTATTGATGAAGATGTACCGCTTTTATGAATTCATCACCATCAAGAAAAAGCAATTCCGGCTTAATCGGATGATATCTGTCAACCTCGGAAATATCTTTAATCTTTAGCGCTTCCAAACGTGCCTGATAATGGTCGGTAATTGTTTCTTCTTTGGCCTTTAGGGCATTTTCAATATCAATACCTGAGATAATATCAGCCGTCGGCATATAATCAAACAAAGTCGGCAACGCATCTTCATAAAAGAACGGTAACCAGTTCTCCATGCCAATATATTTTTTTGCATTGGAGATGCTTTCATATAATTCATCTTTAATGCCATCAGCACCAAATGCTTCACGATACTTAGAACGAAATGTTTTAATGGTATTCTGGTCTAAGATAACCTCATTAGCGCTTTCAAAACTGTAAAATTTTAAGTCCTCCGTACTGCGTTGCGTTTCCACTTCAAAAAGACGGATTCTCTCTATTTCATCATCAAATAAGTCAATACGAATAGGTTGTTCGGCGCCACTCGGAAAGATATCAATAATATCACCGCGCACGGCATATTCCCCGGATTCCATTACCTGTTCAACGCGTGTATATCCGTTTATGGTAACATAGTGCAAAAATTCATCAAAATTAAGCTTTCCGCCGACTTGAAGCGCTTTTCTGGTATTAAGAAAGATTTTTTTCGGTGGTAATTTTTGGATTGCTGCCCCAATACTGGTTAAAACCAAACGACGCTTTTTGCCCGCCGATTCCAAAACAAGTTTTGCTAATGTATCAATTCGTTGTGATAAAATATTAGCATTCGGCGAAACGCGGTCATAGGGAACGCTATCCCACGCCGGAAAGACCAAAACATCAATATCCGGTGCAATAAAACGCAAGGTGTTATAAGCCTGTCTTAAGCTGACACCGTCACTTAAAATACATAAAACATCATTTTGAGAAGCTCTGAATAATTTTTCTACGGCAAACGGTTCGGCATCTTTAACAACACTGCCGAGCGTTTTTGTATTGTAGTTATTAAAATCAATGGACATTTTTATGCTTTTCTATTATAAACAATTTAGGACAAAATAACCGTAAACCTGAAATTTGTAAAGAGCTTAATATGCGTCCGAATATTTTATACCCTCTGTTTGCGCCGATAGATACCCTAAAAGGTATCGGGTTAAAGTATGGTAAGCTGATAAAAAATCTTTGCGGTGATAAAGTTGTTGATATGCTTTTTCATTTGCCGGTAAACCTAATAGACAGGACCTATACGCCACCTTTAAAAAATGCCGTTGACGGGCGTATATGGACAGGCATTGTTACCATAACCGAACACCAAAAACCGGCAACCAGAAAACATCCGTATCGCATTTATTGCACAGATGGAACTGCAGAATTAGTGCTTGTCTTTTTTAAGGTTTATGAAGATTCGCTCGCAAAAAACTATCCTACCGGAGAAAAACGCGCCATTTCAGGAAAATTGGAATATTTTAACGGTATGTGGCAGATGAGCCATCCGGATTATGTCGTGTTACCGGAAAACTTAAAAACGATTGCCTGCCAAGAACCGGTGTATCCGTTAACTGCCGGCATAACAAATAAAATGGTCTTGAAACTAAGAGGAGAAGCATTAAGCAGATTGCCGGATTTTCCGGAATGGCTGGCACCAAATTCTTTACAAACATTAGAATATATCAGCTTTAAGCAAGCTTTAGAGAAAATACATCATCCGAATAATTTAGCGGATTTATTACCGTCTTCAACTGCTCGGCGCAGATTAGCTTATGATGAGATTTTATCTAATCAGTTGGCTTTGGCATTTATTCGTCAAAAAGTTAAACAACAAAAAGGAAGAGCATTTAAAGGAAATAACAGTTTATATCAAAAAGTTTTGGATTCTCTGCCATTTTCATTAACCAAGGCACAAGAAAATGCTTTGGCAGAAATCTCGGCAGATCAAAATGAGCCTTATAAAATGCTCCGTCTATTGCAAGGAGATGTCGGCTCCGGTAAAACCGTTGTAGCATTGCTGAGTATGCTCAAAGTTATTGAAGAAGGTGTGCAAACAGCCCTCATGGCACCAACGGAAATTTTAGCCAAACAACATTATGAGAACATAACCGAATTATGCAAAAATACAGATATAAAAATAGGGCTTCTGACCGGAAAATTACGCCCTAAAGAAAAGCGAGAAATCTATGCCAAATTAGTTGCCGGTGAAATAAATATCTTAATAGGTACACATGCGCTATTTACGGATGCGGTTAAGTTTAAGGATTTAGGTTATGTCGTGATAGATGAGCAACACCGTTTCGGTGTTAATCAACGTTTATCACTTTCTGCCAAAGGTGAGATGTGTGATGTTTTGGTTATGACCGCCACGCCAATACCGCGCAGTTTGTTGTTAACCGCATACGGCGATATGGATTATTCCAAAATCGGGGAACTGCCGGCCGGCAGAAAACCAACACAAACAGTTGTTATGAATGTCAATAAAATACCGGATGTTATATCAGGTCTAAAGCGCAAATTAGAACAAGGAACGCGCGCCTATTGGGTTTGCCCGTTGGTTGAAGAAAGTGAAAAATCAGATTTAGCCGCTGCCACAGAACGCTATGAAATGCTAAAAAAAGAATTTGGAGATGTGGTCGGTCTTGTTCACGGCAAGATGAAAGAAACAGAAAAAGATGCCGTTATGGAAGAATTTAAACTGGGTAAAAAAACACTTCTTGTTGCTACAACGGTGATAGAAGTCGGTGTTAATGTTCCGGAAGCAACGATTATGGTCATAGAACATGCCGAACGTTTTGGTCTGGCTCAACTACATCAATTGCGCGGTCGAATTAAGCGCGGTTATGATGCCGGCTCTTGTGTATTGTTATACGGTTATCCGATAAGCGCCGAGGGAAGAGAACGCTTAGAAATTATGAAACGAACCGAAGATGGCTTTTATATTGCCGAAAAAGATTTGGAATTACGTGGCGGTGGCGAAATTTTAGGAACTCGCCAATCCGGTTTTACGCAATTTAAATTGGCGGATATGTCTTGCCATACGGATTTGCTGATAAAGGCGCGAGATGACGTGCAAGAAATACTTAAAACCGATTCTAAGCTTGAAACCGAACGTGGAAAAGCTTTGAAAATACTCCTCTACCTCTTTGAACAAAACGAAGCAGTCAAAACCTACCTCGCCGGATAGAAATCTAGCTTGTTTTCTTAATACGTAAAGTAACACTGCCGTTTTGGGTTTGAATTTTATATCTGCTAAAAAGAAAGCATTTTTCCGCATTGAGTAATCTTCTGATTACATCAATATGTTTAGTATAAATAACCGGCTTTTTCTTTGTTGTATCAACCGTCGTATCCGGACATTTACGGATAAGTGTTAAAGCCTCATCCAAATCTTTCCAACAAGGGAAACCGACAAGACCTTTGTTGTAAATTTTTGGTGTCTCAGAAGCAGATTCGCAGAGCAATTCATTGAGATTTTTTCCCAATAAAAAGAGCGTGTTTTCATTTGTCTCAATGGGATTGTCACTGGCATGCAACAAATTACCGCCTAAAAATTCTCTGTAAATGCGTTTAGCATATTGTACTGTGATGTTATTGCCTGCCTCATTCCATTCTTCGTTATTATCAAAGAATAATATAGCTAAAAAAGGCCCTCTGCCCGTATCTTTTTCCTTCTTACACCCTTTGGGCAATTTTTTACCGTAAAACCGTGCCAAAGAAGGTGCAAAATCTTCTTCGCGCCAAGATATTTCATAAATTTGAAAAATCTCAAATTTATTTTTGATTTCTTCCAAAAATTCTTTTTCTTTAACACGTCCGTTTTGCCAAAGTATAAAAAGATATAGATTTTTCTTTGTATCCGTCATTGTTTCCTCTGTAAGCATAACAATAGAGTAAACAGAAAAACCTTAAAGGCAAGTTTTATTTAAAAATAGTTTGCAGACGGTTGACAAATGGCAAAATAAAATTAATATACGACCATTCATTTTATTTCTTACAAATAAATATTTTTATAATTATGAGCAATGTACAAAGATACGTATCCTACGTTGTGGGAACGTTACTTGTGTTTCCTTTAAGGGTAATTCATATTCTCCCTTTTGAGGAAAAGATTGAGAGAAAAAAGGTATCTGAAAAGCCGCAAGCCAACCAGATGCCAAGTTCTGTACCAGCATCAATGCGCACACAACAGGGTGTTAAACGCACCAGCGGACAAGCCCAGAAAAACGTGCGTGTTAAGCATAAACAACTTAAGAGAATGCGTCAGAACTAATCACAATTGGTTTTTAGGTGTCTTTTCCCTTTGGGGATAAGACACTTTTTTTTATCAAATATTTACATATTACTTATACAATACACCCAAAGGAGAAATATTATGGCATGTTATCTGATAACCGGCGGTGCCGGGTTCTTTGGGACTATATTAAAACAATATTTTTTAGATAAGGGCGCTGAATGTGTCAGTATAGACTTGGAGCCTGATAGCTTTAGACATCCGCATTTTACGGCATATCAGGGAGATATCAATGATGATAAATTGATGCAAAAAATATTTTCTAAATATCAATTTGATGCCATATTTCACTGTGCGGCTCTTCTTGCTCATGTTAAAAAAGATTTGAAACGCTTATGGTATTCAAATGTAGATGGTACGAAAAATGTTTATAAATACGCCTTAAAATACAACATCAACAAAATTATTTTTATCTCCAGTAATTGCTTGTGGGCAAAGAATTTTGACGCACCCGTTAAAGAAACTGAAATACCGGATCCGGTAGAAATTTACGGAAAATCTAAATTAGAAGGTGAAAAAATACTCCTCTCTCAGCCGGATAAGATAAATAGCATTATCTTTCGTTCGCCGACTATTATGGACGAAGGTCGTTTGGGGCTTTTAGGTATTTTGTTTGAGTTTATTGATGAAAACCGCAAATTGCCGATGGTAGGCAATGGCAAAAATCATTACCAGTTTATCTATGCAAAAGATTTGGCAAAGGCTTTTGAATTGGCTTTAACGGCTGATTACAGTGAAGTATTTAATATCGGTTCGGATAATGTTAAAACCTTTAATGAGGTTTATGAATATGTCATCAAAAAATCCGGATCCAAATCAAGATTGTTGCATTTTCCAAGGCTTCCTATGATATGGGCAATGAAGATATGTTTTTGGCTTGGGATTTCGCCGCTCGGACCATATCAATATAAGATGATAGCTTCAAGTTTTGTTTTTGACACCGCAAAAATAAAACAAAAACTCGGGTTTAAGCCAACGCTGACTAATGAAGAAATGTTATTGCGTGCCTATGAATTTTATCACAAAAACAAAACGGAGATACTAAATCGTAAAAACGTTTCCGCACATAACAGTGTTGCTAAAATGGGTGTGATTAAAATCTTAAAATGGTTGATGTAATTAGTCTTCGTTAGAGTCTAAAACTTCTTTTGCGACATCATAATCAAATCCGGCACGAACAAGTGTTCCTAAATCTTTTTGACGATTCGCTATACGCTTTTCTTCGTCTTCACGGAAACGTCCGATTTTTTTCTTTTTAGCAAAATTTAGTGCGGTATCCAATTCCGAGTATTCAGTATTTTCAAACAAGCGGGAAATAATGTTTTCATCAATGCCTTTTTGTTTTAGCTTTTGCTCAATATAGCGTTTGGGCTTACCGGCACTAAGGTAGCTGTTAATCTTAAAGCCGGCAAAACGTTCATCATTAACAAAATTATGTTTAACACACTCGTCAATAACTTCTTCTACCCATTGATAAGCTTGTTCCGGATGATATTCCTTATCAAAAAAAGCATATTTATCAATTCGCCTTCTTAAAACCGTTCGCAAATTTTCTTCGGAACTTTCAAAACGTTCCAAATAATAAAGCGCAATGTTGCGAAGTCTGGCCTTTGTCGGTATTTTAGGCGAAGATTTTTTGCTTTTTTCCGTAAACACTTGAAAATTACCTTTAAATACATTAACTTCATCAAAAATCTAACCTGAATTATATTGAAGGAATAAGAAATTGGCTAATAAAAATTTTGATGAGTGTACATCTTTTTTAATTGATGATGGTCTTTTTGTCGGGCGTGTTGCCCGTTTGGATAATGTTTTAAAAACAATTATTCATAAACACGGCTACGTTAAAAATGTATCCGTTGCTTTATCAGAAACAACGGCTCTGGCAGTATTGTTGGCAAATGCCTTAAAATTTGAAGGGCTATTTACTTTGCAATTACAAGGCAACGGACCGGTTTCAACAATTGTCGCTGATGTAACATCAGACGGTAAGATTCGCGCCTGTGCTAATTACGATAAAGAGCATTTAGAAAAGGCATGGGCATTGCGCAAGAATGAGGGAGAAATAGAGGCAACACCGCATTTGTTGGGTACGGGAACGCTTGCTTTTACCATTGATGACGGTAAAAATAATTATCATCAAGGCGTGGTGGACTTGCAGGGGAAAACTTTGGAAGAGTGTGCTTTGCGCTATTTTAAGCAATCTGAACAGATTGAAACAATGTTAAAACTCTTTGTTGAAATTCCCGAAGATGAAGAAGGGGATTGGAAAGCCGGCGGTATTTTGTTACAACGTATTCCGAATTATGGCGGTAAAAATGTAGATATGGAAGATATAGCCGAGCTTAAAAATGAAGCGGAAATTTTAATGAAATCCTTAAAAAAGGATGAGCTGTTTGATAAGAATTTGAGCTTGCAGGAAATCTTATATCGTTTGTACCATGCAAACAAGTTGGTTATAACAAAAGAAAACAGCTACGAATTCAAATGCCGTTGCAGCCGAGAAAAGCTATTAAAAACGTTACGCGGTTTTTCGGAAGACGAGCTATCTTCCATGTTGGATGAAAATTCAAAAATCAAAGCAAAGTGTGGTTTTTGTTCGGAAGAATATGAGTTTACTATCCCAGAGATATTGCAAAAACTTAATTAAGTTAAACAAGTTTTAAGCATTTATTTTTAAGATGAGCGCAAAAGAACAAGAGTTCTATATTGCGACGAAAGAAAGGGTAACCTGATGAATAAGTTAAAAAGTATAATGTTGATTTTCTGCAGTTTATTTTTGTTTTCTTGCACATCAACAGCAGATACGGATGCTGTTCCGTTGAAATACAATGAACCGCGTTTTCAAACCAAGGCACCGATTGTACTTGATGTAGAAAAGGTGGATGTTATTTCCGAATTTGTGCCATCATTTACACGTCCGAATGTAGAACATTTGTTTCCGGTATCTATTGAAAAAACAGCAAAAATTTGGGCTGAAGATCGCTTAAAGGCTGACGGATTCTCAAGCAAGCGTATTGCAGAATATATTATAAAAGATGCTTCCGTAACCGAAGAAGTTGAAAAGTCTGAGGAATTATTACAAAAAGACAGATTAAAATATCGGGCGAATTTGTCTGTTTTATTAAGAATAACAGATAAATCCAATATGGGAATTGCTGAAACAACAATTGATGCCTGGCGTGAATTGCGTTTGCCGGCAGACACCAAAATTGCCGATAAAGAAAAGTATTGGAACGATATGGTTAATAATCTGATGAAAGACTTTAATAATCGGATGGAAGGAAATGTCCACCAATACTTAGGAACGTATGTAAAAAATAACTACGCACAATAAAATTGAAAATAGCACCCGAAAGGGTGCTTTTTTAATTAAATACGCGCTTATTGTCATTAGCAATAAGACTGAATACCGGTAATTCAATATTTTTAATTTTATCACCTATCTGCACTTTGCAACTTCCCTTAAGAAGTGCGCTTGATTTTGCCGTAACATAACCGTCATCCTCAAAATCATCACCGGGGACAAGCTGCGGCAATTGACCTCTGAAACCTTCATAGTCAACAGAAGTAATTTTGCCCGAAGCATCTATAACAGATAAGTTTTTGCTTAAAAGAATAACATTACTGTCTGAGGTGTTTTCAAATCTGAAAGAGTAATCCCAACAAAAGCTCCCGTCACTGACCGGCTCATTTGACAACTGCAAGTAAGCAGAGACGATAACATCATCATCTACACATTCATCATATTGTACGGCAGAATACATCAATCAGATTCCCTAAAATTGCACCAAATCTGATTTTAACTAATAATTAACTTTTAGAATTCTGTAAAAATAAATGTGATTCTTTTCAACAGGTTAAATTATTTTGTGCGTCCGTAAACATCTTCAAAGCGAATAATGTCGTTCTCATCTAAATTTTCACCTGTTTGCACTTCAATAAACACCAAAGGCTCTGTTTTAGAGCAATTCTTAATACGGTGTTTTGTCTTAACCGGAATATAAACTGAACTGTCAGCCTCTCGGTAAAGAATATCATCTCCCAAAACAACCATGGCACTACCTTCGGCGATAATCCAATGTTCGGCTCTGTGATTATGCAACTGCAAAGAGAGAATAGCCTCCGGATTAACCGTAATTTTTTTAACACAAAAATGTTCACCGGAATCCAAAACTTCCCATGTTCCCCATGGGCGGACATCATGGCTGCCCTTTTGATAACTGTTTGTCATAATTTTTTATCCTTTAATGTAAAAATAAACTGGAATAAAAGAATAATAGGTTGTATAACATAAAAATACAAGAGAGAAATTCGCTTGGGGAAGGATATGTCTGAGAAAAATAAAAATTTTGCTTTAGCCATTATTAAAAGAATACATGGTGAGCTTGAGGCAAAAAAGAGCATTGAACAACTTAATTCCGTTATAAAGATTATCACGGAAGAAGCAGATGCCGCTTCAGCTTATATATTCGTTAAAGCGGATGATATGTCCTTAGAATGTATTGCCGGTTCTGCCGGTGAAGAACTGCTAAAACCGGTTCATGTCGGGGAAGGCGTTGTCGGTAAAGCTGGTTTGGATAACCGTACATCATTTGTTAAAACCAAAGAATTTTTTAAAATAGCAATACCGATTAAGCGTTGGAATAAAGCCGTCGGTGTGTTGCTGATAAACTTTAAGCGTGATCATGAATATGACGAGGAAGAATTTGATGCATTGGAAACGGTGTGCCTGTTTTTAAGTGAACTTGTTTCTTCCGAAGATATGATGCAATACATCAAAAAGGTTATCAAAAGTCGCGGTATAGTTTCCAAAGACCAACTTAAAGGAACAGTCATCAATGCCGGCTATGGTTTGGGTAATGTCGTTGTGCATCGTCGTCGCAAAGCCGTAACGGAAGTATTTGCCAAAGACAAAGATAAAGAACTGCAAAATCTGGAAACAGCTCGCCAGAAAATGAATGAGGATTTAGATGCCAAATTTAATCAGGAGAGTGTTCAAAACAGTGAGCATTTGGAAATTTTAGATGCATACCGCATGATAGCCAATGATAAAGGTTGGTACAAACGCATTACAAACCATATAAATTCCGGGTTAACGGCGGAAGCGGCCGTTGAACAGGCTTATACCGAAATGTGGAACCGCTTATCCGGTGCTACGGATACATACTTAAAAGAACGCCTGCATGACTTAAGGGATATTGCGGATCGTCTGCGTTTATATTTAAGCGGTGAAGACAGTAATAGTGATAAAAAAGATTATAGTGATATTGTTGTGGTCGCAAGCTCTATGGGCCCTGCAGATTTAATGGATTATGACTATAAAAAAATCCGCGCATTGGTAATAGAAGAATGTACGCCGACTATGCATGTGGCTATCGTGGCAAAAGCATTAAATGTTCCTGTTATTGCCGATATAGATGGTTTATATAAGGAGATTAAAGAAGGCGTTTTAATGGCGGTTGACGGTAAAAGCGGTTCTGTTTATATCAATCCGTCCAAAGATGTCATTAAAAGAATATCTGCAAAAATAGAAGAAAAGAAGCAGGAACAGGAGAGAATACAGAAGCTTAAAGACCTTAAAAATATCACCAAAGATAAAGTCCATATGAATTTATACATCAATATCGGTATGGATTTTGATTTAGATTACATCAAGAGTACAAATTGTGACGGTGTCGGGCTTTACAGAACGGAAATTCCGTTTATGTCAGCGGCAAAAATGCCGGATATCAATAAGCAGGTAGAATGTTATACACGTTTGTTAAAAGCTGCAGGCGGTAAGAAAGTTATTTTTAGAAGTTTAGACGTTGGTTCGGATAAGTTGCTTCCTTATTGGAACAGTATCACGGAAGATAATCCGGCAATAGGTTGGCGTTCAATCAGAATTACACTGGATAGAAGGGCTATTTTGCGTAAGCAAATGCGTGCGTTTATACGTGCGGCGGCAGGTCAGGAATTAAATGTGATGTTTCCGATGATATCTGATTTAGATGAGTTTTTGGAAGCCAAAGAAACATTTATGTATGCCTACGAGCGTGAGAAAAAAGAAGGTAAACCTTTGCCGAAAAAAGTACATCTCGGGTTGATGATAGAAGTTCCGTCTGTTGTTTTTCAACTGCGGGAAATCTTAAAACATTGTGATTTTATTTCCATCGGTACTAATGATTTATATCAATTTTTCTTCGCGTGTGACAGAGGAAATTCCAGATTAAACGGACGTTATGATGTCTTATCCGCGCCGTTTTTGAATTTGATGAAAAAAATTATAAAAGAAGCTAACGAAGCAGGTGTTTTGTGTTCTGTCTGCGGTGAAATGGCGAGTAATCCGTTAGATGCTATGGCTTTAATCGGACTTGGTTTCAGAAATTTATCAGTTTCCAGCGCATCTTATGGCAAAGTTAAAGCAATGATACGTTCAATGTCGGTTAAAGGGGTGGAAGACTACCTAAATAACATATTATCATCATCACGACGAACACTAAGACCGCAATTAAAAGCGTATGCTTTTGATCATGGTATTGAAATATATTAAAAAGTATGTTTTAATGCATAAAAATAACTTTAGACGGGGTTAATGTTATGGAAAAAACAGAAGAAACAATAGAGATAGAAGATATCGGTACAATCTTAAAAAGTAGCCGGTTAAAAAGTGAGAAGTCTCTTGAAGATATATCAAGTGAACTCTGTATCCGTAAAATCTATTTAACTGCCATAGAAGAAGGAGATTATGAAACATTACCGCCTATTCCTTATGGTATTGGGTATGTAAGAACTTATGCCAAATACTTAGGTCTAAATCCGGAGCGTGCGGTTAAGTTATATAAATCTGCCGCTCAGGGTGAAGAACCGGAAATTGCAGAAGAAGTACTTTCTGAGCCGGAAATAAATAAAAGCAATAAATGGCATATTATTGCCGGTGTCATTGTATTAGCCGTTGTATGCAGTATTTGGAATTTATTTACCGGTAAAGATACAACCAAAGTTTCTGAAGCAACAAAAGAAAACGTAATACCGGTTGTTGAAAAACAAACCCCGAAAGATGAGGATTTGAAAGAAGAAACAAAAGAAGATGAGGAAACGGCCAAAGAAGACGAAACAACAAAAGAAGAAGTAAAAGAAGAAACCACAGATGCAGAGCCGGCTATAGATAAAACCAAAGTTGTTTTATTATTCAGCGGTGAAACATGGATAGAAGTTAAAGATAAAAATAAAGTCTATACGCAGGGCGTTTTCCATAAGGGGGATAAGAAAGAGCTTGCTTATGTAAAGAGCTTGTTCATCACTGTCGGTCGTCCGGAAAACATAAAAGTTTATGTCAAAGGTGTTGAAAAGAATATCTTAGCTAAAAACCGCAAATCAAATATTCCGTTGGATTCATTAGATTAAAATTGCGCTTGCATTTTTTAAAGCTTCCTGTTAGAAATGCTGTTAACTTATCGCATTAAAGGAAGATATTGATGAATTTTGAAGAAAAATTATCCGGTGTTGTTACACGTTTTGAAGAAGTTCAAGCCTTGCTTGCTTCTCCGGAAACGTCAACAGATGACTTAGTAAAATTAAATAAAGAAATATCTGTATTAGAGCCGGTTGTAACGGCCATAAATAATTACCAAAAGCAAACGCAAGCCTTCAAAGATGCCGAAGAGATGATGGCGGATAGTTCTCTTGATAAAGAAATGCGTGACTTGGCAGAAATGGAATATTATGACTTAAAAGAAAAACTGCCTGAATTAGAGAAAAAAATCAAAATCCTGCTGTTGCCGAAAGAAGAAGATGACGAGAAAAATGCTATTTTAGAAGTTCGCGCCGGTACCGGTGGCGACGAGGCGGCATTATTTGCGGCTGTTTTGTTTGAGATGTATCAGCGTTATTCCCAAAAGCAAGGCTGGAAATTTGAAATTTTAGATGCCAGTGAAAACGGTATCGGCGGTTATAAAGAAGCTTCTGCCAAAATTACCGGTAAAGATGTTTTTGCCAAGCTGAAGTTTGAGTCTGGTGCGCACCGTGTGCAACGTGTTCCGGTAACGGAGTCTCAGGGTAGGGTACACACTTCTGCGGCAACCGTAGCTGTTTTACCGGAAATTGAAGAAGTAGATATGTACATCAACCCTGCAGATTTGAAGATTGATGTTTATAGGGCTTCCGGCGCCGGTGGTCAACACGTTAACCGTACCGAGTCCGCCGTTAGAATTACGCATATTCCGACCGGAATTGTTGTTCAATGCCAAGATGACCGTTCGCAATTTAAGAACAAAGAAAAGGCGATGAACCATTTGCGCGCAAAGTTGTATGACACGCAAAAAGCCAATATTGATGCGACATATTCCGAAAAACGTAAATTACAGGTTGGCTCCGGTGATAGAAGTGAGCGGATTCGCACTTACAACTATCCGCAAGGCAGAGTGACCGACCACCGTATCAATTTAACGTTGTATAAGCTTGAAGAAGTCGTATCCGGCGAGGCTTTAGGGGAAATTATTGACGCGTTAATTACCGAAGACCAAGCCCAACGTTTAGCGGAAATTGATTAAATTTTTTAAAATTTTGTCTAAAATGTGTTGACACCCTTCCAAAAATGTGGTATATCTGATACCGCAAGTTAAGAATATGTCTAATTAAAATAAAAAAAGTTATGGAAACAACATTAATCGCTCGGAATGACTGGTCTAACGCAGCCGCTTTCATTGAGTTTAATCCAGAAAATGGAAAAGTGCGTGTATATGGTAAATTCTACATGGACGACGGATGGCGTCGCCGTGGCTATGGAGGTCCAGTAACCGAATGGTTGGCAGAGATGCCTGCAGCGCTTCAAGAAGAAGCTAAAAAAATCGGTTGGCGTGATCAGAAATCTCCAGAACTGGCAAAGTTTTGTCAGGACATCTGGAAAAAGGCAAAGGAAGTTGAGCCATGGTTCAAGTATTCCTAAGCTCTTAACACACAAAAGCTCTACCGCAAGGTGGAGCTTTTCTGTTACAATAGTAAAAAAATCCACACAAACACTAAAATTTATAACGCATAATCAAACCTTTAAATTTGTAACAAAATGAAACATCTTGTTAGAAGATTTTCTAAAAAATAGGTGCTAAGTAAAAGACAACTGACAAATTTAAAGGGGTTTGATATGTCAAAAATTGTTAAAGTTGCCGTTATCGGCGCCGGTATGATGGGTAAAAATCACTTAAGAACATACAAGTCTATGCCGGGTGTTGAATTGGTTGGTGTATATGACGTTTTCGCTGAAAGCGCCCAAAAAGCCGCCGAAATGTTTAATATTAAAGCTTTCTCTTCCTTAGAAGAAGTTGCCCACAATGTTGATGCAGTTAGTGTTGTTACAACATCTGTTGCACACTGCGAGGTTGGCGAATTTTTCTTAAACAAAGGTATTCACTGCATTATTGAAAAACCGTTGGCAACCACCGAAGAAGAATGCTACCGCTTAATCAATGCCGCAAAAAACAACAATGTAACATTGCTTGTCGGCCATATTGAGCGTTTCAACCCTGCTGTTGAGCAAATGGGAAAGATTTTGTCTGATACTTCAAAGATTCGCTCTGTTACGGCACAACGTATGTCTGCGGCTTCCGGTCGTATTACAGACGTTGATGTTGCGATGGATTTGATGATTCACGATGTTGAAGTTATACAGTCTTTAGTTAAATCTCCGGTAAAGAGAGTACAGGCTGCCGCCGTTAAAACGCCGGATAATGCCAGCGGCAAGAATTACATCACCGCTTTGTTGGAATTTGAAAACGGCGCAACCGCAAACATTACTGCCAGCCGTATCACCCAAGCTCGTGTTCGTACTCTAACTGTGACGACAGATACCAACTATATTGATATGGACTTTATCAACCAGAGTATCAATGTTCACTCACAAGGTCGTATGCCGTATGTTAACCAAGAGGAAATTCCGGAATGGATGAATTACGGCTTAAAAGGTAGCGTTGAGCAATTGTTTATTCCGACAAACCAACCGTTACAAGCCGAGTTGACACACTTTATTCAATGTGTAAACGGTTTAGCAACACCGCGTATTACCGGCGAAGATGCCTTAAATGCGTTGCGTGTCGTATGGCAAGTTCAAGATGCCCTAGGCTTTGAAAGAGCAATTGAGAAACCTGCAGAAGTTGTGGCTATCGCCGCATAATATCCATGCGCTACAAAATTACCGTAGAATATGATGGCACTAACCTCCTCGGCTGGCAAAAGCAAGACGAGGGGGCTAGTGTTCAATTTTACTTAGAAGAAGCCTTAAAGGGTTTTTCTCATCAAGAAATTGATGTTTACGGTGCCGGCAGGACAGACGCCGGTGTTCACGCCTTAGGGCAAGTCGCCCATTTTGATTTAGAAACATCAATGGATTTATTCCACATAAGAGAGGCTTTTAATGCCCGCTTGCGGATTTTGGAAGCCCCTGTTTCCGTGATTGAAGTTGAAGAAGTTTCAGACGATTTTCACGCCAGATTTAAGGCGGTTGGCAGAGGCTACATTTATCGTATCTTAAACCGCCGCGCGCCAACTGTTTTGCTAAAAGACAGAGTATGGTGCGTGGGTTATCCCCTAGATGTTGAGAAGATGAAAGAGGGCGCAAAATATTTGCTCGGACATCATGATTTCAGTTCATTCAGAGGGGCAGGGTGCCAAGCTTTATCACCTATGAAAACACTTGATAAATTAGAGATTATCAAAAACGGCGATGAGATAGATTTTATTGTAGAAGCGCGCTCATTTTTATATCATCAAGTCAGAAACATGGTCGGCACGTTAAAGTGCGTGGGCGACGGCAAATTCGCACCTGCTGACGTTAAAAAGATTTTAGAAGCCAAAGATCGTGCCGTTGCCGGTCCAACCGCCCCCGCCTGCGGATTATACTTAAGCAAAGTGATGTATTAAGAGTCCCTCTTGTTCGAACTTCTGTTTATTCACTATTAACAATTTTTCCATTTTGAAAACAGATTTCTGGACCTGGTCCAATATATGACTTTGATATTATATCAAAACCGAATACACAGCGTTTAAACAATGGCTTGGTAGGATCTGTTTTGTCTGCGTAATCTTTAAGATAACCATCTTCAAGATTACTATAATCAAATTTAATATTTCCTCCGCATACCTCATTATATTGGCTTTTAGCCGCTCTAATTTGGTACTCAAGTTCTTTTAAATAGTAAGTCCTTCTTGCACCTTTAATATCGCTTATATTAGCCAAAGATTGTTTACGAGCATATTCAATACTGTCTAAAAGTTCTTTACATTTAATTTTTCTATTATTTCTTATTTTATTTTCAATCTGCACTTTATAATTTTTGGGTAAAGGCTCTATATTATTTTCTTCCATGGAATTTTTTATCTGTTTTAAATTTATTCGATATTGTTCTTCCGTACTAATTTTAATTGGTTTAGCGTCGTTTGTGGTGCATGACATTAAAATCAATGATGTAATAAATACTAATATTTTTTTCATATTTCTAACTCCCCACAATATAACGTAAACAAAATTTGAACAGTATTCAATTTAAAAATTTATTCTTTCCATTCATGCCACTCAATTGTATCATTGTAGTATTTATACAGTGCATAGCCGAAAACTAATGCCATATCCTGCCCTGTAGTTCCTTTAATGGGCTGAGCTATGGTTGCAGAAACATCAATTTTCTCTTTATAAGGGCTACGACCTTCGGCTATAAGTATATCCAATATATTTTTAACAATTACTCTTGCATATATGTCAGGAATACCCTCATATTTATCTTTAAGATATATATATGCACTATATTCTTTGTTATTATTTTTGACTTTGACTTCGATATTTTTTATGTCTTTTTTCATAATATCATTAAAGTTTTCATACAACTTTTTTAATATTTCAGCACTTTTAGTTTCATTATATTCATTTTGCCCTATAGTTTGATGAGATTTGACTTTGTCATTGTCACATTGAAAGCTAAAGAAAATAAATGCTATAATAAAAAGAACTATTCCACTCTTTATAACATCAAACAGTGCATCCAAAGCTTCCCCTAATGAAACCACTTTTTTTCCACAATGAGGGCATGTTTCAGCATCTTTGCTAATCTCTTTTCCACATTCTTTACACTTAACTAAAGCCATTTTAACAACCTTTCTTTATTCATATTAATAAAAAACCACCGTGATTAAAGGTGGCAGGAAGTTGAAACCTATTAATGGTAATAGTGTAGTATATTTGATATATAAATACATCTTATTAACTACCTTCCTGCCATTAGGCAAAAAGGTAGTCTTTTACATCTGATTTAACAGATAACCATTAAGAGGGTTTCAAACCTCACATTAGTAATCAACTAATGCAAGTCTAGAATATTTTATAAAATTACGATTGTCAATTTGATATTTTAGTGTGAAAAAATAAATCTCTTACCTATCCCTATAAATAGCGCCCTTAATCCACTTAATGGAAAAAGGCAACTTGACGAAGAACACATCAAATCTCATGGAATATTTTTTATATTGCGGATGAAGTTTCATAAAATACAAACCGCCGTTGACGATTCGCTTCTGCTGTTGCGGGGTTAATGCCCGCAAAAATTCCTTATTGTTTTTCCTTTTCTTAACTTCGCAAAAAATAACGGTCTTATCTTTAACCGCCACAAAATCAAGCTCGCCACACGGTGTTTTTCGCCCTGTTCCGCAATGGTAATTTTTTGCAATAATCCGGTAACCGTGAAAACGCATATACATCCGGCATAGAAATTCTGCTAAATAGCCGGATTTATAAGGACTGATTTTTAATCTGCAAAGCTTTTTCATAAACATCATTCCGTTTCAGCTTGTATTTCTCGGCAACGTTTTTAACGGCCTCTTTAAGTGAACAGTGTTTCATTTCTTCTCTGAGCACTGTATTTAAATCAATGTCTTGCGTAATGTTTTCAGCAGGCGGTGCAATAACCAACACAATCTCACCTTTAACGGGATTTTCCTGTAAACGCAATAAAACATCATCAATGCTTCCGTTGATACACTCTTCGTATATTTTTGTAATCTCTCTGACGACGGCAATCTCTCTTTCCGGCATAATCTTTTTAAGGGCAACAAGAGTCTTTTCTAACCGAATAGCTGTTTCGTATAAAACCAATGTTGTATTGATAGTTTTGAGCTCGGTGAATAAATCGATTCGTGCCTTATCTTTATTCGGAATAAAGCCCGCAAACATAAAACGGTTTGTCGGCAAGCCCGAAAGTTGCAAAGCAGAGATAACCGCACATGCACCGGGAATTGTTGTAACACTAACCCCTTGTTTGCGACATTCTCTAACCAATTTATACCCCGGGTCAGAGATAAGCGGCGAGCCGGCATCACTAACCAACGCAACACTTTTACCATTCAAGATAATGTCTATTATTTGTTGAAATTTCTTTTCTTCGGAATGGTCTTCATACGGGATGAAAGTTTTATTTGCAGAAATCCCCAACAAAGAAAATAATTTTTTTGTAACACGCGTATCTTCAGCCGCAATAACATCAGTATTTTCAAGCGTTTCTCTGGCGCGTTCGGATAAGTCTTTTAAGTTGCCGATAGGGGTTGCGACAACATATAAACCGGAAATTAACATTTTATTAACTCTTTTCTTTACAAAAAATGTTTTTTGTTTTAATAAGACAGCATAATTGTTCAATATTTTAGGAATAAATGCAAGTGTTAAAAAAGATTGTCTTATTTTTCGTTGCTTTTGTGCTGTTTGGCTGTAATAACCAGCTGACAGATAACCGCATAGAAATCTCAAACCAACAATATGATATCATAGATTATGATGCCATAAGACGATCTATGCAGTCAGAAGATTCCTTAAATGTCGGCGTTCTTTTGCCGTTAAGCGGTAATGCCGCAAGTATCGGTCAAGGAATGCAAAATGCTATGTTTATGGCTTTGGATGACTTGAAAAATAATCAATTAGTCCTAAAATTTTATGATACGAAAAGTACCGAAGAAGGCGCGGAAGAAGCCGTCAGAAAAGCTGTTTACGAAGGTGCTCAGTTGATTTTAGGTCCGTTAATGGGAGATGAAGTTAAAAGTATTTCGCCGGTAGCTTTGTCAGCAGATGTACCGGTTGTGTCTTTCACGACTTCTCCGCAAGTTTTACAAAAAGGAATATACAGTATCGGTTTGCTTAACGGCGAGCAGGTAGATAGAGCCATTTCTTATGCCGCATCTCAGGGAAGATCAAAGGTCGCCTTGCTGGTTCCGAATAACAGTGGTGGGCTAAATATTGTAAAATCTGCCATTATGTCAGCACAGGCAAATAATATTTCCGTTACCAAGGTTGGTTTTTATAATCCGAACACCATGGATGCTTCAAGCATTGTCAGAAGCGTTTCCGCAGGCAGAGGTTTTGATACGGTCTTGGTTGCAGATGGCGGTAATCACTTAAAGTCCATAATTTCAACATTTGCTTATAACGATATTATGTATCCGGAAGTTCTGTTTTTGGGGACGGCTGCTTGGGATGGCACAAACTTAAATAAAGAAACGATTTTGTACCATGGTGTTTATCCGATGGTGTCCAAAGGTGCCGGCGGAACATATTTTGAAAATAAATTCAAAGAAACATTCGGCGAGCAACCGAAATCGGTTTATTCATTTGCCTATGACAGTGTTTTGTTAGCATCAGTTTTATCCGGAAAAAGCAGAGATGACTTAAATGCCGGAATTACCGGAAGAGCCGGGTTTATCGGTGTAAACGGATATTTCAAGATTTTACCGACCGGACAGGCTAGACACAGTTTGGAAATGTTAGAAGTAACTAAAGACGGACCGCAAGTTGTTTCTCCGGCAGACAAGAAAACGGCAGATTTTGTTGATAATGAAATGGATATCCGTTATATAACGTATGAAAATTTACCTAAATTTTATGGCAAAGACAGCTCTGAAGTACTAAATTGGCTGAATAATAATTAATGTTAAATTTTTATTTTTAGCTTGCAAATTAGGGTAAGATGAGCCATAAAGAATAGGAAAACATGAAGGGAACAGGGTTGTTTTGCTGCCAACCCGGTCAGGTTCGGAAGAAAGCAGCCGTAACAGTTAAAGCGAGGTCTGTTTCCCTTCGCCTCAAAAGATGAAGAAAATGGCAGAAGAACAAGAAAATCAATATGTCGTGTTAGCACGCAAATATCGTCCCCAAAATTTTGAAGATTTGTTGGGGCAAGATGCTTTGGTGCAAACGTTAACAAATGCCATTCAAAATAACAGATTACATCATGCCTATATCTTAACCGGTATCAGAGGTGTGGGTAAGACAACAACTGCAAGGTTAATCGCTCGTGCCTTAAATTGCACCGGAAAAGATGGTAAGGGTGGACCGACAATTCATCCGTGCGGAGAATGTGATAACTGTAAAGCAATCGCCGCCGGCAGACACATGGATGTCTTAGAGCTGGATGCCGCCTCGCATACAAGTGTTGATGATGTGCGCGAATTGTTGGATAGTGTGCGTTATGCACCGACTAATGCGCGTTACAAAGTATATATCATAGACGAAGTTCACATGCTTTCCAAAGGAGCATTTAATGCTCTCTTAAAAACATTGGAAGAACCACCAGCGCACGTTAAGTTTATTTTTGCAACAACAGAAATCAGGAAAGTTCCGGTAACGATTCTTTCACGTTGTCAGCGCTTTGATTTGCAAAGATTAACCATAGAAACATTGGTACAGTTATTTACTAAAATTCTTAAAAATGAAAAATTGCCCTTTGAAGATGAGGCAATAGATATAATTGCCAAGGCGGCAGATGGTTCGGCACGTGATGGTTTGTCATTGTTGGATCAGGCAATAGTCTTAAGCAACGGCGATATTAAAACGGACGTTGTTAAGAGAATGCTCGGTTTGGCAGATAGGGGGCAATCTTTAGCTTTGTTTGAAAAGTTGGTTCAAGGCGATATGCCGACAGTATTGTCCATGATATCCGAACAGTACACCAACGGTGCAACGCCGATGATTATTTTGCAAGATTTAATCAATATCACGCATGATATGGCAAAAGTCAAAATTGTTCCGGCTTTATTGGATTCTACGGCATTTAGCGAGCTTGAAAAACAGACTTTTAAGAATATGAGCTCCATGTGTTCTTTGGGTATATTATCAAAAATTTGGCAGATGCTGATAAAGGGGGTAGGCGAATTAAACTTAGCCCCATCACCGATAGAAGCATTGGAAATGATATTGCTTAGAATAGCATATTCAGCCTCTTTGCCGACACCGATGGAAATTTTAAATGAAGTAAAAAAAAACTCTGATAACACCATAATTCCTCAGCAGCCTTCCCCTGTTGAAATTGAAAAAAAAAATAATATAACAGCCCCTCAAGAAACAAATAACTTCCAAGCATTGAATACAGTTGAAGATTTACTGTCTTATTTGGAAAAAAGTAAGAAAGCGCTGATGGAATTTTCAATCAAAAACGATATCAGTATTCAAGAGTTTTCAAACGGCTATATCAAAATGACGATAAGTCAGAATCTCCACCAGGATTTTATTATAAACTTTCGCAAATTATTGGCTGAGGTAACCGGTAAAAATTGGGAAATAGAAATCTTAAAAGGGGATTTAGGTGAAACAATTGCGGATAAAGAGAAAACAGCAGTTGAAGCAAAGAAGAAAAATGTTGCAGAATATCCCCTGGTAAAGAAAATTTTAGAAGAATTCAAAGGTTCAAAAATAGAAACGGTTATTCGTAAGAATATAAGCGAAATAGCCGAAGAAGAACCGGAAATAACGATAACAACATACGCAGATGAAGAGGAATAAAATATGTTAAATATTCAAGGTTTGATGAAACAAGCGCAAGCTATGCAAAGAAAAATGCAGGAAACACAGGAAAAGCTGGCTGCAACCGAAGTAAACGGCACATCCGGCAATGGTATGGTTTCTATTACATTAAACGGTAAATCCGAGATGAAAAAAATATCTATTGATAAGTCTGTTGCTGATGATGTTGAGCTTTTAGAAGATTTAATTATGGTGGCATATAATGATGCACATCAAAAAGTTGAAGAAATTGCCGAAGCCGGTATGAAAGAAGCCACCGGCGGTGTTAATTTAGGTGGGCTTAAATTACCGTTTTAGGGAAAATCAATGTCCGACCAAAGTATTGAGCAATTAATAAAAATTATCTCCAAATTGCCCTCGCTGGGGACACGTTCAGCAAGAAGGATAGTTTTGCATTTGCTCAAGAAAAAGGATGCGTTAATTCCGCAGTTGATTAGTGCTTTGCAAGATGTTGAAGAACATATTAAAGTATGTGAAATATGCGGTAATTATGACACAGAAAGTCCGTGTTCTATATGCAGTTCATCAAATCGGGACAGTAACTTGCTTTGCATCGTTCAAGATATTAGTGATTTATGGGCTTTAGAGCGTGGCGGTTTATATAAAGGGCGCTATCATGTATTAGGCGGAGTCTTATCCGCTATTGAGGGCGTAACCCCGGATGATTTAAATATCGGTGGCTTGTTGGATCGCATAAATAAAGAACAGATAAATGAAATCATATTAGCCCTGCCGGCAACGGTTGACGGGCAAATAACCATGCATTACATATCCTCTCTATTAAAGGGTAAAGATATCAAGGTATCCACATTAGCACAGGGTATTCCGGTTGGTGCAGAACTGGATTATATGGATGATGGTACAATTAAACTGGCTTTAGATATGAGAAAACAGCTTTAATCTTCTTCTTCGGCATCTGCCTCATCATTTTCGGCATTTTTATCAATGGCATATCCGTTGGCTCTGACCGTTCTGATATAGTTAGGTCCGTATTTATTAAGGGACTTTCTCAAACGACGGATATGTACATCAACGGTTCTGGATTCTACGAAAATATTTTCACCCCAAACAGATTTAAGCAAAACCTCTCTTGAAAAAACTTTTCCCGGTTCACGAATAAGCATTTTAAGCAGACGGAATTCGGTTGGGCTTAAGTGCAGATAATTGTCACCGCGTTTAACTTTTCTCTCCACCAAGTCCATAAAAATATCTTCAAAAGCAAGAGTTTTTTCTTTTTCTTCAAATAACGGAGCGCGTCTCATATTTGTTTTAACACGTGCCATAAGTTCCGGTACGGAAAAAGGTTTGGTAACATAGTCATCGGCACCTGCGGAAAGGCCTTTGATTTTATCTTCCTCCTGGCTTTTTGCCGTGAGCATAATGATAGGGATTGTTTTGATATCCGGTTTAGAACGGATGAGTTTACAAATTTCCACACCGGAAATTTCCGGAAGCATCCAATCAAGGATAATCACCGAAGGTAATAAACGTTCAACTTCGCTAACGGCATTAAGCCCGTTAGAAACGGTGGCAACTTCATAACCTTCTTTTTCAAGATTATAGCTTAACAGCATGGAAAGTGCTTCTTCATCTTCAATAACCATAACCAAACTCATAGTTTCTCTCCTTTAAGGATTTTAATATTGTTACTATAATTCCCGTTCTTAAAAACCGCAGTTCCCGCAACTAAAATATCTGCACCTGCATCAATGCATAATCTTGCGGTTTGTTCATTTATACCCCCGTCAACTTCAATAAGTGTATTGCGACCGAACATATTTTTTGCCATAACAATTTTTTGCGGGGTATCGCTAATAAAAGCCTGTCCGCCAAACCCCGGTTCAACACTCATAATCAACACCAAGTCAGGAATTTTTTTAAGTTGAGAAAGTAATTTTATATCACTACTTGGCTTGAGTGTAACTCCGGCTTTTATGCCATATTGATGAATGGTATCAATAAGCTCATCTGCATGAGATGTTGCCTCCAAATGGAAAGTTAAATAATCAGCGCCGGCTTCAGCAAACCATGGAATAAATTTTTCAGGATTATTAACCATTAAATGAACATCAAAAGGTATTTTTGTGCATTTTTTAAGCTGTTTTAGCACATGTGAACCAAATGTCATATTAGGCACAAAATGTCCATCCATCACATCAAAATGCAATAAATCCGCATGAGCATCTTCAAGTGCTGAGATTTCCTTTTCAAAGTTAGCGGAATCTGCCGCTAAAAGACTGGGTGCAATTAAAACCATCTGTTTCTCCTAATATTAACAGAATAAACCAGAAAAGCTTAACTTGAAGTAAAGATTACAAAAGGCATTGATAACCAAAAATTGATGATTATCTATTGTCATTGGTAAAATAATACAAGGAGGAGAAAATGGGCGAATATGCACAAAAAATAGTAAAAACAGATAAAAAGGAATTATTGCAAATCTTAAAATGTGCCTATGCCGAGGAGTGGCTGGCATACTATCAATATTGGATTGGTGCAAAAGTTGCAGAAGGACTTGAAAGACCAAAAATTGAAGCGGAGTTTAAAGAACACGCACTTGAAGAATTAAAGCACGCGGACTGGTTGGCCGATAGAATTATACAATTAGGGGATACACCTGTGTTAAATCCGATGGATTTTGAAAAGTACGCAAAATGTAAATATGAAAAGCCGGAAACACCGGATACAAAAATACTGGTTGTCCAAAATCTTGCGGCTGAACGTTGTGCCGTTGCCAGATATCAGGAAATTTGTGAAATGTGCCAAGATAAAGATTATGAAACATTCAGAATATCGCGCAAAATACTAAAAGAAGAACTTGAACATGAGCAAGAAATGGAAGATTTTGAAGCAGATTTTAAGTATTATTAAAGCAAAATTTAACCTCTTAATATTATGCTGTAAATATTAAGAGGTTATTTTTTTAGAGGACTTAAATGGCAAACAAAGAACTTTTAAAAATTACAAAACGTTGGGTAGATTGGTTAAAGACACAGAGAAATTACTCTCCTAATACCGTAAACAGTTACGTGAGTGATTTAAACATATTTTTCAATTATTTCTCCCCCCAGATAGGGCTTGGAGATTTAGAAAAATTGGATATTCGCGATTTTAGAAATTTTTTCAGTGCGCGTACCAAAAGTTATATCGGAAAAGCATCTATTGCCAGAGAAGAGGCGGCTGTTCGCAATTTTTTTAAATGGCTTGATGACAATAACATTATGCAAAATACGGCGGTATTCCAAATAGCTACACCGAAACTACCGAAAACATTGCCTCGCGCCTTAGATGTAGATACAACCTTTGAAGTTATAGACGTGGCCGCTAAAAAATGCAGTGAACCGTGGCTCGGGATAAGAGATATGGCCATATTTACGCTTTTGTACGGTTGCGGTTTGCGAATTTCTGAAGCTCTAAATCTTAATGTGGAAGACATCAATTCAGATTCCGAATTTATTAAAATTCACGGTAAAGGCAATAAGGACAGATATGTACCCATTTTGCCGATTGTCATAGAGCGAATAGAGGAATATAAAGCAAGTTGTCCCTATCGCTTAAAAAGAGGAGAAGCTTTATTTTTAGGGGCAAAGGGTGAAAGAGTAAAACCACGTATTATTCAAAGAAAATTACAAAAGATACGTGCCGAGTTGAATTTACCATCAAATATCACGCCGCATGCTTTAAGGCACTCGTTTGCGACTCATTTGCTGGCAGAGGGTTCTGATTTGCGTTCTATTCAAGAGTTATTAGGCCACGCCTCGCTAAGCTCAACACAAAAATACACAGAAGTCGACTTAGAAAAAATAAAACGAGAATACAAAAAAGCTTTTCCAAACTAAAAAAAGCACCCCAAAGGGTGCTTTTCAAAAACATAAAAGAAATATTACTTCAATTTCTTTTCAACAAATTCCTCATGCTTTTTTGACTTCTTGTCATACTTACGCATGGTTAATTTTTCCGGATGAGTACGCGGATTCTTCTCAGCCAAGAAGAATGTGCCGGTATTGGCTGTACTTTCCATTTTTACTTTAATTTTTACTGCTTTTGCCATTGTTCCACTCTTATAAAATAAACGTTAAACACAAAAAACTTTAAACGCAATATACAGTTATTATCTGTAATGTCAACAGATTTTTAGAAAGAACGTAAATTTTTTAATTCCTGTCAACGAGGTTTTCTCGCATAAGATTTTGCATATATGCAGACATCTGCATATTAAATTGCTCGGAAGTTAAAACTTCTTTTTTCTTTGAAGATTTCCTTTTCTGATTCTTTTCTTTGTAGGCTTCTATTTTAGGTTGTGCCGCAATATAAGCTGCCTTAACCTCAGCACGGGCTTGTTCCAATTTTTCCTTATACTTTGTTAAAGGGGCTATCCACACATTATCATGAACGGCTCTGAGCAACGTACTGACCAGATAGGCTTCTTGCTGTCTTTGCGGGTTAGAACTATCAGCGCGTGCTTCTTTAAGTTGGTCATACAAAGCCAATCTGGCATCTGTTAAATTAATGATTCTATCAAAATTCTTCTGCTCTAAGCGTGCAGTAAAAGAATAGCGAACTTCATTATCTTCATCACCGGTAGAAACAGTGGCCGTTACCTTAAAATAGTCATCTTTAGGGTCACGCATATTAGCTTCAGCTTTCTCCATATCATACCAGTCTATGAAATCATAGCAAACGTTTAGATGAAATATCCGGTCAGTCTTTGTATCTGTGATAACATAATGTTTATCGGGATTACCGAAAGGTATCCAATATTCATCCTCGGGATAAATGTATCTGCTGGCCAATTGTTCAATAGCTGTTTGTTCTTTTTCTGGCTCTTCTGAATGCTTAAAAAGCTTTGAAAAGAAAGACATTTTAGAAATCTCATGTATGTTCTGACAGGATAAAGATACCATACTTTAATGTTTTTGTCCAGAAGAATCAGCTAAGGTGTTTTTTGATAAAACGAATGGCAGTTAACAGAGTCTTTTGCGGGTTTTCTTTATCAGACTTGAAACAATTATTTTGAACTCCTGTACATATTTGCGGCATAACGCCGTTTTTATTTATCTTATGCCCTGCCGGAGAAAAGAAATACCCGCTGGTTAAAAAGATATTGTCTTTATCAAACTTATGATGGCGCTGAATACTTCCTTTTCCGAAAGTTTTTGTACCAACAAGGGTGGCCCGGCTTTGTTCAACTAGAGCTGCCGCAACAATCTCCGCGGCAGAAGCAGTGTATTCATTGGCTAAAACGGCAATAGGTTTACCTTTCAGAATATCCCCTCTGGATGATGTATAATAACGACGAGTTTGGTGGCGTGTGGAACTGTAAGTTATAAGGTTTTCATCCAAAAATAAATCAGCGGTACGAAGTGCTTCATTGAAACTGCCCCCGTGATTATCTCTTAAATCCAAAATTAAACCAACAGCATTAGGATATTGCAAAATAATGCTTCTTAAATTTTGGGCTTGTCCTTTATTGAAACCATGCAATTTAACATAGAGAATGTCATCTTTAATTTTGTAATCTATAAGAGTTTTTTCAGTAGATGCTGCATCAACACGAGAGTAGTCATCTAAATTTTCTAAGATGATTTTTATTGTTTCGTTTTCTAACTCATTTTGCTTTTGTACCAACCTTTCTGAGCATTTCATTCCTGCATCAAGAATATCACAAATAACTTTTTTCCAAGAGCGAACATTTTCGCCTTCCGGCAGCATAAAGGTACTGATAAGCTGATTTTTATGGTATAAAAAGGCTTTAGAATCACTATGGTACAATTTAAATCCATCATCAACGCGTGTCAGAGCTTCCCCGCTTTTAAGGGATAATTGTTTGAGGTTAACTTGTTCGGCGTATTCTTGTGCAATTATATCAAGTAAGCGGTTAACCTGTGTAAATTCGTAGGCAATAACCGGCTGTACCCTTATTAAGAAAGCAAGTAAGAATATGGTTAAAAATCTAAACATATCAGACCTCAAATTCTGCAGTTAGAGCGGTATGATCAGACGGTTTATCCGTCATCCGCAAAGATTTATCCGTTTCGCACTTAATAAGTCTTTCGGCAAATTGTGCGGAAACGAAGATATAGTCTATTCTTAAACCTGAATTAGTTACAAAAGAGTTACCGGTATAGTCCCAAAATGTAAAACCTTCATCTTTAGGGTGTAATAGGCGAAAAGCATCATGTGCTCCGGAATAAATTATAGCATTAATTTTATCCCAGACCGGCTTAGAATAAAGAGGACTTCCAACGAATTTTTCCGTCGCATATACATCAAGTGGAGACATCATAACATTAAAATCTCCACCAATAATAAAAGGTATGCCGGAGGACATTTTACTTAAGATATGTGTGTGCAAACAATCAAACCACTTGAGCTTATAGGCTAATTTTTCTTTTTCAATAATCTTATCCGGAGAACAACCGTTAGGTGCATAGACGGAAGCGGCCCAAAACTTAGAATTACCGTTTTTTACCAGAATTTCTAAATAACGCATGGAGTCATCAGATTGAAACGTTGGTAAATTCTTAGCGGTAATTTCAAAATCATATTTAGATAAAACGGCAACCCCATTGTAGCTTTTTTGCCCGAAAACTGCAACCTTGTAACCGAGCGCTTCGCACTCAAAATACGGGAAATCTTTGGATTCGCATTTAATTTCCTGTAAAAAAACAATATCCGGATTATAATTTTTAAGCCATTGCCATAAATTTGCCGCACGAGCTCTGATAGAGTTAATATTATATGTTGCTATTTTCATCAAAGATACCTATTTAAATACCGATAAGGAAACTTTAACCGATATAATATTAAATGATTGTAAACATATTTAAGATTATAATGCGCTTACAAGTAGAAAATATGAAGGGAAAAGTACATGCTGAATGCTTTTAATACCGACGGATATGACAACACGAAAGAGTTTCAGCAACGTGTTGCAGGGCAGAATATGCAAAGCATTGAAGAAAGACAAGATGAAATACAACACGCTAAAAATGGCTTTATCGGAATGCTGGCCGGCATTATTGTCGGCGGAGTCGTTGGTTGGCTTTTTTTAGGGCCGACGGATAATCAAGGAAAAGAAAAAGAAATACCGATTGTACGTCGTTCCATAACGCCGGCGAAAGTTCAACCCAATGATCCGGGGGGCATGGAAATAGGTAATCAAGACCGTGAAATTTATCATATTGTTGACAAATTACCCAAAGCAACAGAGGAGGTAAATATTATACCTGCTCCGGAAATGCCTAAGATTATTGTAGAAAATACAATTTCCACACCGGAAAACATAGAAAATCTGGTAGAAAGTATAGAAGAAGAAAGCAATGTTATCACATCAGCAGAAATTAAAGATACGCTTGATGAAAAAACAAAAGTGGCAGCAACAGATTTAACCGCCGTAAAAACAAACAGCAGTGACAAAGTTGTTATACCGGAAAAAATTAAGGATGTGGAAATTAAACTTCAAAAAAGCATAAATTCTCAAGCTGGCACGGTGGGTGTGGTTGATAAAGAAGAAAAAAAGGCCGAAGAACCTAAGGTTGAGAAAAAAGAAACAGAAATTCCGGCACCGACAAAGCCTGTCGCCGTTAAGGGAACGTGGTATGCACAAATTATTGCATCATCAAGTCGTAAGTCTGTTGAAACATTGTGGACACAACTATCTGCAAAACATACTTTCTTAAAGAGTTATTCCCACGAGGTTGAAGAGATAACGGCAGCCAACGGCAGTACGCTTTATCGCTTAAAGGTAGGTGCTTTTAAAACACGGAAAGAAGCTGAAAATTTAAGTGAAAAATTAAAACAAAATCAGATTAGCAGTATCATTAAACAGAATTAGGAATAGTCATGTCTAAACCGATTCTCGCAGCAGTATTATCTTGCGCCGGTACAGAATTAACGGATGAAGAAAAATACCTCTTTTCTTCATCAAATCCGCTTGGCATATCATTATTTGCTCGGAATATACGAAATAAGACACAATTAAAAAAATTGGTAACACAAATAAAAAATGTTATTAACCGTGATGATGTGTGGATTGCCGTTGATGAAGAGGGCGGCCGGGTTGCTCGCTTAAAAATGATAATCAAATTAAAACATTTGACTAATCAGCAGTTAGCATCAGAAGAAGACTTGGGAAAAGTTGATGTAAAATATACCCAAATGCATGCTGAGATAATCTCAAAATATATGCATCAATATGGCGTTAATATAAACTATGCACCGGTAATAGATAAAAAAGTGAAAGGGCAAAGTCTTGTTCTACAAAGTCGTTGCTTTAGTTCTGAGGCAGATAAAATTATCAGGCATGCACAAAAAATGGCTGATACATATATTAAAAACAATATCTGCCCGTGTATAAAACACTTACCCGGTCATTTAGGTACCACAGCCGACCCTCACTTAGATGTTCCTGTTTGTGATCTGGAAAAAGAGGCTTTATATAGAGAGATTGAATATATCAAAGCTTTCAAGCAATATCCAATGGCAATGACGGCACACATTCTCTTAAAAAATATAGATGATAAACAACCAATAACCATGTCTGAGAAAGGCATTAAAGAAATCATCAGAAATTATCTGGACTATGATGGCTTTTTATTAAGTGATGCCATAGATATGCACGCCTTAAAGGGTAGTATCACCGAAAAAACGGAAAATTGCTTAAATGCCGGATTAGATGCTATTTGTTATTGTGGCGGGAAGTATGAAGATTTATATAATATATGCAACCAAAAAAGATTTATGACGGAAAAAGCGCAAATTCGGTTTGCAAACATAAAAAAAGTTATTCATAATACCAAAAAAGAAATAGATACTTCGGAAGTTGAAGCTCTATATCTGCAAAAATTTCAGGATAAGCTGAACAAGCAGTATAAATATGATGCAACCGAGGTTTTACATCAAATGCTTGTGAAAGGAGAAAGCTAATGATATGGATTTTAGTTATAATTGCGGTAATTGCAATTTATAATGCAGAGAGATTGCCTGATTTAGTAAGTAAATTCAAAAACGACATGCCGGCAATTGTTGAGGCTGGTAAAAAAGCTTCCAAAGAGTTGAAAGAAAAAGCTCAGCAAACCGTGGCTGAGAAAAAAACAGGAAAGAAGACTGCCGAAAAGAAAGAAACCGAAGAATAGTTATTAGAAACAAAAAACACTCTGAGAAATCAGAGTGTTTTTTCTATGCTTATTTCAAAGCCGGAATATTAAGTTGCACAATCGCCCCCGGCTTTATTTTAACTGTTGAATAACGCAGATTTTCTGTTTCTATCATATACTCCTCACGTCCGGTTAATTGTGCCGCTAACTTGTAAAAGTCTCGCCCGGTTAACTCCTGTTTATACCAATTCATAATATAAAATATACACGCTTGAGAGGATTCTGTCAGCCCGCAACGTGCACGCCCTTGCGGAACGTCGGAGTTAAGAACAACACCTTCCAAACCCTGTTTTTCTTCAGCTTTTGAAGAGAAGAAAATACCACCCAAAAAAATACCGACAACTAAGCAACCTAAAGCAGTTACAATAAGTTTTTTCAATGTTGCTTTATTATCTGTATAAGCAGGTTCATATCCGCCATCTTCTTCTGATGCGTAGTCTAACTCCGGTGGCAATCCGTCTAAAACATAGGAATTATTAAAATCAGATTCTCTAACCAAATCCTGTGCATCAGTAGCCGTAACCAAACTTGTTCCGAGAGAGGCTTCGTCCTCGGTTGTTTCTGTCAAATGTGTAGTTTCATCAACAGGTTGCTCTGTCGGCTCAATCTTTGCCGGTGCCGGAGGAACGTCAGACATCGGACGGATTTTAGGACGCTTAATCTTTTTTAATTTAGGGTGTGTAAATCCCTGCGGATTCTGCGGTTGTATATCCGAAGCAGATTTCTCAGGTGCCGGTGCGCTATCGCCATCAGCAAGAAAACTATCTAAACTGTTATTTTCTTCAACCATGTTTCTTTCCCGAAATTAAATTTTATTTTTAATTTTCTCATCAGTTTTGAGCATTCTGACTAAACGAGGAACAATAAAGACAATTGTTTCCGTTCCTTCTTTTGCCGGTCCGAAAATCTCGCTGGGCAAACCGATAATTAAGAAATTCTCACCCAGTTGGTTACGAACCTTAAATTTCGTAATTTCACCTTCTGTTGTATCTAAAGTGATTTCTGAATAAATACGATTATTCTTTTCCAAACCGGCACGCGCTAAAACGGATAACGGATATTCCATATTCTCTAATTTACCGCAACGACCGACATCAAATCTGGAAAACCAACGTGTCGGAACAACAAAGTGTCCTTCGGAAATATCCTGAATTTGGCCGTATTTGCTGACGAATTTTTGCAATTGTTCTCTGGATATATCATTAGTAACCGTTAGGATACGACCGATAACGCCGGTCTGTGCCGTGGCTATGCTACCGAATTTGAAATCTTTCAACAAATCATTCCAAACAATGCCGCACGGCTCATTTGCAATAACTCTGAAAACGCTGACATCATACATAATCATGGTCGGATTATCTTCAAAATCTTTTATAAGGCTGTCTATTTTATTTATAGTTTCCAAATTTGCCTCAAAAGAAATACTGTAATCACGCCAGTTTGTAACCATATCCGTAATTCCGGCACCTCTTAAAACATCTAAGAAACCGAGCATTAACGTTCTGGAACTAGGAGTATACATCGTAAAGCTACCGCGTCTGCTTAAAATAAGAGAATTTGTTTTGGCGTCATAACGATAGAACAAATCAGCAGATTTCGTGATAACATCTAAAACTTCCTTAAAGCTTCCGTTCAAATCTTTACCATATAAAGAAGGATATGGTGCATCTTTGGCCACCAATATCATACCTGTTTCTTTAGTAAGTTTTAAAAGTGCTTGGTCAGCCGTTAAATTATCAAAAGTAAAATCTCTGACCTCAAAATCCGGCAACTTATCATTAACATCATTTCTTTCTATCTTAAAAGAAACATTGTTATGTGGCAATATTTGAACCATCTCTTGCGTTTTCCAATTAACATTACAACGCAAAGGGGTTTCCAAATCCAAATCATGCGCACGATGAATTGTCCGCAACATATTTGGGTCTTGCTGAGGTAAAATCATATAATTATTACCGGTATTGCTATCTGCAACAGAATGTGTAATAACCGTTTCGTCGTCCTGAAAAGCATTGCATGCGCAAATAACGGCAAAAGAAAATACGATAAACAAACTCTTACTTTTTAGAAACTTCAATTTATTCATCATTTTCTTCTTTCTGTTGAATAATTTGTTCTTGTTCAGCCATCAACTTGGCGACAACGTCATCAATACTTTGACCGGCACCCTTTGTCGGGTCTTCCGCTTGATCCGTAAAGCCACCGAAAGCATCTTTTGCGGCACTTAAATCGGCATCTTTTGCTGCATTCATTTCCACAGTTGAATTTCTTTCCAACTCTTCTTTGTACAAGCTGAGATTTTCTTTCAATGCCTGTACACCGCCTTTAATTTTCTTTTCAACATAAGGATGAAGTTCGGTGTGTTCAATGATATAATCACCTGTTTCACACAATTCTTCCAACACATCAATAATGTACGGAAAAAAAGGATAATCCTCAACGGCAATGTTACCCTTGCGAATACACCGTGCAGCAATCCGAGAAACAGTCCTGTCGTAGTAATCTCTGATTAAGATATAGTTATCAATATACCATAAAGATTCTTTTGTGACATTTATTTCATCTGTTTCTGCCATAATCATCTCCCTTTAGCTCTAACGTTAGAATAAACAACATCTTTTGTAAACAGTTTATTGAACGTTGTTCTCATTATCCTCTCCGGAGCTATTACCATCATCTTCAACATATTCCCATTCCCAATCATCATCATTTTCCTTATTTTCAGGAACGGAAGCTGCCTGACCGTTTTCATCTACATATTCCCATTCCCAATCCTCACCGTCATTTTTTTCTTGGGTATTTTGAGTAGAATCATCGGAAACATTACCGGTATTATCCGCATCATCATCTTCAACATATTCATATTCCCAGTCTTGGCTGTCATCATTTGAAGCTTGCGGTGCCGGTTCATCATCTTCGGAAACATTTTCATCATCACTGTAATCGTCTAAAGCAATCGGTTCATCCAAAGATGAAATATCAACGTTATCACTGGTCAGTGCTTGTCTTATTTTATCTAACTCTGCGCTATAACGACTTTGTCCTTTAGATTCCGGCTGTTGAATTTGTGTGAAATCCTCATGATTTTCCACATCATCGGAAATTTCATCTTCATTAGAATCAGATACTTCATCAGCCCCATCATCAAAAACATCAGAAGTTTGCGGTTCCTCATTGGTAAAATCATCTAGACTACCGACATGCAATGAACCGAAACTATCCAAATCAGAAATATTATCAGATTTAGTTTTCGTTTCATTATCTAAATCACTGTCTGTATCGTCAAAATCGTCAAGAGGGTCTTTCGTATCATCAAAGGTCTCAGGCAAAACATCTTCTTGCGGTTGCTCTATGGCCTCATCCAACGCGCTATCAAAACGACTTGATGTATCTTCTGCGGAAGTATTCAAATCGGCAATGGTGTCATCAAATTGGACATTATCACCGGCGGAACTTTGACTTGGTGTATCAAAATTGTCAGTAAAATTATCTAAATCACCCAAATTATCTAAAGAGGATGATTGTTCAGCTTCATTTGTTGCGGTAATATCTGCGAAATCAACAGCATCATCTGCCTCCGGTAAGGCGCTTTCCTTCTGAAATTGATTTTGTGCAACGGAAAGAGTATCTGAATGTTCATCTAACGGAGATGTCGTTTCTTCCGGAATATCAAAATCCAAATTATCAAGAGAAGAGTCTAAATCAGAAAAATCATTTGAATCTGATGCAATATCATCAATAACATCTTCCTGTTCAACACTCGGTGCTTCATCAAGAGGCGGCACATTAAGGTTAACATTGCTGAAATCATCCTCGTGCTTATATTCGCTATTGCGAATAACGCCATCAATAGGGGCGGCAGCATCTTCATGAACAAATGAGGTTAAATCATCAGCGGAATTATCAACTTCCTCGTCTGTGTTAAAGTCACCCTTATCATCAGCCAATGTGTTGGTGCTATAACCGGCAACACTACCGGCAAGAGCATTATTTCCGACAAAACCGGATGCTCCAAGAATTTCTCCGGTCTTTTTCTTCTTCTTTTTTTTCTTCTTTTTATATTCATCATTTATGAGTGTTTCATCTGTGCTCTCACTAACCGGTGTGTTTGTGTACACGGGCTTACTTGCAGGTTTATCACCAAAGGTATTGGAAGAAGGTGCAGATTTTTGATTAGTGTTGGCAGTATTGTTTTGCATATAACTGAATAGCAACTGCCTGATTTCTGATAAGGATTGATTAACATCAGCCTTTATCTCATTTCTGAAAGCAGATAGTCTGTTTTCAATATTCTCTGAAGCGGCCGGAGAGCTGTTTTTTTGTGCCAAAGCACTCAATGTTTCAGTAATTTTTTGAGATATATTATCGCGAAAATCCTGTAATTTGTTATCAACATTCAGGTAATCCGAAATCTCGGCATTTTTCTGTGTGCTGGCTGTATATAACCCTTCTAATAATTTTGTAATGGATGCCTGAGAAGCAATGATACGATTATTAAGGCTTGTGGTATCATTTTCCTCATGTTGTCTTGAAGATAAAATTCCTTCCAAAATACGGGAAATGGACACCTGTGAAGCAATAACCGAATCAGTAATATTTCTGGCTTCTTTTAACACATCCAGCAAAGAAGCGCGAGATGTGCGAATTTCTTCAGCAATTAACTCAAAAGCTTGTCCAAAGTCACCTGATATGGTTGCTCCGCCGGATGAAACGGGAGAACTCGGTAATTGCTTAAAAGCATTAGCCATAGATTGCGCCAAGCTTTCGGCAAAAGAGCTGTCAATAGTTAAATTGCCACCGGTAATTTGTGTAGGAACTGGTGCGGCATAAGTGCTGGGGGCTGACGGCGCGTTATCATCTAACCCGTTAGAAAAATCTTCTCGGTTTGTTTTTTCAAAAGAAATCCCACGTTCGGTTTTAACATCCTCTATGTGTTCAACAAGCAAACGTCCACCGGGTAGTCTCTTAAAAAAATCAGTAATATTAGGCGCCAACGCTAACAATTCATCATCAAATTTAGTCCGCATATCCTTGTTAAAGATATGAATCTGTCTAAAAATGTTTAAATAACGTTGCGCAACCAAGATAGGCGCTTCTTCAGTGCTTTGATTGCTGCCAAATTCTACATCATTTAAATTTTCCACGAGCCAAACCTCTATACAAAATAACTAAATTTAAAAAATCTCTATCTTAAAGATTTTCTACAGTGCAATGTCAACAACTTTATGGATTTTCTTAAAATCATCATTGTTGAAATAGATTCTTTCTTCCGGATTCCACATTAAACCGTAGAGCTGTCCGGTTTCATCCTCTCTGACACTAACCACAAATGCTTGTTGGTCTGTCTTGTAGTAAAGAGCTATATCACCGACACTGGCAACTTCTGAAGGGGCAACAAACATAACCGCGCGATTGGATAATATAGATCCTAAACGTCTGCTACATAAGCTGACACCGTAAACATCACGCTTATCAAACAGAAAAGCCGGCTTCGTTGCTTCTTTACTGGAAACCGTGCGGTCAATCAAAATAGAACCGTCTGTACCGGAAATGCCGAATACGGGAACTTTAAGAGTATCAACATCAATATAATTGCCGGAATGGTCATTAGCAATTCTGGTCATGTTGTTTACTTTGTATTTTGTATCATTATGCATGATGATTTCTTCTAAAGCACCAGCTTCATCTAGGCGTTTAATTTCAGCCTTGAGGGACTCAACATCCATACCGAGTGCACGGGCAATATTTTTATATTCTTTATCGGAAACTTCTCTTTGCCCCATTTCAATTCTATGGTAAACAGATAAAGTCATTTCTGCGTTTTCGGCAACCTCAATCAAGGTTAAGGACTTTTCGTTACGGATATAACGAAGTGCGGCACCTAACACTTTAAGACCGCTACTCTTGTTAATTTCCTGACGGCGTTCCTGTTCTTTCTTCCACGCCATAACGACCTCGTGCTGAGAATTTTGCTCATTAACATACAAATCCTGCAAAGAACAATCTAAAACTTCGGCAACTAAAATAAGTTGTTCTTGGTTAAGACGTCTGTATCCTTTTTCAATTTTAGATATAGCAGACAAGCTGATACCCAATTTATCAGCCAAATCTTGCATTGAAACGCCACGCATTTTACGATTTATTCTAATCTGGTTTGGAAATACAATCTCTTCCATAGCAATACCACCTCTTATAAAAATAACTTTACCTTATAATAGTATTGCCAAAAAAATATGCAAGTCAAAAAGAATAAAATTTTTGAAATCTGTATAACTTTTGTCAATGCAAACAAAATTTTACGATTCGCAATAAGCTGAACCTAAGCTTTAAAAGGTTTAAATGAAAATTGCAAAAATAGACAGCCTTCTGCCCAAATGGACAAAGGTAAAGTACCTGATTTATACAAAAAGGTTAACGGTATTAAATGAAATAGTTACCGATACTCGTATTAAATTTGTTCGTTCCGTTAACACGTCCGCGCTGCAGTATATCGTGCAATACAAAATCATCCATAGTCTGTGTACCGATAGATGTTACACCGGCAATACTATCCATACCATGCAATAAGTAGTTCGGGTTATCTTTCGGCGGTGTACCGACAGTTTTTTGCAAATTACTGGCAATCGCACCGGTTTTATCAACAACCTGATTTGAATCATCAACTTCCAAAATGCTGTCATGGCCCTTTTGTGCGGTGGCAGAATAGTTAAATTTTGTTGTTTCATAAAGAATGGTACCGCTACTATCACGTTTACCTTTCGTTTCCATTTCAACCATGCCGTTATTAAAGTAAACTTCATAGTCTTTTTTACTTTTTCCTGTTGTTGTCGCGTAACTGACAGCCGCCTGTCCTGTTTTATCATTAACGTCTAAACTGAATTTTGTTGTTCTTCCGGAGTGGTCAACTTGTTCAATGCTGATTTTTGTCGGGTCAGCCGCATTAAAGGTAACGGTTCTGCTTTTATAATATGTGCCGACATTTTTACCCTTACTCTTTAATACTTCCATAGAAAGCTGTTCCATAATAGCCTGACGATAAGCCGGATTTTGCCCGAGCGGAGAATTTAATACGGCATGCAAAGCACCGACATTAACTTCGCCTTTAGCGTTCATTAAGTGTTTTCTGATAAATCCGCTCTTAAACGTAACAGTATTTTTAATTTGATTTCCGCTCTTGGTATATTCTTGCTTAATTGTAGAATATTCATCCGAAATCATAACGTGCTTACGGCCGGTAACGGAAGTAAATTCTCTTCTTAAAACCTGATTTCCGTGTCCGTCATCTTCTACCTTAAACTCCAAACCACGCGTTAACCATTTAGGCATATATCTTCCACCGACTGTGAAAGTTTTATTGCCACCGGACATATGTCCGTGTTCATTAGTCATATGCATCAATGTTCTACGTATTCCGTTTCTTCCGAGACGTACAGCTCCGCGCGCGGTAGCACTTGCCCCCTGAACAGCCATGCCACCGGCAAAATCTGCAACTTTACCGGCATTCTTTTCCATCGCCGCATTAACTTCATTACCGACTTTAGATGCCGCGCTAAGCGGAGAACCCTTAGAGAAATTTCCTGCTAAATCCCGAACAACAGGCATATATACCCAACCGATAGCTAAAATGAAAATGATTTTAATCATATTCGGACCATAAAAGGCAATACCTTGGTTCGGGTCGGTAAACAGTATTTCGGAATTACCTGTCGTATCAAAAATTAATCCTAACAGTTTTGCCACATACCCTAAAACGCAGTTAATGAGAATAGCCATAAAGATAAATACAAACAGTGAATGTAAAATCCATTGGAATGTTTTGCTTAAATATTTCTTTGTTCCGTTAAAAGCATATCCGGTAATGGCAAAAGGTAAGAACGCAAAGGCAATACCCATTTGTAAGACCGCATCCGCCATAACCCACGGATAAGCCACAAGGAAGAATAAACCGCCGATATAAAGGAATAAACCATCAATAATATAAACAGGGTGCGGTAATACCAAGAATAACCTGTTCGGTCCGGTTCCGAGGCAAAAAGCATATTGTCCGAAAGAAAAGAGTTTATGAATTTTTTGCTCAATATTATCAATAGCACAATAAATCATATTACCGATATCGGTCGGCAAAACGGCGCCGCTCATGGCACCCATTGTCATTGAAAATCCGCCGGCGCTGAAGGATGAACGCAGGCATTTCATCATACTGTCAATACCGCCGACACCATCACCCAACCCGACAAAAGCCAAACCGTCTTTAATAATCGGGGCAATGGTTGCATTAAGAACGTTAAAATAATCCTGTGTTACAATGATGTAAACCGCTGCACATATAAAAGCCTTGGTAAATACTTCATTTAGAATAGAGCCGGGATCTTTAGCCCCCATAGATGCCACATTTTTCAATATAATTAAAGCCAAAGAAACAGCTAAGAAAATAAGTATAAGTTTACCCAAATCGGAATGGAAAATATCATAAGAAGCCTTTGCTACCCCACTGCTTGCCATATATAATATTCTAAACATCGGGCAGAACATACATGGAGAATCAGCAACCGGCACCGGACAATCCTTTCCGGGTGTTAATCCGAGTGCGGAAGAAGCAACGTTTTGTGCACTTTCAATCGCTGCTTTTTTACAAGCTGCAACACCACCTGTACACTCTTTGACGGTATTCAGAGCAGCTTTCCCGATTTCCGTTGCGGTATCCCACATTTTTTCAGCCCAATCCGATAAACCCGCATTCGCCGGCACAGGGGCAATCAACACCGAAACAATGATAATAATCGGTAAGAATTTTAATATTTTGTGATACAACTTGCTCATCTTTTTGCTCCTTACCGATACTATTTCTTTTTCCGTCTGGTAGATTTGGCAATGTTATCGCCGTAACGATACAAAGCACGCTGTCCAAAGCTACCATTTTTATCGCCTTGGTTACGAATCATCAGTCCGGTTTGGTGCTTGGCTATATCTTTACCCAACTTCCATGCTCTACCGATGGTTTTTTCCTTTGTGGCAGCCACCATTTCATTAAGTTTATCACCAATCGGCGTACCGACCAATGAGCCGCCAAAGAAGTGTTGACAAAATTCTCCTGCCATCATAGGAATAATACGCATTGCTAAAATATAACAAATAAGAAGCTTTAAAAATCCGGTAGAAGTAATACCCAAATTATCTTTAATTAAATCAGCCTTGCCCTCGGCAAATGCTTGGTCAAAATTAAAACCGCCACCGGAGCTGATTGCTTCATCAGCCACACCTTTAATCAAGTTAGCCGCAAGAACAATACCGAGCGGTAAGAAAATGAAAATACCGGTATAGTAGGCAATACTTTCAATCATTGGTCTTAATTTATCGCGTGTCCAGCCGAACGGCCACAAAGCTAAACCGATAGGCAATACAACCAAAGCAATGGAAAGGTTAAAAGAAACATCAAACATATAAAATGATGCCATCATTAAAATAAAGAAACCTAAAACGTAAAATATAGCGCCGCTCAGCCATGTTTCCGGTTCAACAAAATGTACGTTGACGGAAACAATGCCGGCAACGGAAAATTCTCCGTAGGAAGCCTCACCGTGATTTGCATAACACAAAAGCATATGTGCAAATTTCATCATCTTAGAAGAAGCCGCATTGATTAAATAAGCCATTTCAACGATATTTTGCTTTAACTCTTCCAAAGCAAAGAGTTGGTCAAAGCTAAAGACTGCAAATGCCTCATGGATAGGGAAGCAGATGATAGCTAGCGATAAGATTAAAGTTGTAAGTATTTTCATTATCATCTCCTCCTTTCCTAAAATCCTGTTAGCTTATACAAATCTTTTCCGATATCACTACCGATTCTTAAAATCGGATTGACAATATAATCTACGATTGCTAAGAAACCGCCGTTAAACAGCAAAATATAAACCAAAGCCATCTTAAACATAAAGGTAAATGCCCCATCTAAAACCCTTGCCGGATCCTGCTCGGTAAGAGATCCTAAAGATTTTAAGAAATACATTGCAAGCCATATAGCCGCGCCTATCAGTAAAATAATTTTGCCGAGTTCAATAGAGGCATTAGATAAAATATTAGCAGCACTGAGCATATAATCAGTCATCATCGTGATAATATCGCAAGACCAACAAGAAGCATCGGCGCCCTCATATTTTTTATTGAATTTTTCAACATTGCAATATTCCTGATATTCGTTCGGATCATAAGTATCACCAAACTCTACCAATGCGGCATGAGACTGTATCGGGCACAATACAAAAAACATAAGAATGACTAAAGCAATCATAATATGGTTGTTTCTGATTTTGGCAGTAATTTTATCTCTCATATCAGTCATCATCATTATGTCCCGCTAGTGAATGGATTTTATTAACCATACTGTTCGTTGCGTTCTTAACTTGTTTGACATTATCAAGAACCCTACGTGTGGTTTCATATTTCTCCATAGTTGTCGTAATAATACTTGTTGAGCCGGAAGTTATACTGTCAATAACTTTTCCGCCTGCTTTCTTGAGTGAGTTCATAATAAACTCAGAAATTTTCTTTTGAAATTCCACACCGCCTCCGCCACCGACAAATTTATCCGTAAGAGCCACGGCAAATCCGGGCACATTGATAAGTAAGATAGAAATCAAAATCATGGCAAGTAAACCTGCTCCGTAGCCTTCAATGCCTTCCGGCGTGAAATCATTAGCATAAGCAGCCACTAGCCCCTCTAAAGTAAGGACGACTATACCGACCAATAACCCCATAAACATCATAATGGCCGAAGAATTAAGGAACATCAAAAGACCATGTTTACTCCATTTACGTGTATATCCGAATGGTACCCCGATAATCAGCACCGGTAACAAGAAAGCTGCAAAATTAAGTCTGAACAGGCTGTCAATAACATATAATACAAAGAAAAACTTTGCGGCAGTAAACAACGCTGCCATGGCAACACCTATCAGAATAGCTCCGATTTTTAAAGAAGATATCAATGTAATCGCTATTCTGATACCTGAATTCAGTCTGCTGCTGATACGACATACTACACAGTTGGATATTTCAAAAACACCGTCAAAGTTTCCGGGTTCAACTTCAACATTTGTCGGGCATGCAAGTACACCGCGGGTAAAATCAATTTCGCCGAAAGCACCCAAAGATTTAACGCCGCCGCCACCATCAATTTCAAGCATTCGTGTTGCCAATTCCAAGAAGGTTACATAAATCGGCACAACAAGCAGTTTAATGGCCTCATCAATTAAATCTGTCCGGCTAACAAAATAGGCACAAACTGAACATAAAAACAGTTTCTGCAATATTTCGGTCCAAACTTCTCCCAAACTTTCTTCCTTAAATGAGCCTAAGACGCGTAACAATCTAAAAGCCATCCAAACGGCAAAGGCAACTAAAATGATATTTGCACCACCATGAGCAACTTCTGCTGAAGAATCTGCATAAAGTTGATTAACGATAGCGGTAACGGCATTGGTAATTTTAGTTTGCCAACAGCTTGACTGTTCATCATAGTTTCCTTCTTGTCCTAAAGATGTATCATTATCCTGTTCGCAACCGCTTAAGAATAAAGGCATGGCAAAAAGCATCCCAAAACGTAAAGTTTTTGAGTTTAACAAGCTGTACAATTTATATTTCAATGTCTTTATCATCATACACCTCATTACTTAATCCAACGCCATAAACGTCTTATTCTGTCTGTGCGGTTATCAGAAGCAAATCCGCTAAGTTCACTCTTAATTTTATTTCTGGACTGTTTGTACCAAAAAGCATTATATCCCTGAGCGCCTGTTCCGGTAAAGAAACCACGTGCAGCCTCTGCTTTGCGCCCGCTCCATTTATACAGTTTATCCAAACGAGTGGCTCTGGCGACGTCATGTCCGATTTGTTCGGCAGCGCCCATGGCCGTTTCTCCTGTCCATCCAGCTACTTTCTTTGCATTATCCATTGCAGCCTTACCTAACGGAGCAATAGCTTGCTCTGCAGTCTTCATTTCCGAGGCATTTGCCGTATCCGAAATGTCGCTGGCGAGCATTCCCATTTGCTCAACCAATTGCAGCAAGACGCTGAAACAAATAATGGTTAATATCAAATGTCCGAAATTAGCAAGCGCAGAGGACATCTCAGAAATCTTGTTAGCATCAATAGCTGCACCAATGTCATAAACATAAGCACCTAAGAACGGAGCCGGTCCGCCACCGATACAATGCATAACGACTTGTACAACAATACCTAACACAATTCCTAACATAATTAGGCTGAAAAAGACATTGATAAATAAATTCCATATATTTTTGGCAAAAGGCATGGAAAGACTGGAAATTGCACAGGCAATACCAAAAGGTAACAAAACAGCGGCAAATGCCAAGCGAATGGTAACATCAACCAAATAGAAAGTAACACCGGCCAAAAGTATCCACCCGAAGCAGAACAAAATACTTCCATAAAGTAATTGTAAGTAATCCCACATCCAGAAACGCAAACCCTCTTTTGTTGCATCACAAGCCATTGCTTCGCCGATTCCAACTACAAAATTAACTGTTTCGCTGAAATTTTTGGCAGCTGTTTTCATAGCACCGAAAATACCGTTCCAATCAGTACCGACGGAATCATAAACACCATGACCGACACTGGATATATTGCTACCGACATACAAAGCGGCTTCCATCAATGGTGCAATAACAAATTTTCTGAATTCCGGTGTCACCAACAAACCGTAAATTATCGCAGTTTTAAACATAAGTATGAATAAACCGCCTTTATTACCGGTTAAATAATCTGCAACCGTTTGTTTGCCGAAGGAAGAAACCATTTTCAATGTATGAACGGCAATATAAATAGCCGCAACCACCAAAACAACGACGGATAGCGGTTTTGCTAATCTGTTCCAAGAAGCATTGGCCATAGACGTAGCAGACTCTGTTAGAATATCAAAAAACATGCACAAAGTACAAGGAGAAGTCAAATCTTGAACGGTCGGACAATCGGCACCATGTTCCTCATCACCGCAAGCCGAAAGTAATAAGACAAAGAAAAATGAAAGGATAATTTTCATCTTTCCTTCAAATAAGTGTCTTATGTTCCAACCCAGTCTCATAACACAGTTCCTCATAATAACTTACGGCACACGTAAAATTCGTTTTGCCTGTTTTTTAATCCAATTACCTAAGCGATCTTGACCTGCAGCATCATCAAGGCCGATAGCTCTTTTGCCGGCTTCTCTGAAGGAGTTATAGGCGTTGCCAACAGAACGAACAGGCTTGCTGTTAGCAATAGTGTCTTTTGCCTCACCCGCCATAGCTCTTGCTACATTTAGAGGTTGTTCGGCAACAAATCCGATAGGTGTTTCATTATAAGCTGTTTTAGCCACCTGTGCGGCTGTTTGTACGGCAGCCTTTCCGACAGATTGTGTGCTGGAAACTTTATCAGCAATTTGCCCGACACTTAAGAATAACTTAAAGGCAATAATGCAACATAGGGCTAACATAACGAATGCGGTCAACGTCAATTCTGCGGCTAATTGGTCAATTTGTGCTTTATCCAGAACGGTGGATGCCATAAAGAGTTCCACCTTTTGAGCAATAAGTCCGGCCATAGCATGCTTAATCATACTAATAGTAAATTTAATAACGATTCCCAAGATAACGAAGTTAAAAGCAACGTTAATAAATAAGTTCCATAGCTGTCTTGTATAATGGGAGGTATATTTAGATACACCGCAAGCAATACCCATCGGCAACATAATGCAACCGACACCCAATCTGAACAAAAGATCCATCATATAAAAAGTGATACCCAAAATAATCATTTGTCCGAAGATGTAGGCAGTTGCCCCAAAAGGTATCATTTGCCAATACCATCCGGGGAAGGAAGGTAAGGAAGTCAAACAAAGCATTAACCGACCTATGGCAACAATTTCATAAGCTTCGTCATTAAATTCATGGGCAGTATTAATAACTTTAGTGAATAGCCCGTACACACTATTGTCCGAACCGAAATTTGCTCCCCAATCACTCCCGCCGATTTCGGCACCGGCAACGATAATCGGAGAGATAAGGTATTTATAAACAAAAGATTTGTCGCTCAATAAAAGAATAATAAAAGCGCCTTTAAAGAGCAAAGGAATAACACCGCGCTTGCTATCTGAAAGATATGCCGAAACATCTTGTTGTGAAAAAGCACCAATGTTTCTTAAGGTGTACATGGCTATATAAATACCTATGCCGATAGCAACAATAGCTTGCAGAGCTTCAGCAAATAAATCCCATGAACCTTCAGCCAAGTTTGCGCAGGTTTCCGCGATAAGATTATAAGCGCTTTCTAACCAAAATACCTGTCCTTCAGTCTTAAAATCGGTTAAGGTCGGACAATGATTCTCAAAATCCTCAGCTAACGCCGGAAAGCTGAGTAATAATCCGCAGAGCAGAAAGTAGGCTCTTTTAATTAAGGTGTTCATTATCTTTGTCATGATGCCCACCTTTCTTTTTACTAAACGGAAGTCCTAAGACGAGAACAGCCACAATCAGCATAATCGCAATGGCACCTATTGCAAAAACAGTAACGGATTTTTGCGCAAAGAAACTTAATACATCATTAGTGATAACGACATACAGCGCAATAAACATTATAATTGTACCAATAACCGATTTCATGAGTGCCTCGGATAAAGTTCTCTAAACTGACTTATTATAACACAAAAAAAACTAAAAAAATATTACAATATCGTTAAATTTTTCCATTATTGATAAATTTTACAGTATAATTAAGTACTTCGTCACTATTTAAAGCCTTAAAAGAAGAGCTCCTGATATAAACCGCGTTCTTTTTGGGATAAACATCATCTTCAACCGGAATATGTAAAAACTTAAGAATCCCAATATATAAGCGATAACCGGCAGAGTCGGAAAATATTCTTAAAATATGAATATCCTTTGGAAGTTCCGGCACTTTTTTAAGGTTTTCATCAGTAAAGTCTTTAATCATTGGTCCTAAGAGAAAACGGAAAAACTTAAACCTGCACAACAGTTCACAAAGCAAACTTTCCTTATAAACCGGATTTATCTCAACGGTATTGCCGATTCGCATTTTTTCGCGAAAAGTTTGCAATTCATAGGGGAGATTGAGCATATGTTGCAAAACCAAATTACCGCCACCTTTTGTGACGAAAGAAACCTCTTTAATATCTTCCATATGATTAAGGAAAAACAAAAGCTGATGAGCCGAAGCAAAGGAAGTTCTGAAAAGTGAAGGATAATTAAGTGCCGCAACGGTCGTGTTCGTGTTAACCAGTTTACGCCAAAATTTCTTAAAAATATTCTTACTGTCCATATAGCCGTGTAATAAAACAATAAGTTTACCCTTTTGTTTGGTAATTTCGTAACAATCAATATATTTGATAAAGGCTCTTTGGCAGGTTTCAAAAGTACCGGAAGCTCTCCGAATATCCCAAGAATCAAGCAAACGGTATTCTTTTGTCATGCAATGACGCTGTATTCTCCACTTCTGGTAAAAGAAAACATCTTCCCAAAACACTGCTCCGCCAAATGTGAAAAAATTAAATTTCATGGATAGCCTTTTTCGTTGTTACCGAGTCCCTTATAATAATAAAATTGTATAAAAAATAAGTTAATAAATCGCAAAACGTAAATAAAAAATGACAAATGCACAGAAAATAGCAATTTTTAAAATGCATATAAACAATGGTTTAGGGAAAGGGTTTTAAAAAGGTTGGAAAAAGGCAAAATTTTTTTTAAAAAAAGTATTGACTTTAGAAAAAGAGTATCATATAAAGCGTTTCACCGACAGGATAGCGCAAGGTCGAGAGAGCTTGAGAGCTTTCTGCGGGAAAAAATCCGGAAGGATTTAGTTATAAGAAAATAGTAAAGAAGAAAAAGAGGATATGTAGGCAGTATATATGGAAATATGTGATGCCTATATATTAAAGGAACCTATAAAAATACCTTTGAGAATAGGCAGGATGAAACAATCATCAATTAACATGAGAGTTTGATCCTGGCTCAGAACGAACGCTGGCGGCAGGCTTAACACATGCAAGTTGAACGGGATTTGCTGAGTGCTTGCACTGAGCGATGAGAGTAGCGCACTGGTGAGTAACACGTGGGAACATGCCTTTTGGTGGGGGACAACAGAGGGAAACTTCTGCTAATACCGCATAAGCCCTAAGGGGGAAAGATTTATTGCCGAAAGATTGGCCCGCGGAAGATTAGGTAGTTGGTGGGGTAAAGGCCTACCAAGCCGACGATCTATAGCTGGTCTGAGAGGACGA